>FWWM01001930.1_pt1 | contig 59377 bp, 54 predicted proteins | sample 2228351 | NCBI WGS metagenome assembly FWWM01 (sample SAMEA103939774, study PRJEB20133) | metagenome
AGCAGTTGCCCCGACAGCGGAGATGAGCCTGCTGCTAACGTAGAAGGGCAGCAAACCACCTATCAAAAGACCTACTATCACCGACGGGTTCGAGAGGCTGTATAAACCTGGTCCTATAACCTTCTCTGCCTCGTACTGGAAGGCCTGGAGCATCGCTATGGCCGCCAAACCTGCGCTGGCTATAGCAAAACCTTTTGTGGTGGCCTTTGTTGTGTTGCCTATCGCATCTAGAGAATCTGTGAGCTTTCTATTTTCTTCACCCATGCCAGCCATCTCTACTATCCCTCCTGCGTTGTCGCTGACAGGTCCAAAGCTGTCGATGGACAAAACTATCCCTGAGAGGCTGAGCATAGCCATAGTCGTTATGGCTGTACAGTAAACCCCAAAGAGGTGCTGACCTGTCGCTAAATAGCCTGAAAAATAGCTCAGCAAAAGCGCCGCCCCGATCGATAGCGCGAAGGGCAGGTTCGACCTCATCCCGAGGCTTATGCCTTCGAGTATGTTGGCGCTGTGACCTATCTTGGTTGCTTCAGCAACCCTTCTCGTAGGGATGTAGCTGTAGCTTGTATAGTAATCGGTTATACGCTGGATCAGTGGGGCTAGGGAGGCACCTACCGCCAGCGCTATGATGATGGAGTTGAAAACTCCGCCTATGCCGAACATGTTCAAGGCAATGATGACGGCCAAAGCTATAGTCACAATTGTTGCCACGATGAAGGAGATGGTGAGCGACCTTGATGGATTTTCAGCTAAGCTGGGGCTGATGCTTAAAACACCGGCAATAGAGCCGAGTAGACCTGATGCGGCCAGTAGCAAGGGGAATATAACCATCTCAACCTTCCCTATCAAGGCACCTATAAGCATTGATGCTAGAAGGGTAACAACATATGATTCGTAGATATCCGCGCCCATCCCAGCTGCATCACCAACATTGTCCCCCACGTTGTCTGCTATAGTGGCCGGGTTACGAGGGTCATCCTCTGGGATGCCTGCTTCAATCTTACCGACCAAGTCAGCCCCCAGATCGGCTGCCTTGGTGTAGATCCCACCGCCAGCCCTGATAAATAAGGCTACAAGGCTGGCGCCAAAACCTGCCCCTGCGATAGTCAAAGGGTCCCTGAAAACAAGATAAAGCGATGCTATGGCTGTCAAACCCATGGCTGTGATGACAAGCCCTGCAACCGCTCCTCCACGAAAAGCTGTGATAAAAGTATATCCTAGAGTTTTAAAGCTTGCTAAAGCTGTACGTGGGGCGGCTGAAACGCAGGAAAAGACGGCCACAACTGCGGCCACAACCGATAAGACCGCTCCGATAATAAATGAAGCTGCTGCTATGGCCCCAACTACAAGCATCAGCAATAAGGCTATAGCCGCTCCAGCTACAGCTATGTAGCCGAGCTCCTTTAGTAGGAAGGCTTTACTCCCTTCACGAACGGCCGTGGATATATTCTTGACTTTTTCGTCAGCTATTGGTTTGGACCTTAACCATGCAGTAAAAGCCAAAGCCATAAGAAACCCAGCGCCTGCAGCAGCGAGCGGTGTAAATGTAAGAACACCGTCCATATTCTTTAAACTGTAAAAGCCTAATTTAAGTTGTTAGAGGGGAAGTTGGCCGAATTAGCTGAGGGGCACGTCTTGACGAAGACTGGGCAAAAGGATGGTTTTCAAGCACGCCCGTTCGTATCGCATTATGGTTAGAAAAGCACCAAATGGCTTAAAGAGGTAATAACCGTTCCTATGTATGTAGAATGGTGCTTAAACGTATGGCTACCATGCAAGGAAGATTCAAAGGCGTAGGTTTAAAGATAGCATGAAAGATCTTCGGTAATCATTCGTGGGGAAACTTTAAAAAGCTAGGCCATTCAGGCCTTGCAGAACCAACGTATAGAATAGGTTTGTACCTCATGAACCTCCAGTAATCGTCAAAGTCTTCAATTGCGTATGATGCCTCAACCCTCCCAACATAGAAAAAATGGTCGCCGAACTCCCCGCTCCAATCCACAACTGTTTCAATCCATGCAACACATTCGTCCAACACAGGGACCCTAACAACCTTTCCCCACCTATAATCAAAGCCGCATGCCTTCAGCTTATCGGTAACACCGGGCGGGGTTGGTGCTGCAAGCTTTTGGGCCCTATCGAGGGCCTCGTAGGAGAGCCAGCATACACCGAAACATTTCGACTGCTCAACGTATCTTGTTGTCCTATGGCCCTTCCCCAAAGCCACGCCTACAATTGGAGGGTTAAGTGATATCGGAACGATGCTTGTAGCCAACAGCGCTCCAACCTCTTTAAGATACGAAGCTGTCACGACAGCTGGGACCTGAGGATAGAAGAGCCTATGAACCCCCCTCATGGGAACTTTTTTAAACATTTCACAACACATCATTAAGTAGCTGAACAGCCTCGTCCAGGGACTTCACCCTGATAACATTTTTCCTAGTCTTGACGTTAATGTTCCAAGGCTGCTCATACAGTAGCAAAGTCCTGTCCGTCAGAGATAACTTTTCAGCCAAACGGGGAGAATCATCTATATAAACATCATAGAAGATATCCGCCTTTGACATCTTCAAAGGAACCCATGTAAAAGAGCTGTAACGAACGTTATGGCGTTTAAGCCATTTTTTAACGTTGACTATCGTTGCAGCAGGCCTTTGGGTAAGTATGTCGACCCTACCAATTTTGGAAAGGTCCTCGACATCCTCTGCCAAGTCATCCTCGACGGGCTCGACCTCCTCCCATCTCTCCCAAGCCTTGATGAGCAGGGAAATAAACTGCTGCCGCGTCATTGAAAGCTTTTTCCAAAACTCCCACTCGGTTATGTGGCTCCTGTCTATGGATAAACCTGTCTCTTCACGATAGATCTTAATTATCATGCCCACAAGGTCTGCGAGGACCCCGTCGACGTCCAACCCTATCCTCATAAAGAAGCCTCTAGATCCTTTGTGACACAAGCCATGCAATAAAGATGTTCCTTGCCTCCTCGCTTAGAAATCGTTCCATAAGCTGTCTAAGCTTGTCTGGCTTAGACCTGATGAAATGCATGCTTGGCCTCCTCCTCTTCTCCAGCTCTGCCTTAACTATTAAATCGGTCAACCAAACACTTCTCTGCAGTCCAAGAGAGCTCTCTAAAACCTCGAGCGGAACATCCTTCTCAAATTTTTTCCATAGTTCATGTTTTACTTCAACAACTTTTCCCGATTGTAGCAAACCAACGAGTAGAGCTTTTAGCCCCTCAAGACCACAGCCCTCCAATGCCTTCATTAGCGACTCGAAATCATAGACGATAACCTTGTAGCCCTGGTTTAGAAGATGTAGCAGCTTTGAAAGCGCTTCTTCAGCCTCCTCAGAGGGTCGTTTAAACTCCATGATGCCTGTGAATACGTGGGTACCTTCCCCGTCGAAAAAGGCTACAGAATAGAGCCCAGCACCTATATCCTCTCTCAATACGAGCGGTAAAACGGTAAGGGAGAGGGCCTTCAGGGCCCTCGAAGGCTTTGTAACCTCTAAAACCTTATCGCCAACCTTAACCCTCAGAGACTGTTTAAGCGAAAAATAATCTATTATCTTTAATGCGTAAGATTTAGCCACTTCCCAGTCGAGCCTTTGCGCAACGAAGGACGAGTAGCTCTGCTCATCCAGCTGCTCGAGAAACACTTCGTCAAGGCCGTCTGGGACGTACCGTTCTACATCTGAGTAGAGCCTTCTCCAATCTATCTCTGGAAGGAGGCATGCGCTCTCGCTTTCGTGGAAGACAACGACTTTCCTATCGCCTAGAATAAGAACATCATGTTTGAGAAGGTCAAGCGAAATGTTGTAGAGTCTTCTTAAAACTATCAGGATCAAACAGGCACCGATCTTGAGCAGGGTTGGGTCATCAAGCGGCGAGGCCTCTGCGCTTAGCCCGTAGGTATAATCGCTGTAGATACCGTATGTTGGTGCAGGTACTTCTATAGACTTAACTATCCTTGAAACATATGTTTTATCACCTATTGTGATGAGCTGTTTTTTGTTTGACGTAACCCTCCACTCAACCCTGTTGGGGAATTTAGTGTAAAGACCGAAACCGTTTGAAGGTGCATGGACAACAACATTAACGCTCGTGTGGAGCCTTCCAGTATAAAAATCGCTCCTGATGTTTGGTCTCTCACCCCATTTCAGTTTGGTTATCTCATACTCTTCAAGAACAGGGGCCAAAGCATCGTGTCTTCTCATCTTATATTCGCTCAGGTCGTCAATCACAACAGATGTGACAACCCTTCCCTTTGCACCACCAAGCCTAACATCAACAACTACGCCGTCGCTGCTAGGATCAATCGAACCAAGCTGGAACTTCTCCACCAAGTCAACATGTGATATATCTTCAAGGTTTCTAAGACCACCATCCTCTTCTACACGCCATCGCTTTATCCCATAGGGCGGAGCGAACTCGTAAAAATTCATCTTAAGCCAAGCCATCTTTCCCGAGCGGGTAAGAGAGCCGTCGCTCTCGAGGCCCAAGCTTCGCAGGAGATAGATATCATCCTGTTTAAGCTCCTTCTTAAGAATAGGTGACTGTAAAGCAAAAAGATTTCTGAAAAGCTTTGAGTAGAGGTTTTCCCTAGATATAATAGTTTTTTCTAGAGGGAGCTCGACCCATTTTTTGAAGGTCTCAAAACCTCTGCTTAACAGGTCCCTGTCCCATTGGCTGATCGGTATTATTATGGTCTCTGTCCAATCGATGTCTGGTCTCCTCCCCTTCCGTCCCTCTCTTTGCCTAAACTCTCTGACGTTTTGCGGAAGGCCTAGATGCACAACTCTCTTGACCGTCCCGATGTCTATTCCCTGACTCAAAGTCCTAGGTGTGAATATCAACCTCACCTCTCCTCTTCTGGCTGCTGCCTCGATCTCCTGACGCTGAGCCTTCAAAAGTAGATGGTGATGTGTTGCTACAGCCTTAGAATAGTTAAGCTTTGACATAACCCTCTTAGCCATCTCCTCAGCCGACGATATCCCAGAGGTGAAGACAAGTGTTAGCGCATCATCTGTAGCATAATACTTCAATATCTCTGATGGGTCTTCAAAAATTTCCGGCAGGCTCAGCCCAGCGGCTGAAGCAACCCCAACAACTTTATGAAAGTTTTTCTTAAAAGTTTCAAAATCTCTTAAACAATCCATTATATCTTGGCCAGCCCCAGCTTCTCTCAACAATTCCTTCTGGGAATAAATTAACCTCCAAATCTTTTCGACCGATTTCCCCAGCACAAGATACATCCTATTCTCTGCGTGGAACGGCTCGCCGTCGACGACGACTGTTTCCCTACTGTTTATCGAGGATAGTATATCCCCGACCTCTTTAGGGTCTTGAAGGGTGGCAGTCATGATAGTTATCTGTATCTTCGGGTTGATGATCTCAACTATCAATCGGACCATTGTTAAAAGAAGAGCTATGGAGCGTGGGCCGTAGAAATCAAACTCGTCGAGGACAACAAGTCCGCAACCGCTTAGAAACTCCTTCAAAAAAGAGCTCTTTCCAAACCCTATCCTTTTAAGTTCGTTGAGAAGATAAGCAGGGTTTGTGATAACTATGTCGGCCTCTGCGATAAGCCTTCTAAGGTTTTTTACCCCGAGCTTCTTAACGTACTCGGTTTTTCTCAACGCATCTATTGGTACTATCTTCATATTGAGCGGTGAACAGTAAGCGATCAACCTTTCCTGTTGGTCGTTGGAAAGGGCCAAAGTTGGATAGACCGCTAGGGTTTTCACCCTTTTCTTTGCTGAGAAGAGAAACCACGCCTCTGTTTTTCCGCTACCTGACCCAGCTTTGAGAACAAGGTTAAACCCATGGCATAAAGCATCTAGGGCTTGTTTTTGATGGAGATAGAGGTTTTTCCCAGCAAGTTTTAAGCACCTCTCGTCATCAGACAATTTAATATTTGGAATTATATCTTCAAATTTTTCTTGTACAACAGGCGGTTTTACAGCCTTCTCCAAAATGACGTAATAATCGTATCCAAGCTCATCCAACAGCTTAGACGTATCGATCAACTTTGTTCACGGCCTTTTCTCCACAGATTCCAGAATAGCTCTAATTACCTCCTCACCGTAACCAAGTTTCTTTAAACCCTTTATCATCAGCGACAAATATTCATAAGATGGTTTGATGGCTTGGCGGCGGTTGCTGCCAACGTATATAAACGCCTCTAAGGTTGAGCCTCCCGCCTCGACGGCCACTTTCCGCCTATGGTAGAGGATAGGTACCCCCTCGTATTTATCTAGTTTTTCAATCTGTTCCTCGTCGAGTAAATAGGCAGCACCGTAGACAACCGAGTTGGCGTCTTCGACGACGTCTGCTACCCCTCCACGCCAGGAGCTCGAGTATATATCAAAAATAAGTTTGTAGCCTTTCAGCAAAGCAGGCCTCAAATCATACCATCTCCCAACCCTCCTCCTCATAGATTCTTGGTCAAGGTTTGAACCGTACGCAAAATACCATACTTTCAAGCAAGACACCTTATCTCCCCATCCTATCTACCTACAAATAAATAACCTTTAACAGCTATAGAAGACAAACATCTCAGATTATACATAACCAAGAGCCTTGGCCAAACTATCAAGTCATGGCAACCATCGGAATATGATGAAGATAACAACCTCACCAGCTTCTAAGTACTCTTGTATGCTGTAGAGGAGATCTATGATAAGCCCCTATGAACCCAGAGTGGGCTGAGGCCGTGAATACAAAGGGTTAAAAATGATGTTAACCATTTACTCCTTTAGAAGATAAAGTATTCCTTGTCTACCTTTCTGTTTTCAATACCTAGTATCGATGTTTCGAATTTTTCACCGCCGTGGAGTATCGCATAGGGCTTGTCGAATAGAACAGCCTCAGCTATACGCCCTATAGCATCCGATTTCATAACCCCGCTTCCGCTACCGCCTGTGACAACCATGCAGTTGAGAAACCTAAAAACGAGAGGGTTACCGTCGATGTTGTTCACAGAATAACATCCAGCCCACATGTTGTATGGTCTTGCGTTGGTGAAGTGGGGATAGTAAATACATAAGAGTGGATAGACATTCTCGTAGTAGAAACGAGGGTCTGGCTCATAGTCATGGGAGAACGGTCTTCCTATATCATCCGTCAAACTGACCCAAAAAGATTTTTCGTCATGTCGTGGAACTATATAAAGGCCATTTGGGAAGAACATCATCGGTAAAGGCCTCTCCCCCTCCCAGGTTTTGGATATCAGCGCCTCCAACTCATCAGAGGCTTTAACTACAAACACCTGTCTCTTCTTAGGTTTAACGAAACTGTCAACACCTATTGGGTCTAACAGCTCAGGCGTCCAGCTCCCAGCAGCGATCACAATCTTATCCGCTTTAACAACCCCGTCTTTCAAAACAACGGAAACACGTTTTTTCTGCCAAGCCCTCGGCTCGTTCGGTATACCTAATGGTTTTTCAGGCTCAAGCAGCAAACGCTGAACATAGCATCCGGTAATGATCTCTACACCTTCCTCGATGCACCTCTTCTTATAGAGCTCAACTACTTTATCAACATCTAACATGCCGCATTTAGGTGCGAACAGGCCGTATACGATATCTTCTAAACCAATTAACTTGGCCTCCTCACTATCTGCAAAAGAGGTTTTCATATCAAAGTTCCTTCTCAACTCATCCTTACCGAGAAGCCTCGCCTTCCCAACCTTAACGAAAAAATCTACTACGTTGGAGACCTTGCTGTAGCGTTGTTCATCCATAAGTATAAGGTACCCAACATCCCTCATGTTTAACCTTATTTCTCCAGTTTTTTCAACTTCTCTAAAATGCTCGACCGTTGTCTCGGCAAGCAGCTGGTTAACTCTGGATGTGAATATTCCCTGACGGTATCCTCCAACACTTTTTGCTGTATTTCCTTGCCCTACATCTTTCTCCTTCTCGATAACAGCCACGGAGAGGTTTTTGTTATAGTGCTTTATGTAATATGCAGTCGTGAGCCCAAGTATACCTCCGCCTATAACCAAGACATCATAGTCAAGCATCGTAATTTATACAACCAATGGTTATTTATACTCATACTAATTAAGTACAGGAATAAGCGTAGGATAGGATGCTGGTCATAGAAAACATTGGCATAGACCTGGAGTCTATATTGGCGAGGTTAAAAGAGCTGAACGCTTCTAAAGTCATTGTCCAGTCACCTCTCGGTCTTAGGATGGTTGCGAAGAGATTAGGTGAAATACTGGCGGCTAAAGGGTTTAACGTAATTTTCTCAGGCTCAAGCTGCTGGGGTGGGTGCGACGTTGCATACGGTGAAGCATCAGAAGCAAAAGCCGACGCTATAATACATCTAGGCCACAGCCGCTTCCTACGCAGTGATAAAATCCCGACAGTTTATGTGGAATGTAGATATGTAGATGGGTCGCCGTTGAAAAACCTAGCTACAGAGATTGCCGAAGAATTACGTAGGTTTAAAGCGGTAGGGTTAGGAGGAAGCGTCCAATGGCTCGACCATCTATATATAGTTTCAGATACCCTGAAGAAAATAGGGTTGGCTGTTTATAGCGGAAAGCCAAGCATGTATGCGCAATATGAAGGGCAGGTTCTTGGATGTGATATCTCCTCGTTGAAAAGTATAGAGAACATGGTGGAGGCCTTTATTGTAGTGGGAAGCGTTTTCCATGCTTTGGGACTTGCGCTGCTCACCTCAAAGCCAACTTTTGCTGCAGACCCACATACCCAAAAGGTGAAGGAACTGTCGGAGGTTAAGAGCCGCATACTCAGGCAGCGGTATATAAACATTCAATTATTCAAGGACGTGAAAAATGTGGCAGTTATTGTAAGCGTCAAACCTGGACAAAAAAGGCTTGGACTAGCCTATAAAATAGATAAACTCTTGAAAAACTATGGCAAAAACTCATTCGTTTTGATGGCTGACGAAATAACACCAAATACCATTTTGGAAAACAGATTTGAAGGGTTTGTCAACACCGCATGTCCACGGCTAAGCATAGAAGACCATGTACAGTTCTCCAAACCAGTCCTACTACCATCCGAGACTATGGTGGCGTTAGGTCTTCTAAAATGGGAGGAAGTGGTAGAGGGAGGGTTGCTGATGTATCCATGGGGATGGGCTGAAAAGAACATGGCTGAGAGATTCTGGAATAGCTTAAAGGCGGTGGTTATGTGAAGAAGACAATAGTCCTACCCGGCGAACCAATCTGCATGATAGAGGAATTCCTACCTGGAAAAGGGGTATCCGTCGACCCCAACGGGATCGTGAAATCACTTTATTTCGGAAAAGTTTACTATGACCTAAACAAAAGGGAAGTAAGCGTAGTCTTATTCGGTGAAAAGAACGTTCTCGAGGAGAAAGATATAGTCTTAGCAGAAATCAAGGACGTTCAGGATAAAATAGCCGTAGCTGAGGCCTTCGCAAAGTTTCCCGATAAACCACTCAAGTACAGGAGGACAGGGGTAATTCTGGCTAAGAAGAACGATCAGATGGACGAGTTGGTGGTAGAGGGTGACGTTGTCATAGTCGAGGTCTCAAGCATCTACAGAGGCATAGTAACTTTCGACATATATAAGCCTGGATGTGGTGTATTTTTGGCAATCTGCAGCGCATGCGGTAGAGTATTGGAGAAAAAGGAAAGACTTCTGGTATGTAAGAACTGCGGTAATAAGGAGAGGAGAAGAACAGTTTTAAAATACGGAAATCTAGAGCTATTAAAAGAATTGGTGACAGTAGCATGGTGAAGCTGAGGTTGTTGGAGGAAACAGATGACTTCATGCTCGTCGAGGTCGTTGGAGAAGACCAGTCGATAGTTGGTTTGCTTACTGAAACACTTAACAACCAAGAAGGGATTCAGTATGCAGGCTATAGAGTAGAACATCCTTTAACAGGTGTGATTACTGTGTCGATAAAGGTCGACCCAAAGAAAACCTCAGCCCGCGATGCGTTGAAAAAAGCATTTAACGAATTGAAAAACCTTGTCAATGTATTAGAGGATAAAACAAAAGGATTAAGGTGATTCAGGATGGAATTCTGCCCTAACTGTGGAAAAACACTCACACCATCAAAAACAGGCTCAGAAGTATTGCTTACCTGCAAAAAATGTGGATACACGAAACAGATGGCTGAGGAGAAGATCGTTCTGATAAGATCACGCCCCTCCTCCACATCCAAGGAGACAGTAATGCTTGTTGAAGAATCAAATTCACCGCTTCCAACTACAGATGATGTGGCTTGCCCTGTATGCGGACATAATGAGGCTAAGTGGTGGACAGTACAGACAAGGTCTGCTGACGAGCCAATGACACAGTTCTTCAGATGTGTTAGATGCGGACATACCTGGAGGGAATACGCCTAGAGACTAATTATATTTACAACTTTCCCAAGCTTGTATGGTTTAGCTGATTTCATAAAGTTTTTTGTTAAGACTATCGAAAAAACCCCGACAACATCTCCCTTAGACTCGACGATCCTATTTCTCAACTCGTTGATCAAAGTAGGGTTGTCTAAGACCCCTCCAACGAATAAGACATTGCTTTTTAAAACATCCTTTGGTATGAAAAGCCTCGACCAAGTCCTCAGTTCCCTGATTCTAAACTTAACCTCTTTCCAATAATTTGGGAAACCTGTCTCGTGATTTTGACAATAGAATACTTTCTTCATCATTGTAAGACCAAAGGCTGTGGCTAAAATGAGCCCTGGTTTATCGATGGCTATCAGGCTGTCGATCTTATAGCCAACAAATTCTTTTACCATATATGGCAGTATGAGCTTGACGAGATTCGTCTCCGTCACAACAGCAGATACATCTATCTCTTCCCCATCGGTCAACAGGCGATGCATTATTAAAGACTTTATATCTACATGCTCCAATAACTTTCCAATCAACACTGGTATGTTTTTCCCTCTTGGGATAGTTTTATTGGTGACATATCGTGTAAGGGTTGAGATAGGCAGACCGGTATGTGCCGAGAGCGTTCTATAATCCATCATTGTTTTGAGGACCTTCAAGAGGTCAACAAAAACAAGCGACGTCGAGACATCAGGTTTAGTAGACAAACCTCTAACATATGTAATTTGGTTGTTTATAGAAGTTACCAAAAAATCGCTGCAGAGTAATACTTCTGTTCTACTCGAATCAATACGGTATAGTCAAATGAAACATTCTATAAGCGTTGAATGTTAAAAAGATACATAGTAAAGTTGAAGCCGTAAGTTGCGAACAAATCTATACAGAGACATAGTTCCTGAAAACACACCTCCTGTAAAAGCGCTCAGGTCAGAGCACCCAAATAGGGTGTCCCAAAAGCTCTTCAAGTTCACTATGTAGTTAAATTATGACGGCTGTCGACGTGCCTGGCATGAATATGACAGGAGCGCAGTTCTTGACAGATCAATTTAAAAGTTAGATGCCTAGCAGAGGCCCAGCGTTAGCTGTAGCCGGGTCAGAGGAGGCTGCAGACAAAGCAACTGAGAAGATAGCCAGTAGAGTATGAAGTGTTGGAACTGTCTGTGACCCGCTCCTCTTATAATAGGTAGATCGGTTCCGCCGCTGTAGACAAATGCCCTCAACATTCTCGGCTAAAAGGCCTTAAAACCTCTTCCAGCGAGAAGGGAGGTAAAAACCCGAATGAGTGAACAGCCTTTATCTTCCTACATCGTTATATTTGTGCTTAATTATGTTTAATGGAGTGCTGGAATGCTGGATTTAGTTGTTAAAAACTGCAGGGTTGTATGGCCTGAAGGGATCTATGAGGCCAGCCTAGCTGTTGAAGGGGGTGTTGTGGTAAAGATAGCAAGGAACATCGAAGATAGCGCAGACCAAATATACGATGCGAAAGGAAAGCTTCTGTTCCCAGGCGTCATCGATGGTCACGTCCATCTAAATCTAAAATATGATGGTGGCCTTTACACGGCCGATGATTTTTTCACAGGTACTGCGGCGGCAGCATGCGGTGGAGTAACAACCGTGATCGACTTTGTTGTACCCGAGACGAAAGACTATGTTGACGAGTTTAGGAAGAGGCGTGCCGAAGCGGATGGCAAAGTCTTAGTTGATTATGGGTTACACATGTGCGTCACCAGTTTAGAAGATGGAATAATAAAAGATCTTGAATATCTGTTCAAGGAGGAGGGTATTTGCAGCGTTAAAGTATTCACCGCCTATTCAAAGAGAGGCCTAATGCTTGACGATGGAGCGATAAAACGTTTAATGGATCTCTGCGTTAGGAACGGGGTGCTTATGTTAGCCCACTGCGAAAACGAATATATGATAAACAATCTTGTGAATTCTTTCCTTTCTGAAGGAAAGCTCGAACCAATATATCACTCGCTTAGCAGACCGGACTACGTAGAGGCCGAGGCCATTGAACGTATAGCTTTTTTGTCTGAGCTCACAGACTGTGAAACATTGGTCGTGCACCTTTCCTCAGCCATGGGCCTTGAAAAAATTAGACGGGCACGCAGTAACGGGGTAAAAATAAATGCCGAGACATGTCCCCATTATCTTGTTTTCACAGAGGATGTCTACAGACGTAGCGACGGTGCGAAATTCATAATGTCGCCTCCTTTGAAGAAGGAGAAAGATAGAGAAAGTCTTTGGAAGGGTTTGATAAATGGGGACATCTCGGTTGTTGGAAGCGACCATGCATGTTTCAACCTAAATGAAAAGATGCGTCACAAAAGTTTTGTAGACGTTCCAGGGGGAGTTGCAGGCACAGAGGTTATTGCCATGGTTCTCTTTTCAGAAGGTGTTATCAAGCGTGGACTAGGTCTAGACAGATTTGTTGAGGTCACAGCCCTTAACCCCTCCAAGCTTTACGGCATTTACCCGAAAAAAGGCTCGATAATGGTCGGAGGAGATGCCGACTTCTACATCCTCGATACATCCCAAAAAATAAAGTTGAGTAAGGAGAACCTACACAGCAACATAGACCACTCGATATATGAAGACCTTGAGGTCAGCTGTAGGGTTCAGGCCACGTTTTCAAGGGGTGAGCTTATAGCAGAAAACGGTGAAATTTTAGCCAGAGCTGGGAGAGGCAGATATTTGAGCAGAAAAAGGGGGAGGTGGGTAAGTTGAGACGCCGACCGGCCGTGGCTGGAGCTTTTTACGCAGGTAGCAGAGAAGAGCTCATCAACCAAATAGAGGGGTGTTTTCTCTCACCGCATGGCCCTGGCTCGCTGCCCGTTAAGAGATGGACTGATAAGAGGGTGCCAGCCCTAATCTCCCCACATGCAGGATATATTTACTCTGGTCCTGTTGCAGCGCATGGTTACGCTGCCTTAACATCTTATAGCAAGCCTGAGAGCGTTATAATCTTCGGCCCCAACCATTATGGAATAGGAACAACGGTCTCGATATATCCGCAAGGTTTTTGGACAACACCATTGGGTGACGTCCCGATAGACAAAAAACTAGGGCAAGGATTGGCTGAGGCAAGCGACATCTTCTTCCTCGATGAGACGTCACATTACAGGGAGCATTCGATCGAGGTCCAACTTCCTTTCCTCCAATACATTTACAAGGACTTTTCCTTCGTACCGATATGTATAAGCGACCAGAGCCTTGAAACATGTGTGGAGATAGGAAAGGCAGTAGCGAAAATCGTGAGGGGAAGAAATGTTCTAATGATCGCTTCTACAGATTTCACCCATTACGATCCCCATGAGATAGCAGTGGAAAAAGATAGGAAGGCCCTTGAAAAGATAAAAAATCTCGACGTCGAGGGGATGTACGAAGTTATAACAAAATACGATGTTTCGATGTGCGGGTATGGGGCTGTTGCGGCCCTACTTACCGCCGTCAAAATACTAGGGGCTGTGGAAGCTAAAGTTTTGAAACATGCAACGAGCGGTGACACAAGCGGTAACTACCTCTCCGTTGTAGGATATGCCTCATGTCTTATTGAGCTCGACCGTCTATGAAGAAAAAAGCAGTTGCTTCTGCACCTGGAAAGGTTATACTTTTCGGCGAGCATTTTGTAGTCTCAGGATATCCAGCGATAGTGACCGCTATAAGAAACCGTGCAAGGGTTACTTTAACGCCAACCGATGACAAATACATAATAACCTCTGGACAGGCATGGGCTGCTTGGAACAAAAAAGGTGAACAAACATATCCAACAAGCCAGAGGCCGACGCCTTTCCAACCATTATACAACATGGTTTCCAAAATAGTAGAAGACTACGGGCTAGGATCATGTTTCAAAGTTGAAATAGATTCTGAGATAATTGGGGCAGCTGGCCTTGGCTCTTCAGCCGCTATTTCGGTGGCCCTAGCGAAGGCAACCTCATGTTTATATGAGCTTGACATGGACAATCAGACGATTATAAAGTATTCCATGATCGCTGAGAAAGAATACCACGGTAAACCGTCAGGCATAGATTCCCACATAGCAGCCCTGGGCGGCACCATTTTATACAGCGGTCCAGGAAACTATCAAACATTAGAACCGGCTCAGAACCCAGAGATATTGATAATATATTCTCGGTTGAAGAGGAAGACCTCTGAGATGGTCAGCTATGTTCAACTTCTAGCCAACGAAAAGCGGAGGGAATTTGGCGAGCTCTCCACAATCTACCATGAAATCTTTAAAAGGGCTGTTGAAGCATTCAAAACAAATAACCTGATGTTGCTGGGGAGGCTGATGACGCTTAACCATTTTCTCCTGAAAAGCCTTGGCCTTTCTAACTTGGTGTTGGATAGAATTGTTGAAGAGGTTCTGGAGAGCGGTGCTTATGGGGCCAAGATAACTGGGGCCGGCGGAGGTGGATGCGTAATCGCCATAGGCGGAGAATCCCTTAGAGATATTGCATCAAACATTTCCAAGGATTTTCCGATGAGCTGGATAACAGCTACAGGCTGTCCTGGAGTAAGGGAGGAACTATGAAGGGGCTTGTTATACTAAAGATAGGAGGGTCTATAATAACCGACAAGCGAGCCGATAAAACATTCAGGAAAGATGTCATGAATAGGATAAGTAGAGAGGTTATCCGATGTTGGCCAACCCCACTCGTCGTCGTGCATGGTGCAGGCTCTTTCGGCCACCCAATAGCTAGGCAGTATCGTTTAGATGAAGGGTTTAAAGAGCAGAGGCAGCTCGAGGGCTTCGTAAAAACGATACAGTCGGTTAAAACTCTTAACCAGCTGGTCGCTGAATCTTTCATAGAAACAGGTGTTGGAGCCGTTGGTATCCCTGCTTCTATGCTCTTCATAGCAAGGAAAAACGTTATCGAAACAGCCCACCTTAACCTTTTATTTTCTAGCCTTGACCTAGGCATAATTCCAGTGACATGCGGCGATGCTATATTCGATAGGGAGACCAAGTTTACAATCTTGTCAGGGGACGATGTAGCGGTTTATCTTTCGAAGGCCTTGAAAGCATCCAGACTAGTTTTTGCAACTGACGTCGACGGAGTCTACGAATATGATAGGGTTACAGGCGAGAGAAGGCTCCTAACCTCTCTCGACTACAGAAAACATGTTACGCTTTTGTACAAGGATGTTGAAGGGGAGGATGTGACTGGTGGGATGTTTAACAAGGTTGAGACAGCCTTCGAAGCCGTCAAGGCAGGCGTCAAAGTGTTGATAATCAATGGCTTGGTTGAGGGAAGGATAGAAGCAGCCATCAAAGGCGATAAGGTTTTAGGAACATACCTGGTGCCTTAAATTGGATATAGTGTCACGTAAGAGCAACCACATAAAAATAAGCCTTGAGAGAGACGTCTCCTATAGGAAAACAACATGGCTCGAGTATGTTGAGTTGGTGCATCAAGCTGCTCCAGAACTTGACCTTGAAGATATAACAACAGAGACAACATTTCTGGGTAGAAAATTCAGCTACCCATTTATAATAGAGTCTATGACTGGAGGTACGGCTGAGGCGGAGAAGATAAACGGTAACTTAGGCGAGGCCGCAGCCGTCTTTAAAATACCGATGGGTGTAGGAAGCCAGAGGGCTGGAGTTGTTAAGCCCGAGACTATTATGACTTACAGGGTTGCGAGGGATAGGGGGCCTGACGCCTTCCTCATAGGCAACATAGGTGCTTCACAGCTTGTGGAGAAAGGTGTGGAAATAGCTTTTAAAGCGGTTAAGATGATAGACGCTGATGCATTAGCCATACACCTAAACCCATTACAAGAGCTTATACAACCAGACGGGCGGGCCAGGTTTAGAGGTTTCTTCAAAATAGTCTCGCAGTTGAAAAATGAGCTCAGCATCCCGTTAATATTGAAGGAGGTTGGATGCGGCCTCTCACGCGAGGTTGTGGCCAAGGGTGAAGAAAGCGGCATAGATGTTTTCGATGTAGCTGGCTCTGGAGGTACAAACTGGACGTTGATAGAGATGATAAGGGCCGAGGAATCTAAAGCCTTTGACAAAAAGGCTTTGGCCGAGGTATTTCTTGAGTGGGGGTTACCAACGGCCGCTGCCGTTTTAGAAGCCGTCTCTATAACCTCTAAACCGGTAATCGCTTCAGGGGGGCTACTGACAGGGCTTGATGCAGCAAAAGCCTTGAGCTTAGGAGCCTCTATGGCTGGTTTCGCAAGACCTCTACTGAGGCCTGCAGCCGAATCTGTGGATCAAGTCTTGCGGAAATTGAACCAGCTCTCTGCAGAGCTTATGACAGCGATGTACCTCGTTGGATGTAGAGACGTAGAGGCCTTAAAAAAGGCTCCTAAAGTCTTGCTTGGACCATTACATGAATGGTACGTAGAGAGGATCATTCATGGCAGTAAATGAAGACCAGCTCATGTGGAGAATCACGTCGGCAAAAGCCAAATCTTTCAAACTGTACAACCTCGCCTACATTTACCGATTCAACATCCCTCTCCCCATAACCTGTTATCTCCCTAACACTTTGAGGATTTATTGAACCATCTTCGCCAACCAATTCAGCATACATAAAGACCTTGACGTCTACGTGGTCTTCTGGCACCCATTGAACTATCTTAATACCCTCTATTGGCCCATCACCAAACACCTCGCCAACAACAGCCTCTGAAGTTATTTCTTCAACTCTTACGTTAGCAAGAAGTTTGCATCTGAAGACGTCGCCAACCTTTAAACCAGCTATGTCGCTTCCGGAAATATATACCGTGTCGCCCACCTCGACCGTCCTCTTACCGAGGTTGGAGGAGGGATGGTAGGGGATCTCAACTTTTCTGCTTGGAAAGTTCTTTAACATAAGCTTCACAGGCTTATGGACAAAGAAAAACCTTCTGCAATGCGGATCGATAAGCTTTCTATTTATGCTGTATATTAAGCTCCAATCGTATTCCTTCTTGGCAAAGCTGATGCCTGCATAAGTATATGTAAACTCTCTCAGTGTCTTTGGTTGGAGGCCCCTTCTACGTATGGCCTCTATGGTTGACAGACGCGGGTCATCCCATCCCGAGACGATCTTTTTTTCAATCATTTCGCGAATAAGCCTTTTAGATGTTGGAACACCCTTGAACTCGAAACGTGCAAACTCTACGTAGACAGGATTTGGGAGGGAGAGATGATGTCTTATCAGGTTTTGAAGCTCGTCGCGGAAGGCGAACTCGCTACTCCTTAACACATGAGTTATTTTGCATAATGCGTCTTGAACGGCTGCTGCAAAATCGTAGGTTGGCCAGAGACGGTAATCCCTGCCCTTAAGAGGATGCGGGTGGTCAACTATACGGAAGAGAACAGGATCGCGTAAGGCACTGTTTTGACTGTCAAGACATCCCTTTAGCCTGAAAGAGACCTCCCCCTCTTTATACATCCCATTCAACACCTTTTCCCATATATCGATGTTTTGCTGGACATCACCTTCTCGGTGAACACATCCTATCAGCTTGTATCTTTGAAGACGCATTTCATCTGTGGAACAGAAGCAGGGGTAGAGCACTCCTTTCTTAATCATCTTCAACCCGTAATCGTAGTAGATCTCCATGTCGTCCGAGTTGTTTTTCTCAAAATCCCATTCAATCCCAAGCCACTTATATCCCTTCCTAAAACTCTCATAATATATTAGCTGGACCTTACGTGGGTTTGTATCCTCAAACCTGAGCCAGAGCTTCCCATTGTACTTACGTGCATAGTATTCGTTGATAAGTCCAGCTATGGCATGGCCTATGTGCATGTACCCGCTCGGCTCTGGCGGAAGCCTTGTGATAACCCGTCCATCAACTGCGGACGGGAGAGGTGGGAGAAGCCGTTCAGCCTCTACTGTTTTCGGTTTAGCTAACTTTTCTGGAGCTATCTTATAAAGCATAGATGACTGTTCATCTAGAGAGAGGTTGTTCACCTCCTCAACTACTTTCTCCACTATCTTCTTGACCTCTGCGACCTGTGTTTTGAGTCCAGGGTTCTCTCCTAAAACCTTTGACATCACTGCGTTTACAGAGGCTTTTCCACCATGTTCGACAGCGTTGCTAAGCGCCCATTTCAACACTATCTGTTTGAGGTCCATACATTGTAGGAACACCCGTTACATGGATTTAGGTCTGCCTTTGGGCCAGTTAGTAGTGCCAAGATAAGGGTATATTTAAAGGCAGGCGACTCTCTTATTTCTGTATTTAAGTGTAATACGCTTAACTTAAGCGATGTCTAAAAGAACCCAAGATATAAGAGGCTAGGCTTAACAGAGTTGAAGATCTTTAGATGCCTATAGGAGTGGGCAGACATATTCCACCATAGGATAAGCACCGAGGACAATAGAATAAAGAACCTATCTACCGTAACACGAAGATTGTATGCTTATCTGGAAAATATTAAGACCAAATCTACAAGGGGCTAAGCAAGAAAAGTCCTAAAATTCCATATCAAACCGAGCAGCGGCTTTACAGAAGACGCCTGCCCATCCTGCTTCTATTTTACACCGCACATCGGACAAGTGCTCGAGGGCCCTCTACCTCAGGGCCTTGTATTAAACGTAGAACTTGAGCTTCAGGAAAGCCATTGGTCGAGAAGAACCAAATACCCTCGAAGGGCTTCTGCTGTCATTTGACTTTCTCTTCGAATATATTCAGCTAAGTGGTCTTAAAGACCTGTACCAAACATTTCCTTATCCCAGCCGTGTATGTATTTTCGTAAGTCTCATCTTCACATATTCTCTGAGAACCTCCAGTTTAAATATACCTTCTCATCTTCATCGAAGTATTGTTTTAGATAGAAGCTACATCGCCCCAACTGCTGTAGCATATTTCTTCGCAAAATCCACATCCACCTCTAAAGCATCCTTTACATAGTTTTCACACAACGCATTCAACTGATATTGCTGAGCGTCTTTACCGTCAACACCTATCTAAACTATATCGAGTGAGAGATATATCACACATCCAGAAAGAATACTTGTCAAGTTTTTCGAAAACAAACAAAATATCCCAGCCCTCTAGTAAAGGGCCTTCCCGCCAAATCATCCGCCAGTTTCTGAGCCTTATCTGTGACCTTAAATCATCTATTTTAACGCAGGGTATCTTTACTGTCTCAATAAAGCTGGGTTTAGATAAAAACAGCTAGACCAAAAATAGTATAAACAGTTTTTTTGTTCACAGTAAACGCGCCGAGACGTTTATCTTCACGTTCCCTTTCAAAGCTTTTGAGACGAGGCAGCCATCTCCCGCTGCTGAAGCGGCTTTAGCGAATGCCTCTTGGTCTATGTCTGGAACCTCCCCAACGGCAGTTATGTTAACCTGAGTTATTCTAAAGCCTTCATCGGTTTTACTGAGAAATGTCTCTGCTGTCACCTCGAGACGTTTGACTATTTTCCCCTCTTTGGCCAGAATGTTTGACAACGCCATGGAAAAACAGCTTGCATGTGCAGCCGCCAAGAGTTCTTCAGGGCTTGTCATACCCTCAACCTTGGATGAACGCGCAGCCCAGGTTACTGTTGCCGATGGTAGTGCCCCGCTGTTGAAACTGACCGATCCTTTTCCGTTGAAGAGGTCACCTTCCCACACGGCTTTTGCGATGCTAACCACTTCTGACATGGCATGTTTTTATAGGCCTTGTTTTTTTAACTTTACGCTATTACGCAGCTCGACCATCCACAATACAAGCATTTTTGACACCCCTCCTGAAAAACAAGATCAACGCCGCCGCAGAGCGGGCATTTTAACTGCACAGTCATAGCTGGTCTAATGACCTCCGCCCTAGCCCAATAAACATCGATACCTATAGATTGGAGAAGCTCGATTGTTCTGTTTCTAACCTCTGCCACGTATCTGCCAAGCCGTTGGGTAGGTGTTTTGAGAACCTGCGCCGTTTTGGACCCATCCCTGTAAATAGTAACACCCTTCAACCCAAGCCTGTTGGCTGCGATGAAAGTTTTTAGAACATCTTCTACTGAGACCCATGAAGGCATGTTGATAGTTTTGCTGACGGAGGTATCAACCCATGCCTGAATTTCATACTGCGCCCTGAGATGGTCCCACCAAGGTATGTCCAACGTTGTGACGAATACCTTCCGCCATTCTTCAGGTATCTCGTCAAGGCCTCAACCGTTTCTCCAAGAAGTTTCCAATCGATCTGACCATCCTTGACGAAGGCGTAGAGATTTATGGAGCCAAATTGCATGACTCGTATGGATAAAGCGGCTGCTCCCCGCATGGGTTTACGCACTCTATGTCACCGTAGACCTCACGCAGAGGGTTAAGCCTGTTTATGTTGTCATGGAACAACAGTCCAGGGTCCCCGGTGAGCCATGCGTATTCAGCAATGAGTCGTAGAAGCTTTTTAGGGTCTACAGACCTCCAAACAGAGCCATCCCTCGGATTGACTAGCGGGTAGGGCTTTTCATCAAAATAGTATCGCCAGAAATCTTCCTTCACCATAACCGATATGTTGAAGTTTTCAAGCAACCCGGGGCTCTGCTTTGCTACTATGAATTTTTCAACGTCTGGATGGTTTATGTTTAGAACACCTATGTTAGCGCCCCTTCTCCTACCTCCCTGTTTTACAACATCGGTTATCGTATCAATTATCCGCATAAAGGACAAAGGTCCAGAAGCCACGCCGCCTGTTGATGCGACAACGTCCCCCTCAGGACGTAGCTTGGAATAATTTATTCCAACACCTCCCCCAGACTTGAAAATAATTGCAGCCTCCTTCGCAGACTCCATAATCGATACAATGTCGTCTTCAACGTCTAGGACAAAGCAAGCGCTCAACTGTCCGAGGGCCGTTCCCGCATTGAACAGTGTTGGGTGTTGGGCATGAATTTTTTATCGACCATAAGGTCATAGTATAATCTGTAGGTCCGATAGAAGGCGTCGGGGTTTTTATCCAAAAATTCGATTATTTCTTTCAAAGGTTTACGCATCCGCCCTTCCTTGTTTAATCTATTGTAAAGAGCCGTTAGCCTTTCAAGGTGATGTATGTTCCAGCGGACTTCCAACTCTTCCTTTGAAGGGCCTAAACCGAGCCTGTCCTCAAGTGTTCTAATGTCTATGTCCCCATCAGGCCATTTTTTCTGTGAAGCATGGACGTCGAAGAACATCGGATCGTAGAGTATGTCTGCGATAACTATCAACGCAGCAGTTCTCTGAAACATCTGCTTAGGCCTCTCCAAAAGTCTGCCCTGACTGTCTCTTAGAAGATATCGTGAAGCCATAAGCCTTATTGCGTTCAGTGAAAAACGTTTATCCACTTCGTCGATAACATCTGTTACAAGTATTCTTTTCTTCTCCTCACGGATTCTTGTACGTTCATGTCTGTAAAGGATGTAGGCCTTAGCCACCTCTTTCAAGCCATGGTCCATCAGCGAAGATTCAACGATGTCCTGTACCTCTTCGACGTGGGGGGATTTTTTCCTGTCCAAACCTCTCAGTTAATTTTTGCAGGACGGTTGAGACAACGTTTTCCAATACCGTTTCATCAAACAACCCCTGTGAAGCCATCGCCTTCCTAACTGCTTCCCTGATTCTTGATCGGTCAAGTCTACGACTCTTCCATCCCGTTTAACAATCTTTAACGGTACGCCCAACCTACAACTCCCCATTTTAATAACAACATAATAGAATATATTATGTGTGACCGTTCTGTTTTTCGATAATATTTGCTTGGACCATCTAGTGGGGCCTTCTTCATCTGTTTGGAAGGGTTAGGGAACAATATGTATAACCCCAGGACCCTGTTAAGATCGTCCCAAAATTCCATATCAAACTATACACCAGCTTGTACGGTTTTGCGCCTCTACCTTAAGCTTCAACGGTGATACGAGAACCCCACTTGAGGTTGCATCCGGCACCATTGAACGTCTTTCCTCACATCCCTAGCCAACCAGCGTAAGGTAACGTCGTACGGCGAAACCGTATACTTTGCACTAGAACATAAGCCCACCAGGTCTGTTTTGCACCATATAGCGGGTACGTACTCGAGGTTACTCTGGCCCTGACGTAGCATATTTGATTAAAGATATTATTTTGGCAGCAGTTAGATCACCCTTTCGAGAACTTCTATCCTGACCATGTCTAATATGTAGACTCTGGAAGGAACGCCCAAAACACTAAATGTCCTACTACTTCGTTTGGTGCTGTGTTAATCATCCGGTGAAGATATGTAGGGTTTAAAAAGAGCCTTAACCGGCTCTACATGGTGTATGAACAAAAGGTTTACTTTTCTTATTTTGGCTGTCTTCATAGGCTTGTTGGCAGGTATTTCGGCTGCCTACCTTTACAGAAACCTGTTTACAGGTTATAAGCCTACCATTGAGTTACCTGGTGAGCAAACGCTTCCCGACTTCACCTTGGTGGACCAAAATGGAAACGCCTTTACTCTTTCATCTATACGTGGAAAAGCGGTAGTCATTTATTTTGGTTACACAAATTGCCCTGACGTATGTCCTTTAGTTTTATCAAAGTTCGCCACAACAATATCAAGGATGGGTGCCGATGCCGACAGGGTTGCATTCATTTTCATAACAGTCGACCCAGAAAGGGACACGCCTGAGGTCATGAAGAGATACCTATCATACTATTCCCAGAAAATAATAGGTCTTACAGGAAGTCAGGAACAGGTCAACAAAGTACTCAAGCTTTACAACATTTATGCGTCTAAGCAAACTCCCGATGAGAAAGGTAATTACCTAGTTGACCATTTCGCCTTAGTCCTAGGAGCCGACCGAAACCATATCCTTAGAATAGCTTTCACCCCTGAGATGCCTGCCGAAGAGTATCTGGAGGGTGTTAAATGGCTGCTGTCCAAGTGAAGATGAGAAGAGAAAAAATTAGCGCGGCAGTCTTATTTATGATAACCTATCTGTTTTTTTACCTTTTTTTCACAGGCACCGTACAATATATTCAAACACCTAGGCTGGGTATCGTAGGGCTCAGCTTAATATTCACTGAAGTAAAGTCGCAGCTTTACTCTGGGCCTCTAGTCCAAGTTATCGGTGATGGCTTCATACTAAATGTTAGGATGTATCCTTTTTTGCTAGGGTTGTTGGTTGCATCGCTGGTAGGGTTCAACGGAGCGGTTATCTGGGCCCTTTATCGTTTGAAGGCATTGCGTTTATGCTTACTGGGCGGAGTATGGGGAGGCTTGGGAGGATGGGTAGCTAACATTGTTTGCTTTGGATATGTCTGCTGCGGATGGCCAGCATCACTAGCAATGTTCGGTATAGGGGTGATCGCTTCGCTGAGTCCCTACCTCACCATATTAGCGATAATACTGTTAACAGCCAACGGATATGTAGTTTACCGAAAACTAACTCATTTTGAAAAACACGTAGTCAAGTACTAAATAGAGAGATAGGTCAACCAATTGTGGCATATATAAGGATAATACAACAAAATACAAAGCATACGAGGCTCTTAAGAGAAGGACGTCAAAAACCCAGTCAAGTTTTTATTTAACTTTCAGAAAATATTAATGACTAAGTAGGTCCCGCGGTAGCTCAGCCTGGTAGAGCAAGGCCGAATTAAAGCCTGCATCATAAGCGCTCGGCTGTAGTGGTCAGCCAATGGCTGCACCCAAAACAGCCAACCAGGCTACACATGGTGACCGAGTGGTCGGCGGTTCAAATCCGCCCCGCGGGACCATTGTTGATTTCCAGCTATTGTCAGTATACGCTTTAAATACCCTCCTTATCCGGACACTATCGATGTTGAAAGCCTTAAGCTTAATAGTCTTCCGATCCATATCTCTCATGGAAGCTTCTGCATAGCCCCTCGGCATATGGTGGATGGGCTTCAAAGGGCGACCATCATCACCGGAAGATATTCTGGATCTCAGTAAACATCGCAGCTCGAAACATAAACGAAACGCACATCATTACGTAGACATGTCTCCAAGAGTTCAAAGTAGCTGAGTAGTTAATTCATTTTACCAGTATTGCGGCATATGTGTTTTTCTGATCGTTCTTTTAGGATCCGCTTTTAGTGAGTATAATCCTTCTCCAATATCTTCTAATACTATTCCTAGTTTTCCCGCGAGTTTATCGCTTATTAGAACCTCTTCCTCTATCTCGGAGATTGTTATGTCGGCTGACTCTTCTTGGGTCTCTAGGTCTTGTTCAATCACAGACACCATTACTGCATCAGATATTAAGTAGTTTCTGACCACCCCTCCGGGCGTGCCGTAAGTGACAATCTTTGCCCTGGGTAGCATATCGGGCCATATCCCCAGCTCCTCAGCCAGCTTTCTTGGGATTAGGAGCTGGGGTGTGATGGTCTCAAATCCAGAGTTAACCAGAGCTATTATATCATAGGTTTTCCCAGTCTTTAACAGCTTAAGCCTCAACTTTAGCCTTACAGCCATTTTTTCGCCTCAGCTCAAGCTCATAGATGCGGCCTATCCTCTGCGTCGGCCATAACTCATAGATGCGGCCTATCCTTTGGTGCATAGTTATTCCTCCGACTGGTAGAAAGCTGAATTGACTTAAAAATATTATCGGGCAAAGCTGGTAATGTCAGCATAAGGATGGTATTTAAAGATTGGATAGTCTTTTTATCTCCTGCAGACCTCTAGCCGAGGAATCATTCTAACATGAAACTATTGCTAAAGGCGTGTGCGGTTTTAGAATACATTCGCTTTGAGTAGGTACTCTTTTATTTCTTGTTGTAGTTTAGGCCATATTTCAGTTATCTTTTTAGCTTCTGCCCATAGCTTTGTGTAGTCGATTTCCCTATATCTATGTACCAGCATATGTCTTGTTGGTATGAGCTCCAGTAAACCTTCTGCGGTTTCTTTTGTAATCAACCCCTTATCCCTGCTTATTTCAATATAGTCTTTGTAGTATTCTGCTATCCCTAGGTTTAGGCCAGATATTATTTGTCTTAGCAGGTCTATCGCTCCTTCTATGGATGTGTGGATAGTTCTCTCGAAGGCCTTCCTTAGGTTTTTATCACGCCTCAGGTCTTCTGGGCTTTTCTGGCCAATAATCTCGTTTAGGTCGTTTACATCCTCCGATAATTGTACGATTATCCTTTTGAGCGTAACCTCATCTATTGGGTTACCGTGAAGCCATGTTTGAAAGCCAGCCCTCTCGTTCTCCAATACTTCAATTACTTCTACGGATATCCTCTCCTTTAACCTCTCTTCGTACATCCCTCTATCCAATATCTTCACTCCCCTCTTCAATATCCTCAATATTAGGGTTGGAGGGGAGTCTTCTAGGTTCAATACAGATAGTTTTTCTTCTGGAACCTTTAAGGCCTTAGATATTTCTGCAGTAAGATATGGTATGACCTTTTGCTGGCCCGTCAAGACTGCTATATCTATGTCGCTTATAGGCATCGCCTTGCCTTCAGCATAGCTGCCAAAGAGGTAGGCGAGCTTAACCTCATCAAACCCTGATATCACCTCCTTAATTATCTCTACAGCTATCATTGATCTACCTCCAAGCCTTTTAACACGTCTACGGGTTATGCAGTAGGTATAGGTACTTAAAAAGTTGACATCCTCCACGGCTGGTAAAGTCTTAGCTGTTAACTGAAGGAGAGGACAAGAGTTTTAAGTGTCAGGAACAATATCCAGGAAATAAAGAACCTATAGAAGGGGTGAATAGATATGATTACCGGACAGCATCCCCAGACAGAGGAAAATGATGTTTGGAAGCACAAGATGTTTATCTGGATTGTTTTATCATCCAGTAGATTTTTTCAGGGGTCATGGGTAAGGAGAAAGGCCTCACACCTAAGGCGTCATAGACTGCGTTGGCTATGGCGGGAGCCACCGATATTATACCTATTTCGCCAACACCCTTTGCTCCAAAAGGCCCCTGTTCTTCATGGTCTTCCACTGTGAAAACCTCGATCTCTGGAATGTCTTTGATACTTGGAATGAGGTATGTTGAAAGGTTTGTAGTACGTAGATATCCGTTGTCTATTTTTGGCTCCTCAAGCAAAGCGTATCCTATTCCTTGGACCGCAGCCCCTTCAAGCTGGCCTGTCAAAGTCTGGGGATTAACCACCTTTCCCACATCAGCGACGGCTACAAGATTTTTAACCCTAATAACCCCTGTCAACACGTTGACTTCGACAAAAGCCAACGTAGCCCCAAACATATAGAAAAGATGCGGTATCTCTAAAGAGCCGGCAATAGGCTCTACACGGGGTACCTCAAAAACACCCGTCACCTCTCGGCCGAGGCCACTATCCTCAAGTATTTTGGCAACTTCGCTGTAAGGGATCTTCATACCCTTCGAAGTGTTGACGTAACCATCCCTCAAAAAAACATCGCCAACAGATTCTCCCCAACTGCTCTCCAAAGCCTTCTTTATTTTTTCAACCATTTTAGAGACAGCGTCCCTTAAAGCATTTCCTGCGAGGAAAAGTTGCCGAGATGCGGAGGTGACGCTTGTGTCAGGTGTTTCCGATGTATCGGCAAAGATGACTTGGATGCTGTCTATAGATGTCTGTAAAAGTTCCGCAGCCATCTGCGCCACAGCTTGGACAACCCCTTGCCCTATCTCAGTAAAACTTCCTTTCACGTTAAACCCACCGTCTAAACGTAACTCTAGACCAATGCTCCCCTTATCTGGTAAAGCCCCTAAAGTGTATCCCTTAACAGCAGCGGCTACCCCAACCCCATGCTTTATCCAAGGCAATGTAGGTTGTTTCTTGAGGTTCTCCCTATCCTTCCAAAGTCTATGATTTTTTATGACCTCGAGACAGTCGGAGATCCCAACGCTTCCAAATAGCTTGTTCCTAAAAACTCCATAGTCACCTTTCCTCAAAGAGTTTATCAACCTGAACTCAACAGGGTCAAACCCCAGCTCTCTAGCAAGCTGGTCGACCTGTTGCTCAATCGCAAAGATCACTTGAGGCGCCCCAAAGCCTCTAAAGGCTGAGGCTACCATGTTGTTTGTGTAGACTAGCCATGCCTTGATATCTATGTTTGGGATTTTGTAGGGACCGTTACAGTTCTCAATAGCTACGTCGAGTACAGCCGGCCCTAAAGCTGCATAGGCTCCTGTATCATATATTATCTCGACAGAGTTTGCCTGAAGCCTTCCATCTGCAGAGGCCCCTGTCTTCATTTTGACAATGGAAGGATGCCTCTTAGTCCCAGCTATAGTTGACTCCTCCCTACTCCAGACAAGCCTGGCAGGCCTTCCAGTCTTCCAAGTCACCAAGGCTAAGTGTATTTGTACAGAGATGTCGTCTTTCCCGCCGAAAGCCCCTCCAACATAGGGTGTTATGACCCTTACTTTTTCAGGTGGGAGGCCCAATGTAGATACTATCTCATGGTGGTCACGGTATGGTGACTGGCCTCCAGCAACCACAGTTATTCTTCCATATTCATCGATATAGGAGACGCCGGCCTCTGTTTCTAGGTATGCATGTATCTGAGACGATGTTTTGTAGACGTTTTCAACTACAATTTTCGAGTTCCTAAAACCTTCGACGACGTCCCCAAAGGTTATACGTGTGCTTCTGCATATGTTGCCGCCTTCATGAATGCTTATAGATGTTGGCTCCATCGCCGCGATCGGATCTGTTACAGCTGGAAGTGGCTCATACTCTACGACAACCTCTTCACGGGCCTCTTCTGCCTCCTCCATTGACTCTGCGGCTACAAGCGCTACAGGATCCCCTATATATCTGACATGGGTGTCGCATAGAACAGGCCTATCTTTCACAAAAACACCGTAACGGTTATTCGGCACATCGCGATGGGTAAAGACAGCAACAACACCTGGCATTTTAATTGCTTTGGAGACGTCTATCCTGACTATACGAGCATGAGGATATTTGCTTCTCACCGTAGAGACCCAGAGGAAATCGTCGGGAAATAAATCCGAGGCAAACTTCGCCATACCTATGGCTTTCTCGAACGCATCCTTTCTTACAACATCCCTACCCACCCATTTATTCCCCATCATGTCTCAACCTCCTCGCAAGCATCCAAAGCGTCATGAATACGTAGTTTATGCACATTTCACGACGGTAGGCTGCAGAGCCCCTCACATCATCGATTGGTGAAATAGAGTCTAGAACAGCTTTTGCCGCTGTCCAGATCGATTCCTCGTCAAGCCTACTTCCTACAAGCAGGGCCTCACATTTTTCTGCCCTCACAACCGTAGGGGCTACAGCCCCCAACGCCACCCTCGCATCGGAGACCTCTCCTGATGTACTGTTCCACGAGATAAGAACAGCACCGTTTACGACGGCTATTGAGCTGCCTTGTCTGAGCCCATGTTTAAAAAAAGCCCCATGATAAGACGGCTGCAAAGGCTTGAAAGAGACCTCGACTAAAAGCTCGTCGGGCCTTATGTCCAGCTTTTTGTAGCCTTTGAAAAAGTCCCTAATTGGGATCGTACGCTCTGACTTTCTGCTTCTGACCGTGAGATTTGCCTCCAAAACGTAGAGTGGTGGCAGGGAGTCAGCCGCCGGTGAGCCGTTCATTATATTACCGCCTAAAGTTGCTTTGTTAAGTATTTGGACGGGGCCGATCGAGAGGGAGGCCTCAGCCAGAAGCGGAGCATAGCGCTTTATGACATCCGAATTAGCGATTGCTGCAAAATCGGTCAGCGCACCTATTTTGACTAGCCCGTTTTCCATCCGAATATATCGGAGCTCGTTCAAACCGTATATATTTAGGAGTGTAGACTTTGGGATAAGCCTGTTCTTCATCTGTACGATCAAGTCTGTCCCTCCAGCTAAGACCCGTACGCCCCCTCCTTTTTCTTCCAGTACTTCTAAAGCCTCTTCAAGAGATTTGGGAGTTATAACCTCGACATCGGCAAGCGAGACCATTTTCTAAACACCAGCTGCAGCCTTAACGGCTTCAATTATTTTTACGTAACCTGTACATCTGCAGAGATTTCCTTTAAGGAATTCTTTTATCTCCCAATCGGATGGTTTCGGGAAATTCTTCAGCAATGCAGCAGTAGCTGTAACTAAACCAGGGGTGCAGTAGCCACATTGGACAGCACCCTTCAAAGCATATGCCTCTGGTATCTTCAGCTCCACGCCCTCGACGGTTACCACTTCTTTCCCCTCAACTTGGGCCATTATCGTAAGACATGAGTGGACAGCTTTTCCGTCAAGCAAAACAGTGCAGGCACCGCAGTCTCCACTGCTGCATCCGTCCTTAGTCCCCGTAAGCCGTAGAACGTATCTCAATGTCTCTAGCAAAGTGTAGGCTGGGGGTACTTTAACCGATATCGGCTTACCGTTCAGTTTAAAACTTATCTCATGCAACCGTGTTGATGGGACCATATGCGACCTGCTCACCTGCTCAATTGTAACTAATAGATATATTTAATAACTAACAACTAACTCCTGAGGAGTGACCAGATTTTAAAGGGCGTCAGAGGCATCTCATCGACCGGTTTTTTCAAAGCATCTTCAACTGCGTTTACGATTGCCTGTGCCAGACCTATTGTAGATGCTTCACCGACCCCCTTTGCTTTTAAGGGGTTTGGAGCTGGCGTTACAGTTCTTTCGGAGACTATTTCAGGAACCTCGGCTGCCGATGGGATAAGGTAGTCGGAAAGGCTGGCCGTCAGTAGTACCCCTTCCTCGCCGTATTCTAACCCTTCGTATAGTGCTTGGCCTATTGCTTGCACGGCCCCTCCAACGATTTGCCCATCAACTAGCAACGGGTTAATGACCTCTCCACAGTCATTAACCATTACAATCTTATTCAAGTGAACCTTTCCAGATTCTACATCGACCGTAACAACGGCCAGGTGCGCGCCGAAGGGGAATGTAAGGTCTGGGACATAGTATTCAACCGCCTCAAGCCCTGGGCTGATGCCTTCTGGCAGCTCAGCAGCATCGTATGCTATCTTCACTACTTTTTGGAGGGGCAATTTTTTATCAGGGTTGTCTTTTATAAAGAACACCCCTTCTCTGAACTCTAGGTCTTCAATGCTACATTCCAGCAGATATGCAGCTATCCTCATCATCTTCTCCCTTATTGTCCTGCAAGCTGCTAGAACGGCGTTCCCACCAGAGACGAGGGTCCAACTGCCTGCAGTTCCGTTTCCAGGAGGGCCCATCGATGTGTCGCCGTGCACAACCGATATTTTTTCCAGAGGTATGCCAAGCACGTCAGCCGCTATCTGTGCAAAGGCCGTTTCATCCCCTTGACCGTGCGGGGATGTTCCGCTATAGATAAATAAGGAGCCGTCAGGCTCTACGCGTACATATGCTGGCTGATGGAGAAAATTGCTAACCTCGACGTAGGTCGATAGGCCTATCCCAATGTAGACACCTTTTTTACGCATTTCTTGCTGCATCTTCCGAAGATGTTGATAATCTGAAACTTCGAGTAATTTGTTTAAAGCTTTGTTATAGTCCCCAGTGTCGTAAACCATTCCGAGACCGTTGTTGTATGGGAACTCATCTGAAGGTATGAAGTTAATTCGACGTAATTCGGCTGGGTCTATTCCAAGCCGTGCCGCAACCCTCTCAACAGACCTCTCAATGAAGTATGAGGCTTCAGGCCTTCCAGCGCCTCTATAGGGACCTATAGGTGTTTTGTTAGTGTATACGCCAACAGCCTCCACCGACACATTCCTAATTTTGTAACATCCCGTTATCATTCGGGCGGCTGTTACAGCTATTCCTCTTCCAAAACCATATGGGTAAGCGCCTATATCGGCCGTTATCTTTGTTTTAAGCCCTATAATCTTCCCGCTCCTCAACACAGCTACGTCAACAACCCCGTACATGTTTCTACCGTGGCTTGTTGAGGTTAGGTTCTCCATCCTTGTTTCAACCCATGCAACAGGCCTCCGAAGTTTTTTAGACAGCATAGGAGCTAGAATATCTTCCGGGTAGATACTTAGCTTTGAGCCGAACCCCCCGCCAACATCTGGAGCTATCACCCTAACAGAGTTTATACTAACCCCTAGTTTTCTGGCTAAAAAATCTCTAAGCCTATGTGGGTTTTGTGTCGAAGCATAGACTGTATACGAATCGGTTGAGCTGTCATAGCTAGCAACTACCCCACGCGTCTCGAGCGGTGTAGGAGCTATCCTTTGAATACTTAACTTACTGCTGACTATCTCATCAGCTTTTCCAAATGCTTCGTCAACGTCCCCGACCTGTTTTGACCAGGTAAAATAGATATTTGTCCCCAGCTGCTCATGTACAAGCGGCGATCCAGGCTCAATGGCTTTGAAAGGATCTATAACAGCGGGTAGTGTTTGGTAGTCTATCTCGACATTTTCGACCGCGTCAACGCCGTTGAAAAAGGAATTGGAAATAACAACGGCTACAGGCTCTCCTACGTAACGTACCTTCTCTTTTGCCAGCAACCTTTGGTAAATAGGCTGAGAGTTTTTATCAGGTTCTTCTAGGTCGAGCTCTATGGGATCTATGTCTTCGGCCGTGTAGACGCCTACGACGCCTGGAAGGTATGCCCTACTGATGGTTATGTTTTTTATTCTTGCATGAGCGTAAGGGCTTCTCACAACATGCATATAAAGCGTCCCGGGAAGCTTGATGTCGGAAACGTATCGTGCCAGCCCTTGTAAAAATTTTCTGTCGTTTATTCGTTTAACCGGCTTACCTACAAGCATAACCTACCTTGTAAGAGATGTACCTATAAAGAATTTCGCAGACCAACATTAATGCTATAAACTCGGTGACATAGTAACGGCCTTGAAATTTGTCTTTCCATACCTTGCAAAGTCTCTAGCGGGAGAACAGGATATTAAAGTGTTATCCTGATGCTGCTTATATTGGATGCAAAACCTTTAAAAAAGGCTGCAGACCTATAGGTAGTGAAAATTGAGCTTTTAGGCCCGTTACGTGCTGTCGCTGGAAAGAAAGAGTATACAATCAGGTTGGAGGAGAAAATACGGCTTAGTGAGGTGTTTAAAATGGTCGACGAAAAAATCAAACCCTACCTAATGGATGAATCGGGAAATATACGGCCGGGAATTTTGGTGCTGGTCAACGGCGAAGATGTGCGCTTTTCAACATGGCTGGATACGGTTGTAGATGACGATGATATCATTACATTAATACCGTCCATACACGGTGGATAAGATGCGCGTCGTCAAGGCTGGGGGATATTATTCTGCAGCTGGCATCATAAGGTTGAAGGGCATAACCGCTTCTATGTTTGTCGAAAAGATCCTCAAAACATACGAAAATGTTCAGTTCATTAATCCGGAAAAGCTTCTTGACTGGGATGTTTTTGACGCTGCGTTTGTCAACGCCTTGTTGGTATACGGGACCGCTAAGCAGAAGGCTAAAACTTTGGCCAACGAATTGTTATTAATGTTGGCCGCAACGACCCAGATCAACGAAGCTATCAAACGTATAGGTGTCGATGATAGCCTTTCAGATATAGTTTATTTCACGGTTGGCAGAAGCGAGGATGAAGTAGTGGAGCTTGCTAGAAAGGTGGTTCAGCTGGCTTACGGAGAAGAGGTTGAGGCTCTGCCCATCGCCGATGAGGATAGGCTCAATAAGATCATAGAGTTCTATGGATTGAGTGAGAAGCAGATAAAAGCTGTTCAGGCAGAGACGCGATACAAAGCTGTCAAAATGCTGATAATGCAGAAAATGGCCTCAACCATGTTTTAGCCTTGAAGCCTTGCCATTATTTCATCAAGCGTCAACACGCCTTCTCTCAACACCTTAACCTTCCCACCGTATATTGATATAACTGTTGAAGGCCTGCCGTACAACGTTCTTCCACCGTCGACAACCACGTCAACTCTTTTAGCTATAGCCGCGTCTAAATTTTCTACAGAAGTTGCAGGAGGCAGGCCTGATATGTTGGCGCTCGTCCCAAGCAATGGATAACCTGAACTCTTCATTATCTGAAGGGCCACAATGTTTGCCGGCATCCTCACACCGATGGTCTTCTCCCCAGCGGTTACCTCAGATGGAACATTGGGGTGTTTCTTCATTACTATCGTGACTGGGCCTGGCCATAGCTTTACTGCAGCGCTGACCTCCTCGTCTGTAGGCACAGCAACGGAATAAAGCTGTTCTATGTCACATACCAAGACAGGTGAAGGCTTTTTCTCACGACCTTTTATCGACATCACTTTGTTGACGGCGTTAACGTCAAAGGGCTGGCACCCAATACCATAAACCGTATCCGTCGGGTAAACTATTACCCCACCGTTTCTAACTATCTTCGAAGCCTCTTCGATACTCCTAAGGATGTTGGACAAAAAATCACCCTGCGGCTAGGATGTGGCTCAAGAATCTTTTTTCACGATGGCTATTTTGGAGAGGTGGTTCATATGACATGGTGGCCCATCTTCAAGCCAATTGTAGTAGGGGGCTATACATGGACCTGCCGGCCCGACGTTTAGACATTTAACACTTATCCCTTTAACCATGCGTTTGTATGAGGTGTTTCCGCAGAAAGGGCATCCTTTTTCATCGGCTTTGAGGTAGACATGGCTTTCTACCTCGTTCCCGCAGGCCACCCACACACCTAATTCATGTCCTTTTGGACAACGGGGTATATCCATCCTAAGCAAAATATATGGAACAGATTCGCCGCAGACATTACATTCAACCATACAATCACCCCTAGGTTATGTCATATACTGGGGTGAGCCAACTTCTATATCTAGGCTCAAGCCCTCTGACTATCCTATGGTATTTTTCCATCAATTCCTTAGTTATCGGGCCTGGAGAGCCGTCTCCCACGGTTCTTCCATCGACGCTTAAGATTGGAAGAATTTCCGCCGCTGTACCTGTGAAAAACAGCTCATCTGCTGTGTAAAGCTCTGTCCGTAAGATGCTTCTTTCAACCACACGGTAACCCATATCGTTCGCTATCTTTATTATAGTATCCCTTGTTATCCCCTCGAGAATCGAAGAGCTTGCAGCGGGTGTGTTTATTAAACCGTTTTTGACCAAGAAGATATTCTCACCAGCCCCTTCGCTGACGAAACCATGTTGGTCTAGGAGTATGGCCTCGTCGTATCCTACTTTTCTTGCCTCCGTTGACGCCAGTATAGAGTTTAGATAGTTTGCCGTCGCCTTTGCCCTTGGCGGCATAGATGTGTCAGGAATCCTTCTCCACGAAGAGACGCAGACATCCAAGCCAGGTTTTGTGAAAAACTTGTCAAATGGGAAGACTATGATTAATGCGTGGACAGGCAGGTCTAGCATGTTGAGCGACATGATGTTTCCCCCAGCGTATATCAGAGGTCTTATGTAAACGTTTGACCTGAAATCATTCTCTCTGATGGTTCTGATGACGGCTTTTTCAAGCTCTTCAACGGTATAAGAGTTCTTAAGCATCAAAATTTTTGCCGAATCGAGGAGCCTCCTCAGATGTTCTTTTAACCTAAAAACATAGAGCTGATTGTCATGGAAGTAGCCCCTGATCCCTTCAAACACAGCTGAACCGTAGTGTAATGCATTGACAGATACATGGATTTTAGCGTGTTCCCATGGGATCAGTTCCCCATCCATCCAGACAACCTTCAACTCATCTGTTCTTTCTATATAGTTATTTTTAACGGTTTTTGATTACAAAGCACCAAAACACGTTCGAGAAATGGATCTGCGGTAAAGCTTCCTCGAAGATAACCTTATCATTTGAATAACTATTTTCGGAACGGCATGACGTTATTTATTGGCTAGATGGCGTGCTCTTGCCTCAAGCATTTCGGCGACTATCAGGTCATTTTCTAAAGTCATCGGATGGGCTGTTCTGACGACTCTCGGACAGTAGGGACATGTAGTGGTTACAAAAACCTGTATATATCGGTTCTCTGAGCCTTGTAGAAGGTGTCAACAGTGAACCCCATTACTTACGTCGATGTCTTCAAGTAAGGCTGTGAACTCTATCCAGCAGGCAGCCCCAAATACCTAGTCCAGTGTTATTTGGCATGGCGGAGAAGTAAGGCGGGAACCTTTCACAGCTCGGCTTTATCAGGGCTTCTTAAAATCATACATCTCTAGCTTTATTTTTCTTAGCCAGCCAGTCCAGCTCCTCGCAAGCTGTACCAGCTCTATATTGTAATCACATTCAAACCCTTGAGAGAAGGCCCTCATGATAACCTCGTTTACGAAGGCTCCGCTAAGCTTATTGCGTACAACCTTCCTATCCTTCTCGTTTAAAGTGACACCTCATCCTATAGAGCTCCAAAAACATCAAGTAAACCTTTAAGGATTAAACATGCATGAGTACGGTTAATCTTTATGCAGACCCCAACAAGTCTATTTTAAACTTTTTTGCACAATTCTTCGGAGAAAACTTCAACGCCATCTTTCAGCGTTAAACCTAATTCGTTGAAAGAGTCCTTAAGAGCAGCGAGTGTTGGGATTATATATCGGGAGCTCGCTGTGACACACATATGACCCACCCTGATTATCTTCCCATGGAGTGATGCGATACCTCCACCTATCATTATCCTATGTTTCTTCAGCATTAACTGGTTTATCCTATCTGCCTGCGGCCATATAGAAGCTGGGAGCCGGATAGCTGAGACTGTAGGTGAGGCAACCTCCTCCCCAGGAAGGGTTTCTAAACCCATCTCTCTTATGGCTTTCCTAAAAGCGGCAGCAACTACAACATGACGTCTGTACCTGTTCTCTAAACCCTCCGCTAGTGCTGCTTGGGCTGCAGCCTTGAAACATAGGACTGCATGGGTGCTTATGGTTGTAGGGTAGGGATGTCCTACACCCTTCCACTCATCGATGTAATATCTCCAGACAGCGAGGTTTGTGAAGAAAGACCTAGGTTTTGTCTTTCGTTTTCTGAAACTTTCCCACGCCTTTTCGCTGACGGCCACCGGGACAGTCCCAGGTATGCTTCCTAAGCATTTGTTGGCATAGCCTACACAGAAGTCAATCCCCCAGCCGTCGAAGTCAAGCTCAATTCCTCCATAGGATGATATAGCATCGAGAAGGAATATGCTATCTCTTTCGTTGACTATTTTCGCGTAATCACGTACTGGATTAAGCACCCCAGTCGATGTCTCATTATGTACAGCCAATACAATTTTTGTATCTCGGTTTTTGCCGAGAACCTCATCTAGTTTTTCGGGGCTAACAGCTTCACCTTCTTTTGCGTTAACACGGATAACCTCAGCACCAACATGTTCAGCTATTTCTGCTAATCTATTGCTGAAGAAACCGTTGACAACTGCGACTGCTTTTTCACCAGGCTCTAGAAGGCTTACGATACCGGTCTCCAAAGCTACTGTCCCGGGTGTTGGCATCATGAAGACCTCTTCTTTTGTTTTAAAAATTTCTGAAGCCAGCTTAAGAGCCTCTTCATAGATAGTAATCCATTCGGAACCGTAGTGTGCAACGATAGGTGTTGAAAGGACTTTCATAACCTCTGGATGTAGCTCTGTCGGGCCAGGTATCATCAAAATGGTTCGTTCTCCGAAGAAGTTTATATTAGTTGCCATGGAGAAACGATAGCTCGGTAGGTAAAAACTGTTTAGTGAGACAGTCCAGATAAGCATATCTGGCACCTCCTTATGGTTTTATAGTAATGTGTAGAGACTCTTTATTCCAAGATATGGCTCTTTGCGTTTAGCTTGCTGGGAAAATGCTTACCCTTACTATCTCCTCAACGCTCTGGAGGATCTTTCGACACTGTTAAGCCGCTCTTTGATATATCAATCTAAGCCCCTTAGGCTTGTTTAGACATCGCTTAACCACATGCCTTTACTATTGCACTTAAAATCTGTTATACAGATTTCGCTCACGAACAGCTCATGTATTTTGAAATCTTCATACATGAAGACCTTACACCTCATCACGTTCTAAAGCTTTAACCCATAACATCTGATTCTTGCTCAAAAAAGCTGAAGGAGGGTATGTAGCATTAATATTTCCACTGATATGGGTGAGCAGTAGACTGTAGTTTTAAGAACTATTTTTCTCAAAATCATGCGGAAAGTGGATGTTAGAAATCAGCTTTGCTAAGATTTCCAGCTCGCTTGGGAGCACTACATATATCCAAAGTCTCTTGGGGATATTACTACAGTTGTTCAGCGGGTTGTAACGCAGAGAGGCCAGCTAACCTTTCCCCCTCTCATGACTAATCTACATCCCGCCAGCTCCTCTATCAAGTCCAGGCCTTTATTAAGCAGAGTAACATCCCTAAAAGTTGAGTTTTAGGTTGACAAAATCAGCCATAACATGGTTTCGGACCTCCACGATGACTTTTTTCACACCTTCGCAACGGCTGGCCAAAGTTTTTACAGCCTCAGCATAGGTTATTACGTTTGGAGATCGAGGGTCTCTGGAGGTATAAACGATATGAATGACGCCATCACCCAAATCCCTTACCTCTATAACCGACTCCAGCAATAATAAAGGCGCGCCTGATATGGGATCCCTTAACCTCTTCAGAGCCTCCAACACTCTCTCAACCAGCTGATTCATCCAAGCACATTTTATCTTATCATTGAAATTAAAGTTATAACCAAGGGGGTGAAGAACCTAATGTGGTCTCTAAAATAGAGGAGGCAGTGGAGTACCTTAAAAAAATCGAGGCAAAGCTCGATGAGCTTTACGACCTAACGAACAGATATAGGAGGGAAATAATTGAATTTGCTATACGTGAGTCTGAAAAGCTGAAAACAAAGATTTTGGAGGAGGCTAGGGCGAGAGGGGATAGGCTTCTCTTGGAGGAGATATCAAAGGCTGAGGAGGCTGCAAAAGAGATAATGGCCAAGGGTAGATTGGAGGCTGACAATATACGTAAGAGGGCTGAGGGATTGAGGGAGGAGATTGAAAACTTGGTCTTGAGGGCCCTTCTCCAAGGAAAAATAACGTTATAGACCGGTCTGTCGAGGGTTTTATGACTTGGTGGGGCTCAGAGGAGACCCAGTCTATGCTATCACAAAGGCATACGCTTTAAAATCCTTTCTGCTACCCTTCTCGGCGCTGGAGGAGTTATCGGACTCAGCAACCCTTACAGATTTTATCGAAAGGCTTCGGGCATCTCCCTACAGCCCCTATCTAACCCAGCTTCAAAAACCTTACACAGCGTTGGATGTTGAGAAAGCCTTTCGGAGAGGCCTCGTCGAAGTACATTATAGGTTGATGGAGACAGCGCCATGGCCAGACCTGCTTAAACAGTATTTCATGCGTTATGTATACTTTAACATAAAGACTGTTCTCAAAGGAAAAGCGGTCGGCAAACCAGTCGACGAAATAATGAAATCAATCGACCTATATCCAGAGACGTTGTTAGGCATAAGGGATAAGACCTTGAGGGCTCTGTCTGCCAAGGACCTGTCCGAAACTATGAGGGAGCTGGCAAAGACAGAGCTGGCCACAGCAGCCTCCTCGGCCATAGCCGTATGGGAGAAGAAGAAAGACTTCTCGGCAGTCGACGCCGTCATCGATAAGGCATATATTGAAGGGTTGCTGATGATATACAGAAGTGCTCCCCGAACGATTCGAAATTCTGTTAAAACTTTTGTCGCATTCGACGTGGACGGCTACGCATTAACGACCGCGTTAAGGTCTAAAGCTTGGAACCTCACCGTACCTCAGGCAAGGGAGTTTCTTCCCTCACAAACGATAGAGGTTGGTCAAGAGCTTTTGGAAAGCCTTTTGACAGCTGAAGACCTGAAAAAAATGCTCCAAGCTTTTTCTAAGACAGGCTACTTTGCCGATATAGTCATAGACGACAATCCAGCTGTGGCCGCAGCACAAATAGAAGAGGCGTTAAAGAGGAAAAAAATCCGTTACGCCAGCCAAAGCTTTTACAAAACACCCTATCAGCAGACAGTGCTTCTGTCATTCATTGTTTTAAAGGAAGCGGAAGTGCAAAATCTTTCCACAATAGCCAAGAACATTGAGGAAGGCGTATCCGACCCAAACGTAATACAAAGATTTCTGATTAGCTACTAGTTAGCTGGAGATCTTTCTGGCAATTATTTTCCAAACACCTGGTCCAACCTCCTCCGTAGCCACGTATTCTTGTTTGTTATTTTTTATCGAACGGGGAAGGGTATCCAGCGACGGGGGGTTATCTGTTAAGGTCTCAATGATCGAGCCTTTCTCGACCTCTTTTAATGCTTTTGCCAGTAATAGCTGCGGATAGGGGCATGCAAACCCCCTAACGTCGAGCAGGTATTTTTTATCATCTATTTTTTGGAGCCTCTCCTTTAGCTCGATTGCCATGTTTTTTGTTTCTTCCTGAGCTATTTAGGTTTATTTTATTGCAATATGTTTGCAATAAGAACATATTTATATTAAAGTAAGAAAGTTACAAGTCGAGAACATGACAAGGAAAATATACTTAAGCGCCTTCTTGATAGGCTTGGTCTCGGTAGCTCTTGGCTATGGTGTCTATTTAGTGACTGGTAAAGGAGCTCTGTGGGGTATAACCACTGGTGAGTCAAAGATAGGTGGACACCTCTACAACCTCCTAGGTCTACCAGTAGAGCAGACAAGATACTACAAAGAGTTTAAGCTTTTACCAGTCTTCAGCGACCCGACACAAACCATAGTGATTGCTATTTTGGTAGGCGGCGCAATACCGGCCCTTCTAACTGGACGTTACCTAATTCGCCACATCCCAAACAGATGGATGGCGGCTCAAGCAGTCGCTGGGGGTTTTCTGCTGGGGTATGGGTCGAGGCTTGCTCTCGGGTGCAACATCGGCAACTTTCTCTCGGCTTGGACAGCGGCAGGGATCAACGCCATAACGTTCACGGCAGCTCTGTTGATAGGGACCTTTGTAGGATTCAAAGTTACTGAAAAAATCTTCATCAGACATGCTGCTCCTTTGAAATTTTCGTATCTTCCACCTAAAAACCTACAGATAGCAGCCGGTGTAGCGCTTGTGATACTTGCCGTTGTTCTGTCCTTTCTTTTGAAGCCTTTGGTAGGCCTCTTCTGGGCCGCTGGATTGGCTTTCGGGGCCCTCGGAACTGTTTCGGGGATATGCTTCGCCACCTGCTACAGGGACCTTGTTGCAAGAAGTTATGCAACAGGTATAATGACTCGGGCGATAGGGTTGATGATACTGACCTTTTCAACGGGGGTCTTTTTGCTACAGCTCTTCGGGATACCTTTTAGATTTGCAACACCTCAGATAAGCCAGCTCCAGATAGCCCTCGGAGGATTTATATTCGGTGCCGGAATAGCCTTGGCAGGGTCATGTATATTCAGCTCAGAATGGAGGGCTGGTATGGGCAGCATTTACTCAACAATAGTTCTTATCTCCACGATATTTCTGGGGATGCCTGTGCTGGCGATCCATTATGAATGGTGGCTTACAGTAATACCGCCCTTCCTGCCTTCATTCAGCCTTTATTCGTTAAACCCGACAGCCGCCTATCTACTACCGCTGACATTTTCAACTGCGCTAATAGTTTACGGTATATTAGTCGACTTTGACGCTAGACAGACCTTCGCACGGCTTATCGCTGCTAAACCAATAGCTATCAAACCCAAGATATAAAAACACCTCGTATCTTTTTTAAGATCTATGAGGGCCTTAGGCATAGACCCTGGGACTGGAAACTTTGACTTTTGCTGTATAGAAGACGATGTGGATAGGGTCGTGTTGGATGAGACTCTACCGTCGAGCATGGTAGCCCATGAAACAGATAAAGTAATCCGGTTGATCAAAAACGCCTCGCCGGATTTCATTGTGGGACCTTCTGGTTATGGGATAGCCTTCAAACATGTGTCCCAACTAACCGATGAAGACTTTGCATTGACTACCCTTGAGAAAAAATCCGACACAGGGATCGCTGTCTTGTCGGGCGTAAGACGTCTGCTACGTATGATAAAAAATGAAGGTATGAACGCATACACTGTTCCTGGGGTGATCCAGCTTCCAACTGTACCGTTACATAGGAAAATAAACAAAATAGATATGGGAACGGCCGACAAGACCTGTGTAACAGCCTACGCTATCTGGGACCAGGCAAGAAAATATAACATCAGGTACGATGCGACGAGGCTTATTTGCTTAGAGCTTGGTCTGGGATACAACGCGGTTATAGCTGTCGAGAACGGTAAAATAATCGACGGCATAGGCGGAACGTTCTTCCCGGGCCCTGGATACCTTGCCTTCGGAGCATTGGACGGAGAGCTTGCATATCTATTGGGTAGTTTTAGTAAGAAACTGCTCTTCACAGGCGGCGCCTCATTCTACGCAACAGGCAGTGAGACATCTTTAGAGGATTTTCGCCAACATCTATGGAGCAGCCACAGCCTTTCTTGGAGGGCCTTCCTCGAGGGCATCGTCAAAGCAGTAGCAGCTGTAGAGACATCCATAGATTCCAAACCGGTTGAAGTAATAATCACAGGCCGTCTATCAAGGATCCCGGAACTTAGAGAGGATATAATAGCTTTTATCCAGAAAAAGCTCGGCCTAAAATGTAGAAGGCCAGAATACGTTTTCACAACGAAGGCAAAAGAAGTAGCGATGGGTGCGGCCATTATCGCGAACGGTATCGGAGGAGGGAAATACTATGACTTAGTCGAAACGATGGAGATCAAGAAGAGTTCAGGCACTGTTTTGGACTATGTAAAAGTTGCTGGCTTGGAAAAAATTGTGACATCTCTAAGGAGCGATTAAAATATGAGCCCCTTTGTTGGCAGGTTTGGCTGCAAAAACGCGCCAGCCGCTTCCTAGTCTTTGCGCTAGGTAGGAAGCTTTTTTCTCGGCCTCTTCGAAAGAGGCAAAAAGGCCGTACACAGTAGGCCCCCATGAACTCTGGCCTACCCCAACAGCCCCATATTCGGCCAGTAAGTCTATGGCTTTCCTGTTTTTATAGACATCACCTTGGACTGTTGAAAAGTGCTCCCCGACCAATCGCTGTATCTCCGTCAAAGCATCGCCGAAACCCTTCAGATCTTTTTCGATCAAAGCTGGTAAAAGCCTCACCAAAACTAGGTGAGAAATTTTGGAGCATTTCACTTCATCCATTGGTTCTAAACTATTTAGGATCTTTTTCTCAACCTCGTCGGAAAGCCCAGATTCGGTCAAAGAGTAGGCTACCACGAAAGACCACTCTTCTGGAAAATCAAACCTGAGGATATGGCCTCCATGGCCGTTTGAGGCCCTTCTCGGAAACTCTATTATGAACCCTCCTTTCTCGAAGACGGCCGTCCCGACCATCGATACAGTTCCACGCCCTAGAGTTCTAGCAAGCTGCATCGTTGATGTATTTAATTTATGTATTTTGGCTAGCGCTGTTGCCACAGCAAGAGAGAGCTGCGTCCTTGAACCAAGGCCTTTATGCGCCGGGATCGCTTCCAGGACGGATATTTTTTCTTTAACCTCCAGCCTTATTTTCTTCGTCAGAAGGTTGACTGTTTCTGTAACATACTCGACTTCTTTTCCAAGTATCTCTAGCTTATCGGATGTCTCTATCTTCACATGGCAGACCGGTCGGTCGACGGCCACCCCTAAACCTCCGTATATCCTTCCGAAATGTCCGCCAAGCTCGATGAGGCCTAGATGAAGCCTGGCAGGTGTTTTGACCTCAACTATCAAACCCTACCAACCAACTTAGAAGCTTCACCAATAATATTACGTATAATCTTGATGTGGGCCGGTTTTGCGGAAACCCTTTCAACTATCTTTTCATAATATTTTATCCTGTCAAATAGCTCCAGCGCCTCGCTGTGTTTTTCTGTATTGACGAAAGCCCTCACGCGTGTAAAGTGGATTAGAGATTATATCAATGCATGCTCTGCCCTCGAGTATGGTCTTGGCTTTGTAGGCAAAGCTTCAACATGTTTTACATCGCATCGTACTTCAGCCCTTCCATCATAAAGCATGGACATCTCCAAGACGGTGGCCTCGATCCAGGCACATGCATCCTTGACGACTGGAGCATCGACCTTTCTAGATTTTTCAAAACCCAGCTCCTCACCGAATACCACTTTGTAGAACAGCTCAGGATCGTGTGTGATGTTGACGACTAGGCTTTTCCTTGACAAAAGGTTTTTGTATGTTTGCGTGTTTGTAAAGGGTCTAAGCAAAAGAGTCTCCCCATCTTTTGTTTGACAGCCCATCGCTGCAGCATAAGGAGAGTTATCTGGACAGTATGTTGAAACAATCGCCTCGACTAGAACTCCCTTCTCAAATCCTATTTCAAAAAGGCTCATCAAACTTTTCCTATTATTTCCCTTATGTTTTCGAGGTTTTTCTTAAGTTCGAGGACGAACCCGGCCATAGCTCCACCGTCAACTGCTCTGTGATCCATGGTGACGGCCAACTCCATAACATATCCGGCGACGATTTTATCATCCCTAACAACTGGCCTCTTCTCTATTCTTCCTACACCGACTATCGCTATCTCTGGATAGTTGGTTATAGGCGTTCCCGACAATGAACCAAGCGCTCCATAATTTGAGATGCTTATCGTCCCTCCCCGAACGTCCTCGAGCGAAAGCTTTCCTTGGCGGGCTTTTTCAGCAAGCTCCTCGACCTCTTTTGCCAAGCTCCAGATGTCTTTCGACTCGACGTTTTTGATGTTTGGGACAAGCAGCCCCTCTGCTGTATCGACTGCGAAACCTATGTTAACGGCATTTGACAAAACTATTTCGTTCCTTTCATCGTCGATCCATCCGTTCATGACTGGATATTTTTTGACAGCTTCAACTATAGCTTTCATTATGAAGGGCATGTAGGTTAGCTTAACGGTTTTCTCTGGATGTTTTTGACGTAGCTCATCCCTTAGTTTAACGAGCTCATCGGCGTTGACCTCTTCAAAGATTGTAACAAGGGCTGCCTTGGACTTTGCTACAACAAGCCTCTCGGCTATCATACGTCGCAGCCCTTTAATCTCCTTTCTGATCACCCCTACGGATGCTGCACGTCTAACATCCTCCTCAGTAATCCTACCTCCAGGCCCAGTTCCCTTCACTGTGGCAAGGTCTACGCCGAGTTCTCTAGCTAATTTCTTCACAGCAGGTGTGGCTAGAACTGCTGGGGCCCTCTGAAAAACCTGCGGAGGGGCTTGACGGATGACTTCAGGCTCTGTGACACGTCTCTCTTCGACAATTTCTTCAGACTCTATCTCTATGAATGGTTCCCCAACCTTCAAAACCTGGCCAGGTTGGGCCAGAAGCTTTACGACCCTACCTTTAACAGGTGATGGGATCTCAATATTGACTTTAACGGTCATCACCTCGACCAACGGCTGGTATTTCTCAACAACATCCCCTTCTTTTACCAAAAAGCGGATTATCTCTCCTTCAGCTATTCCCTCACCAATATCTGGTAACTTAACGACAGGCATTTCTCTACATATTATATTTAACGGGCTATATACAAGTTTTGTTATCTTCTAATTTTTGAGTTGCAGAAGGGTGCTCCTGCGGGGCAAGCGTTGTTGGATAGTAGGGCTACTACTCCAATAGCAAGCGTTACTACGTAGAGCGGCAATACGTTGTCAAGAAAACCAGCAACCAATGCTGCCTAACCACTCCAAAGCCAGCAAACACAACAAATATCTTATAACCTATTGTAAGTGATACTTTGCTGAGATTAAGGTAAAGGTGTAAAATCCAGCGCTCAGCAGTGCTTGGGTTTGAGGCTGCTTCGCGGTCGATATGGCGGACCTCTACGTAGGAAATGGATTATCGCTGGACTGGGCTGGTATAAGTCTACCCATTTAGCTTTCTTCGAGAAACCCGATTATTTTAGGGAGCTGGTTGACGTTATGGATTACTAGGTCAGCCCCTTTTTCAATAAAAAAATCAGCGAGCTCATACCTATCACCATATACCCCTGCAAAAAGCAGCCCTACGATGTCCTTCTGTGCTTTTTCAAACATTATGTAGTCTTCAACCGAGTTGCCTACGTAGAGCACGGTCCCTTTATGGTTAATGTTCTTAAAAGCCTCAACCAAAGACCATGGGCTGGGCTTTTCAAACACTTCTCTAATGTGGGGTTGATTCAGAATAGCATCCCCCACAAATATACACGCTTTTTTCTCAAAATATTCCGAAAGATGGCCGAGTGTTTTCCAAGTTTCCCAAGAACCTCTTCCTGTGCTGATACCTAGTTTTATTCCTTTTTCAGAAAATGTTTTTAGGGTTTCCTCCTCCACGAGCAGCTTCTCATTTTTAATCCTGCCATCGAAATCGAAGTAAGGCCCTTGCTGCCTCAACTGTGAAATCACATCGGAGCCGAAGAAAGCCTCGTCGAAAACTGTCGCCAATAAGCTCTCGCCATAACGTCCAGGATATTTGAGTATTTTTTTAAGGAGTTTGACGGCCTCGGAATTCATGCCTAGCTCTTCTTCTATTTTGATCAAAGTGGCCGCTGTTCCTTCAAAGTTTGAGACAAGCCTCTCCAGCTCTTTAAACCAATTGGCAACCGTTTCCTCGGATACTCTGAAAGATGTTTGTTGCTTTTTTAAAGTATCGACTATCTCTCCTACGGTTTTGCCCGTCAAAGCCTCCAGTCTTTTCAGAAGATCTTCATATCCGTATCTCGAAAGCCTCTCAGTAAGCCATTCGACGAGTAGAGATATCGTGTCGCAGTCGTTGTTGAAGCTACCGACAGACCTAATCCTGTAAATAGTTTCAGAAGGGATAAGTGTTTTATCTATCTCAAAGCCTGTCAGTAGCGTGGTCAGGTAGGCAGTAACATCTTTGATCGTTTGGCAGTAGGACGTTTTTTCATCGATAAGTACCCCATCACAGTCGAATATGATGGCCCCTATCGTTGGAAGCCTATCCATGGAAGAGTATTTGATGTAGGAGGTGCCGCCTCCAATCTTTAACTCCAAATATTCTCTTATTTTGTTCAACATTCTTTGGATGTTATTCTTAGGATTTTAAGGCTAATCTATGTTGCTCAAATCTTTTATACCGGCCCATAGGCTGAAGCAATGGTTTAGCAAAACATGTGATGTTGATGAAGTTCCCTGGAAGCAGATCGGAGAAGATATTTTTAGGGGAATTAATTACGGTGAAAGGGTTATGACTGCTCGTTTTCGGCTTCTGAAAGGCGCTAAGGTCCTATGCACAGCCATCACATGAATAGCTTTCATATGTCCTCTAGTGTACTGTGAAATTTGTTCTAGAAAACAATAACGAGCAAGCGGTTAAAAAGCAGATCTTTGGGATAATCCTAACCTAGGCCATTCAGCTGAAGCTGTTGAGGATAATTTTATCATCGATGTTTTTGCACCTCACCGTAGTACTAGTTTAGTAGGGATGGATATTTAAGAAAAAACTTAAACCGTTTGCCTCTCGATGGGCATCCATTCACTCATAAGTCTCCAATACCATTCGTCGGATTCCTCAATCACCTCATACATGTCTGTAAGCTCTGCGATCTTAGCGGCCAAGACATGGTAACACATGGGTTTCGCATGATCCATCACACGGAAAAAGAAATCTTCGCATGAACAGTAGCCTACGGAGGGCAAAACTATATATTCACGGGTCTTTCCAACAACGACCCATCTGACCCTTTCACTTGGTCTGAAAATATATTTCTTCACCCTTCTCTCTTTGGCCGATTGATAGGCCTCTTTAAAAAGTACTGGGTATTTCTTCTTTATTTTCTTGAGCTCGTCGTTCATGAGAGCTGCTCCCTCAGTGTTAGTAGGCTGCCGAGGTATACTCCGTCAAGTGTTATCACCTCGGCTTTGTCTATGTCGAAGACCCCTGTGTTGAGCAAAGGCCCCCTCACAAGTTTTGTGGCGCTTAAATCGGTTATTGACCTGCCTTGGAGGAGGTTATTGAAGCTGGGCATTATCAGCAATGTCAAATCCCCTTTCATATGCGATGTCTCCTCACCGTATAACGCTTTGTAAAGGGCTTTTCTCGGCGCCTTCAGCCTAAGCCATACCCTCAGACGTGCACCAGCCTCACCTGTCCCTATTCTGAGAACGGGATGGAGATGACCTGTGACTATGATCCGTGCTTCCAACAATCTTTTGTCTGGTTTAACATGGCCATGTGTCAATCCAACCCCTTCCTCAGCGATAAGCATTCCGCGCGATGGTTGAAAGACAGCCAAGTCGCCTAAGACCCTGTCTAGGTCTCCATCATGGTTTCCAGGGATTACAATGATTTCGTCCACGTATCTTTTCAACTTTTTCAGAAAGCTTGGGAGTATCTCATACTCAAGCCTTGAAGGGCCTGTTACGTTATGTTTCAAATCACCTACGACTATGACTTTTTCTGCTTTTGTCTCCTCTACCAGCTGGGCTATATCTTCTACGATTTTAATGCTCTGAAGGGGTATCATAATACCGCGCTGTCTCAGCTCTTCTTCAAAACCTATGTGAAGGTCTGTTACCACAACAGCACGAAAAGGTTTTTCTATAAGTAAGGCTGGATGGCCGTTGAGGAACCTCAAGCCCTATCGCTTCGTGACCTCGGCAAGCTTTTCAGGTAGATAATCTGTAACTATATATTCCAGGCCGTATCGGCTGAGGGCTTCAAGCTCTGCCTTTTTCTGCATCTTCTTGAAGTTGTTGATCTCGCGTTTCCAAGGGTCTTGAAGATATCTTGGGTCTTTTTCAAGCTCCGCAACCCTACGGACATCCTCTTCGTTGAACTTCATGGCTGGAAGTTTATATCTTATTATGTCGCTTGCCCAAAGCCCAGCCCAAACACCGTCTGGCACGTTTAACTCTTTAACGTGGGCCGAGAGGGCCGACCCGAAGATTATAACACTCGCTATATGCATTCCCCATGGGTCTGCGTCGCTGAATATGTAGACGGGAAGGCCTAGCTCTATGTTAAGGCGGCGGATGAATTTCCGTGTAGCACGCGGTGCTTGCCCAGCTGTATGAACGACGATAGCTTTGTATTTGGCCGGTACATTTTCTTCGAGAAAACGTTGGTATACTGCTCCTTTCTCGATCACGAAGACCTGTTCGGCCTGACATTTTACAAACTCAGCCGTCGTCATAGCTGGCCCTATCATAGCTCCGTCGGGTATTGTTGTAAGGTCAAGCCGCCGCCCCTCATAGCCTGGAACTGTATACTCTATAGTTAACGGTCCGAAGATGCTTGACCTTTCTTCAGGGTATATGTTGAAATCTTCCCTTACAGTTCCCACAAGCGTCTCAAGCTCTGTCACAGTTTCGTCACTTTCCTGCTGGTCCTCGAAGTCAACATCGTATCCAAGAGCGTTGTAAAAAGCATCTCTCAAGGTGCTTGTTTTCTTAGAGGTAATGAGTTGGGCTGCAAACATGGCCATCCAGCAAAGCTGAGCCAGAGGTCTTAGGTGCTTTACATTTTTAGCCGTCCTGATAATTTTCTTAGGCCCGAGAACATACTGCCTTAGCTCTTTGTTGTATTCTATGTTTGAGGTTGTTCTTGCAGGTATGCTGATTTGCGGAAACTCCCCTTCTTCTATAGATTTTACGATTGATTTGGCTAGCGCTCTTATCTTATCTAGCACATTTTCCCTCACGTCAACCTTCTTTTGCTTTACTTTTTCCTCCGTCTTCACCGTAAATAGGTTCGAAGAGGGAGCTCTTATATGTTAGGTGTGCACCATTATCGTAGATGATATAGCTAGGGCTATTTCGAGGAAAGGCGTCGGATATATGCCTATCAGGATTGATAGGGCGACGAGGATAAGCAGCGGGACCCTCATGCTAACCCCTTCAGGCCTTACCTTTTCCAGCAAAGGTTCTTTGAAGAAAATTGACGTTACCAACCTCATGTAATAGGCTACCCCGACGAGTATGTTGATGACCATCGCTACAGCTAAGAATGTGAATATCTGTCCTGCAGCCAACGCAGCGGTGATTATTGTCACCTCGCTCCAGAAGACGTTCAGCCCAGGCATGCCTGCCAACGCAAAAGCCCCTATGGCGAAACATGTCGACGAAAAAGGAAGCTTCTTACCTATTCCTGCCAGCTGATCTATATTTCTTGTAGCAGTTGCATGTATGAAGACGCCTGCGCCGAGGAAGAGGAGGGCCTTCATCAAGGCATGGTTTAGAACGTGGAAGATACTTCCAGCGACTCCTGTTACATTAGCTATGCTTAGGCCGAAGACGATATAACCTATATGGGCTATAGAGCTGAAAGCTAGCAGCCGTTTAATATCCTCCTGCATCAACGCCAATAGATTACCGACCGTCATTGTAAGTAACGCGAAGACTGCGAGGCCGAGCCTCCAGTCATATAAAGATGGCGGGAAAACACCCAAAACAACCCTTAACATGGCGTATATCCCGGTCTTTATCACTACACCCGAAAGCATGGCGCTGATTGAGCTTGGAGCTGCCGGGTGGGCGTCGGGAAGCCATGAATGAAAGGGCACCATGGCCGCGTTGACTCCAAACCCTGTAACCAGAAAAGCTATTGCAAGGTAGCTCCATGTCTCACCGGCTGCGGCAGCTGTGCCAAGTACTGCAGCCAGCCTGCTGATCTCAAGCGTTCCAGCCATGCCGTAAAGAAGAGACATGCCGAACAATATGGCTGACGCTCCAGCAGCGCTCATTATAAGATACTTTAAAGAGGCCTCAACAGCCTCCCACGAATGATATCTGAATGCTACGAGTAAATAGGAGGCTATTGACATCATCTCCCAGAAGACGAAGAATGTGAAAAGATCTCCGGAGAAGACAACCCCCACCATACCGGTTACCATGGCTAACAACAAAGGATAAAACTCAGGCTTACGCTCTTCTATGTAGCCTATTGAGAAGATGCTTGAGAGAAAACCAACTCCTATAAATATAAGCGCTAAAAAGGACGAGAGCTGGTCAACGTATATTATCGATGAGTATGGTCCAAGGTCTACTGTGATCGGATTTCCATCGAAAACGCTCTGAGCCTGAAGTAACGCCGTTGCAAAAGATACGCCAAAAGCAAGTAAGGCATAGATGTCGATTATTGCCGGAGCTTTATATTTTCTCGAAATCAGTGAAAAGATAGGAGATAAAACCAGAAAAACTATTAGTATGTTTAGCGTCGGTGTGAAATCAACCATTATTCCTCAATTGACTGCTTTAAAAGCAGCTTTTTAGTTTTAGGAGCAGCCTACCGTAGCTCCGCAGTTAACACATACGTAGCACGTCCCGCTCCTCGTCATTATGTTCCCGCACTCTGAGCATGCAGGCGCGTCAGGTGCAGGAGACCTAATGTTCTTCACCACCACTTCTTGCGGCGAAACGTCACGCTCTTCATCAGACAGGCCAAGCTCTTCACGATCCTTATCTGATAGGAATTTCAAAGCAAGCCACCTGAAGATATAGTCTACTACGGATTTTGCGAATCTTATCTTCGGGTTATCGGTATAGCCTGAAGGTTCAAACCTCGTATGGATGAATTTTTCAACGAGGACTTTTAACGGGACACCATACTGGAGCGCTATGGAGGTCACTATAGAGAACGAGTCCATCAAACCAGCCAGAGTGCTCCCCTCCTTCGCCATTTTGATAAAGATCTCTCCCGGTGTACCATCTTCGTAAAGGCCTACTGTTATGTACCCCTCCTGCTCACCTACCCTGAACTTATGCGTTATAGCTGTCCTTTCTGGTGGTAGCCTCCGCCTCACAGGTCTAGGCACAGGCTCGCTTTTCATTGTTTTTGCCGAGAGGGGCTGTGAGAGTTTGCTACCGTCTCGGTATATGGTTATGCATTTGAGGCCCAGTTTCCAAGCCTCCATGTAAACATTAGCAACTTCTTCGACTGTGGCCTCGTTAGGTATGTTTACGGTTTTGCTTATTGCGCCGCTGAGGAACGGCTGGACAGCAGCCATCATAAGTAGATGGGCCCGATAATGTAAGAATCTTCGACCCTTCTTCCCTGCTGGGACTGCACAGTCAAAGACGGCATAGTGCTCGGGTTTGAGGTGCGGTGCCCCTTCGACGGTCATCGAGCCGCATATCACCTCCTCGGAGACTTCAATTTCATGGTCTGTGAAGCCTAATTGTTTTAGGAGGTTGAAAGATGGGTCGTTGTAGGCTTTTTCGTCTATGCCTAATCTTCGGAGGCACTCCTTTCCCAACACGTTTGGATCGAAGGCGTCCTTAAGGCTTAGGACAGAGGGAAGGTGCTGCTCTATCTTTTGGATATCTTCATCCCTGAGTCCGCGCGCCTTCAGCGAGGATACGTTGACCGGCTGCTTCCCGTACAGCGTGTTTGTCCCTATAACATACTGTATTATGTCCTGTATTTGACTCTGGGTATATCCAAGCCTTCTCAACGCAGGCTCTAAAGATCTGTTGACAAGCTTGAAATAGCCTCCGCCAACGAGTTTCTTCAGCTTCACAAGGGAAAATTCCGGCTCTATTCCTAATGTATCGCAATCCATTAAAAGCCCGATCGTCCCAGTTGGAGCTATAAGTGTTGCCTGAGCATTTCTCACCCCATATTTTTCACACAGCTCGACGGCCCTGTCCCATGAAGAACGTGCAGCATCTAAGAGATACTTCTCACACAATTCCAACGGCGGAAGATGCGGTTTGATCTCAAGCCCCTCGTATTCTTCAGGTTTAGCACCGTATATGGCGCGTCTATGGTTATTTAAAACACGTAGCACGTGTTTTTTATTTTTCTCATACTCTGCAAAAGGCCCCATTATGCTTGCTATCTCTGCAGAAGTTGCATACACTTCGGCCGTCATCAACGCCGTTATCGCAGCTGCCACGGCTCTTCCCTCATCGCTGTCGTATGGATAGCCAAGCCTCATCAAGAGAGCTCCAAGGTTGGCATAGCCAAGCCCTAGGCTTCTCGTTCTATAGCTCATCTCGGCTATTTCGGGGCTTGGATACTGGGCCATGGAAACTGTTATCTCCAAAACTATTGTCCAGAGTCTTACAGCATGTCTGAAGGCATCCACCATGAATTCGCCTTTCTCTTCGTCGTAAAACTTAACAAGATTTAACGAAGCCAGGTTACAGGCAGTGTTATCTAAGAAATTGAACTCTGAGCAGGGGTTTGTCGCATTTATCCTACCAGTTTCTGGGCATGTGTTCCATTCATTTATCGTTGTATCAAACTGTAGCGCTGGATCGCCGCATGCCCAAGCCGCCTTAGCGATCTTCTCCCACAGGTACCTTGCTTTAACTCTTTTTGCAACCTTGCCGTCAACCCTGCGTATTAACTCCCAGTCGCCATCGTTCAAAACAGCCCTCATAAACTCGTTGGTTACACGGACTGAGTTGTTGGAGTTCTGTCCTGAAACGGTCTGGTAGGCTTCACCTTCGAAATCGGCTGGATAGCCTGCAGCGACTAGAGCTGCAACCTTCTTTTCCTCCTTCATCTTCCAATCGATGAAGTCCTCAATCTCCGGATGGTCTATGTTAAGTATAACCATCTTAGCAGCTCTCCTTGTTGTTCCCCCCGATTTTATCGAGCCTGCAACCGCATCCCCTACTTTCAGAAATGACATGACACCGCTGGAGAAACCACCACCCGAAAGGGGCTCACCCTTAGCCCTGAGTGTGGAGTAGTTGCACCCCTCTCCGCTTCCATACTTATATATACGGGCCTGCTTAACAAACGTATCCATTATACCGCCTTGGTTTACCAAGTCATCTTTTATCGAGAGTATGAAACATGCATGGGCTTGGGGACGCGAATAAGCGTCTTTTGAAGGAACTACCATCCCAACCTCTTCATCATAGTAGTAATGCCCCTGAGGAGGTCCAGTGATTCCGTAGGCCCAGTGGAGGCCTGTGTTGAACCACTGCGGCGAGTTAGGCGAAGCGATTTGGGCGATGAGCATGTATTCTATTTCGTCCTGGAAGGCCTGAGCATCCTCCTTAGAGGCGAAGTACCCTAGCTTCTCGCCCCAAAACCTCCAGCATCCGGCAAGCCTTCTAACAACCTGCTTGAGGGACCTCTCAGGACCTAGAACAACCTTTCCATCCTTGTCCAGTATTGGTTTTCCATACTCGTCGTATTGGGGGACGCCAGTTTTACGAAAATATTTTTGGGCTAGCACGTCGGTGGCTACTTGAGACCAGAAATTTGGCACCTCAACATCCTTCATCTCAAAGATTATGTTTCCTGCTATGTCTTTGATCTGCGAAGTCCTACGCTCCCATTTAAAGTATGTGAAGACATCCCGGCCATCCGTGTAGAACCTCTTTATGCGAAGGCCTTTAGTTTCCGAGAGTTTAGGTTCTGTAACTGTCATACACCACCATCCACCCATAAAACACCTTATAAGAATTTTGGTTTGGCCACAAATATTGTAAAAATTTTCAACGTGTAATTTCCTGGTTTTTAACGAATTCGTATAAAGCCCTTGCATGCTTGTTTGTTTCAAACCATCTTCTAATAGGGGCCAACAGCTCCTCAAGAGCATCGGCCACAGCATTTTTTAGGTCTAATGGATGGATGGCTCCGTTTTTAAAATCCCTTTCCAACTGAGTGTAATCATAGTAGTCTATGCTGCCGCCGAACTTTGAAGGCCGTTCAACGTGAAAAACGTTCTTCAAGGGGAAAATTATATATTTACAGTATTCAAGTATAGGGTTTCCTTCTATCTGGCGTGGCGGACAGTAAGCTTTGTGGATTTTTTGTTTGATTGTTCCGTAGTCGTCGTGGACGTAGATGCTTGACTCGGGTATACTCTTGCTCATTTTTGAGCTTATCTGTACATCTAATGCTTCTTCCTCCTCAAACCCCATAGGACCTGTTGGGCCGCTTAAGCCCATCAACATATGGTGATGAACAGCTACAGGTTTCCAGAAACCAATTTTCGGCCCAAGCTCTCTTGCAAGTATGTTTGCCCTTCTCTGGTCTAGGCCAAGTTGACAGATCTTGGCCTCAAGGGCGAAGACATCGGCTACCTGCATAGCTGGGTATAGCAGCTGAGCTGCTTCCTGCAGCTCTCCTTCTCTCCTGCCCATTATAGGGAGGCACCGTAAAATTCTTCTCAGAGTAGTGTTTTTTAATACCTCTGTCACCAGCTTCCAGTAATCCCTGTCGGCGGCTAAATCGCTGGCCCAAACTATTTCGACACGTTCTACATCTATCCCTGATGCTTTCCAAACCTCAATAAAGTATTCTCCAACCCGTTTTATCTTCTCCAAGTCCCCTCCCATTTTTCTGTTTATGGCCGCATGCCAGTCGGCCAGCAAAAGTTTAAATCTGCACTTGGCCTCGAGCATCTGCCTCAGCTTTATGGCCCTTAAGAGGGCGAATGGAATATGAGCAAGGCCGCTCGGCTCAAAACCGTCATATGCTATCGGGTGCGGATCGGTCTCCAGCAGATGTCTAAGCTCATCTGGGGTTAACACCTCTTCTGTCGGCGGCCTCATTATCAGCTCCATCCTATTCTCTACATCCATCACCAATTCAGCGGACTATCATGTAATAAACGATTCTTTGATATACTTTCATTAGGAGCCTTTTTGGTAAATATGTGTGCAAAAGCCGAATAGGCTTATCAAAGAGCGCAGCCCATATCTGTTACAACACGCCTACAACCCAGTCGACTGGTATCCATGGGGTGAGGAGGCTTTCCAAAAAGCCAGACAGGAGAACAAACCCATTTTTCTCAGCATAGGATACTCAACATGCCACTGGTGCCACGTAATGGAGAAGGAGTCCTTCGAGGACGAGTATATAGCCGAGCTGCTGAACACCAATTATGTCCCTGTGAAGGTCGACAGGGAGGAGAGGCCCGACGTCGACGAACTATACATGAAGGCTGTTATGATGATGGCTGGGCATGGTGGCTGGCCTCTGACTGTTTTTCTAACACCAGATCTAAAACCCTTTTTCGGCGGCACATACTTTCCCCCACGGAGAAGGGGTGGAGTGCGTGGCTTAGATGAGGTTTTAAAAGCCATAGCAGATCTTTGGCGTAAAAACCCTGACGAGATAAGGAGGGCTGCCGACCAGATCACATCCGTTTTAAAAAGCCTTTACATATATGAAAGAAGCGATTATGAGCCTTCATATAACGTTGTAGTTCAATGTTTCGATGGCTTGGTCACGATGTATGATGAGCTTTACGGCGGATTCGGAACAGCACCAAAGTTTCCCATGCCGACCTACATCGAGTTCCTACATACATACTATGTGACCGAGCGGGATCAGCTTGCGTTGAAGATGGCTGCCAAAACATTGGATAGAATGGCCCGTGGAGGTGTCTACGACCAGCTGGGAGGAGGGTTTTTCCGATACTCCACCGACAGGTTTTGGTTTATACCGCATTTTGAGAAGATGCTCTATGACAACGCATTATTGGCAAGGGTTTATTTACAGGCCTACCTGCTGACAGGCAACCATTTCTTCAGAAAGGTTGCCGAATCAACCCTCGGATGGATGCTTGACGAGCTGGCCTCTGAAGAGGGTGGTTTCTACTCAGCCCTCGATGCCGACACACCAGAGGGAGAAGGTGCCTACTATGTATGGACGAGAAAGGAGATAGAGGATGTTTTGGAGAAAGAACTTGCCGAGATAGCGTTGAAATGCTTTGAGGTCTCCGAAGCCGGTAACTTTGAACATGGAAAATCAGTTCTGACCTTTCTAAAGGACTTAGAGACCCTGTCGGATGAGCTGTCGATAAGTAAAGAAGATTTGAATGTTAAGCTTGAAAAGATAAGACGTAGATTGATTGAAGCCAGGAAAAACAGGACACCTCCTGCTGTTGACGATAAGATACTGGCTTCGTGGAATGGGTTGGCAATTTCCGCGTTCAGCCTCGGTTATCAGGTTCTCCGTGACGAAAGATATTTACAGGCTGCGGTCAAGACGGCTGATTTTATCCTCTCGAAGCTTTGGCTAAATGGTAAAATGTATAGGGTTTATAGAGGTTCTGCAGGTGTTGACGGTTTCTTGGACGATTATGCCTATGTCGCCAACGGCCTCATAGATCTCTTCCAGACATGTTTCGAGCCGAGATACCTCAGGGCAGCCATAGAGATAGCTGAGAGGATGTCAGAGCTTTTCTGGGACAGGGACGGTGGAGGCTTCTTCTACACATCTGAAGAGGTAGCAGGCGTTGTGAGGATCAAGGAAAGCTATGACGGTGTCTTGCCGTCTGGAAACTCTATGGCTGCTTGGGTTTTACTTCAGCTCTACGAGCTTACAGGTCGCAGCGAATTTCTAAATAAGGCGGCGGCTGTTTTCAAGGCATTTCACCAACAGCTTACCGACCGTCCAACAGAACATGCTTTTATGCTAAAAGCTTTAGCGGCATATTACAAACCAAGGATCGAGGTCGTCGTCGCAGGAAAAAATAAAAAGGAAACTGAAAGTTTTCTAGATGTTGTCTACAGGAGTTACCATCCATTTAAAACTGTAGTGGCCGTTGGAGACTGGAACAGGGAAGAGCTGGCTGTAATGACGCCGTTAATAAGGAATAAGACACCTGTCAACGACAGCCCAGCGGTTTATTTCTGCGAAAACTACACATGTCACATGCCTATAACAAACTTAGATGAGCTGAAGAAAATGCTTGGGCTGTCAATGGGCTTTATTTAGGCTATTTGAATACAGCCTGTGTGATTTGGCCTAGTCTCAAAAATTTCTAAAACACGGTTGCCGTTTCTTTCAAACGTATCAATGACCTCTGCAACAGCCATGTCGACAGGCCTTGAGCCTGGAGGATCTTTGTTCTCTGAAAGTTTGAAAAACAGAGCCCTTGACGGTCCAGCACCGCTGATCACCTCTGCAACTTTAAACTCCTTAAACAAACGTCTCTTCTCCATCATCAATTTTTCTCCATTAACACCTTTTCCGTAAAGCCCAGCATCCGCTCTAAAATACTCGACGAAAGGATCATAGGAGATGGCTTTGAGAAATATGTCGACCTGTCCGCTGGCCAACGCAAGGGCCGCTGTTCCCACACGGGATGTAACTTCCAGATGTGTCTTGAGGCTTAAGGTCTCAGGGATAAACCGTCGCGCAACCATCGTAGATTCTTTCTCGATGTCGGGAACTATGATGATTATTCCAAGGTCTTCTGGGGGTGTTATTTTACAAAATGTAAGTCCGTTTTCACGTATGCATGTAACAAACCCGCCTAAGATTGATGCTGCAACGTTATCTGGATGCCCTCCGGGCTCTACAGCTGCCGATAGGCTTATAAGCTCGTCGGTTGCTAGCTTAAGCCCTAGAAGCTTGCTCAACCCAAAGACACAGGCCGCTGCCTCTGCACCGCTTGCCCCCAGACCTTTCCGAGGAGGGATCTCAGCGTAAAAAACGATCTCTACCCTCTTTCTCAACCCTTTTTTCTGTAAAAGGTTTTTAACGGCTTTTGAACCTGTGTTCTCTTCAGGTTTTGATGACATCAATGCAGCGTATCTCCCCTTATTTGTTATAATGATTTCATCCCCATCGTCAACTGTTAAATCCACAGTGATGTATGGCCTGTCTAACGCCATTGAGAATACGTCATATCCTGGACCTATGTTGGCAATGCTCGCTGGAGCCTTAAAGACACCCGAAGCCAAAATAACCCTTAAACATAGTGATGATTTTTTCTTTTAACTTCTTCGTCGCATTTTGAGCTGCTGCCCAAGTCTTGGGTTTTGGATTTTCCCTCTGGAGCTGTCTTCAACCACCAAGCTGAAGAACCCATTTACATAAGCTGTATGTAAAAGGCTTTTACCAAGCAGAACATCTATATAGAATAGGTGATGAACGCCTTCCAAAAGCTGTATATTTGGTCGTCCGAAGAGATCAAGGGTAGGCTGGATTGGTACTACGCAGTAGCCAACAACCAAAAGCCGGCCAAATATCTCATATGCAGAAGGATACCCATCGATGAAGAGCTGAACGGTTTAACCGAGGAGGAGATGTGGCGGCTCCATGAAGAAAAAGCCATAGAGTTCAACAGGTTATTCAAAAAAATAAGGGAGGACAGCATCAGCTTAAAAGAATTGCCGCAGGCCCGTCCCAATTTCCTCGACTTAAAGGTGATGTTGGTCAATAAAATGCTACGTCACTGCAATTTCTGTAGATGGAACTGTAGAGTCGACAGAAGGGTTGGGACAAAGTTGGGGACATGTCAGCTGGCCAGCGAGTCACGTGTCTCAAGCTATTTCCACCACCGTGGAGAGGAGCTTCCGATAAGAGGGACGAACGGATCTGGAACAATATTTTTCACATCATGTAACCAACGATGCGTCTTTTGCCAAAATGGTGATATATCACATGACAAAGACAACGGAATAGTCTTCACACCACATATGCTTGCCTGGGCTATGTGGCAGCTAAGGATGGAGGGGTGCCATAACATTAACCTGGTAGGTGGTGAGCCGACTATACATCTCCACACAATAGTTGAGGCCATAAGCCTTCTAAGGTTTTTCAAAAATGTTGAGCAGGGTGCCTTAGAGGCCAAGGCAGACTTCTACATCCCCTACAGAATGGACCCGCGCAATGCAATGTACGAAGGCGAGTTCAACACACCCATCCTCTGGAACTCTAACATGTATATGAGCATTGAAACATTGAAGATACTTCATGAGCTTGTCGATATTTGGCTGCCTGATTTCAAATTTGGAAACGACCGATGTGCCATCTGGCTCTCCAGAACTCCCTGGTATTTTGAGACGGTCTCGCGGAACCATAAGATTATCTATGAATGGGGCGAGGACATCGTGATAAGGCATTTGATAATGCCAGGCCATGTCGAATGCTGCACAAAACCAGTTTTGAAATGGATAGCTGAGAATATGCCTTTGGCGCTTGTTAACATAATGGACCAGTACCACCCAGACTGCTACTGCAACCCCTCAGATCCACGTTTTGACAAAAGATATGCCGACATGGCAAGATACCCATCAAAAGAGGAAATCCTCACATCATACAATTACGCTAAACAGCTTGGCCTAAGGTTTGAGGAGATAACGTTTGAAAAGTCATTAAGGGGATTTAGGTTATAGCTTTCTATGTAGGGTTTATTAAAGCTAATAACCAATTTAGTTGTATGGTCAGGGCATCTTTAGCTGTTGATGCCGAGGTTGCTGAGGCCCTCTCCAAGCTGGCTGAAGAAAAACACATGACCCTTTACTCCCTCACAAACCAGATCTTGAAAACCTCCATCGAGCTTATCAGGGAAAACCTCGAGATTCAAGATTTAAAGAACCTGTTGACTGCTTACTCGATTTTAAGAGATTTGGACG
>FWWM01001933.1_pt1 | contig 59338 bp, 54 predicted proteins | sample 2228351 | NCBI WGS metagenome assembly FWWM01 (sample SAMEA103939774, study PRJEB20133) | metagenome
TTTACAAAACGCGCAAAAAGACATATTGTTCAACATCCAAAGTTTTATTATGTAGATACAGGTGTCTTTCGCATCATAAGACCAAAGGGACCACTTGACAGACCCGAAGCAATTGGGGGGACATGTCTGGATGGCTTAGTGGCTCAACATCTGCGAGCATGGATGGCATACAGCAAGGGTAAAAAAGAAATATACTTCTGGAGGACAAAAACAGGTCTTGAGGTTGATTTTGTCCTTTATGGAGAAAAACTTTTTTGTGCAATTGAGATCAAAACTTCAAAAACGATATCCAAAAAGGATGTTCGTTCTCTGAAGTCATTTCTATATGACTATCCAGAAGCAAAAGCATTATTATTATACGGGGGAAGGGAAGCTCTGGAGATTGATGGAGTCCTGTGTGCACCCGTGCTTGAGTTCTTGCAAAATCTAAAACCAGATTCAAAAATACCTTTTGTGTGATAGGAGAATTCATTGTAAAATATTGTAAAAATACGGCAGGTTTTTCATGTGTTTGAGTTTCACATAATAGAAATCTGCGATGCCTTTGAATATGTTTTGGAAAAAAGTTGATTTTTTTCAAGATAGGGGGAGATAATTATTTATGAAGATAAAAGGAAGGGGAGCATACCTTAATCCACCAAATAGATTTATTCCAGTTTATTATGAAAAAGAAACTGATTCTATGGGGGATGAGGAGCCATCCTCTGGGACTGAATTTTACAGGGACGAATCAAGAACTGTGATTACATATAATGAGAGCCCTGACCTTGGTTTCAATGCCGGGTTAAATCCTTACAGAGGGTGTGAGCATGGCTGTGTTTACTGCTATGCAAGACCCACCCATGAGTATTTTGGCTTTTCCTCAGGGCTTGACTTTGAGACAAAAATAATGGTGAAAGAGAAGGCTCCAGAACTTTTGAAGAAGGAGCTCTCATCTCGGAGGTGGGTGCCACAGGTGGTCCATATGAGTGGTGTGACTGACCCATATCAGCCCGTTGAAAGATATATGAAGATTACGAGGAGATGCCTTGAGGTATTTCTAGAATTTAAAAATCCAGTTGCAATTGTAACAAAGAATTATTCCATTCTGAGAGATGTAGATATTCTTAAGAAACTTGCGGAGATGAACCTTGTATCTGTCTGTATTTCCATCACAACAATAGATGAGGAATTGAGAAGAAAACTTGAACCACGAACAGTTACTGCGGAGAGGCGATTTGAGGCAGTGAGTGTCCTCTCTCATAGTAAGATACCTGTAGGCGTTTTAATCTCCCCCATTATTCCCTCATTAAACGATGATGAGATTCCGGAGATTCTCAAAAGGGCAAAGGAGGCAGGTGCTTACTTTGCATGGTATTCCCTGCTACGACTTCCCTATAAGGTGAAGGAGATTTTTATTGCCTGGCTCAGGGAGAATTATCCATTGCGAGAAAAGAAGATATTGAACAAAATCAGAGGTGTTCACAACGGTAAACTTTGCAGTTCAGAATTTTTCACAAGGTTCTCCGGAAGAGGACAATACGCAGAACTTTTTGAAGGACTCTTTATTGCATTCATGAAGAAGACCGGCTTTGTGAATCATTATCCCGACCTTCGGACGGACCTCTTCACGGTTCCAAAGGGACAGATGAGGTTGTTCATGGTTAGTTTCGGGTGCAGTATTTTAGGTCTCACATAGTTATCACCATAATTAAAGAAACTTGACAACCCCACAATTTGTATGAAGAAGGTGAATTATACAGTTTATTCATGGTTTGTGGTCTAAACCTGCACAAATCTTTTTCCTTACTTAATCATCTCAGAGACCTTTTTTCGCACATATAAAGGATATTTTTTTGCATTCTTAGAAACCCTTCTTAAAGATAGGTTTTTTAAATTTAACTCCTCCCTATTGAGCATAATTTTTCCCCTTGACCAGAGGTAAACTGCATCCAGGAACGCCTTTTCAGGGGTGGCAATGTAGATTCCATCCATCGTCTCAAAGCCAAAGAATAATTCAAGACCCCATATTTTGCAAGGGCTGATTCAAAGGACATGTGTTTAAGTTTCACTCACAAGATGCACATTTATTTCATTCATTTTTATAGTATAATACTCTGGTGAGATTAAAATCATTTTTAATTGCCAGTAATTGTATAAAAATCCTTATTTTTTTATTATTTTCATTACTCACCGTCATCTCCTGCAAAAAGGAAGAATATAAATCCATCACCTTTGACTCCTACGGTGGCATTGAAAATCTGCAGGGACACAATGAAAGCGGATTCTTCAGGGCTGAATTGATTGATGGTAGATGGTGGCTCCTTGATCCGCTGAACAATGCCTTCTTATCCCTTGGTGCGGACTCAGTCTCTTTCTATGCTGATTTTGCACCAGCCCTGAATTATTCGCCTTATTTTCATAATGTAATGGCAAAATTCGGTGGCGCAGAGCAGAAGCACAGGACTTTGTGGGCAGAGGAGGTGATTGAACGATATATACTCCTGGGATTTAATACCATTGGCTCCTGGGGCGATGTTGAGTATTTTAAGGGCAGGGTCCCATACACATTTAACCTGAATTTTACCCCTGAAGCAGTCAAATACTCTGGCATAAATAATGTTCCCACTGTGAGCAAGGGCTGGTGGATTGGCTTTCCGGATGTATTTGACATAAGGTTTGAGGAGAACTGCAAAGAGGTCGCTCAGAGAAAAATTACAGAGGAGATGAAGAATGATTCTTATCTGATTGGCTATTTCACAGACAATGAACTCAACTGGTTCGGGGGCAATCAGTTCTGGTATAATCCTGTCCATACCCTTGCTGATGATTTCATCTCGGCGCCAGCAGATTATTCAGGTAAGCAGTTCTGGGTTAATGAGTTTCTGCAAAAGAAAAAGGGATACACGCTTGAATCGCTTAACGCGGCTTATGGAACAAATTTCACATCCTGGGACGAGGTTCTTTCTATTTCCCAACTTCCTAACTCCCCATCTTACCCGGCAATTGAAAATGACAAAAGGGAGTTCCTGTTTGAGGTTGGTGAACAGTATTTCAGAGTCACTAACGAAGCAATAAAGTCAGCAGACCCCAATCATCTAAACCTGTGCGCAAGATTTGCCTCAGATGCCCCTGATGAGATTGTCCAGAAGGCGGGTAAATACTGCGATGTTTTAAGCGTGAATGATTACTATACCCTTGACAATGAAATCTCCAATCAACTTCTCGGTGACCCACGAGAAAGATGGAAGAGGTTATATAGAAATACAAAGGTAGAGTCAGGAGGGAAGCCCTTTATACTTACGGAGTTTAGCATAAGGGCAAGGGATTCTGGACTTCCCAATTCTTGGGGTGCCGGCTGGTGGGTGGATTATCAAGAGGAAAGGGGACAATTCTACAGAGATGTCCTTGACCGGCTTTTATGGCTTAATGAGGATGAGAATTTTCTTGTCGGGGCCCACTGGTTTGAATGGGTTGATGAGCCAGCAACCGGCAGGTTTGATGGCGAAAACTCAAATTATGGATTGAATAATATAAAGGACGAGCCCTATCTGATGTTATACAATATGCTCGGAAATTATAACCAGGAGGTTTATTATCGTCTTCTCCAGTTAAAATACAACAAACTGCCACAGGTGGAGTTACTGTATCCAGAGGATGAAGAAATATTTGAGGGAAGCGTTGACAGGTTTACATGGAGAGGCACAAAGGAGACAAAAACCTATACCTTGTTAATCTCGCCCTTCAGAACTTTTCCAGATAGCATGGTAATAAAAATTCTTGTAGATGAGAATCCAGAAGAGACAGGCATTGCATTAACACAGGGCAGATGGTTCTGGACTGTATCCCCAACGGGTGAAGACATAATTTTAGGAGATTTTGCAAAGCCCAGGAGCTTTATTATAACCCAGGATAAAACATTATGCGGTAATTTCAGTAATCCTTCAAACTGGCAGAATTATCTGGAGACCCCGGTGCCGGATAATTCTGATGGAAGTGCTCTTATTCTTCCTGATTTGAAGAATACTGAAGCCATAATGGCTGTTTTTACAATCAACAGTTTAGGGAAGAATAATGCAGTGAATGGCGGTATGGGTGGGAGGGTAATTCTTAAGTCAATTGATTGCCGTGAGAAACCTTCACCTGTAGATCGTTTAAGTTTTATGATAATGCCATCAAGAATTGTGGATGCAAATGGCAATGTTGGCGTTTCAACGAAATATCTCCATATTTATGCTAAAGACACAGGTGGAAGGGAAATAGTTAATATGTCTATTGACCCATCAGGGAGTTTTGCCCTTAATTCATGGAACAGCGTTGATATTCCACTTGATAATATTGAGGTGAAGGAAATCGGCTTTTATATGTACATTAATGACTCCGGTATTCCCCTTGACCAGCGCATAGTGTTTTGGTTTAAAATCCTTTGACTAAAGGCCGCGCATAAAATAAAATTCTTATATGTAAAAGAGGACTCTTTTTAGAACCATAAAGTTTATTATCTTTATAAGTATTATCATTTCCGGATATATACTTTTAAGATTTACAAAGTGCTCTGAGTACCTTGATCAGGAGCGATTAAAGACACTCATTGCTTCATGGAGCGATCGTGCTCCTATTATGTTCATAGGAATTTGTGCATTAAGACCTCTTGTTCTTTTTCCAGCATCCATATTGACCCTCGTTGCAGGTATGGTGTTTGGTAGTGTGGCTGGAACGCTTTATGCAGTGATTGGTTCAACTATGGGTGCAGTTGTTGCTTATTTTTTCTCTAAACTTCTCGGTAGTGAATTTATTCATCTCCTCTTCGGAAACTATCTGCTTCGTATTGAATCAGTTCTTTACGAGCAGGGAGTAAGGGTTATTTTTCTTCTCCGGTTGATTCCAGTCATTCCCTTTGACCTTGTAAATTATGCATCCGGACTTGTGAGGGTAAATTTGTTGCAATATGTAACAGGGACCTTTCTCGGATTGATACCTGCAACCTTTGCATATACATTTTTGGGTGAGTCACTGAAGAGGCTCTATTCTTTTCAGTTTTTTTTGAGTATCCTTGTTTTTTTTCTGCTAATATATCTGCCCTATGTTTATGAAAAGAAGAGAAGTAATGGGGGGAAGTCATCTATACTTGACATGAAGAAAGGTAAAGGTGGAGATGATTGAGAAATTGTTTGCACAGGTCAGATGCCCGAGCAGATATATCGGGAGTGAAATTAATTCTGTCCATAAAGAACACCAGGGAAAACTGAAGATAGCCATTGTATTCCCTGATTTATACGAAATTGGAATGAGTCATCTTGGTCTTCAAATTATTTACTTTATGTTAAATGCCCACGAAGATGTTGTCTGCGAGCGCGCCTTTGCACCAGCAACGGATATGGAAAGATTGATTTTAAAGCATAATATCCCCTGGGTTTCTCAAGAATCCAGGACCCCACTCAAGAATTTTGATATCCTTGCCTTTACCCTTCCCTCTGAATTGAATTATACGACCGTCCTGAATATCCTCCGTCTTTCGCAGATTCCACTGCGCTCATGCGAACGTAATAATGATCACCCCCTTGTTATAGGTGGTGGAGCCTGCAGTTTGAATCCTGAGCCAGTAGCTGATTTTTTTGATGCAATCTTTCTGGGTGAGGTTGAGGATTCTATTGATGAACTTCTCAGGACACTAAAAAATGTTAAAAATATGGAGCGAAAGAAGTTCCTTAAAGAATTATGTAAAATTAAAGGGATCTATATTCCCGCATTCTTTGAGCCAGTATATAATGAAGATGGAACTATAAGTTATATAAAGCCATTGGAGGAGGACTACAGAAGTGTCCAGAGGCAGGTCGTAAAAGATTTTGAATCCTCCTTCTTTCCCGACAGATTTATTGTCCCCTTTACCTCAACCGTTCATGATAGGTTAACTGTTGAAATTGCCAGAGGGTGTACGCAGGGATGCAGGTTCTGTCATGCAGGGACAATTTACAGACCTACGAGGGAAAGATCCGTAAGAAGAATTATTGACCTTACAGATAAAGCATTAAAAAATACTGGCTATGAAGAAATATCTCTCATGTCTCTTAGTACAGGAGATTATTCTCAGATTGAAGGGCTGGTGAGTTCATTGATCTCAAGGTATGGGACAAAGAAGATTGCCATTTCACTACCGTCGCTCAGGGTCGGGACAATCTCAGAAGGGCTATTAAGAGAGATAAGGACTATAAGAAAGACAGGCATAACAATTGCCCTTGAGGCGGGAACTGAGAGATTGCGTAAGGTAATTAACAAGAACATTACAGAAGAGGATGCATTAAAAATGCTGGAGGTCGCCTTTCGTCTCGGCTGGAAGGGGATTAAACTCTACTTTATGATTGGCTTGCCCTCTGAGACAGAGGTGGACCGGCGGAGCATTATTGGACTTGCGCAGAAGTTGAACCGTGCAGGAACAGGAGATATAACTCTCAGTTTAGCAACATTCATCCCGAAGCCCCATACGCCCTTTCAGTGGGAAAGGCAGATGAAATGGGATGAGGCAGAGGATATTCTTAATGGGATAAAGAAGGAATTGAGGGGAAGATATTTCAAAGTGAAGTGGCAGGACCCGAGAGTGAGTTTTATTGAGGGCATACTGAGCAGGGGCGATAGAAGATTATCTGATCTTCTTGAAAAAGCCCTTGAGAATGGTTGTAAACTTGATTCCTGGAGCGATTTTTTTGATTACTCAAAATGGGAGTCTGCTTTTTCTCAGGCAAAAATTAATCCAGACTTTTATATTAGAGAGAGGAACGAAAGCGAGAACTTTCCCTGGGAACATCTTGATTCGCTTGTTACAAAGGAATTTTTACTTGAAGAAAGAAAAAGGGCACTTGAAGGTGTAAGTACCGAGGATTGCTTCACCGGAAGATGCACGCAGTGTGGCGCCTGCGATTTCAAGCAACTTCAACCCCTTCATGCTCCTGAGTTCAGGGATATTCGCAAACTGGGTGTCTATGCCAGGTATGAGACAAAATATCGTTTGAGAATAACAAAAGCGGGAATGATGAAATATCTGAGTCATCTGGAGTATATAAGGGTAATAGAGAGGGCCTTGCGCAGAACCGGCTTACCCCTTGAGTTTTCTGAAGGATTTCATCCAGCACCAAAATTCAGCTTTTCCCCTGCAATTCCAGTGGGCGTTGAGAGTTTTGCAGAATACATGGACATTACACTGGCCTTTTCTCTGGATCCGGAGGATGTTATGGAGCGCCTTAACAATGTCCTGCCCGACGGAATTTCTGTTGCCTCTGCAGAAGAGATACCGCTGAAGGCAACATCTGTATCAAACCTTATAACAGAGTTTAAATATGAGGTAAAAATAGATGCAGGATTAAGCCCGAATATATCTGAAAGAGTTAAAGAATATAATTCTGCCAGTTCCTTTCCAGTTTATCTTGAACATAAAGAAAAGGAGATTGATGTAAAAAAGGTTATACCGCGATTGAGCATATCAGGAGAGGTGTTAAAATTTGGCATCATGCTTAACGCTGGTTCCGGAGGGATAAACCCGGTGCTCTTTATCAAGACACTTCTTAATATAAATGATGAACAACTTTCCTCTGTTGAGATAACAAAAGTTGATACGAGGTTCGGAAAGTGAATGAACAAAGGTTCAATCTTTTAATTATTGGAGCTGGGCCAGGTGGTTATGTTTCGGCAATTCGTGCTGCCCAATTGGGCTTAAGGGTCTGTGTTGTGGAAAAGGCAGAAGTAGGCGGAGTTTGTCTGAACAAGGGATGCATTCCCACAAAAGCAGCACTAAAGGAAGCGGAAAAGATTAATTTTCTTAAAGAGGAGTTCAGTAACTATATAAATCTATCCGCGGATGAATCATGGAGGCGGGTTACTACTGCATCGCAGGAACCGGTTAAATATTTACGTCAGGGAATTGAAAATCTTTTTAAAGTGCATAATATAGAACTGCTCCAGGGGGAAGCGTATTTTGAAAATAATAGAATAGTTGTGAAATCAAATGAAAAAACCTGTTCGCCAGGTGCAGAGAACATTGTCGTGGCAACTGGCTCAAGCCCTGCACCTTTGAGGGGCATTGAGCCGGACCACGAGAGGATTATAACAAGCGATGATGTATTTTTTCTGAAGAGCCCCCCGCAAAGGATTGCAATCATTGGTGCCGGTGCAGTGGGAGTAGAATTTGCGACGCTCTTTTCAGGATTTTCACAGGAGGTTCATCTCATTGAGATGCTTGCCCACGTTCTACCTTTTCTTGATGAAGAGATTTCAGTGACAGTTGAAAGAGAATTGAAAAAGAGGAGAATTTTAATCTATACTGGAGTAATGGTGGAGGAATGTATAAAGGACGATATGATAAAAATCCGTTTGAGCAATGGGAAAACTCTTGATGTTGATTGCCTCCTTGTTGCTGGAGGGAGGAAACCAAACACAGAACTTATTGTCCACACTGCGGTAGAACTTAATGAGAATGGAAGGGTTAAGGTTGATAGAAGTATGCGAACAAATATTGCCGGGGTCTATGCTATTGGTGATTGCGCTGGTCCAATGATGCTTGCCCACACTGCCTCAGAGGAGGGTATAGTTGCAGTAGAAACAATAGCAGGGCATAGAAGGGAGATGGATTACAGTGCTATTCCAGTAACTGTATTTTCGTCACCGGAGGTAGCTCTTGTTGGGTTGACAGAAAGTAAAGCTAAATCGCAGAGTATCCCGGTAAAGTCATCCAGTATCCTCTTCAGAACACTTGGACGACCACAGGCGGATAAATCAATTGCTGGAATAATTAAATTAATTATCCAGGAGGATGGGATAATAATCGGGTGCGAGATTGTTGGAAGAAATGCCACTGAAATGATTCATACAATAGCGCTCGCAATAAAGCAAAGATTGAGTTATAAAGAACTTAAGGATTTTGTCTGTGCCCATCCAACCTATTCAGAACTAATTCGTGAAGTTGCTGAATCAATGGCTGGCAAAGCAATCCATACAAAGGCGAGGTAGCAAACAAACTTTGCTTGACAATAAAATTTATTTGTGATAAAAAAGTAAAAACTAAATTTCAGGGAGGTAGGTATGAAGAGACTTATAGTAATTGTAAACATATTTGTTATGTTTTTATCTGGTTTTGTTTTTGCAGAGGAGGAGGAAGAAGAGAGCCCTGTTAAGGTGAAACTTGATGGCTATTACAGGGTCAGGGGAATCTCCTACAGCAATATGGTTTATATCAATCCTGATGGCCAACGGACAAAGGATAAAAAGACAGCCTACATCCAGCAGCGTCTTCGGTTAGAACCTGAAATTGAGATTATTCCAGACGAATTATCGGTCAAGATGCAGGCAGATGTATTTGATGATGTCATCTTGGGTGATAATACATGCTTTCCTGAGGGTGAGTATGACCCGACTGCGCCTGACTGTGTTCTTCCTGCCCTTGCTGGCAATCCATCAGATCACGGCTGGAACTTTCTTTATGAATATGAAAACAGGATGCTTGTTATAAAGCGCGCCTGGGCAGAGGTGAAGTTACCCATTGGTAAATTTATATTCGGAAGAATGCCATCGCACTGGGGACTTGGTTTGCTTGAGAACGATGGCAATGGCTTTCGTAATGAATGGGGCGACGCACATTATGGAGATAACAGGGACAGGATTGAATTCGTGACAAAGCCGGGCGGAAAGGAGAGACCATACTATCTTGCTCTTGGCTACGATAAGACCTTTGAGGGCATAATTCCAGAAAGGCCCGGTCAGCCAATAGATGATGTTGACCAGTGGTTTGTAACACCATTTTACTGTGCTCCGGACTGTCTTGCAAAGCCACCGCAGGTGAATACATTTGGTGGTGCATTTGTAGCCTATCGTGTCCAGCCATCAACTGATACTAAGGTGATTGTGAGCGATGGCTATTTCATGCAGAAGTTGGATAACTTCAAAATTCAGGTAGACGTTCTATATCTTGGTGGTGCAACCAAGGCGCTCGGTGATTATGATGAGGATGGTGTTGTTGACAATATTACTGTGAATGTTCTGAACGGTGTATTGAGAGGGACTTATACTATAGAGCCGATTCAGGCGGTTGTTGAAGTTGGCTATGCAGGTGGTGACAAGGATGCGAGTTACAGGGACAGAAGAATTACTGCCTACACATGGGACCCGGATTACAATGTGGGTCTTTTGATGTTTGAGGAACTGCAGGCAAGGCAGAGCTCTTCTTACGCCCAGTATCTTGCCCGCACGGGTCAGGCAATTGATGATGATTTAATCCCTCTTGTTGCAACAAAGGGCGGAATTAAGAATGCAATGTATGCAGTGGTCACTCCGAAATTATTCCTTGGAGATGAGGAGAATCCGTTACTTGCAACAAAGTTAAGTTTCCTCTGGGCTCGGTTGAATGAGCCTGCTCTCAGCCCCATTGGTGGTACCTTTGTTAATGGCAAAGTGGAAAGGGACCTTGGTTTTGAACTTGACTGGGGAATTGAATTCGGGACAAACTTCAAACTCGGCGTGCAGCTGGGCTATCTCTGGACTGGTAAGGCATTTCAGGATACCAATGGTGATACAGAGAATATGTTTACCAGTCAATTACGGCTCACAGTTCCATTCTGATGAACAGAGACATTTAAGAATTGCATTTTAATGGATTTACAGGGGCTTGATTTTTCAAGTCCCCTTCTTTTTTTATGGAAAGCAGAGTGAAGATGATTGATATCTCTGAGAAGGCTGTAACGCTGAGGGAGGCGAGGGCAGAGGCTGTTATAAAATTAAAAAAGGAGACAGTGAATGCCATTAAGGAGGGGAGGATAGAAAAGGGCGATGTCATCACAGTTGCTAAGATCGCTGGAATTAATGCAGCGAAAAAGACGCCTGATTTGCTTCCAATGTGTCACCCGATATTTTTGAGTTCGGTCTCCATTGATATAACCTTTGATAATGAGGATACATTGCGCATTGAATCAAAAGTTCGCAGTGAGGCAAAGACAGGGGTTGAAATGGAGGCACTTGTTGCAGTGACTGTTTCTGCACTGACTGTTTATGATATGTGTAAGAGCATTGACAGAGAGATTAGAATTGATAGCATTTATCTCCTTGAAAAGAAGGGCGGAAGGTCCGGACACTGGAAAAGGGTTGATTGAGAGATAACATTTGACATAGAAATTTGTTATGGTATAATCTCTCTTAAATGAAAAACCTGATTGAATTGATTGCAAAGGCATTGGTGGATAAGCCGGAAGATGTCAGGGTAAATGAGGTTGAAGGAGAAGGTCTGTCTGTGATTGAGTTAAGGGTTGCGAAGGACGACATAGGAAAGATCATCGGAAAGAACGGCGTAAGAATCAAGGCAATTCGCTCCTTGCTCAGGGCAGCAGGCGGTAAAAAGAACAAAAAGTTCAACCTTGAGATAATTGAATAATTTTTTAAGCCCTGAAAAAACACTCAAATTTTCTTGACAATTTTCTATTAAATTAATAAACTGAATGAAGGTTCATTCATATGTCAGTTGGTAAGGCAAATAACTCGCAGGAAAAGTATATGAGAATTCTTGAATCTGCAGCAAAGGTCTTTGCAAAGAAGGGCTTTTTTAACGCTCGTGTAAGTGATATTGCCCGTGAGGCGGATGTTGCTGATGGAACAATTTACATCTATTTTAAGAATAAAGATGATATCCTGATAAGTTTATTTGAGGTTATAATGCAGAGATTTCTCTCTGTCCTTAAGGAGGAGTTAAGTAAACTATCGTCTCCTGAAGAAAAACTGAAGCGGTTCGTAAAACTTCACTTCAAGATGTCAGAGGAAAACCCAGAGGTTGCTGAAGTAATAACAGTTGAACTGAGACAGAGTTACAAATTCATAAAGGAATACAAAAATCTATGGTTTAAGGAGTATCTTGATGTTATTTCCGGCATCATAAAAGAGGGTCAGGAGAAAGGGGTTTTCAGAACAGACCTCCATCCAGGTATTGTCAAAAGGGCGATATTTGGCGCGCTGGATGAATTGACACTTCACTGGTCTCTTTCAAAGAAGTACTCACTGAACGAATGTATTGAGGATATAAGTAAACTCTTGATTTCAGGAGTCAGGGGTGCTTAAGAGCCCATATATTAATTTGCAGGAGGTGCAGAAGTGGAAATAGTGGTTTGTATTAAACAGGTTCCGGATACAGAGACAAGAATTAAATTAAAACCGGACAGTTCAGGTATTGACACAGAGGGCATTAAGTGGATTATCAGTCCCTATGATGAGTTCGCAGTGGAAGAGGGATTGAGAATCAAGGAGAAGTTGGGAGGAACGGTTACCATTGTGTCTCTCGGACCAAAGCGTGCAATTGAAGCAATCAGGACTGCCCTCGCCATGGGCGCGGACAAGGCAATTCACCTCAGTGACCCATCATACGAAACCTTTGATACCTACGCTCAGGCACTCGCACTTGCAAAGGCAATCAGAACCATTCCACACGACATTGTCCTCTGCGGAAGGCAGGCAATTGACGATGATAGCGCCCAGATACCAAGTATGATTGCTGAGTTTCTTGAACTGCCCCAGGCGAATTTCGTGATTAAACTTGAGGTTTCAGCAGATAAAAAGGCAGTTGCATACAGGACCATTGAGGGCGGAGCACAGGAGGTAATTGAGATGACGCTTCCGGGAGTAATCTCCGTTACAAAAGGGATTAATGAACCAAGATATGCCTCGCTTCCTGGAATAATGAAGGCGAAGCAGAAAAAGGTTGATGAATTGACACCGGAGCAGATTGGGCTTGATGCAAATTCCGTAGGTGAAAAGGGAGCAAAGACAAAGGTTCTCAAGTACGCTCTTCCACCAGAAAGGAAGGCAGGGAAAATCATTCAGGCAGATTTCCCAGAGAATGTCCGACAATTGGTAAAATTATTACGGGAAGAGGCAAAGATTATATAAGAGGAGGATGAACATGGCAGGGATTCTGGTTATTGCAGAACAGAAAGATGGGAAGATAAAAAAGGTCACCTTTGAGATTTTGAGCGCAGTTCAAGGTATAGCAGAGGGGCTTGGAGTAAATATAGATGCTCTTATTATTGGTGCTAATGTCAGCGGGCTTGCAGACCAGTTAGCCCAGTATGGAGCACAGAAGGTCTATGTTGTTGAAGACGCTAATTTAAACCAGTATAATACCGAACTTTATACATCTGCAGTTGCAAAGGTGGTTGAGATAGCAAAGCCATCAGTCATTTTATCAGGGGCGACAATTACTGGAAAGGACCTTATTCCAAGGGTAGCTGCACGACTGAAGGCAGGGCTCCTCTCTGATTGCATCGGCATTGAATTGAATGGAGACAAGAAAATTGTTGCAAGAAGACCAATCTATGCTGGCAAGGCGATAATAGAGGCGGTCTGTAATTCAGAACCCCAGTTATTTACAATCAGGCCAAATGTATTTTCTGCAAAAGAGCCGGATGTATCCAAAAAGGCAGAAGTTGTGAAGGTGGATGCAGGGATTAATTCAGTTACACCAAAGGCAAAGATCAGAGAGATAATAAAGGGACAGAGCGAGCGCCCGGACCTCACTGAGGCAGCAATTATTGTCTCCGGCGGTAGAGGAATGAAGGCGAAAGAGAACTTCAAGATTCTTGAAGAACTTGCCGATGTTCTCGGGGCTGCAGTGGGCGCCTCAAGGGCTGCTGTTGATTCCGGTTATGCTGATGCATCACAGCAGGTTGGGCAGACCGGCAAAACAGTAAATCCGAATCTATATATTGCCTGCGGTATTTCCGGAGCCATTCAGCACCTTGCAGGTATGAGGACATCAAAAGTTATTGTTGCAATAAACAAGGACCCTGAAGCGCCTATATTCAAGGTTGCTGATTACTGCATTGTCGGTGACCTCTTTCAGGTGATTCCAGAACTTACCAGGGAGGTTAAGAAATTACTCTCTGAATAGTTATGGATTAACCATAAGGAGATACCATGATCAAGACAATTATCTTTTCAGTACTTTTTGTAGTGAGCGTCGGTTTCTTTATAAGGACAGTCATAAATCTGGTAAAGATGCTTCTGCTCGGGAAGTATGAAAACAGGTTTGATAATATTCCAAAGAGAATCAAAAACTTCCTGAAATATGCCCTCTTCCAGTACAAGATGCCGAGGTATCCTCTTGTAGGTATTGCCCACATATTTATCTACTGGGGATTTCTGATCATAGGGCTCTCATCCATTGAGTATCTTGGCAAGGGCTTCTACGAAGGATTCCACCTTCCATTCATTACGGGAACACTGCGCCATTACTTTGAGTTGATGGAGGAGATTGTCGTGACCTGGGTCGTTATTGCAGTAGCAGTCGCCTTCTTCAATAGGTTATTTATCAGACCGAAGAGACTTTACTTTGAGTTTGATGGATTTTTCGTGCTGATTCTCATATGGGTGCTGATGTTTTCAAGTTACTTTTACAATGCTGCAAGAATCAATTTGAATGAAGCGGAGGCATCTTTTCTTCCTGTCTCCAATATATTTGCAGGGCTGATTTATGATTCTAAATTGGTAAAGGAGATTGCCTGGTGGATTCATATACTCGTATTTCTGGGATTTTTGAATTACATTCCACATTCAAAACACATTCATCTCCTCGGAGCAATGCCAAACACATTCTTCTCAACCCTAAAGCCTAAGGGCATACTGACGGAGCCCATTGATTTTGAAAAGACAGAGGTCTTCGGAGTAGCAAAGATTGAGGACTTTACATGGAAGCAGTTGCTTGACATATATGCCTGTACCCATTGCAGGCGTTGTTCAGATAACTGTCCTGCGTGGAACACCGGCAAGCCCTTATCCCCGGGGGATATGATTTTTGGTGAATTGCATGATAATCTCTATTCCAATGGAATGAAAATGATAAAGAATGAATTTAAGGAGGAAGAGAGGATTCCCCTTATTGGAACAAACCTGCCGAAATGGTTCAAGGGCGAATTAAAACACGGAGAAGCGCAGGGAGAGGTAAGGGCTGATTCTGTATCTGAACAAACGCTCTGGTCCTGCACGACCTGCAGAGCCTGTATGGAGGAGTGTCCTGTCACAATTGAGCATGTTCCAGCAATAATCCAGATGCGACAGTCCCTTGTGATGATGGAGTCAAAGTTTCCGAAGGAACTTGCCACCGTTTATAGGAATCTTGAGAATAATTTTAACCCCTGGGGAATCGGACACAGCAGCAGGGCTGACTTTGTTAAGGAGATTGGATGCAAAACCATTGAGGAAAGGCCTGATTACGAGATTCTTTACTGGGTTGGTTGCGCTGGCTCTTTTGATGACAGGAACAAAAAGGTGACATCTGCAATGGTGAAACTCATGAATCAGGCAGGGGTGAAATTTGCAGTTCTCGGCGCTGAGGAAAAGTGCAACGGAGAGATTGCAAGGCGCACTGGCAATGAATATCTTTTCAAGATGCTTGCAGATGAAAACATTGCAACATTCAAGAAATACAATGTAAAGAAGGTGGTTACACAATGTCCTCATTGCTATAATACGCTGAAGTACGATTACGCTCAGTTAGGATGCCACCTTGAGGTCTATCATCACAGCGAATTTTTGGATAAGTTACTTAATGATGGCAAACTTAAAGTAAATAAAAAGAATAATGCGAAAATAGTCTATCATGATTCTTGTTACCTTGGCAGGTACAGTCAAATCTACAGTGAGCCGAGAAATATCCTTCGTGCAATAGCAGATGGCGGAATTGTTGAGATGGAGAGGTCCTACAGCAGGAGTTTCTGCTGTGGCGCCGGAGGCGGAAATATGTGGTACGAAATGGAGTATGGCAAGCGTGTGAATATTGAACGCTTTGAGCAGGCACAGAAGACCGGAGCAGGAATGATTTCAGTTGCCTGTCCATTCTGTATGGTTATGTTTGATGATGCTGCCAGGGTTAAAGGACTTGAAGAGTCAGTAAAAATCAAAGATATTGCAGAAATTCTTGTTGATGCTGTATAATATAATTGAATGTCAGCAGGTGTAAAAGAGCGCGGATACCAGAGAGCAACCCTCCGTGTGCCTGTTTATTTTGGAAGCGAGGGATACACATCCACGGGCAAATCATTGACAATAAGTATAGGCGGGATATTTATTGAGACCAATGTTCTTTTGCCCCTTGACCAGGAAATAAAACTGAAGTTCAATCTTCCGGGCTACGGTCCTGTTGAGGCGAAGGGAACAGTAATATGGAGGGTTACAAAACCATTGTCAAAGAGGTTTAAAAATCCTGGAATAGCAGTAAGATTTACTGAAATCGCTGAAGAGCAATGTAAAAATATTGAGGATTATGTGATTAAAAAATCAAGAATTATAAGGGCAATAAAGCACATGCTTTCTGAGAAAAAGCCGGATATGAAACGAATTAATGAATTGCTTACCTCAACATACATCCATGACTATTCAACCATTGAGGATTTAAGGAGACAGATAGAGGAGGAACTTGATTTATTTCGTCTCAGGGCGAAGGTCTAAACTCTGAAGGGATTCATAATCTGGCATAATCTGGATTGACATATTTTGTCATAAGGTTTAGGAACTCAGCACGATATAATTTTCATTTATGCAAAGAACGCCGGCGTGTGTAATATAAATCCAATTTATAGGGAACCGGACGAGGAATATCTTAAGAGTTTTATCCACGATGATCGCGATGGAAAAGGCCCGTATCAAACAACGGCACTAATCGCAGGAGGTATCCAAAGAACTGCAGGTCGAAATGTTTTTGAATTCAGAGGTATAAAAGCACCTTGGTTATATTCTTTAGAAAATCTCGAAAGATTCTGGCAGGAGGGAAGAATTTATAAAACAAAATCAGGTTATAGACTAAAGGTTTATTTAAGGGATATGCCTGGCCAAATTGTTTCAGACCTTTGGGTCGATAAAGAAGTAAATCCATTGCAGGGTCAGTCTCAGGAAGCTCTGGCATTTGACACCCAAAAACCCGAAGCCCTCTTAAAGAGAATCATCCTCGCCTCTTCCAACCCCGGCGACATCGTTGCGGACTTCTTCTGTGGTTCTGGTACAACCTTAGCAGTTGCAGAAAAACTCGGCAGAAGATGGATAGGCTGTGATTTATCCAAGTTCGCAATTCAGGTTACAAGAAAGAGGCTTTTGGATATTCACAACTCAAAGGACTTGCAGAATGAAGGTAAGAAATACAACAAGCCCGCAAGACCCTTTGAACTATGGAACATAGGAAATTATGAAACGGTTTACTGGCGGGAGAGACAGGATGAATACCTTGCCTTTATGCTGAAATTATATCAGGCTCAACCTTTAACCGGTTTTAGATATCTGCATGGGAGGAAAGGAGACAGGGCTGTTCATATTGGACCTTTGAATGCTCCCGTAACGATGGAAGAGGTTGAGAGGGTAGTAATTGAATGCAGAGATAATAATTTCAACAAGGCGGATGTTCTTGGCTGGGAGTGGAGTTACGAAGTGAACGAACTTGCTCAAACAATGGCGAAGCAAAACGGCGTAGATGTAAGACTCGTTCAGATATCATCCGTGAATGAGATGAAATCATCGCTTGTTGGGTTTGATTTGAATTTTTTGAAAGTTCCAAACGAAGCAGTTGAGAAAGAACTTCTCAAACATATAAAATTTGCAGAGGTTGCATATCTTGAAATTGAAACAGAAGTTAGAGGAAAGAACGTAACTTTAAAAATTACCGACTTTCAGATTCCACCGACAGAAGAACTCGCAGAGATTGCAAGTAAAATAAAGGATTCAAGGGAGCTCATTGACTATTGGGCAGTGGACTGGGATTACAAGGGTGATACTTTTCATAACCAGTGGCAAAGTTTTAGAACAAAGAAAAATCCAAGGGTAGATTATGAGGCAAGGCATATTTATCAAGAACCTGGCGAATACCAGATAATGGTTAAAGTGGTGGATGTATTTGGGAATGATACAAATAAAGTTTTGAAGGTGAGGGTAAAATGAGACCAACTGAACTTTTACATCCAGACCAAAGGCAATCAAGCAAGGCATACTTGGTTGACAAACTTCGCAAGGCGGTCTTTACATGGCGAGAACAAGGTTATCCGGGGGTTACAGCTACAACAAAAAGGCTTTTGCAATTCTGGTTTTATGAAGACCATATTGTAAACCGTGAACCTTTTCAATTCTGGTTCTGTCAAAGAGAAGCGATTGAGACTTTGATTTATGTTTACGAAGTAATGAAGAAGCGGAACTTCATAGATATGGCACGAGACTTCGGAGCGGGACCCATTCAGGGTTATGACCCGTCCTATGACCAATATCCTCTTTATGCCTTTAAAATGGCAACCGGCTCAGGAAAGACCTATGTGATGGCGTTAAGCATCGTATGGCAATACTTCAATTATAAAAAGGAAAACAAAAATGATTACACCTCAAAATATCTTCTTATCGCGGGCGAGAAAAATGTGATTTATGATAGACTGACGAGAGATTTCAAAGACGGTAAGATATTCCAGGAATTACCGGTTATTCCCCCGGAGTGGAAGGAAGAGTTTGACCTGAAAGTTATTCTCAAAGAAGACCCGATTCATATAATTTCAGAAGCGGTGTTGTTTTTGACCAATATTCAGCAGTTAGAGGAAAGGAAGAATAGAAAGGAAGAAGTTGAGGAGTATGTAGATGGTGTTTTGGTGCTTGAAGAAGTAAAAAGGCATGATATCTATCAGGAGAACAGGATAAAAGAAGTTCTGACATCCTGCCCCAACATAATGATTTTGAAAGATGAAGCCCATCATATATATAGTTTTGAAAAAGCATGGAAAACAATACTTTTGGAACTCAATAAGAATTTGATATCTCGATATGTCAAGGGAATTAATATGGAACTTGATTTTACCGCCACACCAAAAACCGAAACAGGTGCCTTATTCCCCTGGATTATTGTTGATTTTTCATTGAAAGAAGCGATAGAAATGAACATTGTGAAGTTACCGTTAAAAGGGCTTGTAAAGGGTGCTGAGGAAATCGCATCTAAGAAGGCAGTTGAGAGATACAGGGCTTGGATTGATGCAGGAATAAGAAGATGGCGAGAATACAAAGATAAACTGAAGCCCTTATCGAAAAAGCCTGTATTGTTTTTTCAATGTCCAGAAAATGAAGAGGCAGACGAGATATTTGGTTACATTAATTCTGCCGTGCCTGACCTTAAGGACAAAGTATTATTAATCCATACAGACAGCACTGGAGAGATAAAAAAAGCAGATTTACCCAAAGCGAGAGAGTTTGCGAAAACTATTGATGATCCAGACCCCGAAAAAAATCCCTACGAAGCAATAGTAAGTACATTGATGTTGAACGAGGGCTGGGATGTCAGAAATGTGAATGTTATCGTAGGATTAAGGTCTTACACTTCAAAAAGAAAGGTGCTCCCAGAACAAGTTATAGGGAGAGGTTTAAGAAAAATGTTCCCTGAAGAAGATGCAAATGTTGATAAATCAATAAACATCCTTGAAGTTATTGGACCACCCGGCTTGATAGATATTCTTGAGGAATTAGAAGCCCAAGAGGGCATCAAGTTCGCTGAGTTTGATACTGGAAAATCGCTTAATTTAACAACGATATTTGTGGATGAAAATAAACTGGATAAAGATATTGAAATTCCGATACTCTCACCGAGGATTTTCATAAGGGAATTTCAGTTTGATGAAATTGAGATTAATAAATTGCCGTCTCTCGCAATACCATTAGAAAACAAAATCTTGGAAATGGAGTATGTAGCTGTGGATATGCTGAAAGGAATGGAAGTCATTAAAAGAAAATGGAATTTGCCCGTACCTCAGGACTCAAAAAGTGTTATCGCTTATTATACAGACCAGATACTTAAACAATTAAAAATAAGTGGTGCCTTCGCTACTTTCTATCCTCTTGTGAAAAAATATGTCATAGAAAAATTATTTAGTGAGAAAGTTGACCTTGATGACCCGAGGGTTCTTTATAAGCTGAGTTCTCCAGAAGTTCAAGAGCAGTTAATAAAGTTGTTCGTAGGGAAATTCAAAGATATGACCTTCACTGAAAGGGAGCCCAAACAAGGGGATTTTATTAAGCTTTCAGACACACGACCATTTGTTTGGTCAAAAATAGTCTATCCCGCAAACAAGTGTATCTTCAACTATGTTCCATGCGATAATGATTTTGAAGCAGATTTTGCCAAATTTTTAGATAGTTCTAACGATGTGATGGCGTTCAGTAAAATAGTTTCCAAAATCCGTTTCTTTGTAGAATATAGAGATTCGGAGGGGAATCTTAGGTTGTACTATCCCGATTTCGTCATATTATCCGATAAAAACGAATATTTGATAATTGAAACAAAAGGCAGGGAAGATATCGACGTGGAACATAAAGACAAACGAATAAAATTGTGGTGTGAAGATGCTACTAAATTAACAAAAAGCAGATGGGCTTTCAAGCGAATAAACCAAGAAGATTTCGAGAAATATAGATTTAAGAGCATTAAGGAATTAATTTCAACCTTGAAAGATGATGGGTAATCTCTATGTCAAAAACTAAAGAGGCGGTCTCTATGTGGCCATACACCCCCGACTCTGCGGAAACCTTCGTTTTTCTTACCTCGCCTTCGGCTCGGTCATATAACAGCGGACATACGGTTCGGGCTTACGCCCTCACCCAAATGCTCGGCTTCGCCTCGCACTTCGCATGTCCGCGGCCGTTAGGCGACATGAATCTTAGGAGGTGAAAATATGAAAGTTGTGATAATAATGGGTTCAAAAGGTGACCTTGAGTGGTCAAAAGAGATTGCTAAAGCCTTGGGCAAATTAGGAATTGAAAGCACTTTGAGGATAGCCTCAGCACATAAGGTGCCGCTTAAGGTGCTTGAGATCATCAAAGAGTATGAAAGTAGTGAAGATGTTGTATTTATTACTGTTGCAGGAAGAAGCAATGCATTAAGCGGTTTTGTAGATGCACACACAGTAAAACCTGTGATTGCTTGCCCCCCATATAGTGATAAATTCGCAGGTGCTGATATATTCTCAAGCCTAAGGATGCCCTCTGGAGTAGCCCCTTTAGTGGTGTTAGAACCAGAACATGCAGCACTTGCTTCTGCAAAAATTCTTGCAATAAAAAATAAAGAGCTTCAACAAAGAGTAAAAGAATATCAAGAGGGAAAGAAAAAAGAAATAGAGGAAACTGATAAGGAGGTGCAAAATGGGTAGCGTGAAAGATTTGGTGGTTTTAAGAGAGCCACAAAATAATAAGGAAGGAGTTGGGCGGTTTATCTTTTCAGATAGATATTCAGTATTCGACTGGGGCGAGATGCCTGATCATATCACGGAGAAAGGCAAGGCAATCTGCATAGCAACCGCATATTTCTTCGAAAAGCTTGAAAAATCAGGGATAAAAACGCATTACTTGGGGATAGTGGAGGATGGGAAAACCAAAAGACTGAATGAATTAAGAGAGCCGCAGAATATCATGGAATTAAAGCTCCTTAGAGTAATAAAGCCTAAAATCCAGGGGAATACTTATGATTACTCTGTCTATCAAGAAGAGAAAGGAAACTTCCTCATACCCTTAGAGATAATATACAGAAACTCATTACCCGAAGGGTCTTCTGTCTTTAGAAGGCTAAGAGAAGGTAGTTTGAAATTAGAAGATATAGGATTAACGGAGATGCCTGTGCCTGGGCAAGTCCTGGATAAACCAATCCTTGATGTGTCAACAAAACTTGAGACAACAGATAGATACATAAGTTGGGAAGAGGCAAGAGAGATTTGTAATCTGAGTGAAGATGAATTAAAAGAAATAAAAAGGGTAACATTGCTTATAAATGAACTTATTACCGAAGAGGCTAAAAGGATCGGTCTATTCAACGAAGATGGGAAAGTAGAGTTTGGATTTGATGAGAATAGAAACCTTGTGCTTGTTGACGCACTTGGAACTTTGGATGAATGCAGGTTCACTTACCAATGTTTGCCTGTGAGTAAAGAAATAGCAAGGATGTATTATCGTAAGACAAGCTGGTATAAAGATGTTGAGCTGGCAAAAAATCAAGACAGACTCAACTGGAAAACATTAGTGAAAAGCTCACCCTCTCCTCTGCCAGAAGATTTAGCCCGTTCCATCCCGTTAATTTATAAGGCATACACAAATGAGTTAACAAAAAGAAAATGGTTTGATGCTCCTCCTTTGCGAGAAGTATTAAACACTATTGGAGATTTAATATGATGGCAGAGATTCTCAAACCTACCGAGGACGCTTTAAAGAAAGCAGCCTCTGTGATAAGAGAGGGTGGACTCGTTGCCTTCCCTACCGAAACAGTCTATGGACTTGGAGCAAATGCTTTCAATGCAAACGCTGTGGCTAAAATTTTTGAAGTTAAACGAAGACCTCGCTTTGATCCAATCATAGTGCATATAGCGGACTTTAATGATGTTGAGCGTTTATGCTTGGAAGTGGATGAAAGGGCAAAAATGCTCATAAGAAAGTTCTTGCCAGGACCTCTCACTTTGGTATTACCAAAATCTGAAATTGTCCCGTATATAGTTACAGCAGGGCTTGAAACTGTTGCTATAAGAATGCCTTCTCATCCAGTAGCCCTAAAACTGATAAAAGCTGCAAAAGTCCCAATAGCGGCACCGAGCGCAAATTTTTTTGGTTGCTTAAGTCCTACAACAGCGGAGCATGTGGCAGAGCAAATAGGAAGAGAGATTGACCTGATAATCGATGGAGGAAAATGTCCTATCGGTATTGAATCAACGGTCTTGGAGCTTGTTGAAAAGCCCACTATTTTAAGACTAGGTGGCTTGCCTCTGGAGGAAATTGAAAAGGTAATCGGTAAGCTTGAAATTTCAACACTTAGTAAGCGTCCACGTTCACCAGGACAACTGCAAAAACATTATTCTCCACGAACACCACTTAAAATTCTCGAAAAAGATTTAGTTGTGTCCAAAGATATTAAAGCTGGGCTTCTCGCATTTACACCCCCAAAAGATAAACTATCTTTTGAAAAGATAGAGGTTTTATCTGTCTCGGGAGATTTAAGTGAGGCTGCTTGTAATTTCTTCTCCTCTCTACATAGGTTAGATAAAGCAGCTCTTGACATTATATATGCAGAACCGGTTCCAGAAATAGGACTTGGGAAGGCAATTATGGATAGACTTCGGAAAGCGGAGGGTATAAAAAATGAGTAAGTTTGCCACAGCTATAAACTGTATGGATGGACGAGTGCAGATACCCGTAATTGAATACATCAAGAATAAATACGAAGTGGATTATGTGGACATGATTACTCTACCAGGATCTAATAAGGTATTAGCTGAGAGCGAAGATAAATCTACGCTTGAATCAATAAAGAGGTGTGTTGAAATATCGGTCAATCTTCATAGTTCAAGACTCGTTGCTATCTGTGGGCATTACGATTGTGCGGGAAACCCTACAAATAAAGAAACCCAGATAAAGCAAATAATAGATGCAATTAAAGTGACAAAATTATGGTTTCCCAATGTTCGGGTTATAGGATTATGGATAAACCAAAACTGGGAGGTTGAGGAGGTAAAATGATTTTTGATTTGTGTCGTCTAACAGCGGATAAAAGGGAAATCAAAGATTTCTCCAAATTGCCTTTGGCAACTTCTTTTATCTGCAAGACGTTAGGCGAAATTGCGGGCGAAAATGACGGAAGGTGACAAAAATGGGATTTAGTATAAATAGGTTCACCGACGAATTCAAAAAAAACTATCGCTTGGATGTTAGGAGGCAGTCATGCCCAAGAAATCAAAAACGATCTGAAAAATTTCAAAGAGAATAAAAACATTCTTCAGAACGATCCTGACTCTTTAAAGGCACTACGCGCGATAATTGAATTAATAACAACTAACGGCTGGCGTTTAAAGTTACCTGCAAATTTTGATAGTAAGTGGAATTCTTTTACGAATAAACATAATACAAAGTTTAGAACATCAAAAGCAAAACAACAATTGATTAACCTGGTTGGGGTTCGAAGAAAGAAGAATATAAACCAACTTCTTTCATATTCTACACTGAAACAATTCACAGATAATCTTTATAATTTAGCGAACCAAGGAAAAACTGAAGTATTAGGTGAAAAAGGAAGGGACAATTATCTGCGAGATTTTGGGTATTGGGATAGAATACCAATGAATAGGCACGAAATGAGGTTTATAATTAGAAGTGGTATTTATCACGCTTGTAGCTGTAAGGATAAAAGTGACCCCTTGAAAAAAAACGATCTTCATGACGCCTTAACTGCATTTTGCACCAAGCATTTGAAGGGCTATTTAGTTGAAGAAATAGACCTAGGTAATGCCCCAGGGATTGTAGACGCTTTCATTTGGTCGTTTTCCGCAGAAGATAGATACAAGATATGCATGGCTACTGCCAATTGCGAAAAATGTAATCTCAAAGGTGTGTGTCTATATGCTCTTACAAATTTACCGTAAAAATATACATTCACCCGCAACTCTCCACTCGCTAACGCTTGCTTCGGTGCTCACGCACTCGGACAACAGCGGACATGCGGTTCGGGCTTATGCCCTCACCAAATGCTCGGCTTCGCCTCGCACTTCGCATGTCCGCGACCGTTATACGCAATAGGACTTCGGCGGGCAAAAGATTTAAAAATGAGGTGTAATCTTATGAATATGAAATCAAAGGAAATTTGGTTGAAGATTGAATTAGTCCCTTCCACTTCAAGGTTTAATAATTTGAGGAAGTACACAACCAAAGAAGATTGGGATAAAATACGGAAGAAGGCTTATGCTAATTACGGATACAGATGTGGCATTTGCGTGCTAAGGCCAGATTAAATTGTCATGAAATTTGGGAATACGATGATAAAAAATACATTCAGCATTTTATGAAGGTCAACAAATGTGATAGAATTATCTTTGAAAGACATAGGAAAAAGCGTTTGAGCAGTGGAGGAAACGATCAAACCAAGAGTGGCAAGTAGATTTAGGAGAATTTAAGAGCATAATAAAACATGAGGCGATAAAATGAAAAAGATTAGCGACCATGAGTCTTTAAAAAAGATGCAGAGAGAAATATCTTTACCATATTCCGATGCCAAACCCTCTAATGTAACTGGTGTTTACTGGATTTATGCAACGAGGAAAAAGGGGAAGTATCCAAAGCCAACGCCCAGAACTGGAAAATGGCTAATATTTGTTGATCCTGAAAATGTAGATGAGGTATGGGCAAAAATTAAGAAAGCAGTAGAAGAAGGTAAATTAGGTAATAGTGCAAAAGTAGCTGCCGCCAAGCCAAATCCGATGGCTGGAAAATCAGGTGCAAAGGTCATTTGTGTTTACACTTATGATTGGACCGATGAAAAAGATGTCACAAGGATTCGAGAGGAGCTCAGAAAACTCGGAATAACAAATAAAATACCATACAAAGCAGATGAAGACACGCTAAGTGGTAAATATCGAATAACAGGACATAGGAGGATAAGTAAGTACTATGAATGATTTGGATTTAAGGCCCGTCTTCGTCCGATTACGCTCACCACGTTCGCTGCGTATAACAGCGGATAAAAGGCTACGGTGCTTCGCACCTTTGTCCAAATTGCCTTCGGGAACTTCTTTTATGCTGGGGACGATAGCCAAAATGGCGCTTCGCCCAAAACACGCCCTAAAGCGGAGGTATAAAAATGGATAAACAAGATAAGGTTAAGAAATGCTTTGTTATAGCCCCGATTGGGGATGAAGAAAGAGCGGCGAAAAACAGGAAGTAAAAGAAAGGGGGGAGGTATATCTCCAGAAGGCTGATGATATGGGCAATTCGGAAGCCTTGAACCACCCACCGCAGAAGAAAGTAGGAGTGAAGAAAGGGGAAAAGAAAAGCATGATTGGCAAAGAGGAGCTAATCCTGAGGGAAACGCACCAGAAGCGAAATAAAAGCGGGTGAAAGAAAACGGATAGAGAAGTAGATTTTTTTGCACCAGCGCCACCACCCGCACAATTTCCCCCCTTCATTCGGGTGTAAACACAATCTGATTGCGATTATTCATTTATTGCGAATTCAGCAATAAAATGCAAATTTTTTTTCTTTCTTCTTTATCTTCCTGCTGTTTTCAGGGGGAAAGTTGCCATTTATATTTGTTGGCGGCTATGCCAGGGATAAGTTTTGCGATAAGGCTTTCCCTCACCACATAATGGTCCATAACGAAGAACTCCCTGAGGAGATTCGCCTTTAGGAACTGCTCCTGCAAAGGAATTGAAATCTTTTATGATAGAATAAATTGTGCGTGGGAAAGTCAGGGTTTGAGTTTTCGGGGTTCGTTCTGGATAAGGTGCCTGATTTTGACCATTACCCCTTTTCTTTGTCCGTCATTCACACTCTGAACCGGCTGGAGTTTCACCCGAAGGTCACTTTTCTCGTGGGCGAAAGTCAGGCACGAAAAGGATGGTTTCTTCCTCGGAAAAAGCCCTCACGAGCAGTCCCACGGTGAATCTTTCCTTTCCCTTGCAAAAGAGAGATTCTTTGGCGAAGGGCTTTACACCTTGGATGAGCCAGAATCGGCGCTCTTTCCACTTCGTCAATTTTCTTTCCTCGCCCACCGCTCTTCCTACTTCCGCCACCATTTCTCCGGTGACAGAGATATAGGCATTTAGAAGAAGATGATTAAGGTAAAATAAAATAGAGGTGCGGATGAACGGAAACAAAAATAAAAGAAACTATCAAACACATTAAATGGATGAAGGAAAGGAGGGATAATTATGATGACTTTTCTGGATAAATATCGGGATGTGGGGCTGTTGCTTCTGCGCATCGGTATTGGGCTTATGTATATGGTAACCCACGGGGGTCCCAAATTGCTCGGAGGTCCTCCATTGTGGGGAAAGGTGGGGGGTGCGATGGGATACCTGGGCATCCATTTTGCTCCCACATTCTGGGGGTTTATGGCAATGTTTTCTGAATTCTTTGGGGCGTTTCTTTTCCTGCTCGGCTTATTCTTTCGCCCCGCCTGCTTCCTTTTACTCGCCACGATGTTCGTTGCCTCCTTCCAGCATCTGGCAAAAGGCGATGGACTGAGCATTGCCTCCCACGCCATTGAACTGGGAATTGTCTTCCTCGCCATGATTTTCATCGGACCGGGCAGGTTCAGTCTGGAGGCACTCCTTATTCGCAAGAAGGCAAAATGAACTCCAATCCCCGAAATTTTGATGTTTTCCAAGCCAGTGGTAGAATAATTGTGGTGTGGGAATGACGATGGGAAAAGGGATGGAAGGGTATGGGTAGAGAAAGATGGAAGAGGATAAGAAAGTAAGGGAGTTTGAGGGGTTAGCGGTTTATCATCTGCTCGGGAATTAACCAATCTCATTTATGAGGTTACTCGCCTGCCTTCTTTTGCAAAGGATTATGGTCTTGTGGACCAGATTCGTCGTGCCTCCGTTTCCATTATGTCTAACATTGCTGAAGGCTTTGAGCGAGGGTCAAATGCTGAACTGATTCACTTTTTATATATTGCCAAAGGGTCGTAAGGGGAACGAAATTCAAAATGCCAGAAAGAAAAAGCACGGCAGAAGTAGTTCAGAAAATGCTGAAAGAAATCCAGAGTAACCCCAAAAGCCAGAGTGCTGGACCCCAAGAGGCTGATGATTTGCGGAGGCGGGAAGTTAGCCCAACAGGAGGCGGAAAACGAGAGCCAGCAAAATCAAAGCACTTACCTCTGGGGAAATAGGCTTCAAAACACTTACAACCAGCCGAGGAGGGGGCAGAGAATGCGGAGCCCTGCCCAGATGATGAAAAAACCCAGCAGGTCAAAGAGGATACCCGCCCGAATCATTTTCGTAATGGGAACCATTCCCGAGCCGTAGACGATAGCATTTGGAGGCGTGGAAACCGGAAGCATAAATCCGTAACTGGCTCCGAGGCAAGCACCCAGTGCGGGTGGAATGCCGCTCACCCCTGCCGCTTTCGCAATGGCAATCACCACGGGAATCACCATGTTGGCGGATGCGGTATTGGAGGTAGTCTCGCTAATAATAATTCCCATGGCAATAGCGGCGCCGGTGATTCCCCACAGGCTACTCGCCCCGGTGAGATGGAGAAGTCCCTGCCCAATTGCCTCCGCCAGTTTGGTCTGAAACATTAAACCACCGAGACTCAAACCTCCGCCGAAAAGTAAAATTGTCCCCCAGTCAATTCGCACAGCTTGACTCCAGGAGAGGGTAAACTCTCGCTTCTTCCAATTCGTGGGCAGGAGAAAGAGCAATCCGGCGGTTGGATGAGAAGATTGACATTGCCATTCACATCAGGGAAAGGCTGGCATTTCTGGAGGCGAAGGTTGCTGCCCTTAGAGGACGAAGCAAGTTCAATCTGGGTGCCTTGATTTTTTGCGGTGCTATAATCAGAGTGGTGAGGATGCGATATGGGTGTATATGACCAGGTCAAGCAGGCGCAGCAGGATATAGTTGCCCCGGAAATCAAGGCTCTTCAAGGAGAAATCAGAAGGCTGAATGAGAAGATTGACATTGCCATTCACATCAGGGAAAGGCTGGCATTTCTGGAGGCGAAGGTTGCTGCACTGGGGAAGTAAATAAGAGAGTGGGCGAACCAGTTTCAGAGGGTAGGATATAATGACGGATGTGATAGGCGGGGTAGCTCAACGGTAGAGCGGTGGGCTGTTAACCCATAGGCTGAGGGTTCGAATCCCTCCCCCGTCGGTAAAGATTTGGAAGGAAAAAGAAGAGGAAGTGAAAATGTTTGAGGGTAAGGCATTTCGGGCTATTTCTTTGATTTTTCTCGGCGGGATGATGGGCTTGGTCTTCATATCCTGCGGAGGAAATGCGGCGCGACTTGAGGAAACGGAACCCTTGCCGTAAGAGGAAACCCAATATGCATTATTCACCAGAAACCTATTAGAAGATTTGATTCAAGATATGATATTCTACTATTCCGTCCTGGAGTTAAAGCCGATAAGAAAAATATACGAGAATGTGAAAGATGTAGAAAAGACCTGCAATCTTCTCCAGGCTACCAAAGAGGCAAGCGATGTAAACGCTGTAAAAAATCTGGACCTGGCTAGCTGGAGCGGCAATGGGGCTGACTAAATCAGAGTGGCTCATCGTCATATCCATTATTGTTGCCATAATTATAGGTGTGCCTTTGATTTGTTTGACCTATTTACTCTTACGCAAACGTGAGAAAGTCAGCGAGCCTAAGTTTATTAAAAATATCTATAAAGCAGCCGCTTTCCTGAATGACCATTTTTTCCCTTTACATAATGAACTATTGCCCGTGCCGGCATGCGAGTTTTCTCGTGTTCCACGCATTCTTCATTTTAATGGGTTCCCAGGTCCCCGAAAAAGATTTCTTCAGTATATAAAACCGATAAGGGCAATCCCGTCAGCATTCCAGACTACCAGTTAAGTGGCTAGTCGCATCAGCAGTTGGAAGATAAAGAACAGCGAAGGTTCTTTTCATCCCTCGCTCGCACTTCTCTGCATCTGGATATACCGGAATATAAACAGATGGCGAAGACGGATAAAGATTTTGACCTCATCCGGGATGAGCCGGAGTTTCAGAAAGTAATTTCCTGACCCCCACCCATGCCTGCCCCTTTTCTAAGCGAAAAAAGGGGAGGGATATATAAAGAAAGACCGCCCGGAATCAATGTGGGGAAGTATGATATAATATTTAAGTAGTGAGGTGGAAGCAAGATGAAATTCAGGGGGAAACGGCAGGGAGGAATGTTTCTTGTTTTTATCGTATTTCCCGTGCTCATCATCACTTGCGGCGAAAGTTCCTCATTTTCTCCTATCAGCAACGATGCTTCCTCTACTGTTAAAGATGAGGCGGACTTTGGGCAAGCAACTATTTCGCCTGCACAGGCAAGTGGGTGGAGCGTGGAAACGGTGGATTCGGCGGGCAACATCGGCTGGCAGACCTCTATTGATGTGGGCACATCTGCCAGCCCTCCTGGCGTGCGCATCTCTTATTACGAGCAGGTTTTGAAAGACCTGAAACTGGCAAGTGGTTCGCCGGGTGGTCCCTGGATTCTTTCCACTCTGGATGCTCCTTTTGATGTTGGGAAGTATAACTCCCTCATCTGGAATGGCATTTCGCAGCCGCAGATTTCTTATTACCAGGCGGGGGGGAAATTGAAAGCCTATCATGGTGCTGTGCTCGTGGTGGACGTTCAGCCGGACCTTGGGGCGTTCAATGATATCACTTTAGGCACGGACTTCTCGGCTCTTCACATCGCTTATACCGGCGTGAATGCAGCCAATACAATGAACAAGCGTGCGCAACTTCGCTATGCGTTTTATGATGACTTCTCCTGGAATACGGAAATCATAGAAGATGAGCCGGCGAATCGCGGTTCCTTCTTCTTTTCTTCCATTACGCTCCACCCTGAGACAGGAAACTTGCACATATCCTATCGTGGGCAGAATGGTCGTCTGAAGCACGCCTGGGGCAATACCAGCGCCTGGAACACAGAAGAGATTCTTCCCGGCAATGCATACACTTCTGCTGTGGGGCAGACAAGCGTCCTAACGGCATCGGATGGCACTATCCATATTTTTTATTCCAAAACTGGCTTAGGAGGTGGGCTATATCACGCCTGGAACTCCGGCGCAGGATGGAATGTGGAACTTGTGGCTACCGGGTTTGGCTTAATGACCCCTTCTGCCGCTTTGGAAGACCAAGAAGGTATCCTCCGGGTGGTGGCTTACCAATCAGGCTCTCGGGACATGGTCCTTTTTTCTTTCTCCGACTCCTGGACTTCTCAGACTCTGGACTCTGCCGGCGATGTGGGGAAATTTGCCGCCATTTCGGTGGATTCTCAGAACTGCATCCATATTTCCTACATTCGCGATGACGCTTCAGATGACTTAAAATATGCCACCAACTGGAAGCAGGAAGGGTGCTGGTCCCTGCTGGGTGAGTTTATCCCATTGTCCGGAGTTCCTACGGGTGCCTGGCATTCCGCACTTCTTCCTTCAGGAAAAGTCATCTTCTGGACAGGCTGGGGCAGTTCCTATCTTTGGGATGCCACCACCTGGGAATTCCGCGGTCCGATTCCCACTCACACCAACCTGTTCTGCGCCGGGTTAGCAATGATGGCGGACGGACGCTTGGTCGCAGTGGGAGGTCACGAAGGAGTAGTCCATCCGGACCCGAATGACCCCAATCACGCCGATTGGATGGGGTTAAAAAGTGCGGAAATTTTTGACCCTTGGAGCGAATCCTGGACGCAAATAGCTGATATGGCAGGCGGAGAGCGATGGTACCCCACAGCCGTGACGATGTCGGATGGAAAAATTCTTGTTCTGGCAGGCGTGGATAATGATATTCCTCATCCTCATATCAATAAAAATGTGGAAATCTATGAGCCGAACAGCGGTGAGTGGCAGGTGGTCGCCCAGCAACCTGAAGGGATGCCCAGCACCTATCCCTGGTCTGCCGTGATGCCCTGGGGGGAAATCCTATTCTATGGTCCTCAAAGTCGCACAATGCTATTTAATCCTCTTTCCCATCTTTTCCGAGAGATAGCTTTGATGCGCCGGGGGCGTTGGTCAGGTGGTCAAACCATCCTAAATGCGCGAACAGGGAAAGTGCTCGCCCTCGGCGGAGGTTCCCCGGAGCAAAACAGTGCGGAAACCCTGCTGCCTCTCATCAGTGATTGGACGCCTACCGGCTCTATGGAGTTTCCCCGCCATCACCCCAATACCGTCCTGCTCCCGGATGGCAGAACTATCGTCATAGGTGGGCACTTTGAGGAATCTGAACAGGGCGAAGAAGAAGGACCACCGGAGGAAATTCAGGTGAGAATCGCAGAAATTTATCTGCCCGAAATCGGGCAGTGGCGTCGGGCTGGGGAAGCGTTTTACGACCATGGCTATCACTCCACTGCTATCCTTCTGTTAGATGGAAGTGTTTTTGTCGGCGGTCCTGCTCGCGTTGCCGAAGTGTATCGCCCCTGGTATTTCTTCGCCGGAACACGCCCTCAGATTCTCTCCTCTCCCAGCAGGATCGGATACGCTTCCCCTTTCTCCGTATCGTATTCTTCTTCCCATCCCATCTCCAGAGTGGTTCTCATCCGCATCAGCAGTGCTACTCATTCTCTCAACACCGACCAGCGATACATAGAACTGGAATGGGAATCTCTTTCTGAAAACACACTTCAAGCCATTGCCCCGGAGAATCCCAACATCGCTCCCCCCGGTTATTACCTGCTTTTCATCGTCACGGAAGGACGAGTACCCTCAACGGGCAAATTTATCCGCATCCCGTAGGGGGACCAAGTCAAGGCCGAAGAGGTGGATGATTTCCCAGCAGATGTCGTAGAATAGGTCGTGATTGATTGGTAAATTTCCTGCTCTCCGCCTTTGAATTTTTCTTCGGTCTAAGCATCGGAGGTGCTGACATAGGGCGACAGTATCCCGAGCCAAACCTGTTATGTCTTTCGGGAGGTAAACTTCATTGGGTCGGGGCTTTGGAATGGCTGAGGAAGAGCATGGAACGATAAAAAGTAGGTTGGAGTTCATAAACTCATCAGATTGGAAAATGATGACCGGTTTCTTTCCAGCGATTTCGTGGTCCTGCGGTTTTCCCAAATACGCGTAATAAATATCGCCCCGGCGCAAATCATTCATCAGTTAGCAGAGCCAGGGCTTACACCGGGAGCCACTCTTAGCAGACCGAGTTGAAGAGCAAGAGCGCCCATCCGACGAGAGGATAGAAAGGCTCGCCCGCAAAGAGCAGATACCAGACCTCTCCATTTGGGTCGTTTTCGGGACGAGAACCGATAAGAAACAGCAAGAAAACTCAACAGCGTTTCAAGGAATTTAACGAAAAACTCTTCCACTTTTGATTCTTCTAATTCTTCTTGGTTAAGAAGCATTTTGAATAGTAATATTACTGCCAAGAAGCCCTTTTCAATGTTCCTTAGGCTGATGGTAACCATTTTCTTGTCTTCCCGCGAAAGCTTCAGAGTATTTGGGGTTGGAGCAGGCAAATCGCTCAAAGTTTCCAGAATTTTTAATAACTCTTTGGGCTTCTCAAGAAAGAAAGGAGAGATTTCAATAGCGATGGCTACCATCATTGCAAAAAGTTTTTGGGATGAAGTGCGAAACACCTCACCGAATTCTTCCTCGTTCCGGACAAAAAGCAAGGGGCGAAAAACTTCTTCTTCCAGCAGACGATAGCGCCCTCGGATGGCTTCTGCCAGCGCCGGAGGTAATAACTTTTCCAGTTCTTCCTCTGGCGTTTTGCTCGGGAGTAGGGGAATAATAAAAAGCCTTCCCTTGAAAAACTCCGTAAGTGGATAAGTTAAAGGTGAACTCACTTCCAGAGCCAAAAACGATTATGGCATATTTTCCTGAATAAGGTGAAGATGGCGGCAGGTAGTAGAAGTTATATGGAAAGGTATGGGCAGTGGGTGGAGGTCGGAGTGGAGGGGCAGGAGACTGGAGTTCGGAGTTAGGAGTCTTGGGTTAGGAGTGCGGCGGGAAGGTCACGGTTCAGTTGCATTCCCTCATTTACTTCTAACGAGCGAAATCAGGGCTAAGGGGAAGAGGGCGTGGTAGGTGGAGGGAAATACTGTGAACGGGGTTTACGTTCCACGCCACGACCAATCAAAATGAAAGCTACTAAATCTGACTCTCCATCAGGTCCGCTTCCGGCTTTCCCAATTTCATCTCCGGGCGGTAAACAGGCATAGGGGTCGTATTCCAGAGAGAAGTATCCTGTCAGCACCTTCCTTGCCAGAGAAATTCGCGGTAACCATTCCACAGCACACTCGCTCTTTTCAGGCATAACCCTGGTAACATCCAAACCGCCTTCCTCCTTCGGAGCAAACCCCAGCAGAACATACCCACAGACTTCGTGTCGTTTGAGTAATCTACCATAGGAACTTTCGGGCTGTAAAAGAGCCATCAAATGCTTCAAAACAGCGAATCCATCGCAAAAAATGGGATGATAGTAAAAATTGCCCACAAGGCTTATCGGCTTGCTCTTCCTCGGCGGCTGGATGTCCAAAATCGGAGCATCGCCCCAGCCCAATCCCACATCCCACATTCTATTTCCTTGCACTCCTCCGGCAGGAAATTTCAAAGGACTTTGCTGACTGAACAGAATACGGTCCTCTTTTTTCACATAAGGGTTCTCCGGATACTGGGATAAATACCCGTATAATAAGAGAGGGTCAGCACAGAAGATTCTCTCTTCACCGTCTGAAGTCTTCTCGCTGATGCAGTAGCCTGTGTCCTTTTTGCCTCGTTTGGCTATCGGTAAAGTTGGTCCGTATTTCGCCAGCAGCGTGACCCGATATTTTACTCCCCCAAATTCCCGATACAGCAAAGCATCTTCCGGCGCATAGAGCATATTCACATACCGCTCCCCGCCAGCGAGGAACAGCGGATAGAAACCTTCGTAGTCCAACGCAAATCGCTCCAGTGCTGCGCGGATGATGTGCAGGTTCTTTTGCAGTTTCGCTCGGGGCGATTCCTCCTCTTTCTGAATTTCCACAAAGCGACTATCCATCTGCCCCCCATTCAAACCAAGTAAAATGCTCACCACGAAACACAAAATCTTCCTCTGGATACTCTTCACTCCCCTGAATGTTCCCCCATCCAATTGCATTATACCTTCCCCCACTATAAGACAGTGGTGCTTTATAATAATTAGTGGAAGGAAAATGCGCGCAGGGAAAAAGTCCAAAGTTCTCCTCGTGGGCTTCATCATCATCCCCGCTATGTTCTTTTTCTCGGGAACACCCAATTTAATCCGGATGAAGGATAAAGTGCTGGATAGTCAAGTCATTGCTGGAGTATACCGGATATATGAGGCGCTGAACCTGTATAAAATGCGTTTTGGAGAGTATCCGGAATACATCTGGGGTGGGACGCGCACCGGTTGGGAGAAGGCGGTGAACGAAGGCAGAATCAAAGAAATCTATGACCCGCTCATCCGGAAACGGATTCTGGCGAAATATCCTAAAAATCCTTTTATGAAAGATGCGCGCTCGTTATGTCAGCGCACGAATCGCGACCCGAGATTCGGATGCCTCGGTAAAGACGAAGAAGAAAGGGAATACAAGGAATACAAAATCGGGGAGCCTACTTCTGGACTCGTAATGGGTAATATCCTTTCAGATTATCGCATCGGGAAAATCACGCTAAGCCCAGAAAGCAAAGAAATAATAACAACATCAGAAGGTCCCAAAACATACCCGCCGAGTTATTATTTTTTTGTAGGGGACGAACATACTCAAACCATAGACTGGCTACCGGGTCAATTCGGCTACCGCCGCCTTTCTCCTTCCCGCTTCGTCCTATTTGCCTATGGGAATATCCGGAATAAAATCAGCATTGACCTGTTAAATTCATCGGAGCAACCCCTTATGGAAAAAACGAATCAAGGTGAAGCACTTCCCAAAAATTGGGCTTTAGATGCCCTGTTCCAACTCGGAAAAGAGCAGGAAAAGTTGGTGGGCAACCCCGATGGCTTACCGGATGGCATCATCATCGTCCTGACGGAAAAAGGAGTTCTCAACCTTCCCCCTAAACACCTAAAGAGTGAGAAGGAAGTAGACAAGTGAATAAAGGCAGAGTTTTCAGATGAAAACTTTTCAAAACATATTCGCGGTTTGGATGTTTTTCCTGTCTTTATGTTTCGTCCAGCTCTTCTCCTTACCGCTTCAGGCATTCGCTCAGGATATCACCTATTCACCTATACAAAAACTGGCAGACCTTCCCCTTGAAAAAGGGTATCCTTCATACCAGCAGGAACATCTGTATGAATTTCAAATAGCGGAATACGGAGAGAAACTTCACATTTTGCGGTTCTACAAGAATGAAATCACCTCTTTTGAGTGGGATGGGAAAACATTTACTTCTCGGCGAAAATCCCGTTGGCATAGAGCCTATCTGATTTGCTCTGTTGGACACGAGAATCACTATTACCTTTTCGGCTGGAAAGCAGACCTTTTTTCCGCGTTTCTGGATTGGTTCGGTGAAAACATTTTGGATAAAGTATTTGGGGTCAAATGGGAAGGAAAACAGGTATTTGTCCGTTATGTAGAGGCATACTTATACGACCTGAAAAAACTTCGGCTTTTCCGATTACCGAGAGTGGACCTGGGCGAACAGGAAAAACCTTATTATGAAGTGCCCAGTGAATCCTGCGGAGTCTTTCCTGACGGTTCACCATTCTTCCTCCCGACAAATCCTAAGATCTCAAAGAACCGGGGCTTTCGGTGGGATGCTTCCAGCAAAAAATGGCGGAGCATACCTTATCCGAAAGGCGTGTTGTTTATTTATTCACCCTTTGTGCGGGCAACAGATGGATTTTACTACGCGGTCGTTGGGAAAGCCCATCCAGAACATCCTGATGAGCGGAGGGCAGTTCTTGCGCAATTTCGTCTCGCAGAAGATTCTTTCGTGGCAACCGACTGGGAGGTGCCCTATACTGTCATACCTTACACTTTGATTCCGAGAATTTGGGTAACTGGTTCAGGCGAATTCATTCAACCGTTCGGGATCACAGCCCCACTGTTCGGCACCTTCTGGAAGGCAAATTTCAAAGAAACCACACCCTATTATCTTGATGCGGTCGACTTTTATAAGCCTCAAAGAGAATTTGGTTTACCAGCCACAAAACAGCCGCGAGCAGTAATAGCAAAAGGGGAAAAAGTGTATTTTGTGATGAAAGGTGCGCTCTGGGAATATGATTTGAAAAAGGCTCCTTGGGAAAGGCTGAAAGAGATGAGTTTCCCTCGCGCCTATCCAGCGGTGGCCATAAGCGGAGATACCATGCTTGTGGCGGGAGGGGAAGTAAATGGTACTCCCGATGCCTCCGCTGAAGCCATTTCCACTTCATCCGGGGAAAGTACGGTTTTGCCGAAGATGAGGGAAGCGCGTGCAGGTGCTGCCGCTGTGCTTTGGAATGGTAACCCCATCGTTATTGGTGGAGCAGATGATTTCCCCTTATCTACCGCAGAAAGGTTTAACATTCAGTTGCGCCGATGGGAAATTTTCCCCTCTATGAAGGTGGCAAGGGCTTTCCCCGCAGGTGTTGTATTTCAGAATAAAATCTGGATTTTCGGTGGCTTCAATCAGGAAGGAGTGCTCAATTCTTATGAGACTTATACGGCAAAGTCAGGGTGGCAGATGGGAGGAAAAATCCCCCTGGCTTTGTATCAGGCAACGGCGACTGCAACGGGGGATGGCATTATTCTGGCTGGTGGTATCACTGCGGATGGCTCCGTCTCTGCTCAGGTATATCAACTGAATCCCGCCACCGGGGAATGGAAAGAATTGCCTTCAATGACCAGCCCTCGTTCCGCCTTCTGCCTGCAAAGCCTTGCTGATGGAAGCCTGCTTGCCCTCTTCGGCTGGAATGGAGAAAAAATCTCGCCGACTTACGAGGTGCTCAAATCTGGCGCAGAAAAGTGGGAAGAATACAAATACACTGTTTATCCTCGCTACGGTTCTAACTGTGCTTCCTTGTCCGGACGCATCTTCTTCGCCGGCGGCATCGTGCAGACTCTCGGTCCTTCTGCCCTCGTGGATTCTTTTCACCCACTCCCCGTTTATCCTCCTCCGTAACCATATACCTGCCTCGCGTTATTCCTCATCACCCTGCGATAACGCATCATTCAGTAAGTGCTTTATCCCTAAGTGGGCGAATAACTTTTGAAAGGTTCTGGACGTAGTTGTACAATTCTGCGTGGGATTTGAGGATTATCCCTTTGCTGGCGGCGACTATCTCTTCCTTGGTATACGGAACCGGTCAAAGAAGGGAAAACAGCGCGCTGGCTATAATGAGGGAACGGAGCGAAAAAGGTCCGCAAATCCCGCTATCGACAATATAAATGTGAGAAGTAAGCCGAGGGCAATCCAGGCAATCATATTGATGACCTAAACGGCAGGTCCACACGAACTCCTGACTGCCTCAGAATTACCGTGCTCAACAAAGTAAACCCAACTGCCGCAATGAGAACTGCCCAAATCTCCATTCCTGAAAGAATCATATCTTTTTGGGCAAGTGCAGAGAGAATGAAAAAAATTTGATGATAAAACAGAGCAGGAAATAAGGGTGGTATAAATGAAAGGGAAAGCGGAAAGGTGGTCTTCAGGCTCTGGTTGGAGGGCGTAAGAAAAAAGAAGGAAATTATTTCTCTTGGTGCATGGTTTATGGTGGCATTTGTTCTTATCATCAGCATAATCCGGATACACCAGCATTGGTGGTCATTGGGCGATGAGCGGGGAAAAGAAGCACCTTTATCTGAAGGCAGTTTTACGATGTTTGCCGCAGGGGATATTATGCTGGGCAGAGGTGTGGGGAAGTTTCTAAAAAATGCCGGTCCGGAATATCCTTTTCAAGCGATGCAAGCATTGGTTCGCTCTGCGGATATAGCGTTTGCCAACCTCGAATCGCCGCTCACGCCCGCTGGGCTTCTGGTGCACCCTAAAAACCGGAAAATTTTCAGCGCCAAGCCGAATGCCGTGAAAGGCTTAACTTATGCTGGGTTTGATGTCCTTTCACTGGCGAATAATCACGCCACCGATTTCGGGATTTCCTCTCTGCACCACACCATAAAAATTCTTGCCCAGAGTGGCATTGCTCACTGCGGCGCGGGGAAAACATACGAGCAGGCTCATCAACCTGTGATAAAACAAGTGCGCGGGATTCGTGTGGCGTTTTTATGTTACAACGAAGTGCCAGGTTCGGTGAAGGCAATCCCCGGGCAAGGAGGTGTTGCCTGGGCAGAAATACCCATCGCACAGGCAGATGTCCGAAATATCAGGAAAAGAGCCGATGTGGTCATTGTCAGTATGCATATGGGTAAGGAGTATGTGGATGTACCGCAGGGCTATTATCAAAAGGAGTTCGTGAAAGAATTTGCGCATCGGGTGATAGACGCGGGCACTGATGTCGTCCTGGGTCATCATCCTCATACACCTCAGGGCATTGACTTTTACAAGGGCAAAATGATTGCCTATAGTCTGGGCAATTTCGTTTTTGACCAGAATGAGCCCTGGCAACACAGTATTGTCCTCTGGCTCAGGTTGGGTCGGGATGGGTTATTAAAAGCGTTTCAGGTCATCCCTATCCGCATTGAGCGATACCAGCCCAGACCTTCCACTGGAGCAGATTGGCTTCGGATGGTGGAAAAGATGCAGACCGTTTCCTGGTCACCGCTCATTTTCCGTCAATAATTCCATTGCAGATTTCTTGGTCAGGCGGTTTTTCAGGAGGAGGATGTGGTGCTCAATGGCATCACGCACATCCCGGTAAGGCTTTAGCGAAGCCTTCTGCCATCTGACTTCTGCAGGAATTGCCGATGCAGACGAAAAGGATTTTGGGCTTTTCCATTTTTCAGACTTTTTTCTCCTCTAACAAAGGATAACGAGAGAATTCGGAGCGCGGGTCCCAGTGTTTTCGTTTCCGCCGAATTTCTTCCCACCAAGGTCGGTTTTGGACATACCACTGCACCGTGAGTTCAAGCCCTTTTTCAAACGCAGTTTTCGGCTGCCAGTTGAGTAAAGAAACCGCTTTCTCATAAGAGGCGAGCAGTCGGCGAACATGGGCAGGCCGGTCAGTTACGGACTGAATCAGGTTTTTCGGAGCATCCAGAAGGCGCAGGATTTGCTCGGCCACCCAACGGGCGGAGAATTCTCGCCCGGTGCCGATGTTGAGCGCCTGCCCGGAAAACAGCGCCTGCGGAGCAAAAACCGCTTTTGTTAGCGCATCACATAAATCCTCCACATAAGTCCAATCCCGCGTATTTTCACCAGAACCGAAGAGGGGAAGAGGCTGTCCGAGCAGAGCATTGGTCAGGAAGAGCGCAATGAGTTTTTCCGGGTATTGATAAGGACCATAAGCATTAAAAGGACGCAGGATGAAGATGGGAAGCAAGTAAGTATGGCAATAAGAACTGGCGAGCGCTTCCGCGCCCAATTTTGCCGCTGCATACGGGCTCTGCGGATTTAATGGATGCTGTTCGTCCATGGGCACATATTGCGCCGAACCATAAACTTCGGAAGTGGAAATGAAAATCAGACGCGGAGGTGAGGCCGACTCTCTTATGGCTTCTAAAATTTGATAAGTGCCGTAAATTTCTGTGGATAAAAAAGCATCTGCATCGGCGATGGAGCGGTCGATATGGGTCTCAGCGGCAAGATGAATCACCGCATCCACCCGAGGAATTACACGCTTCATCAATTCAGCGTTGCGGACATCCCCGTGAATAAAAGTGAATTGCTTTCGCTCTTGCTCGGAAAAATTTTTTAGATTGCCCGCATAAGTGAGCGCATCTATTACGGTAATGGACAGTTCAGGATGATGCATGAGCAAAAATTTCACCAGATTTGTTCCAATGAAACCGCATCCTCCGGTGATGAGAATGCGGGAGATCACTCTGTGCCCCCGGTATAGGAAGAAAGGTATTGCTCCTGTTCCGAGGTAAGGGTATTTATCTCAATGCCCATTGCGTGCAATTTCCAGCGGGCGATTTGCTCATCCAGTTCTTTCGGAAGAGAATAAATCCCGGGTGGCATATCCGGGTGGTCCTTCAGGTATTTTAAGGCGAGGAATTGGTTGGAAAACGATAAATCCATCACGCTGGAGGGATGACCTTCCGCGGCGGCGAGGTTGACCAGCCTGCCCTGAACCAGCAGATAAATCCTTTTGCCTGTGCGCCAGACAAATTCTTCCACATTGGGCAGAACCTGGCGAGATGAAGAGGAATGCTGATGCAGAGCAGAGACATCAATTTCCACATCAAAATGCCCCGCATTTGCCAGAACAGCCCCGTCCTTCATCCGGTCAAAATGCTCTGCACGGATGATGTGGAAATTTCCCGTAGCGGTGATAAACACATCGCCCAGACCTGCGGCATCTTCCATTTTCTGGACTTCAAATCCATCCATTGCCGCTTCCAAGGCGCGGATGGGATGAACTTCGCAAACAATCACTCTTGCGCCCAAGCCTCGCGCCCGGAGCGCAATCCCTCTGCCCACCCATCCGAACCCTGCGACCACAATCACTTTGCCCGCGAGAAGGATATGGGTAGCGCGCAGAATGCCTTCCAGGGTGGATTGCCCGGTCCCATAGCGGTTGTCAAAGAGGAATTTGGTTTCAGATGCATTCACCGCAATAATGGGTATAGGCAATTGATTCTGCTGTTGCAATTGCCGGAGGCGGTTCACACCTGTGGTGGTCTCTTCTGTTCCACCTTTCACGCCGGATAACACATCGCCTGCCTCCCCAATAAGGGTGATGAGCAGGTCTGCGCCATCATCTATAACAAACTGGGGATGACGGTCCAGCACCCGATGGATGAACTCATAATATTCCACGGTAGATTCCCCGTGAAAGGCAAAAACGGGTATCTGATAATGCAGGGCGAGGGCAGCAGCCACATCATCCTGCGTGGAAAGCGGGTTGGAGGCGCACAGGGCAACCTCCGCTCCCGCCTCTTTCAGCGCTATCGCCAGATTTGCCGTTTCCACCGTAATGTGCAGGCAGGCTCCAATCCGCTCCCCGGAAAATGGCTTCGTTGCTGAGGCTTCTTCGCTCAGGCGGGAAAGAACGGGCATATCCCGCTTTGCCCATTCAATTCGGCTTTTCCCCTGCTCTTTCAGGCGTTCATTCGCTACCGCATAGTCTCTTTCTTTCCCCATACCGTGAAGTATTATACAAACAGCGTTGAAAAGATTTCCTTTATAGCGGAATAATCCTCTATATGCACAGTCGGAAGGAAAATCCACCACCCACGCCTGCCGAAGTCAAATGGCAGAAGGCTTTGCATCTTTCCATCCCCTATATAAATCTCAATAAAACACACTTTAATTTAATAAAGATAGAGGGCATCATAGAAATCTACACTGCTCCGCTGTAATCCGGGTGAGGTCAGTGCCTAACCCACCCATAACTGGACCCCCACTTCCTGCACCCGCCTCGGCCAGCACTCCATACTATTCTTGCATTGGAGGGTCAGGCTCGTTTTCCGCGCCTTCCGGTTCCAACAAACAAAAGGGAAATCCCTCTGTCCACGCCAAGAATTTTTCCCCTTTGAAGCGTCCTGCTCCTCAAGAAAAATTGTGGGATATGCCCGCCCACGGGCAAGCAGAACTGACGGAAAAGAAGCCCGGCACAAAAAGTAAAATCCGAAGTTTTTGCATTCCAAACTTACTCCCTGGGGTGCGCGGGATTCTATCGTTTCTTTCGCGGGCGAAGAAGGCGCTTGGAGTCGGCAAAGGAAGCAAGGTGAATCTTGTTCTTCTGCAGGAACTTTTTCACATCTTCCCGGCATAGCGTTCCCAATTCTATGCCCCTCTGATAGGTGTAGGAAGATTCCAGAAAAAGCTGGTCCGCCACTATCCCTGGATGGCAGACCATTTCGGTGGAACCTTGAGGCAGTTGAGAACACAGTCGAAAGAATCCATTTGGCGTAATCTCCGGTTCATCGTAAAAGTCATATAAAAGATGGTCGGTAGTGGGGATATTTTCCTCCACCAGCCTCAGATGGACTTCCTTCGTGGAGGAGCGCACCACGGTTCGGTATTCTTTTGCCAATCGGATTACGATTTTGAGAATGTTCGGGTGGATATGGATGTGATGGTGGGTATTCAGGTGATGTAAGGGCAAATGGAAGGAAAGGAATCGCTCAATCTGCGCGCGGAATTCTGCCTCAATTTCCTCCTCTTTACCTTTCTTCTGGATTTCCAACCATCTGGGGAAGAAAAAGCCCTGAGCATCCACCAGGGAAGGCACATACCGAGCGGGTAGAATTGGTTTGCCCTTGGTAATGTTCAAATGCACGCCCAGCCCGATGTTTGTGCATTCTTTCAACCATTCCAATTCCTCCTCGCTGGCTTTATTTACCAGAACAGAAATGCCGGTAGCGATGCCGGAAAAGCAAGCCTGCAAAATCCCTTTTGAAACATCCTTCACAAGGCCATAATCATCGGCGGTGACAAAAAGAGTTTTCAAGAATCAGAGGGCGCAGATTCCTGCTTCTCCTTCTTCTCGGTCATCATTCCGGAGACTTTTTTGAACGCAGAGAGAAATTTCTGCGAATCGGCTTCAGAATATTCATACTCCCATTTTTCCTCCGGGCTGAAGAAGAGCCATCTGTCGCCTTTTGCCCCGCCCACTAACTTTCCCAGTAACTTCTTTTTCTCATCAAGAAAAGTCAACTCCAGAGCAGACTGAACGGAGAGATTTTCCGCAGGGCTTACCGCCTCTGCCGGATACTGGGTGATGGGGTCCAGAAATTCATTGATATCCGTCCAATCCACCATAGCAGGCTTGGGGCGGATGCGATACCATTTTTCCTGCCTTTTTTCCAGACGAAAGGATTTTTTCTCAAATTTACCTTCTATTCGGGCGACTTCAAAGGAATCTACCTCTATCGGGACGCGTTTGACCAATTGCTCCGGATGCTCCACGATGGAGCGGATGGAAGAGTAGGAAAGTTTACCGAATTCCCCGGAGCCCCAGCGCGTTGCCCAGATTTCCTCGCCCTCTTTTTTCCCGAGACGCACCTCCTGGATTTCTTCTTGGTCTTTCTCTTTTCCTGGGAAGGCGATGGCGAGAGCAAAGAGCGGTGGCTCAAAGGAATATTCCTGAAGGTTTAGCGAACCCGGGAAAAAAGAGGAAACTTCCAAAAACTCCATCGTGCGGAGGAAATTATCCCATCCTCTGCTGGAAGCAGGTTTCCGCTCCGGTTCAGTAAGCCAGAAGAGATTCCCTTCTTTTTGGATAGTAAAGGAATGCTCTGGCGTGCGGATAGAAATTCGGGAGACTTTTTCTGGTTCAAAGCGGAAGAGCCTTCGGTTGCGGAGTTTTTCCAAGTCAACGGAGAAATTGGTGAAAAAAGCCTCATCCACGAGGAACACTTCCTCCCCCCTGCGCGCGTAGACATACCATCCTACCGGCGTTTTCTTGCCCAGAGAAATCTGCTCCGTCTTGCCTTTTGCATCTTTCAATGTGAGCACAAGGGAGGGAATGTCTAATCCGAACTCAGCCCAGTTTTTTTCCGAGACCCTCTGCTGGATTTTCATCTCTTCTGCACGGCTGGAAAGGTATTCCAATTCCTGGTCATCTGCGTCAGCGGAGAGCGGCTCCAGCAATTTCCAATCGTCTTCCGCCTTTTTCACGACAATGGTCTCCCTGTCCGGGAAAGCAAAACGCATCTCCGCTATTTCGGTTTTTCGTATGGTGAAAACCTTCTTCACCTCTTCTTCTTTCTGCTCTTTGATACGGGTATATCGGACTTCGTAAAGATATACATATCCACCGAGGATAGCGAAAACAAGAAAAGCAATGGTGATGCGGCTCAACCGGAAGAGTCGGAAGCGAAAGGAGAATTTGCAGAGTTTCATAATTTTCTCCGAACCCACCACATCGTAATTCCCCAAAAAAGGAAAAGAATGGGGATAAGAAAAAGGAAAATCAGGACAACCTGCCGGGCATGACCCATCGGCATATTCAGCAACTGGGTTTCTTCCTGTTTTGCGGGGATGGAGATATATTTTTCTCGTTTTGCCAGCCAGCGGATGGAATTGAGAAACAGGGTCGCATTCCCCGGGAGATTTTTAGTGTGGGCATTAGTGGCGAAGTCGGAATCCCCGAGGACGATGAGCCTTTTCCCATCCTTTTCCACTGCTACACTGAGGTTCAGAGGTCCTCGTGCATCTTTTCCCTCGTCAAATTTCACCGTCTCGGTTACCAGGTCTGTTTCCGCCCAGGAGGAAGCAGATGTTTTGAGGAAGGAAAAAGAGGTCAAGCCTTCTGGAGCGGGGGATGTGAACCAGATGGGAGAAGCAATAGGAAAGATGGTAATTTCGTCAATCATTTCCTTCACCACTTCAAACTGGGTGTCATAACTGTCTTCTCCCTGCAGAATAGGAAAAATAGCCGCCTGAGTTTGTTGAAAAAGCGTGCGCAATATGGATTCCGGGTCTATCACCAATTCTTCCCCGATGCGAACGCCGTAGTGGGCAAGAACTTCATTGCCTTTTCTGTCGGTAAAAGGGTCCAGAAGAAGGAAGACGCTGCCCCTTTCTTCCAGCCTGCTACCTATTGCTTCCCACTCCTTGGGTAAAAGAGGGTTTTTGGGTCCCGGCAGGACCGCCACAGCGCAATCATCGGGCACTTTCCCCACCTGTGCCAGAACTAAAGAGCGAGTGGTAAAACCTTTCTGCGCCAAAAGCCGAGAAATGTCTCCATATCCATCCTCTTCAAAGGAATCAATGGATTTTTCCTTGTGGCCGGTGATAAAGCAAACTTCAAGTGGGGATTCGGTCAATTCTACCAGCCCATTCGTGAGCGCATCTTCCGTCAAGTTGGTTATGCGGACTTTTCTATCTCCCCGTTGCAAAACGACCGTTCCCCCCATTGTGACATCATACTGTTTGGCAACAGATGGCTTCAGGGTATAATTGATGTGCTCATATTGAATTTTTGGCGATAGGGCAGTATATTTACTGATGAGGTCCTCAAATTCCCTTTTCGGCTCTCTGTCGCTCTCGCCCTCTCCGAAAAATCCGAGCACACGCACCGGCTCGCGAATTTCTCGCACAATTTTCACGGTTTCACTGGACAGTGTATGCCGTTTCTCCTTCGTGGTATCATAAGTAAAATTGTGACGGTATCCGAGAAAATTCACCAGACCGAGAATGCCCAGTATCAGGATGATGTAAACCACCTGTTGAAGCCAGATAAGCCTCAGATTCTGGATGGTCCGATACCACACTGGGGCTTGATATAGAAAATACAGCAAAAGCCCCAGAATGCCCACGGCTAACAAATACACTGCATATTTTTCGTAGGCTTTCTGCCAGCGCAGGACGATGCCCGCCACTACGATGAGCAGAGCCACAAGACCGGCAATATCTATCCACAACTCTCTGCCCTGTCTTACCTCCATCCCTGCGCCTCCACGCTCCTATTGGTGAGAAATAGCCAGAAGAAAATAAACGAGACGAAATACACCAGGTCTTTTCCCTGCACAGCGCCCTTGGTGAACTGCTCAAAATGAGTGAGGAACGAGAGATAACTGAGGAAGGTTTCGCCTCTGCCGAATGAGGCAAACATCAGAAGCCAGAACAACAGCAAGGCGCCCCAAGTGAGGAAAGCCGCAACAGCCTGAGAAACCGTCAGGGAAGAGAGAAACATCCCGACCGAAATGAACGCGCCGGCGAGCAGTAAAATTCCCAGATAACCTACCAGCACTGGAAGCCACTGAATATTGGAATAGGCATCCAGCACTGCCACCATTACCAGCAATTCCGCCGTCAAAAAAGCCGTCAAAACCACCATTGCGAGGAACTTGCCTATCACCACCTCCGAAGGGCGAACTGGAGAGGTGAAGAGCAATTCCAAAGTCCCTTGCCTGCGCTCCTCTGCAAATAGCCTCATGGTCAGAAATGGCATAATCATCAGTAGAAGCACTGCGGTATTCCAGAATAATGGCTCAATCAGATCACTGTGAATGGGGATTGGACGGACACCGAAAACTTGCTGAAAATACCTCGTCAGTTCCAGGGCAAAGAGCAAACCGATAAGAAATAAATACACTGTGGCTATGACGAAAAAAGTGAGAGATTGTGCATACCAGCGCATTTCTTTCAGGAATATGGTAAAGACGGCGCTCATTGAGGCTCTTCCCTGACCAGTTTTAGATAGACTTCTTCAAGGGAAAATTGTTGCGCGTGGATGTCCAGTAAGCCGTAATTGCCTTTCGTTGCCAGTGCGATGAGGTCTTCCCGGATATCCTCATTGGGCTCCATTTCCACCTCTATGGCATCCTCCAGCAGGCGGGCAACAACCACTTTCGGGTGCTGGCGGACTTCTTCCAAATACTTCTGCTGATTTTGCTTCAACTGAATCCGCACTTTTGTTCTGCCTTTCCATGTTCGCGTAAGATTTTCCAGAGACTCCTGAGCTACAATTTGCCCTTCATTGATAATGATGGCGCTATTGCAGGTTTGCATCACTTCGGGCAAAATGTGGGTACTGATGAACACAGTGCGCTCTTTACCCATTTGCTTCATCAACTGGCGTATTTCAAAAATTTGCTTCGGGTCTAAACCGGCCGTGGGTTCATCCAAGATGAGCACTTCCGGGTGATGAATGAGCGCTTGAGCCAGCCCCACACGCTGACGGTATCCACGAGATAAATGCCCAATCAAACGGTGCATTACATCGGCAATTTGCACAGTCTCTGCCACTTCGTCAATGCGCTGTTTTAACTGGCGGGAAGGAACGCGTTTCAGTTTCCCAACGAAGCGGAGAAAGCCACGCACCGTCATTTCAGGATACAAAGGTGGATTTTCGGGCATATATCCTGCCCGCTTTTTCACCTCCAGCGGTTCAGTGGATATATCGTATCCCGCCACGCGAGCGGTGCCTTCCGTAGGGGAAAGATAACCCATTAAAATCCGCATTGTCGTAGTTTTTCCCGCACCGTTCGGACCCAGAAATCCCACGATCTTCCCTTTTTCCACCTGGAAGGAAATTCCTTTCAGCGCTTGGGTTTTCCCGAAATTTTTCTTCAGATTGTTTACTTCCAGCATCCATACTAATTATTATATAAATGCTCAGTGATTCCGCACAGGAGTGAAAAATCCAAAACTTTCCCCGCAGGGACTTTTCATTCTTGGAGGGCGAACAGGGTGCAAAGTTTCACCGTATGCTCTACATCGTGTATATCAACAAATTCTACTGGGGAATGGGAGAATGCGGTAGGGATGCCAATGGGTAAAGCCGGGGAGCCTCCTTCAAACATCGCTGTGGCATCGGTGGTTCCTCCTGCTACTGCTACCTGAAACGGGATGTTATGCGCCTCAGCGATTTTTTTTGCTTTTTCATAGAGGGCTAATGAAGCGATGCCCAGGCGGTCAATGATTCTCGCCACAGGACCTTTGCCCGCTTCCACGGGCGATACTCCCGGTGTATCGGGAGAAATTCCGATGGAAAGCGTATCAACTATATATGCTTCATCAAAGTAGTGGCGGGATAAAGCCTTTGCGCCACGCAGACCGTATTCTTCCTGCACCGTCCAGATAAGATAGACCATTCCCCGGAAATTTTGTTTGCTCAACCGGTCCGCCAATTGAAGCAATACCAAGCATCCTGCCCGGTCATCCAGCCCGCGGCAGGAAAGATATTTCTCATTCAGCCAGAGAAGTTCTTTGCGAAATCTACCGGGCAGGAGCACATCCAAGCCAGCATCTTCGGCATGCTTTTTCTCAAAGAAGCCAAAAAAAATTTCCAGTTCGTGCCAGGGGATGATTTTTTGCTGTTCCTGCGGGTCCAGAATTAAATGCGGAGGCTTAATGCCGATAACACCGGGCAGAACTTTCCCTTCCTTTGTCCGCACCTCTACCTTCTGGCCTGGCAGAATGCGGTCGTCAATGCCACCAATTTTGCGAAATTTTGCCGTCCCTCGCTGGGTAATTTGCGTGAGCACAAACCCAATCTCATCCAGATGCGCGATGAAGGCAATTTTTCGGCTTTCCGCTTCTTTCCCTTGCATCGTCAGCCAGAGATTCCCCACCGCATCGGTATTCACCTTCCCGAATTCCTGGACTTTCCCAGCAATCCAGTTTCTCACCGGCTCTTCAAAACCCGATACGCCCCACTCTGTTAAGATTTCCCTCCATAAAGTTTCCGTCATCTTTGCTCACCCCTTTTCCATAATACCCTTTCCCTGAAGAGGCAACAGGGATAATGGGTCAGGGGTCAGTTTACATTGATGAATATAATACAGGGATGGTGATGGGAGATGGAATGGGGGAGTGCATTAAGAAAAATTTTTGACCGGAATAAGGTGCTTCGTCTTGCCACCAATGGAGCGGAAGGAATGTGGGTGGGCAGTTGCTATTTTGCCGAAGATAACGGCGACATCCTGATTGCGCTGGAACAAGGGAAAAATTACCGGAATCTGCTCTCCAATCCTTCCGTGGTATTCAACATAGACCGCGGTGTTCCAGATGTATTTCTCCAGGGGGAAGGAACTGCGGAAAGGGTAGGGGAAATCTCCGAATGCGTGCGCGAGAGACAATTATTGTTTCGTAAGGCTTTTGAGCTCGTTCCGTTCTGCCGATATTTTCCCGGAATAACTGTGTTCCGTATCCGTCCGATTAGATTGGTGGTTCAAGATTATTTTAGAGATTGGAAACCGAAAAAGGAACTGGAATGGACTGAAGAAGTCCGCAAGGAATTTACAAGACAATTTCCACCTGTGATGCCGAAATGGAAAATCTATCTGAAAGCCACCAGGCCATTTTCCTTCACCGCCACATTTATTTCAGCAATACTTGGCACCATCCTGGCTCCGGTGATTTACTGGGGGTATGCCCTGCTCACCCTGCTCACTGCTGTTATCGTTCACGCTGGGGTGAATGTGCTCAGCGATTATGTGGATTTCCAGAAAGGGGTAGATGATTATCTCACGCTGGGTTCCAGTCGGGTTCTGGTGGATGGGCAGATGGAAAAGAAACAGCATCTGCGATTCGGAGTCATTCTTCTGTTCATCGGAGTCATTCTGGGTATTTTTCTTTCCGCGCTTCGTGGATGGGAATTGTTGTTGATTGGCATTGCGGGGTATATCCTCGGAGTGTTTTATACCGTCTCGCCATTCGGCTGGAAATACCGCGCTCTGGGTGATATAGCAGTATTTCTTGCCTTCGGACCGCTGATGGCTCTGGGCGCATATTTTGTGCAGACCGGCAAAATGGCTATTCTGCCCGTTCTGCTTTCTATCCCTGCCGGCTTGCTGGTGATTGCCATTCTTCTGGGGAATAATATGCGGGACATTCCAGTGGATAGGAAAGTTGGATATCACACGATGGCATCGTTACTCGGAGCGCAATCTGCGGGATGGTATTATACCGGGCTTCTTCTGCTGGCTTATGCGCTCGTGCTGGTATTTGCCCTATCCGGCTTGACACCCGTCTGGACGCTTTTTGCGTTCTTCACTTTGCCCGCCGCATATAAAAATATGGACATTGCCCTGCACCCCATCCGCGTTGGTTATGGCTTTTTAGACCTGCTTTCAGCGCAACTGCACACCAAATTCGGGCTTTTATTCCTCGCCGGCTTCCTTTTTTCCCGCTTCCTTTAACTTCCCCCCGAAATAATAGGGTGTGGTGAGTCTATAAAAACGATGTGAATTTGCAAATAAATACATCTAAATTTATTTGTTCCTACTTCTTTATCTCCGAGAAAAGAAGCCGAACGAAAAGTCATCGGGAAAATAAAATTGTGATGGACTATCCCGTTAAAGACCTTAAAGTATAAACCCGACCTTTGCCTGCGCCCAAAAAATGGGCGTTACACACCGCCTTCATTTTGCCCTTTTTCTCTTCAGGAGGGGTTCACTTCCTCAGTGAGTATCCGTTCTGCCAGGAATCTACTTATAACCCGGATAAGCGGTGAAATACAACAACAAAATTGCCACGGTATTCCACCCGGAGTGAAAAAAGATTAAAGCCAGAGGACTACGGGTTTTCTTATACAACCAGCAGAGGAAAAGGGAATACAGGAAAAGCAGAAAAAGCCAGCCGGGACCGGTGAGGATATGGAGCAAAGTAAAAACGAGAGAAGATGGTAGAGCCGCAGCCAGGAAATTTCTCTGCCCTGCCTGAACGCCAAACCAATAAATGCGGAAGAAAAGTTCTTCACTGAAAGGCGCAAGAAATATGGCAACCAAAAAGAGCAGATAAAGAGAAAATGCTTCCTCCTTTGCTTGCTGAACTAGATACAGCCAGATGCCTTCTGGGGACCCTCCTGCAAATCTTCTGATGACTTCCTCTGCCCTCACGATGAGAAAGGAAAGAATTACACCCATGGGAAAGAAAAAGATACCTTTGGACGCTTCGTGGAATAAAATCCGGAAATCTCCGAGCCTGAAAAAAGAAACCACGAGCAGACTGAGATGAAAAAGCAGAGAGGGAACAAGAAAGAATCCCGCCGTCCACGGAGCTTCAAAACTATATCTCCGGAAGGAAAGGCAAAAATTTTCCGCATTCTGTCGCAGTTTTTTCTGTTGTTCCCATCCTGCCCGCGCCCACAACTGGTGTCGCACCCGGACCTCTATATGCTCAGCCGTTCCCACTATCTTTGTATATGATGGGTCTATCCAGGGTTCATCCTTGATTTTTCTTCCTTGCTGGACACAGGCTTCGCTCCCCGGATAAGTGGACTGATATTCCAGCACAGACTGCACTACAAAAAGAAAAACCAGGGGACCTCCCCCCAATGCACCTATCCCTATACAAGCAAATAAATCCCACCACGGCGAAAATTTTTTCACAGCAAATACCCTCATCTCCAATTATCATTTTAGAGGATTTTTTGTTGCTGTGTCCACCCGCTTCCCAATCCTCGCTTGGAAGGTAGGTTTACAGGTACAGGGGCTTGACAGGGTGTGCTCAATGCCGTTTTCGCTCTCTTTCACCCTTCTCATCGGGGGTTTTCGGGTTTCTGGAGTGGAGTTTTCTATTCTATTCCATGTCCGATGTAGTCGGCAAAACCGAATTTCCGCCAAAATGGGCTATTCTGTGCTCACTGCAAAAAGGAGCAAGCAATTTTTCTTCTTCTGAGTCTGCCGTGAGAAGGTTGCAGAAGAAGGATAAAGGAGAGAAGGTTTAGCGGGAAGAGCAGATATGGGTAAACTGTCGGGCGAGGACGGGCACTGCAAGTGAGGCAATGAATTCCCGGTTGGGATAAAAACGACTTTGCCCTTTTTCCTTTGCCTCCACGGCTTCTATCAGAAAATCCCGAATTTCTTCTGCTGGAGAATCATAGGAAAATACTCTGCCTGCGTTTGCTCTGAGAATCAGGTTTGCCTCCGCAGTTCCCTGCGGACCGATGTAGAGAACAGGTATTCCAGTGGCGAGGTACCAGAAGATTTTCCCCGATGGATTGAGGGAAAGCGCGGGGGAGCGGGAGGTGAGCAAAAGGTCACACGAGCGCATCTCTCCCAGCATCCGGGATAGGGGCGCCCTGCTTTCCTGCACGACCCATTGAAAGCATCTTTTGCCTGAGGAGAGCCGGCGGTGTAGGGTGATTCTGCCTTGTTTATTGAAATCCCCCCGGAGGTAGAAGCCGAAATTACTCTTCTGGAGTTCGGGCAGTTGCTGAAGGGCATCCATCAGACGGGTGAGCGCACAGGCTTCTTCCTGACGAACGGTGCCGAAATATCCGAGCCAGAAGCCATCAGCGGGCGGAGAGATACTCGGCGCTTGCTGAACCTCCTTCGGGTCAAACCCATTGTAGAGCACATGCATTTTGCGCGTAAATTCGGGAAAAGCCTGCTGATATGCCCACATCAGTTCCGGACTGTGAAAAAGCAGAAAATCAAAATCCGTCAAACAGCCTTTTTCCCACCGGCGATAAATCCGGCGTTGCAGAAAATCCCGGAAGAATTTTGCTGGCGAAACAGTCCAAGGGTCAAAAAACCACAATGCTTTTCTCATCCCATCACGGTGGAGTCCTGCCAGCACGGGAATGATAGCCACCGGACCAACCGCTCCGAGCACGAGGTCCACCGGATGTTTTTCCAGCACATCGCCCACGGCTTTTCTCAAGTTTTTCAAGTACAGCGCAGACTCGCAATACGGGGTAAAGCCGCAGAAATTTTTCACCGCCCACTTTGCCCAGGAAGGAAAATCCTGATATCCAGGACCGAAGAAGCGATAATATCCGTCCAGACCGTTGATGGGCTTCTCCAGGGCACTAATCGGCATACCGCTCTGTCGCCGCGCCAGTACTGTGACCTTCCAGCCCTCATCTAAAAGGGCCCGGGCAAACTTACCGGCAGTGACCGCAGCACTATCCCTCTGTGGGGGAAAATTCCCCACCACCATGAGAAGCCTGTTCATTGGGGGAAATGTGTGGCTGGGGAGGGAGGATTCGAACCTCCACTGATGGATCCAGAGTCCACTGTCCTGCCGTTAGACGACTCCCCACCGCCGATACCTATTGTATCATTTCTGGTTCATTCAGAGAGCCTCTTCCGGCTTTTCAGTGGTACAACGCAGTAGATGGCTCACCCGGTCAGCGTCTGAGCGCCTCCCATCTTGCCTGCACATCATTCCAGTCCAGGTTTTTGAAGAAGGCATCCAGGTAACCAGCGCGAGCCGCACCGTAATCAATAAAGTAGGCGTGCTCAAATACATCACAGGCAAGGATGGGTGTGGCGTTCCAGAGTGGAAAGGTATTCTGCTCATCACCGATGGCGTTGACCAGCCTTTTCAGGTCATAGTCCCAGGCAAGCCAGGCCCAGCCGCGTGCTGCCGTTGCGGTTGCACGGAAGTCTTTCAGCCAACGGTCATAAGAGCCGAAATCCCGAGCAATCTGGTCGGCAAGCGCGCCTGAAGGTGTGCCTCCTTTCCCGCCAAGATTGGAAAAATAAATCTCATGATTTTTCCAACCGCCGAGAGCACGGGTCAATTCCACCTTCAACGCCCGGAACGGGCTGTATGTGGGGTGAGCCGATTTGAAATCCTCTTCGGGCAATTCCGTTAGTTTCTGCAGGATTTCATTGCTCTTGCTCACATACCCCTGATACAGTTTGATGTGCTCATCCATCGTCCGGGTGGAGATGCCCTCCATCTCCCACAACGATGGCTTCAGCACTTTGAAATCCTTCGCTTCTATCACCATTGTCCTTCCCTCCTTGATGAAAGTGAGATTTTGCTTCTGATGACCTCTCCCCCCGATTTCCATATATATATTATGCACGAAGATTATTTTTGTGTAGTAGCGAAGAAGGAAGATTCATGGCAGTTGGTGCAGAGGGAGTTCACAATATCAAGGGAGGGAATCTTCCCGCCGGCTTCGTGGCAGGAAGAACATTCCAAGCCCAAATCTATGTGAGTTTTATGGGGGAACATTTTCCCGGCGAAAGAAATTTCTTTAATGGGACCCGAATCGTGACATTTCTGGCAATGGGTTTCTTTCAGTTTATGATGGCAGGCGTTGCATCCTTCTGGATATTGGACTCTCTTACCTTTCGCTTCGTGGGGTAAGCCATGGCAGGTCTGGCAATTCAGGTGAGCCCAGACGATATGGGCATAATGCGGGAACTCTTTCCCCTTCTGGATGGGAACTTTAACGAATTCCATACCGGTGTGGCATTGCAGGCAGGGGGCGGATGGTTCCATTCTATGGGGGGCAATGGGTGGGAATGGCTTTGCGCCAATTTCTTTCCGAATGTCGTTCAGGCGCTTCTGAGATGAGGTGAAGATGGATTCGGCGTAGGCGACATTGTGAATTCCCCGGGCGGCATGGACGAAAGCGAGGTTGTGCTGAATGCTCTGAAGCGTGCGCTCCACATCTTTTTTCTTTTTTGCGGGGAGGTTGGCTTGTGCGATTTCTGTTCGGGTGTTTTCAAATTGCTGACGCAATGAGTTCTGAGCAGATTCCAGCCATTTTTTCCATCCTTCAAAGAGGAATTTTACCTGCTCATTGTGGCATTTAATGCAGGAATCCACAGAAGCGCGGGAAACTTCTCCAAAAGCCAGCGTATGGCATCCCTTACAGTCCACGCGAGAAAGAAACATCGGAGCAGGACTTTCCGGCACGCCTTCTGCGCCCTTCCCCATATAAAATGCCTTCACGGCATTGTGCAAGTCGCTGTGGCAAGCGGAGCAGTCGCCGGGAAGAGATGCTATCGCCGCAATACTGCTGTGCTGAATTTCCTGATGGCAGGACATACATTCAATTTTCGTCTCCGTCACATGCTTTCTGTGAAGCATAAAATGGTCATCTATCTGGGCAAGTCGCTGAGGTTCATTGTGACAGGAAAGGCATCGGTCCTTGGGAACCCAGCCAGTGCCAGTCACCACCTGAGCATGACACTGCTGGCAATCCATATTTTTTGTAAGCACTTCCGCGTGATTGAACAGGGCAGTTTGCACCGTCATCCCCCTGGTATCCGGAGTATGGCAGAGCAGACAGCCTGCCGTGGAAGTCCCGAGTTCCACCTCTTTGAAATGGCAGAGAAAACAGGTGGATTCCGTGACAGTGACATGAGTTCCCTGAACAATCTGAGAATGGCAAGAGGCGCACCGGAGGATTTTTGCTCGCTTCATCCTGGTCAGATGGGGAAAATGGTCAAAAATCACACCCTGGAAAGAAACTTTACCGGCGAGGAGGCGCTCAGAATGACATCCGGCACGCAGACAGGAGGCGTCTTCCACATTCGCCCAGGGTAGGGGTCCTGCTGTGCCGGTGAAGTATTGCACGGTCATAGAAAGCCCCTGCATCTTGGCGGAGATTACGTTCTTCACCCCGGGGGTATAATGGCACTTCGTGCAGGAAACTTTGTTGTGGTTGGAAGTCTTCCACGATTGCACATAGGGCACCATAATATGGCATGACCCGCAGAAGGAAGGTCTGGAGGTAATTTCCACCGCTCCAATAAACAAAAGAAGAAACCCCACAGCGATGACTGCAGACCAGAAAAGGAATTTTTTTGCCCTCCTCATTTCTCTTCCCGATTATGATTATCAACCTTTGGGCGCGGGCGCGTTATGATTCCGCTTCCTCCTCATCAGTGTGAATTTGCGACTCCTGTCCAGATGCGGTGAGAGGGTAAAATTCGGGATGCGGTTCGGCTTCCAGTTCCTTTTGCAATTTCTCCTTCCATTCCTGAAAAATTCTTTCCTGTTGGGCGATGGCTTGCTCATATTCCAGCGGATGGTGTTGTTTCAGCCATTCCAGCGGGACTTTCCCTGTAAACATCGCTTCGGAAAAAGGATACACCGATGGTTCAAAGAGCACCCAATAGAAATGCCAGACACCGATAGCCAGAGAGGCGAGAATGGCTTCGTACCAGTGGATGGTGCGTGCGAGGTCATACACCCAGCCGGGAAAATGCCGCAATGCCCAAGCTTCCGACCACATGAAAAAGCCGGTGAGCGTCATAATCGCAGTGCCCCAGACCAATGCCCAGTATTCTACTTTTTCAATATAACTGTATCGAGCCGTTTTCGGCGGGTGGGGAAGTAAGCCGAACCAATGAGCAAGATTGCACAGGGAATCAGCGAAATCTTTTCGAGAAAAGGTGAGGGCGTGCAGTTCTTCCCGTCCCTTTCTTGTGAAGAATAATAAGCATACCTGAATCAATAAATTGAGGAACAAAATCACGCCGAAGAAGCGATGAAGCCAACCGCGCAGGTCTGGACCTGCGGGGAGTTTCAAAAAGGGGAGTGCCCACCAGGATTGGGCATACCGAAGAGCAAAGCCGGTGTAAGCGAGAAAAATAAAGGAAAGGGCAAGCGTATTGTGAAGCCAGCAATGGGTTCGGCTGAATCGTATATAATACCCGTTGACAATCTGCTTATAACCCAGACGATTTCCTCCTTCGAGCGGCTATGCGGAAATGCAGAATATTATGAATTGCCATAACGCTGATGACAATGGAGATGAGAAAGAGATAAAATTTGCGGACCCAGGAGATGATGATTTCACCGATGGGAGGATATTGTTCAGGGGTAACCGGGGTTGCACCTGCTTCCCCGTGCACTCTGGGTGGTGTCATTCCGGTGCCGATACCCGGATGACAGGAGCCGCAGGTAGTTGCCAGGTTCGCCGGGTGTACGCTGGAAGCAGGGTCCGTGGGCGGCAGAATGTCGTGCGCCTTATGGCACGACGCGCAATTTGCCGCGGTGAGTTTCCCTGCTTTCAGCGCCAGGCCATGGTAACTGGCGTAGTAGGATTCTTTGGGCATCCTAACAATCTCATACCGGCTGGTGATGACCTCGGATTCGTGGCATCGGGTGCAGGTTTCGGGAATTTTTCCGGCATAGACGGGAGAAGATGGGTCTGAAGGCGGAAGAACGGCATGTTCCTGATGGCAATCATTGCATACCGGGGCTTCCCGGACACCTTTCAAATAACCCGTCCAATGAATGCTTCTGGTGTAATCGCGATATTCGGTCTTATGGCATTCCCCGCAGGTACTCGGAACAGCATCTTTGTATATTTTAGATTTCGGGTCATTCAGAGGAAGGATATGATGAACGCCGTGGCATTCGTTGCACACGGCAGATTTTTTGCCCTGCTGAACCGCCAGGTAGTGCACGCTCATTTTGAACAGGGCAATGGGATTCTTTACCGGAATTTTATATTTTTCCGCAATCTCCGGACGGGCGTGGCATTTTCCGCAGGTATCGGGCAGGTTCAAAGGGTGCACCGAGGAATACCGGTCGTCAGTCCGCAGGACATTATGCGAGCCGTGGCAATCCCAGCAGTGCGCCGCATCGGGAACGCCTTCTACAATCGCTTTCCCGTGAATGGATTCCTCATGCTCGGTGTATTCCGGTAGGTGGCATGTCCCGCAGTCTACCAGTTTCAGCGGGGATTTATGAGGCAGAGTCTTCACATCACGGTGGCATTCCGTGCACTGTCTTTTCCCGTGCACAGAAGCGCGGAAATGCGAGAAATTGATTTGTGGGATGCCGCGCTTTGACAAATCGCTATGACATTTCGCACACTCCTGGTTTTTGACCCCGGGCCAGAGGTGGTAGATTTCTGGGGCTTTCACTCTGGTATGACAGGTACTGCAGAATGCTTGAAGACTTTTGCGGTGGGTTTCCGCCGTCTGCCCTTTCTCCATTTTCCAGGTTTTCAAATCGTGCTTTCCGTGACAGGTGATGCAATCGGGCGCGTTTGGATTTCCTTTCCGTCGCGCCAGCAGATGCGGGTCGCCTTCCCATAAATCCTTCATCCCCGAATGGCATTTGAGACAGTCAATCCCACCGGTCGGCACTTGGTGTGGGAGTTCCACGATGTCCGTATGACAATCCTGGCAGGCAACCTTTTCGTGCACTATCCCGGGTTTTTCCATCCCCTCATGGCATACCAAGCAGTCCTCATTGCTCATCTTTACACCGAGAAGAAAAACGGAAACAATGAGCAGTGTGCAACAGGAGGATTTTGGGGCTATCATTTCTCTCCGCTCATCCAAACTGGCAAATGCCGAAAGTTTCCCATTCGTTCCCCTGCATCACCACTTTTATTATCTATCCATATATCCCAAATCTTCGTTGATACTCGTCATTATTCCCTGAACTTCCGGGATGAACATCAGTTGCGATGTGACGATGTTTCCCCCTTCTGTCCGTGGTTTTACATCTCTTCCAGCCTGTGGGAAAAAAAGTAATGAAACAGTGTGCCGGCAATCAAGCCGATGAGAAAGCCCTGCGGAAGCCCCACAGAAAAAAGAGCGACAAGGAATGCGATGAACAGGTCTTTCTTTGAGCCGGTAATATCTCGGATGAACGACATCATCGCCAGCCCTTCAAAAAAAAGAATCACGCCGAGAATGGGCAGCGGGAATATGCGGAGAACGGAGTCAAACCCCCTGCTGAAGAAAAGCCCGACGAAAAGGTATAAAGAGCCATAAATGACCACTGAGCCGCCAGTTCTTGCTCCGAAGGCATAATGCCCGGCAAGCCCTCCTGCTCCGTGACAGGTGGGAACGCCACTGAAAAAAGGATTCAGCAGGTTCATCAAAGAATAAGTGAAGCCGAGTTTTGTGAGACTTGCCGCACGTGCTGGAAATAGGTCCTCAATCGTTTGCTTTGTGGCGATGAGGGAATTGGAAAGCGAAAGTGGTATCTGTGGAAGGGCGAGGAGAACAAATCCGTGCAAAATGTCCTGCACATTCGGAATATGCCATCGCGGAAGCGCTAATCCAAATCCACCGCTGATTTTCCAGAACTCCGGGTCAAAGAATACGGTATACAACACGCCCAGCAGAATGACAAATAAAGCGGGCGGATATTTCCGATTGCCATAAAGCGTCAGAACAAGGAGAAAACCGAAAAAGGCGAGCAGATAGTGCGCCCATCCATTGGAAGCCACAAAATTCTTCAGCGCCAGGGAAGCCAGAGAAATCCCCAATCCCAACTGAATCCCGCGTACCACACTTTTGGGGACGATTCCAGCCAGCCATTGCAGAAGCCCGGTCGCCGTAAGAAAAAGCATAACAACGCCGATGGCAAGCCCTGCGCCATATAGAAGATTTCCGCTGAGCTTCTGAGAAATCATAATCACCGCCATTATTTTGAGCGGCTGAACAGGCATAGGTAAGCCATAGAACAAGCCAGTGAAGATTTGAAGCAAGCCGAAAACAATGAAAACACTGGCGCTGTCCAGACCGCATATCAAAATTATTCCCGCAATCAGGGGCAAATCTGTTCCAATATCTCCGAAACTTCCCGAAAATTCATTCAGGTCAAAGCTAACCTTTCCGGCGAAAAATGAGTGGATTTTTTTCTGAAATCCCACAACCAGCACTATATCCTACCATCTGCTCCAGACTGCGGCAATTTATCACATCATCTACCCTCTGCTGAAAATTCCCTAACCCTGACAAATATCTCCTGCCCAGAATCATGAA
>FWWM01001937.1_pt1 | contig 59287 bp, 36 predicted proteins | sample 2228351 | NCBI WGS metagenome assembly FWWM01 (sample SAMEA103939774, study PRJEB20133) | metagenome
CGACCGCTCATCTCTCCATACCTCACCCACAACTTCCTCTATCCGCGATGGTAACACCGGCGACGGGGAGCGTCAAGCGCCCTTTGGTCATGGCATTTCAGTTTGGCAGGGTACCGCCTCTTCCAAAAAACTGAAATACACCCTTGGTCATACAGTTAGGCGCGCGACGCAATTTGGGTGTATAATTGGCCGCGGTTGTTAGCAAAAGGGACAGGCAGATCGCCGCTTCCCCAGGTCAGGCATGGATGTCGTGACCTTTCCCCCGCTCCACATAGCAGTGGAGATCCGCGAGAAGTTGTACGTTCTCTAACGAGGAACACCTTACTGTCCCGATCTCTTCGCCGCGAACGCCGTTTTGCCGGAAGAACGTGTTACTGAGCGCGGTGGCGCTCAGCAACATCAGGTACAAACGTTGCAAGACGACGCGGCCTGATCTATCGACGCTAAGATCCTCTGCTGGAGCGAGGAGGCGAGATGTCCGCGATTCGTGGCCTGCTCATGTGGACCGCGTTGGGAAGCCTGTTGGTATGGACAGGCGTTTTCGGGATGTTGGCTGCGCCAGCAACCGCCGCCAGCTTCTGCGACCCCGACGACGTCCAGGCGAGCGGAGCCATCTATCGGATCTGCATGCCAGGCGCCGGCCAGTGGAACGGCGATCTGGTCGTCTACGCGCACGGCTACGTCGGCTACAACGAGCCGATCGCCATCCCCGAGGATCAGTTGCAGATCACGGATGACGTCTCGATCCCTCAGATCGCCAACGGCCTGGGGTTCGCGTTCGCCACCACCAGTTACCGCACGAACGGACTGGCCATCCTGCCTGGGATCGAGGACCTCCGCGACCTCGTCGATCTCTTCAGCCGCCGCTACGGCGCGCCTCAGCGCGTCTACCTGGTGGGCGCTTCGGAGGGAGGGATCATCACCGCCCTGGCGACCGAGCGACACGGCGATGTGTTCGACGGCGGGCTATCTACCTGCGGGCCAGTGGGCAATTTCCAGTCCCAGATCAACTACTGGGGAGACGCTCGCGTCCTCTTCGACTACTTCTTTCCAGGCGTGATCCCCGGCAGCTCCGTAGCGATCCCCCAAGAGGTGATCGATCACTGGGATGACGTTTACAGCCCACGCGCGGAGCAGGCGCTGCGGGGGAACCCCTCGCTGCGCGACCAGTTCCTGCGCACGGCGCGCATCCCCGCCCACCCGACCGACCTGAACAAGACCATCGAGGCTGTCCTTGACCTCCTGTGGTACAACGTCTTCGCGACTAACGACGGCATCGCCAAGTTGGGAGGACAACCCTACGACAATATGCAACGCCTGTACCGTGGGTCGGACGATGATGCGCGGTTGAACCAGATGGTCCCGCGCTTCGCTGCTGACGCCACGGCCCTGCGCACGATCGACAGCTACTATCAGACCACCGGCGTCCTGGGCGGCCCGCTGGTGACGTTGCACACGGCCAGCGACGCCATCGTCCCTTACTGGCACGAGCCGATCTATGCCTCCAAAATCGCGGCGGCGGGCGCAGGCGACCGACATCTCAACATCCCTATCGTCTTGCGCTACGGGCACTGCAACTTCAGCCCGGCCCAGGCGCTGATCAGCTTCGTGCTCCTCGTGCGTCAGACGACCGGCAGCGCCCTGGTCAATGCGGAGCGCGTGTTGGAGCACGCGGAGGATCGCGCCGAGTACCGTCGCCTGGCTATCGAGTACGGGATACCGGTCGCCTGGGAGCATCCGGTCTATCTCCCCGTAGCGCAACGCTAACAGACTCGGGAGAGGTTTGCGCATGCGTTTTCTCTCAACCCCCTTCCAGGAATGGGAGGAGGGGCGGGTGATCGCGAACAGACCTGGGAGAGGTTTGCGCATGCGTTTTCTCTCAACTCAGCTCTCGCGGGAGCAGGTATGACCCGTCCGTTCGACCTTCTGGCGCTCACTCTTCCCGCCTCGCTCGATGTAGCGGTGGCGATCGCGGCGACGCGCGCGGGCGAGTGGGGGGTGCTCGACCTGGAGTACGCGCCGGAGGCCCTCGCCAGCCAGGCCGCCGCCGAGCTGGCCCGCCATGCGCGTGCGCCGTTCGGCCTCAAATTCAACTGCTGTCAGGACCAGCTCTTGGAACGCCTGCTCGCCGCCGGATGGCCCGACTGGAAGCTGGCCATCGTCGTCGGCGACGACTTGCCCGAATTAGAGGCGCGGCTGACGGAGATGGTCTCGATTCTGCGCGCGCATGGGATACGCGTCCTCCTGGAGGTGACCAGCCTCGATCAGGCGCGCAGAGGCGTCGCGCTGGAGGTCGATGGCCTCATCGCCAAAGGCAACGAGGCGGGCGGCTTCGTCGGCGAGGAGACCGCCTTCGTCCTGCTGCAACGCCTGCGGCAGCAGGTCTCGCTGCCGATCTACGTGCAGGGTGGGATCGGCCTGCACAGCGTCGCGGCCTGCTACGCCGCTGGCGCAGCGGGCGTCGTCCTGGATAGCCAGTTGGCGCTGGCGCGCGAGTCACGTCTGGCCGCAGAAGCGCGCGAGCGCCTGGCCACGATGGACGCCAGCGAGACGTTGTGCCTGGGCGCGGAGCTGGGCGCCCAATGCCGCATCTATTTCCAGCCCAGCCTGCCCGCCGCCGGTGAATTGCGTCGGGAGGAGGAACGCCTGCTGGATGGCCTGGCTGATGGGAAGGAATCGAACGCCGAAGGCCGCGCGGAGGAGCTGCGCGCCGCCTGGCGACGCGCCGTGCAAGCGCGCGTTGGGGCGCGCTTCCCCGATCAGCAGGTCCTGCTCGTTGGCCAGGAGGCAGCCTTTGCGGCTGGCCTGGCTCGACGCTTCGTCAGCGTGGGCGGCATCCTCAAGGCCATCCGCGAGGCGGCGCCGGCGCATCTCGCGGCGGCTGCTCGCCTGCAACCGCTGGCGGAGGGCAGCCCTCTGGCCCAGGCGCACGGCACGCGCTACCCGATCGTGCAAGGCCCGATGACCCGCGTCAGCGATACACCCGCCTTCGCCGCCGCCGTAGCCAGCGAGGGGGGGCTGCCATTGCTGGCGTTGGCGCTGTTGTCGCAGCCAGAGGCCATGGCGCTGTTGACCGAAACACAGCGACAGGTCGGGGAACGGCCCTGGGGCGTCGGCATCCTCGGGTTCGTGCCGCTCGCCGTGCGCCAGCAGCAGTTGGAGGCCATCCGCGTCGTGCGTCCGCCCTTCGCGCTCATCGCTGGCGGGCGGCCCGACCAGGCGCGCGCGCTGGAGGCGGAGGGGATCGCCACTTATCTGCATGTGCCTTCGCCGCAGTTGCTGCGCCTCTTCCTGGCCGAAGGCGCGCGCCGCTTCGTCTTCGAAGGGCGCGAGTGCGGCGGCCACGTCGGCCCACGCTCCAGCTTCGTCCTGTGGGAACTGGCCGTCGAGACGTTGCTCGAACACCTGAGCGCGCATCCGGCGGACGCCGCCGATCTGCACATCCTCTTCGCTGGCGGCATTCATGACGCGCTGTCCGCGGCGATGGCGGCTGCGCTCGCGGCGCCGCTGATCGAACGCGGGGTGCGGTTTGGAGTGCTGATCGGCACGGCGTACCTCTTCACAAAAGAAGCGGTCGCCTGCGGCGCGATCGTCCCGCGCTATCAAAATGAGGCGATCCGAGGACAGGGGACCGTCCTGGTGGAGACGGGGTTGGGCCATACGACGCGCTGCCTGCCCACGCCGTTCGTGCGCGCGTTCAACGAGCACAAACGGCGGTTGCAACGTGAGCGGGCCACGCCAGAACGCCTGCGCGAGGAGCTGGAAGCCCTCAACCTGGGACGCCTGCGCATCGCCAGCAAAGGCATCGTCCGCAACCCGCTTCACGAGCGCGATCCGCAGGCCCCTCGCTATATAGCCCGCAGCGAGGATGAGCAGTACGCGGAAGGGATGTACATGATCGGCCAGGTCGCCGCCTTGCGCGATCAGGTGATCACGATCGCCGATCTCCATGCGGCGATCACGCAGGGCAGCTCGCAGCTTCTGGCTGACCTGGCGGCGCGCTCGCTCACGACCGAGGGCGAGCCGCCCGCCAGCCCCTCGCAGATCGCGATCGTCGGCATGGCCGCGCTGTTGCCAGGAGCGCGCGACGTGCGCGCGTATTGGGAGAACATCCTCAACCGCGTCGACGCCGTGACCGAGGTCCCGCTCGAGCGCTTCGACTGGCGGCGCTACTACGACCCTGATCGCAACGCCCGCGACAAAATGTACTCGCGTTGGGGCGGCTTCATCGGCGATGTGCCATTCAACCCCCTCGATTACGGCATGCCTCCCAGTTCCTTGCGCGCCATCGAGCCGATGCAGTTGCTCATGCTCGAGGTCGCGCGCGCGGCGTTGATCGACGCCGGTTATCGTGAGCGCCCCTTCCCGCGCGAGCGCACCGCCGTGATCGTAGCGGCCGGCGGCGGCCTGGGCGATCTGGGCTACCACTACGGCTTTCGTTCCTATCTGCCGCACTTCTTCGACGCCGCCTCCGACGAGGTGATCGCCAGACTGGCCGCGCAACTGCCGGAGTGGACCGAGGATTCGTTCCCAGGCATCTTGCTCAATGTGGTGGCCGGACGCGTCGCCAACCGCCTCGACCTGGGGGGGCCGAACTTCGTCGTGGATGCGGCGTGCGGCTCCTCTCTGGCCGCCCTTGACAGCGCCGTCAAAGACCTGGAGACGGGACGCACGGACATGGCGATCGTCGGTGGCGCCGATACGGTGCAAAGCCCCTTCGCGTTCCTGGCCTTCAGCAAGACGCAGGCCCTTTCGCCCAGCGGACGCAGCCGCCCCTTCGACGTCGACGCCGACGGCATCGCCATCAGCGAAGGGGTGGCGGCCGTCGTGCTCAAGCGGCTGGCGGACGCCGAGCGCGACGGCGACCGCATCTACGCGGTGATCCAGGGGATCGGAGCGTCGAGCGATGGCAAGGACAAGGGATTAACCGCGCCGCGCCCGATCGGGCAGTTGCGCGCGTTGACGCGCGCCTATGCCAAAGCGGGCATCGCGCCCCAGACGGTGGAGCTGATCGAGGCGCACGCGACGGGCACTCGCGTCGGCGATGTGGCTGAGGCCGAGGCGTTGCACACGCTCCTGCGCGGCGCATCCCTGGCGCCGCGCAGCATCGCCGTCGGCTCCGTCAAGTCGATGATCGGCCATACCAAGAGCACCGCTGGCCTGGCGAGCCTGATCAAGACGGCGCTGGCGCTCTATCATAAAGTACTGCCGCCGACGCTGGTGCAGAAGCCGAATCCTGCCATCTTCACCGCGGAAAGCCCGCTCTACGTCAACAGTGAGACGCGCCCGTGGCTGACCGCTCGCCCTGGGCAGGCGCGCCGGGCGGGGGTCAGCGCATTTGGCTTCGGCGGCACCAACTTCCACGCGGTGCTCGAAGAATATGGAGACGCCTACCTCACGGAGGAGGCGCCCATCCAGACATGGCCAGCCGAGCTGGTCGTCCTCGACGGGGACGATCGCACGGCGCTGGCGGCGGAGATCGAGCGTCTCCGCGCGTGGCTGACGGCGGGAGATCCTCCCCCCCTGCGCGATGTGGCCTACACCCTCGCGCGGCGTCACCGGCAGGCGCGCGGCGCAACGACCAGCGGAGGAGCGCGCCTGGCAATCGTGGCGACGTCGCTGGCCGATCTGAGCGAAAAGCTGAGCAAAGCCCTGGCCAGGCTGAACACTGACGAAACGGAATTTCGCGACGCGCAGGGGATCTACGGCAGCACAGCGCCGGCCGCAGGCGCCGACGTCGCTGCGCTTACGGACTCCATCGCCTTCGTGTTCCCTGGACAGGGGTCGCAGACGCTAAACATGCTGCGCGATCTGGCCCTGTGCTTCCCTCAAGTGCGCGCCCAGTTCGAGCGAGCGAACCATCTGCTGGCGGACCAGTTCGCGCGGCCACTGAGCGACTATATCTTCCCACCGCCGGCTGACGACAAAGAAACCGTCGAGGCGCAACGCCAGGCGTTAACGGACACCCGCGTCGCGCAGCCGGCCCTGGGGGCGGCCGACCTGGCGATCGCGCGCTTGCTCATCGAACTGGGAGTGCGCCCCGCGGCGGTCGCTGGCCACTCCTACGGCGAGATCGTCGCCCTCCATGTCGCCGGCGTGATCGACGAGGCAGCATGCTTCGCGATCTCGGCGGCGCGCGGCCGCTTCATGGCGGAGGCAGCTGGCCCAGAGGCCGGGACGATGGCGGCCGTGCGCGGCGGTCGCGCGACGGTGGCCGAGGTCATCCAGGGGATCGCGGGGGTGACGCTGGCCAACCTCAACTCTCCGCAACAGACGGTGATCTCGGGCACGCGTGAAGCGGTGCAGGCCGCGCTGCAGCGCCTGCAAGAGCGCAAGCTGCGATCGCAACTGTTGCCTGTGGCCTGCGCCTTCCACTCGCCGCTGGTGGCGCCAGCGCGCGATCGCCTGGCGCAGGTGTTGAGCACGCTCTCCTTCCGCGCGCCGGCGATCACGGTATATTCGAACACGCTAGGGGCGGCCTACCCCGCCGAGCCGGAGCGCATTCGCGAGATCCTGGCGGGCCATCTGGCGCAGCCGGTAGAATGGCAAGCGGAGATCGAAGCGATGTATGCCGCCGGCCTGCGCGTTTTCGTCGAGGCGGGGCCGCGCACAGTGTTGACCGGCCTCATCGACCAGATCCTCGGCGAACGCCCCCACCTGGCTGTGGCGATCGACAGCGGCGGCCACGGCATCCCCGCGCTGCTCAAGGGACTGGGACAACTGGCAGCGGCGGGCGTCGCCTTGGATTGGGAGCCGCTCTACGCCGGGCGCGGGGCAGTCCTCCTTGACCTTAGTCAACCGTATCGAGATCCGGCGCGAGCCAGATATGGGCCGAGCACCTGGATCGTCAACGGCGGGCGAGCGCGTCCCTGGCAGGAGGTCACGCAGGGGCTGCCCGAGCCGACGGTCCAGCCGCTGTCGGTGAGATTGGCCGATGGAAGCCTCCCCGCGCCGCGGATCAGCCCCCCTGCGGACGCGACGGCCGTCGCAGGCACGACGCCAGCACCCTCATCGCTTTCCTCGATCCCTCGCGCTGTCCTCCCATCGATCGCTGAAGAGGACGCCTCGCCGCCGCAGTTTCGCCCGGATGCACCGTCCGCCGACCTCGTTGCTAACGAGGATATGGTGGGCGTCATGGTCCGCTATCAGGAGATGATGGCGCAGTTCCTCCAGGCCCAACAACGCGTTGTGACCGCCTATCTGGCTGGAGAGGGAGGAGGAGCGAGCGGAGGGGTGAGGGGAAAGGCAACGGTGAATGTTACGCCCGAGACAGGAGAGAGCCTACCAAATCCGATCGTCGCGACTGACGAGCCTGCTGCAGGAACAATCGCCGTGCAATTGACAGCGCTGGATCAGGCGCCGGCCGCGATTGGACGCTACCGCCTGGCGGTCGTCGCAGCGCCGTGGGCTGGCGCCGCCGCCGCCCTGGCCCCCGGCCGCGCGATCGTGATCACCGACGATGGCCGCGGCGTGGCGACGGCGGCGGCGGCCCTGTTGCGGCAGCAAGGCGCGCGCGCCGTTCTGGCAGCGGCAGGGGCGACAGTCGTCCGGACCGCTGAGGGCCAGTATCAGGCCAATTTTGGCGATCCGACCAGCGTTCAGGAGCTGTTGGCTCTCATCCGTCAGGATTACGGGCCTGTGAGCGGCCTCCTGCACCTGGCGCCCCTGGGCAATGCGATCTCCTTCGACCAGATCGACCTGGCGGGATGGCGGCGAGCGATCGAGTCGGATGTGATCGGCCTGTTCCATCTGACGCAGGCCCTGCACTCCGACCTGGCCGCGGCGGCGCAGGCTGGCGGCGCCTGTCTGCTGGCGGCAACCTGCCTGGGGGGAGGCTTCGGCGGCGACGGCGCAGAGGACTTTGCTCCGCATCAGGGCGGCGTCGCAGGGTTCCTCAAGACGGCGGCCCTGGAGATGCCAGGGGTGCGCGTGAAGGCGGTCGACCTGCCGCGGATGGGCGCCGCCGCCGAACAGGCGCACTGGGTCGTTGGCGAGATAGGAGCGGACGACGGCCTGGTGGAGGTCGGCTATCGTGACGGCCAACGACGGCGGCTGGCGCTGGTCCCCACGCCGGCGACGACAGAAGACGAAGCCCCGCTGCCTCTCGATCCTCAATCGGTGGTGCTGGTGACGGGAGGCGCGCGCGGCATCACGGCCCTTGTCGCGCAGGCGCTGGCCGAGCGTTGTCGGCCGCGTCTGATCCTCCTCGGGCGCTCGCCCCTGCCGGCGGAAGCGGAAGCGGCCGCCACGGCCGGGCTGGCCGCGCCCGGCGAGATCAAAGCAGCGTTGCTGCACACGCTGGGCAATGGCAGAGAGCGAGTCCCCCTGTCCGAGGTCGAAGCGGCATACACCCAATTGATGCACGCGCGCGCCATGCGCGCCAATTTGGCCGCGTTGCGCCAGGCCGGGGCGACCGTGGAATACCGCGCGCTCGACGTGCGCGACGCGACTGCCCTGGCAGCCCTCATCGACGACATCTACCGCCGTTGGGGCCGCCTGGACGGGGTCATCCACGGCGCTGGCGTCGTCGAAGACAAATTGCTCCACGAGAAGACGACGCAGTCGTTTGCACGCGTGCTGAGCACCAAAGTTGATAGCGCCTTCGTGCTCAGCCGCAAGTTGGATCCGGCGCGCCTGCGCTTCCTCGTGTTCTTCTCGTCGGTGAGCGGCCGCTTCGGCAACCGCGGGCAGAGCGATTACGCAGCGGCCAACGAGATCCTGAACAAGCTGGCAGTTTACCTCGACCGACGCTGGCCCGGGCGCGTGGTCGCCATCAACTGGGGGCCGTGGGACGCGCCGGGGATGGTGTCGGACGAGCTGCGACGCGATTTCGCGCGGCGCGGCGTCAGCCTGGTGACCGCGGCGGAAGGCGTTCGGCGCTTCCTCGACGAGCTGCGCGCCGGGCGAAAAGGCGAGGCCGAGGTGCTGGTTTGCAGCGCTGATGCGGCGAGCATCGCAGAGGGTAGGAGATAGATCGCAGGATGGCTGAGACATTCGCAACCAACGGCGCGCCCGCTGAGGTCGCCATCATCGGCATGGCCTGTCTCTTCCCTGGGGCGCGCGATCTCGACACCTTCTGGCGCAACATCCTGTCCGGCGTGGACGCGGTGACCGATCCACCGCCGGAAGCGTGGCCAGCGGACCTGTTCTACGATCCCGCTGCGCGGTCCAACGATCGCGTCTACTGCAAGAAGGGGGGATTCATCGGCCCGCTGGCCGAGTTCAACCCCCTGGACTACGGCGTCATGCCAGCGGGGTTGGCGGGCGGCGAGCCGGACCAGTGGTTGGCGCTCAAAGTCGCTGCGGACGCCCTGGCCGATGCGGGCTATCGCGAGCGGCTGCAGGAACGCGCCGAGGAACGCCAGCGCACGGCGGTGATCCTGGGCAAGGGGACCTACCTCAACCGCGGCAACCTGAACATGGTCCAACACAGCCTGGTCGTCGACGAGATCCTGCAAGTCCTGCGCGCCCTCCACCCCGAATACAGCGCCGCCGACCTGGAGGCGCTGCGCGAGGAGCTGAAGCGTCCGCTGCCTTCCTTCGATGCGGAGACAGCGCCAGGGCTGGTGCCTAACATCGTGGCCGGACGCGTGGCCAATCGCCTCGACCTGATGGGGCCAACCTACACGGTCGACGCCGCCTGCGCCTCTTCGCTGATCGCCGTCGAGATCGCGATGCGCGAGTTGACGACGGGGGCCTGCGACCTGGCGCTGGCTGGCGGCGTCCAGGTGACGACGCCGATCCCGATCCTGACCTTGTTCTCGCAGCTCGGCGCGCTCTCTCGCAGCGAACAGATTCGCCCCTTCGACGCCAAAGCCGACGGCACGATCCTGGGCGAGGGGATCGGGGTCCTCGTCCTCAAACGGCGGGCGGATGCGGAGCGCGACGGGGATCGCATCTATGCGGTGATCAAAGGCGTGGGCGTGGCCAGCGATGGGCGCGCGCTCGGGGTGTTGACGCCGCGCGTGGAGGGGGAAGTTTTGGCGCTGCGGCGCGCCTACACGATGGCGGGCATCGCGCCGGAAAGCGTGGGCTTGATCGAAGCGCACGGCACGGGCACGGCCGCCGGCGATCAGGCCGAGGTCGAGGCTCTGCATGCGGTCTTCGGTGTGCGACGAGGTCGCGCGCCGCACATCGCGCTCGGTTCAGTCAAGTCGATGATCGGCCACGCCATGCCCGCGGCGGGGGTAGCGGGCATCATCAAGGCTGCGCTGGCGCTCTATCACGGCGTGTTGCCGCCGACCCTGCATTGCGAGGAGCCGCGCGCCGAATTGCAGCAGCCGACGACGCCTTTCTACATCAACTCGACCACGCGGCCCTGGATCCACGGCGCGGCCACGCCGCGGCGGGCGGGCGTCAACGCCTTCGGCTTCGGCGGGATCAACGCCCACGTGATCCTGGAGGAGGCGCCGTCGTCGCGCGCGGCCTCCGCGCGTGCGCCCGGCCATCAGCGGCAGTGGGATAGCGAGCTGGTTGCGCTGGGGGCGACATCGCGAGCGCAGCTCGGCGAGCGCGCGCGGGAGCTGGAAGCTTACCTCGCAAGCGCCCCCGACGCGGACCTGCTCGACGTGGCCTACAGCGTCCAGGCGGCATGGATGGAGCCAGGGACGGATGGCGCCCTCCCTCCCTATCGCCTGGCGATCGTCGCCGAGTCGACGGCCGATCTGCGCGCCAAGCTCGTCCGGGCGGCGACGCTCCTCGACGATCCGCGCCGGCAGCAGATCCGCGATGTCAAGGGCATTTACTACTCCGAGCGGCCGCTCTACCCGGAGGGGAAGATCGCGTTTCTCTTCCCGGGCGAGGGGTCGCAGTACCCCAACATGCTGGCCGACCTGTGTCTGCACTTCCCGGAGGCGCGCGCCTGTTTCGACCATATGGATCGCCTCTTCGTCGATCATCCGCGCGGCTATCGGACCAGCGACTTCGTCTTCCCGATCGCTGGCCGCAGCGAGCTGGAGGAGGCGTTGTGGCAGATCGACGGCGCCATCGAGGCGGTGCTGGCCGCCGACATGGCGTGTTTCCGGTTGCTGACCCAGCTAGGGATACGGCCGCAGGCGCTGGTCGGACACAGCACCGGCGAGTACGCTGCGCTGCTGGCGGGAGGGATCATCCCGCTCAGCGAAGAGGAGTTCGTCGGGCGCCATGTGCTGCAGCTCAACGCGACCTATCGGGACGCAGTCGCCGACGGCGAGGTCCCGCGCGCCGCGATGCTGGCCGTGGGAGCCGGCGTCGAGCGCGTGATCCCGCTCCTGGAGCAGGTCGGCGGCGCGATCTACATCGGCATGGACAATTGCCCGAATCAGACAGTGGTCGTGGGCGAAGCGGAGGCGATGGAGCGGCTGAAAGCGGCCCTGCAGCAACAGGCGCTCATCCACGAGACGCTGCCGTTCGACCGGCCCTACCACACGCCTTTATTCGGCCCGTACATTCGTCTGTTTCGGAAGTTTTTCGCCCAATTGCCGCTGGCCGCGCCGACGATCCCCACCTATTCGTGCGTCACGGCAGCGCCGTTCGGGCAGGACGTCGACGCGATCCGCACGCTGGCGGTCGAGCACTGGGTGAGCCGTGTGCGTTTTCGCGAGACGATCGCGGCCATGTACGCCGATGGCGTCCGCATCTTTGTCGAGGTCGGCGCGCGCGGCAATCTCACGGCGTTCGTGGCGGACATCCTGCGCGGCCAGCCGCATCTGGCCGTCCCCATCAACATCCAGCAGCGCTCCGGCATCGCGCAACTCAACCACCTCCTCGCGCAACTGGTCGTCCAGGGCGCGCCGGTGAACCTCGCCCACCTGTACGAGCGTCGCTCGCCGCGCCGGCTTGCGCTGGATGGCTCGGCCGCTGCGCCGCGCCAGCGGCCCGGAGCGATCAAGCTGGCCACAGGCTGGGCGGCGATCGAGCTTTCGGAGGCTGCCATCGCTCGCCTGCGCGCGCGGAATGCGGCCGCGGCGGCGGCTGACGACAGAATGGGCGTAGGAGAGACGCCTCGCGCCGCAGCGTCCTCTGCCTCGGAATCCGCGAAAGGGGCTTCCCCCGTGGCTACGACCCCAGTTGCGCACGCTACTGATAGAGGGAAGATGATCACTATGTCCTCAGCTTCTTCGGGATCCCCATCCGCTTCCACAACGCCATCCGCCAGCGCAGCGGCGGACGTTCCGCCGATTGGCGCCGATGGTCGGACGCAAGTGATGTATGGGTATCTGCGCCTGATGGAGCAGTTCCTGCAGACGCAAGAGGCGATCATGCGGCAGTTCCTGGCAGGCGCGGCGGCCCAGCCGGCGACCAATCACCGTCCAGCGCAGCCCGTTGTCGCCTCTCCGGCCCCCGTTTCTCAGGTTGTCGCCCCGCTGCCCCTGATCGCGCCCTCCGCGGGCGCCGTCGCTTCCCCGGCGCCCTCCGCGCCTGCGGCTGCATCGCCGCCAGCCGCTGCGCCGTCGCTCGCGCCTCCCCCTGCGCCTCCCGCGGCGCCTCCTCTGTCCGCGCCGTTGCGGCCGCAGGAGATCGATGTCAAGGCAGCGCTGCTGCGTCTGGTCAGCCAGAAGACCGGTTACCCTGAGGAAGTGCTCGAGCTGACAGCCAACCTCGAAGCCGACCTGGGGATCGATTCGATCAAGCGCGTCGAGATCGTCAGCGCGTTCGGCCGGGAGACAGGGCTGCTCGACCCGCAGGACATGGACAAAGTCTCGTCGTTGAAGACGTTGGGAGCGATGATCGATTTTTTCGCGCGAACGCCCGTCGGGGATCGGCCGCGTGACCCCGGCGGGCTGACAGAGCTGGCCGCGCCGCCAGCCGAGCCGTCCGCGAGCCAGGCGGCTCGCCGTCTGCCGTTCATTCGCATTGTGCGCGCCTGTGAGCCGGGGCAGAGGCTGGAGGCGTTGTGCACGCTCGACCTCAATGAAGATCTCTTTCTGCGCGATCACACGCTGGGGCGCGCCATCTCCCAGGATGATGCGGAGCTATGGGCGCTGCCGGTCGTTCCGCTGACCGTGAGCATGGAGATCCTGGCGGAGGCCGCAGCCTATCTGGCGCCGGGCCTGGTGTTGACGGAGATGCGCGATGTGCGCGCCTATCGGTGGATCCTCGTTGAAGACGGCGCCATCGACCTGCTGGTGACCGCGCAGCGCACGCCAGCCGCCGACGCGACGGAGTTCTTCGTCACGTTGCGGGAGGCGGATGGGCCGGCGACGCAGAACGGGACGCCGATCCTGGAAGGGACGATGATCTTCGCGCCGGCCTATGCGCCCGCGCCGCTGGCGACGCCCTTGACGTTGCGTGAGGCGCGCCCCTCGCGCTGGCAGACGACGGATATCTACGAGCGAGGGATGTTCCACGGGCCGGCCTTTCGCGCGGTCAGCGCTGTCAGGACCTGCAGCGAGGAGGGCGCGATCGCCGAGCTGGTCGGCCTGCCTGTCCAGGGATTATTGCGCTCCTCCCCTGCGCCGACGTTTGTCGCCGAGCCGATCATCCTGGACGCGGCGGGACAGGTGGTGGGCCTGTGGGCGCTGGAACAGCTCGCCAGCGAGTTCGTCGTCTTCCCCTATCGGTTGCAGGCATTGGAGTGCTACGGGCCAGCCTTGCGCGCCAGCGAGCGCGCGCTTTGTCAGGTTCGCTCGACGCTGCTCGACGGTGGGCTGATCACTTCGACGATCGAGGTCGTTGACCAGGCAGGACGCGTGCGCCTGCGCCTGCGCGGCTGGGAGGATAAACGGTTCGGCCTGACGCATCGCTTCCACGATTTCATCTTGAGTTCGGCGCGTGCGCCCCTGAGCGAGCCGTGGCCGCTTCCGCCGGGCCATAGCGAACCGCCTTCCGTCTGCCGCGGAATCAATGGGCTGACGACGGAGTTTCTGACGGCCCATGGGGGGTTCTGGGAGAAAACGCTGGCCCACCTGATCCTCAGCCGGGCCGAACGCGCGACGTGGCGCTCGATGGCCAGCGTCGGGCGTCGCATCGAGTGGTTGCTCGGCCGCCTGGTCGCCAAGGAAGCGGTCGCGCAGTTGGTCGAACGAGAGGCCGGGCTGGCGCTGCGGCTGGCGGACATCGTGATCGCCAACGACGCGCACGGCAAGCCCGTGGTCGAGGGCAGGTGGCTGAGCCGGTTGGGCTGGCCGATCGCGCTGTCGATCACCCACACGCGCGATCTGGCGGCGGCGATAGCCTGCGCGGGCAGCCGCCTCGTTGTCGGGGTGGGCATCGACGCCGAGCCGGTCACGCGCGAGCGCGCTTCGTTCGTCGACGCCGCTTTCCTGCCCAGGGAGCAGGCTCTGTTGGCCAGGCTGGACAAGAGCGGCGACGATACTTGGGCGTTGCGCCTGTGGTGCGCGAAGGAGGCCGCGGGCAAGGCGCTGGGGCGCGGCCTGGGCGGGCGTCCGCACGATCTGGTCGTCCAGGAGGCGAACCCGGCCACGGGAGTGGTGCAGATCGGGCTGGCCGGCGCCCTGGCCGACCTGTTCCCAGCGTTCAGCGGCAAGACGGTGTGCGCACACACCGCGCGCGCGGGCGAGTACACGGTGGCGAGCGTGTGGGCCTAGAGCGCGCGGCGCGAGACAGGGGTCTCGCTCCGACGCTCCCGCGTCGGCGCGCCCCCGGACGATGACGCTCCGCGTCCGAGGAGGGGCGCTGGACTCGTGCGACGGGGCCGCGGAGCGGCAGGGGCCTCGTCCCCACGCAGGAGCGTGGGGACGAGATGCAACGATCTCGCTCCGACGCTCCCGCGTCGGAGCGTCCCCGGATGACGGCGCTCCGCGTCCGAGGAGGGGCGCCGGACTCGTGCGACGGGGCCGCGGAGCGGCAGGAGCTTCGTCCCCACGCAGGAGCGTAGGGACGAGATGCCGCCGCGCCCACGCCGGAGCGTGGGTGCGAGATCAACCGAGAGGGAATGGGACGAAGATGACGACGAAATCAGAGATCGCTGAGATCGTGATCGCGCTGCTGGCGCAGTTGGCCAGCGATTGGGACTACGACGGCGCGATCACTCCCCAGACGTATCTCTTCGCCGACCTGGGATTCCAGTCGCTCGACGCCGTGGTGCTCGGCAACTCGCTGCAGGAGCGGCTGGGCCAGCCGATCCCCTACGCCGACCTGCTGGCCACCCTCGGACAGCAACAGGTGCAGGATGTCACCGTGGGCGAATGGATCGACTTCACCTGGTCGCATCTGGCCGACGATCCGGCGAGGCAAACCGCATGAGCGACTCAGCCCCGCGCACGCTGCTCATTGGCCTGGACGGCGCCACGTTCACGATCCTGAACCCGCTCATGGAACAGGGAGCGATGCCGTTTCTGCGCGAGCTGGCGCGTCGCGGCGTGCGCGCCGAATTGCGCTCCGTCGTGCCGCCGCTCACGCCGCCTGCCTGGACTTCCTTGCTGACCGGACGCACCCCCGGCTATCACGGCGTCTACGACTTCTTCCAGCTCGACGCCCCGGGCAGCAAGCAGATTCGTCTGACGACCGCGCGCGATGTGCGCTGCGAGACGGTGGCAGCGATCGCCAACCGACAGGGCCTGCGCGCGACGGTGCTCAACTTCCCCGTCCACTTCCCGCCGCCCGCTCTCGACGGCTACGTGCTCGCTGGATGGATGCCGTGGCGCCAGTTGCGGCTGGGCGCCCAGCCGGCGGAGTTGTACGACGAGTTGAAAGGGCTGCCGGGGTTCGACCCGCGCGAGCTGGCGATGGATATGGAGTTGGAGGCGCGCGCGACGGAGGGATGCCCCGAAGACGAGCTGGCCGACTGGGTCGAGCTGCACATCCGCCGCGAGCAGCACTGGGCGGATGTGACGAGCTATCTGCTGCAGGCCCATCCCACGCCGCTGACAGCGGTCCTCTTCGACGGCCCCGACAAGATCCAGCACTTGTGCTGGCGCTACATGGACCCGGCGCTCCAGCCGGCGCTTCCGACGGCGGCCGAACGGCGCGTGCGCGAGCTGTGCGTCGAGTTCTTCCGCCAGTTGGATGGCCACATCGCCAGATTATGCGAGCTGGCAGGGCCAGAGGCGACGATCGTCCTCGCTTCGGATCACGGCTTCGGCGCCACGACCGAGGTGTTCCACATCAATAGCTGGCTGGAGCAGGCTGGCTACCTGGCCTGGGCAGACGACGCGCGGCCGACGGCAAGCGCGGGCGAGGCGCTGGGCATGAGCCGCCTGTCCCGCCACACCTACTGGCTCGACTGGCGTCGCACGCGCGCGTACGTCGCCACCCCCACCAGCAACGGCATCCACATCGTGCGCGCTGAAGACAACGACGGCCACGGCGTCCCCGCCGCCGACTATGACCGTTTCCGCGCGGAGCTGATCGACGCCCTGCGCAGCTATCGCGATCCCATCCGCGGCGGGCCGGTGGTGGCGCGCATCTGGACGCGCGAGGAGGCGTTCCCTGGGCCGGCCGCTGCCTGGGGGCCAGATCTGACGCTGGCCCTGCGCGACGGCGGCCTGGTCTCCATCCTGCCCACGAGCGACCCCGCGGGCGCGCCCCTCGTCCCGCGGCCGCGCCCGGTCGGCGCGCATCGTCCCCTGGGAGTGTTCCTGGCGCGCGGCCCGGGCATCCGTCAGGGCATGGCCTTCCGCGAGCTTTCGATCCTCGACGTCGCCCCGTTGTTGCTCTACAGCCTGGGGCTGGCGGTCCCCGCAGGGATGGAGGGACGGGCGCCGCTGGAGATCTACCAGCCCGCGTTTCGCGCCAAACGGCCGCTGCGGACGATCGCCGCGGCGCCGGCGGCCGCGAACCCTCCGGACGCGGCCGCGAGTCAGCCATTCGACGCCGAGGCCGAGGCGGTGATGCTGGCGCGCCTGCGCGCTCTCGGGTACATTGAATGAAGCGACCGACAGGAGGCGCCTCGTGTCGATGATCGCCGTGAACGGCGTGCGCTTTCACTACTGGACGACTGGCGAAGGCCCGGACCTGGTCCTGCTGCATGGCCTGGGCGGCAACCTGGCGATCTGGCATTTGAAGCTGGTCCCCCTGCTACGCCAGCGCTACCGGATCACCACCTACGACCTGCGCGGCCACGGGCGCAGCGATACCCCTCCTACCGGCTACACGACGGCGGATATGGCCGATGACCTGCGCGGCCTCCTCGACGCGCTGGGGATCGCGCGGGCGCACCTGGTCGGCCATAGCCTGGGCGCCGACATCGCCCTGCACTGCGCGCTGCGCTACCCGGACCGCGTCGAAAAGCTGATCCTGATCGAAGTCGGGCTGCCCGCCCTGGTCAGCGCCCGCAAAGACGCGAGCTGGATCGGCTGGGATTACTGGGCCGAGATGATCGAGCGCTTCACCGGCCACAAGGTGCCGCCCGAGCACCGCACCGATTGGAAATATCTCCTGCGACAGAGCATGGACGTGCCCATCATGTTCGGCCCCCTGCAGGGGCAGCGCCGCAAAGGGGAACGCTTTCTCGAGGTCCTGGACACGACGACCCTCGTCGCCGATTACGAGGAGATCGGCGATCTGACGCTGGAGAACATCGCCAGGATCCCGCATCCGAAGCTGTTGATTTACGACAGCCATTCCCCCTACATCGAAACCTACCGGATGCTGCGCCAGGTCGCCGTCAACGCGACCTCAGTTTTGTTGCCGCCCAGCGACCTGCGACACTTCTTCCCGCTCGAGCAGCCCGAACTGCTGGCGGAGTACATCGATCGCTTCGTGCGCGGCGAAGCCCTCCCGCCATCGGAGCGCTCGCCATGAGCAGAGGAGTGCTCATCACCGGCGCTGGCATGGGGCTGGGATTGGAGATCGCCCTGACGCTGGCCGCGCGCGGGTTCACCGTGCACGCGAGCGTGCCCGAAGAAGGGCAACGGCCGGCGGTCGCCGAGGCCGCAGCGCAGCGCGGCGTAACTGTGCAGACGCCGCTCCTCGACGTGACCGATCCCGCGGTCAGCGAGGCGGTAGTACGCGCGATCGCGTCATCGGAAGGTGGCCTGTTCGCCGTCGTCCACAACGCGGGCGTCAGCCTGCGCGGCTACTTCGAGGATTGCGACGACGACGAGATCCGACGTGCGTTCGAGGTCAATTTCTTCGGCGCGCTGGCGGTGACGCGCGCGGCGTTGCCCGTGCTGCGCGCGGCCCGGCGAGGGCGGCTGGTCTTCATCACCTCGATCGGCGGGCGGATCGCGTCGATGGCGCGCACGGCGTACTGCGCCAGCAAGTTTGCCCTGGAAGGGTTCGCTGAATCGCTCATGCAGGAGGTGACGCCATTGGGCCTGCATGTGAGCATCGTCGAGCCAGCGATCATCCGCACCGAACGCTGGACGATCCACCGCGGCGTCGCGCGGCGGGCGCTCGATCCGGCCAGCCCCTACCGCGAGTGGTTCGCGCGCGAGGAGGAGCTGGCGGATCGGCTGGTGGGCACCTCTCCCACGCGCCCGGCCGACGTCGGCGAAGCGGTCCATCGAGCGCTGACCGCGCCGCGGCCGCGCCTGCGTTACGTGGTGGGGCGGCGCGCCGCCCTGGTGCTCGCCCTGCGCCGCTACCTGCCTGGCGAGCTCTTCGAGCGCCTCTATTTCGGCGAGGCGATGCGCCGGGTCACGAGGGGATAGATGGCGACGATCGCTTCTTTGTGGCGACTCTGGCGCGTGCTGGGCTGGCGGTCTGTCCTGCAATCGAGTCGCATGCGGCGGATCGGCGCCGAGACGGTGCGCGGCTTCTACCTTACGCACACGTTGAATGCCCTGCTCAACGTCGGCCTGCTGGACGAGATGGCGCGCCAGCCAGCGGTCGATGTGGATGCGTTCGCAGCGGAACGGGGCCTCGACGCCAGGCTATTGCGCAGCCTGTGTGACTATCTGTACGCGCTCGGCTTTCTGGAGCGAGCGCCGCAGGGGTACGCGCTGGCGGACAACGGGCGGCTGGTGCAGGGAGCTTTGAGCGGAGCGTACCATATCGTCTACGCGTATGAGGACATCTTCCACAACCTGGAAGCGCTGTTGCGACGGGAAAAGGTCTACGGGGTAGATGTCCACCGCCGCGCCGGGTTCGTGGCCCGCGGCAGCGGCGCCATTGGCCAGATGCTGGCCTTCCCCATGATGGCGGAGACGATCCGACGCCGCCGTTTTCAGAGCATCCTGGATTTGGGGTGCGGGGATGCGGCGTTCCTGATCGATCTGTGCCAGCGTGAGCCAGCCGTGCGCGGGGTGGGCCTCGACATCGCGCCCGAGGCGATCGCGCTCGGCCGCCAGCGCGTCGCCGAACAGGGGCTGGACGGTCGTATCGATCTGCGGCTCGGCGATATCGCCGAGCTGGCTACCTTGCGGGACGAGTTGCCGGCGATCGATGCGGCGACCTCGGTGTACGTGCTGCACGAGTTCCAGGACCGGATCGTGGAAATCCTGCAGCGATTGCGCATGGCCCTCCCGAGGACGCCGTTGCTGGTGTGCGAGGTGATCCGCCACACACCAGAGGAACTGCGCCGACGGCCCGGCAACATCAGCGAGATCCAGCTCTTCCACGAACTGTCAAACCAACGGCTGCTGACGCGCGCCGAATGGCGCGAGCGGTTCGCACTGGCTGGCTTCAGATGCGTCGATGAGGATTATCTTGAGCCAGTACGCACCTGTATCTATCAGATCGAATAGATTTGTTGCATAATAGGGTTTTGGGGTCATTGCCGCCCCCACAACAGAACGTAGAAAAACGCCGATCTCGCAGATTTGCTTCAGTATTCAGCGTTTATCTGCGTTGATCAGCGTCCTATCCCCCACGATCCTTATTGCGCAACAACTCTTAATGTGAATCTGAAGCGAGAGATATGACCGAAAACGTATTGGTGACCGGCGCTTCCACCGGCTTCGGGATGGAGATCGCGCTCACGCTGGCGGAGCGCGGCTTTCAGGTCTACGCCACCATGCGCGATCTGGAGCGCCGCGCCGCCCTCGATGCAGCCGCCGAAGAACGCGGCGCATCCTTGCGCGTGTTGCAGCTCGACGTCACCGATCACGACAGCATCGCCCAGGCGATAGCGACCATGGCGAGCGAAGGCGGCGTCTATGGGGTCGTCAACAACGCCGGCGTCTTCCTGCGCGGCTACTTCGAGGACCTGCTGGATGCGGAGATCCGCCAGGTGTTCGAGACCAACTTCTTTGGGATGCTGGCGATCACGCGCGCGGCGCTGCCCCACATGCGCGCGGCGCGGCGCGGGCGCATCGTCGTCATCTCCTCGGTGGCGGGACGCATCGCCGCGCCGGCGGGCAGCGCCTACTGCGCCAGCCGCTTCGCGCAGGAGGGGTTCGTCGAGGCCCTCTACCAGGAGGTCGCGCCGCTGGGCGTCTACGCCAGCCTGATCGAGCCGGGGATCACCAAGACGGAGTCGTGGACCATCGATCGCGGCGCAGGAGAGCGGGCGCGCGATCCGAACAGCCCCTATCATGCCTGGTTCCTGCGGTCGGAGGCCATGTTCGACCAGATGATGCGATCGTCGCCGATCCGCACACGCGACGTGGCTCACGCCGTCTATCGGGCGCTCACCGACGCGCGGCCGCGCCTGCGTTACATGGTGGGGATTCGCGCGCGCGCAGCGGTCACGTTGCGACGTTATCTGCCAGGCGAGCTGTTCGAGCGCCTGTACTTTGGGGCGTTGATGCGCCGCCTCACGCGATAGGGGACAGGCGATGTCATCGGATTCAGAACACGCCGTCGGGCCTGGGGGCGAACTGGTGTTCACGCTGGCCAGCGCGCCAGGGTTCGGCGATCGCTATAACACCTGGGCCTGGTCAATGCGCTGGTGGCAGGGGCGTCTGTACGTCGGCACCAACCGTGCGTTCCTGTGCGCTGAGCGCGCCGCCCTCTCGATGAACCTGCCGCTCTTCGCGCGCCTGCCGTTCGTCAGGTACCCGCCCGAAGACCCTGACGCCGGCTGCCCGCCGCAGGTCCAGGATCTGCCGCTGCAAGGCGAGATCTGGCGCTGGACGCCGCCCGATGGCCAGGCGACTGGCTCCTCAGCGGGGACGTGGGAACGCGTGTTCCAGTCGCCATGCGATGTCCCCATCCCCGGACAGCCCGGCCGCTACGTCGCGCGCGACATCGGGTTCCGCGATCTGGTCCCGTTCACGGAGCCGAACGGCGCGACGGCGCTGTACGCCTCCGGCGTCAACAGTCGCTTCATCTATCGTCAGGTTCCCTCCTCGCGCCTGCTGCGCACCGTCGACGGCGTCGAGTGGCGGCCTGTTCCCCAGGATCCCGGCACTGTCATGGGCGAGCTGGACAAGGCCACGTTGCGCACGATCGTCGCCTACGATGGGCGCCTGTTCGTGATCGCCGGCGTGATCAACGGCGACGGGGTGCTGCTGGAGGCGCGCGATCCGGCGGCCGGCAACAACGCCTTCCGCCAGGTCAGTCCACCGGGGATGCGCATCTTTGAGATGGCCGTCTACAACGGGTTCCTGTACCTGGGGCTGCGCGATCCCAGGCGAGGATACGCGGTCGTCAAGACCGACGCGCGCGGCGCGCCGCCCTACACGTTCACGACCGTGGTGAGCGACGGCGCGTTCCTGTCGCCCAAGCCGAGCCTGAGCGTGATCAGCATGGCCGTCTTTCGCGATCACCTGTACGTCGGCACCGACCGTCCCGCCGAGCTGATCCGCATCGCGCCCGACGACCAGTGGGAGCTGCTGGTGGGGACGCCGCGGCGGACCCCCTCCGGCTGGAAACGCCCTCTGAGCGGCCTCGACGCTGGCTTCCACAACTGGCTGAACGGCCACTTGTGGCGCATGGAGGAGTACGGGGGGCGCCTCTATCTGGGGACGATGAAGATGAGCACGCACCTGCGCACGATCCCCGAGGCCGAGCGCGTCCTGACGCCCAACTTCGGCTGCGACCTGTACGCAACAGACGACGGGGTCCATTTTTATCCGGTGATCCCCTCCGGCTTCGGCGACAAGTTCAACTTCGGGGCGCGCACGCTGGAAGGGACGCCGTACGGCCTGTTCGTGGGCACGGCCAATAGCTGGTATGGGCTGCAGATCTGGCGCGGGACGCCCCGCCCAGCGACGGCGGAAGCCCCGCCGGAAGCCCCGCGCCGCTTACGGGTGCAGGCGCGCGAGGGCCGCGCCTTTCTGGAATGGGAGCCGTCGCCGCGCGCCAGCCGATATTGGGTGCAGCGCGCCCATGTGCGCGACGAGCGGCGCGCCATCGAGGCCAACCCGTTCCTGGCGCGCGCGCTGGGCGCGGCGCGCGCGTGGCTCCGCCGCCGCAACGACGTCTACCTGCCGCCGCTTCCTGACCAGGTGTGGATCCCCGGCGCTTACGTGGAGCTGGGCGCCAGCGAGGCGTGCACCTTCGTCGATCCGTCGATCGTCGCCGGAGAGCGTTATCTGTACTATGTTCAGGCCGAGGACGCCCGCGGCCAGCGTTCGCGGCCATCCAACCTGGCGGCGGCGCCGTCGCTGGCCGATGCCTCCGAATCGGCCAGCGTGTAGAGGGGGATATGGCGAAGTTCCTGATCACCGTCTGGCCTCTGGCCGGCCACCTCTATCCCAACCTGGCGCTGGCGACAGCGCTGCGGGAGCGCGGCCACGAGGTCGCCTTCTATACCAGCGCGCGCGCTGGCGCGACCGTCGCGCGCGAGGGGTTCGCCTGCCTGCCATTCCAGGCGGTCGACGGCGATGGCTTCGAGGCGATGATGGCGAGCGGCTACGCGACCCTGCCAGCCTGGGCGCGCTGGCGCAAGCAGAAGGAATTGTACCGCGCCTGGCTGGTGGGCACGTTGCCCGCGCAACTGGCTGACCTCGAGACGGCGCTGGACCAGTGGCGGCCGGCCGCCATCATCTGCGACCCCACCCTGTGGGCGCCGATCCTTGTGTTGCACGAGAAACGCCGCATCCCCGTCGCCGTCTTCTCGTACACGGTGGGCTGTCTGCTGCCGGGGCCGGAGACCCCGCCAGCGGGGCCGGGATTGCCATCGCCGCGCACGCGGCGCGCGCGCTGGCTGTGTCGCATGTACGACGCGCTGGCGCGCCTGGCGACGCAAGAGATCCGTCAGGCCGCCAACGCCGTGCGTCGTCAGCACGGCCTGGCCGACCTGCGCGTCACGGTCACCGAGCACGCCGGGACGATGCCGCTCTATCTGGTGACCAGCTCGCCGGAGCTGGACTATGGACGACGTCACATCCCCAGGAACGTGCACTACGTGGGGCCTTGCCTCTGGTCGCGCGCCGATCCCGATCCGCCGACCTGGATGCTGGAAGTGCCGACAGACCAGCCGTGGGTCCATGTGAGCGAGGGCACACAGCACAACCAGGCGCCATTTCTGCTCAGGGCGGCTGCGGCAGGGCTGGCGTCGCAGCCGATGCAGGTGATCATGGCGACCGGCAGCCATCGTCGCCCGGAAGAGCTCGGGCTTGAGGGGTTGGCGCCGAACATTCACGTCCAGGGATGGGCGCCCTACGCTCATCTCATCCCGCGCACGGCCGTAGTGGTGACGACGGGAGGCGCGGGCACAGTGTTGTCGGCCCTGCAGGCGGGAGTCCCCCTGGTGGTGGCGCCGACGGAGTGGGACAAACCGGAGAACGCGCAGCGCGTGGTGGAGAGCGGCGCCGGGATCCGCCTCGCGCCCGCGCGTTGCACCCCCCAGCGCCTGCGGGAGGCGGTGGAGCGCGTGCTGCACGAGCCAGCGTTCCGCTCACACGCGCGCCGCATCGCGCAAAGCTTCGCTCGTTATGGTGGGCCGCAGCAGGCGGCGGCGTTGATCGAAGGGTTGGTATGAACGGTCGCACAAGATCGATCTGGAGAACTCAGGGCGCGATGGCGGCGCTCATGATCGCAGCCTGCGCCTTTGTGGTATGGTTGTCGCCGGTGGGCGCGCGCGCCGATGGGCCGCCGACAGCCGACGACTTCACGCTGGCCGCGCCGCAGGGCTTCGGCGATCGCCAGAACAGTTGGGCCTGGTCGATGCAATGGTGGCGAGGACACCTTTACGTGGGCACCAACCGCGCCTATCGCTGCGCGGAGTTCGTCTCGCTGCATGAGATCGCGCCGGGCCTCTTCCCGTATCCCCCAGACGATCCCGACCTCGAGTGCACGCCGGATCCTGCGGACTTGCCGTTGCAGGCCGAGATCTGGCGCTGGAGCCTGGCCAGCGGCCAGTGGGAACGCGTCTACCAGGCTCCGCTGACGGTGCCGTTGCCCGAACAGCCAGATAAGTTTGTGGCGCGCGACATCGGCTATCGCGGGATGGCCGTGTTCCGCGAGGCCGACGGCACGGAGGCACTCTACGTGACAGCGGTCAGCCCGCAGGCGGTGGCGTTCCCTGGCCTGGACGATGTGCCGCCGCGCATTTTGCGCTCCGTCGATGGGGTGAACTTCGCGCCGGTGCCGCAGGATCCAGGCACCGCTCTGGCCAACTTCCCCTTCTCCTCGTTCCGGAACCCGATCGTCTACCGGGGGCGTTTGTATGTGGTCGGCGGGACAGTCCAGGGCAGCGGGACGCTGCTCGAGGCGGAGCGGCCCGAGCTGGGCAACGACAACTATCGGATCGTCAGTCAGCCGGACATGATGGTCTCGGCGGTCGCGTCGTACAATGGCTACCTGTACGTCGGCCTGCGCAGCCTGCTGAACGGCTACGGTGTAGCCAGGACCGACCTGAGCGGTACGCCGCCATATACCTATACAACTGTCATCGAGCGCGGCGGATGGCTGGACGTTTGGCGCAACGTCGAGGTGCTGAGCATGCAGGAGTTCGCTGGGCGCCTGTACGTCGGAGGCAACGGCCTGGTCATCGGTCCGCTGGGGATCATGGGGCCAGCGGAGCTGGTGCGGATCAACCCCGATGACAGTTGGGACGTCGTCGTCGGCTACCCGCGCGATACGCCCCAGGGATGGAAGGTCCCGCTGAGCGGCTTCAACGCGGGCTTCGGCAACTTCCTGAATGGACACATGTGGCAGATGGCGGTGTATAATGGAGTCCTGTACGTGGGCACGTTCGATAGCAGCACGACCTTCAAAGACGACCCCGAAGTAGGGCCGAGGGTAGCAGAGCAGATGGGATTTGACTTGTACGCCACCCACGACGGCGTGCAGTTCACGCCCATCACGACGACCGGCTTCGGCGATCGCTTCAGCTTCGGCGCGCGCACCCTGGAGGCGACGCCGTGTGGGCTGTTTATGGGGACAGCCAACCCCTATTACGGTCTGCAAATCTGGCGCGCGGGGCAATGTCGCGCCTATCTGCCGATGATGACTTCCAGTTTGCCAGAGGAAGCCGCAGCTCGTTGACCTAGGAGGCGCAAGATGAAAACAGAAGGTCGGTTCTGTCGCTCCCGGCGCGCGATGACGCTGTGGCTGACGCTAACTCTGATCGCCGCCGCCTTGTACCTGGCAACGCCGAGCCAGGCGCTGGAAGGGATCCCACCCACCGCGGACGAGTTCGTCCCCGCGGCCCCGCAGGGCTTTGGCGATCGCCAGAACAGTTGGGCCTGGGCGATGCAGTGGTGGCGCGGCCACCTCTATGTGGGGACCAACCGCGCCTGGCACTGCGCGGAGATCGCCTCGCTGGCTTACCTCCTGCCAGACCACGTCGAATATCCTCCCGACGATCCAGATATTGAGTGTACGCCGGACCCCGCCGATCTGCCGCTGCAGGCGGAGATCTGGCGCTGGACCCCTGACACCGATCGCTGGGAACGCGTCTACCAGTCGCCAGCCGACGTCCCCTTGCCTGGCCCTCAGGACAACAAATTCATCGCGCGCGATATCGGTTACCGCGGCATGACAGTCTTCCGTGAGGCCGACGGGACGGAGGCGCTCTATGTGACGGGCGTCAGCCCTCAGTTTATCGGCTTCCCCGGCCTGGACAAACTGCCGCCCCGCATCCTGCGCTCGACCGACGGCGTCCACTTCGCTCCTATCCCGCAAGACCCTGGCACCGCCCTCTGGAACTTCCCGTTCAGCGTCTTCCGCAATCCCATCAGCTACAATGGCCGCTTCTACGTGACCGGCGGCACCGTCCAGGGCAGCGGCGTCCTCCTCGAATCGGAGCATCCGGAGCTGGGCAACGATAGCTTCCGGATCGTCAGCCCGCCAGGGATGATCGTCTCCGACCTGGCCGTCTTCAACGGCTGGCTCTACGCGGGGATCGCCAACCGTCGCGAGGGCTACGGCGTCGTGAAGACGGACGCGCGCGGCGAGCCTCCCTACACCTTCGTCACGGTGGTGGAGAAGGGGGGCTACCTGCAGAATGGGGCCAACTCCGAGATCTTGAGCATGGAGGTCTTCAACGGCCGTCTGTACGCGGGAGGCAACGGCATCAAAATCGGCTCCCTGGGTCCGGGCGCAGCGGCGGAGCTGATCCGCATCAACCCCGATGATACCTGGGATCTGGTGGTGGGCTACCCGCGCGTCAAACCTGGCGGCGGGGTCATTTACCCGATCAGCGGCCTCCAGGCGGGGTTCGGCAACGTCTTCAACGCCCATATGTGGCATCTGGTCAGCCACAACGGCGTACTCTACGTGGGCACCTTTGACAGCAGTACAACCCTGCGCAACGACCCGGAGCTGGGTGAGTACGCGCGCCTGTTCATGGGGTTTGATCTGTACGCGTCCGTCGATGGCGTCCACTTCACGCCGATCACGACCGATGGTCTGGGTAATCCCTTCGATTTTGGCGTGCGCACCTTTGCGTCCACACCATACGGACTGTTCCTGGGCACCGCCAATTACTACTATGGCCTCAACATCTGGCGCGTCAATCCTTCCGTCACCGTCGATCTGCCGCTGCCCTCCAGTTGGAGCCTGCTTTCCATTCCTTTCGACCTGCCGAATAATCTGGTCCAGGAAGCGCTTGCCAGCATCGAAGGCTACTACGACGTGGTCCTCTCCTTCGAACAGGCGGGGTTGACCTACATCCCAGGCAAGGGGGACTTCAACACGCTCAGGACCGTCGACGCCGAGCATGGCTACTGGGTCAGAGTCCGCGAAGAATACATCGATCTCGTCCTCAGACTCCTCGGCCGCCCGCAGCCAACCGATCTGCCGATCCATCTGGAAAGCGGCTGGAACCTGGTCAGCTACCTCGTCCCCACGCCGCTGTCGGTCTCGACCGCGTTGCAATCGATCGCGGGCAAATACACGACCGTGCTCGGCTACGATCGCGGCGCGCTGTCGTACTACTCGACGCTGCCCCCTCAGCTCAGCACGCTGAACACCATGGAGCCGTACAAGGGGTATTGGATTTACATGACCGAGCCGGCGATCCTGCGCTATCCGCTGGATGCCTTCCAGGGTGGGACGCGCGCCCAGGCCATGCGTCCGCTGCTGACCTACCCGACGCGTGTGTTTCTCCCCCTGACGACGGGAGGCCTGGCCAACCGGCCGCAGATCGTCCCTGGCGTCAAGTCGACCAACCAGTGGATCAACGTCTACAGCCTGAATAGCACCGTCGATGGTCGACCGCTGCCGGTGGGGGCGCGCGTCACGGTCATTGGAGAGGACGGACGCAAGCTGGGCGAGGTGCGGGCCCAGCAGGCAGGCTGGTACGGCGTGCTGGCGGTGTACGGCGACGATCCCTACACGCCGGAGGTGGATGGGGCGCGCCCCGGGGAACGCTTGCGCTTCCTGATCGACGACCAACCGGCCGTCGTTGTCGATGGCGACGAGCCGGTCTGGACAAGCAACGGCGCCCTTCTGCGCCTCGATCTGGCGACAGAAGCTGCCAGCCGCTGAGAATTGCGGCCACGCTGGCGTCGGCGGCGGGACGGGATGTCCGCGCCCGACCGCCGACGCGGGGAGATGACCATGCACCGATCTGTGATCTCATCTGTGATGGCGGCGATCGGCGCGCTCGTCCTGCTGGCGACTGTCGCTGGCGCGCAGACCCCGACGGTGGAATGGGTCAACTTTTTCAGTTCCCACACCATCCTCGACGGCCAACCGGTCCCCGTTGGAGCGGTGATCCGCGCCTACGATCCGACGGGGATCCTCTGCGGGCAGTTCACGGTGGTCACCGCCGGCTCCTATGGTTTCATGCCCTGCTATGTGGACGACCTCAACACGCCGTTGGATGAGGGGATCCGTCCTGGCGACCTCGTGTCTTTTACGATCAACGGTTTGAGCGCCGGCCAGTTCCCCGTGCCCACCGATGTGAACAACGGCGACGCCTTCGAGGTCGATCTCGCGGCGACGACGCCTACGCCGACGCCCACGCCGACCCCGCCGTTCGTCATCCCCGAGCCGTTGACGATCACGATGGTGGGGCTGGGGCTGGCCGGGCTGGCCGGTTATGTCCGTCGGCAGCGCCGCCAAAGACGGGACTCGTAGGGGAACATCTATGCCCGATCGACCCAATGTGCTGATCTTAGCCGTCGATACCTTGCGCGCCAATCACCTGGGGTGCTATGGCTACGGACGTCCCACCAGCCCTCACATCGACGCCCTGGCCAGCGAGGGGGTCCTGGCGGAGGCGGTCTTCGGCCCGGCGATCCCCACCTTCCCTTCCTTCACAACGTTCTACACGGGCCAACATCCGCTCACGCATGGGATCCTTGCCCACGGTGGGCCTGCGCAACTGGCGCGCGAGGCGCCCCACCTGACGCCGATCTTCCTGGAGGCCGGCTACACGACCTGCGCCGTGGACAACCTCATGCGCGAACGATTGTGGTTCGGCCGCGGCTATGAGTTCTACATCGACCCTGGCATGCGACGCACGCTGTCGCTGACGGTCACCTGCGAGGAACTCAACGCGCGCGCGATCGAATGGCTGCGCCATCATCGGGACGAGCCATTCTTCTTGTTCATTCACTACTGGGATCCTCACACCCCTTATTTGCCGCCAGCGCGCTACGTGCCCCTCTTCTATGACGGCGGACAGCCCACGGACCCGAACAACCATTCCCTGGACGGCATGTGGCTACATCCCAATGGGATGATCGCCCGCGATAGCTGGTTGCGCACGCCCCAGGGGTTGATCACCGACGCCAGCTACGTGGCCGCCCTCTACGACGCCGAGATCCGTTATCTCGACGATGGCATCGGCCAGATCCTGCACGCCCTGGACGAGCTGCGCCTGGCCGAGAACACGCTCGTGCTCCTCATGGCCGATCACGGCGAGAGCATGACCGAACACGGCATCTATTTTGACCACTTCGGCCTGTACGACTGCACGATTCGCGTGCCGTTCCTGGCGCGCTGGCCGGGGCGCCTGCCCGCAGGGGCGCGCCTGTCGCAAATGTTCCAGATCGACGACCTGGCGCCGACGATCCTCGAGGCGGCTGGGCTGCCCGTGCCCGAAGCGATGGAGGGGGAAAGCTTCTGGCCCCTGTTGACCGGCGAAGCTACAGGCGGCGGCCGCGAACGCGTCATCAGCGTCGAGGCGACCTGGCAGGCCAAATGGAGCCTGCGCACGACCCGCTACAAATTCATCCTCGATCGCGAAGCTGCCGCCGACGACGCGCCGCGGCATGAGTTGTACGACCTGGCGGCCGATCCAGACGAGACGGTCAACCTGGTGGAGACCCAACCTGGCCTGGCGGCCGAGATGGAGGCGGAGCTGGAGGCGTGGATCGCGCGCCGGCTGCACGAACTGGGCAAAGCGGAGGATCCGCTGATCGCCGAGGGGGCAGTCCTCAAGTCGACGTGGATGTTGCACGGCGGCTGGGCCGGCTGAACATGACGGCCCGCGAAGCGCCAGGGCAGGGAGGGTTCATCCGTACATACAGCATGGCGAATGAGCAGTCAGGGGCGCCGCCTCTTCCAAAAAACTGAAACGCGCCTGGATTGGGAGGGAATGTTGACCGAACCGGACAAGAGCGCGCTCGTGCGTGACTACCTGCAGGCGTTAGAAGCGCGCGACCTGGAACGTTGCCTGGGGTTCTTTACCGACGACGCTGTGATCCACTTCGCCTTCGGCGTCTACCAGGGGCCACAGGCGATCCGCGATTGGCACCAGGAACGCTTCAACGCCGATCTGCATGTCGTCAAACTGGACAAACTGGCAAGCCGCGAACAGGAGGCCACGTTCGAGGTCGTGATCACTTCGCAGCGCCTCAAAGCGTGGCGCATCAACACCCTGCGCGGCAAGGGGAAGCTCGTCTTCGCCGGCGACAAGATCCGGGAAGCGCGCTATTCCCTGGCGGGCGCCAATCCTCTGGAGGGATGGCAATGATCCTATGCGCGTCCTGCTGACGGGAGCGACAGGCCTGCTGGGATGGACGCTCCTGCAGAAGATGCCGACGACATGGCAGGTCTACGTTGCGCTACACTCCAATCATCCGCTCCCCCGGCGTTTCCCGCACGTGCATGAGGTCCTGATGGACCTGGCCGTCCCCGCGCAGGTGCGCGCGGCGACAGCGACCGCCCGGCCAGACGTGGTCATTCATACGGCCTCGATCGGCGACCTCGACGCCAACGAGCGGGAACAGGCGGAGGCCTGGCAGGTCAACGTCGAGGGCACGCGCGCGCTGTGCGAGGCGGCCTGTCCCTATGATCCCTACGTGATCTTCTGTTCGACGATTTACATTTTCGACGGCGCTTCTCCCCCTTACGCCGAGACGGCGTCCCCCGCGCCCATCAATTTTTACGGTAGGTGCAAGCTGGCGGCTGAGGAGATCGTGCGCCAGACCGCCTCTCGTCTATTGGTGTTGCGCCCCAATACGACGTACGGCTGGCATCTGCCCGGCCAACGACGCAACTGGGCGACCTGGCTGTTGAACAGATTGAACCATCAGCAGCCCGTCGAGGTCGTCGACGACGTCTTCAACAACTACGTGTGGGTCGGCGACGTGGCCGATGTCATCCTGGCGGGGATCGCCCGCGAAGCGACGGGGGTCGTTCACGTCGGCGGGCCGCAATCGTTGAGCCGGTACGCGTTCTCCCTCGAGATCGCCGACGCTTTCGGCTACCCACGTCGGCTGATCACGCCCGCGTCGAGCAGCCGCTTCCCCACCCTCGCGCCCCGCCCGCGCGACACGACCTGCTCGACGACCAGGATGCGAGAAGAGTTGGGCGTCCATCCGCTCGATGTGCGGCAGGGATTGGACCTGATGCGCAGACAAGAGGCCGCCCGCCAGGCGCGCGGCAGTGCATACCATGAGTGGATCTTTGCATAGGCTGCTGACGCTCTCGCTCACGCGCCGACGCCTGCTGCGCTCGCTGCTGGCGGGCAGCCTGGGCGCGCTCTGGCCCCATGCCAGCCGCGCCGCCGCCTATCGCGTGGGGGTGGGCAAGAGCAACGACCCCTACACCGCGGCCTGGCGCGCCCTCATCGCCAGCGGCGAATGGCCGGGCGCGGCGTTGGCCGGGCGCACGGTGCTCATCAAGCCGAACCTGGTGATGAAGCGGGCGCCGCAAAGCGGCATCGTGACCGACCCTCAGGTGGTGCGGGCGGTCGTCGACCTGGCGCTGGCAGCAGGCGCGGCGCGCGTCCTGATCGTCGAGGGCGCTGTCGGCGGGGAGAACTTCGCAGCGTGCGGCTACAGCTTCTTCGCCGACTACGACGCAAATGGGCGCGTCGCCCTCGTCAACCTGGACGAGCAACCCCATCTGCTCGTCGACGTCCCCGACGGCCTGGCCTATCGCCAGCTCCACTTGCCAGCGCTGCTCATGGCCGAAGGGGTCTTCCGCATCAGCATCGGCAAGCTGAAGACGCACATGGAGTCGCTGGTCTCCCTGTCGCTGAAGAACCTCTTCGGCCTGCCGCCCCAGGCGCTGTATATGAACTCGACTCTGCCAGCCCGCTTCGCCATGCACGATCGCGGCCTGCACCAGACGATCCTGGACCTCAACCTGGCGTGGCCGATCGACTTCGCGCTGGTTGACGGGGTGTGGGGGTTAGAGGGCAATGGCCCCCTGCAGGGGACGCCCGTGCGCATGGACCTGGTAATCGCCGGGCGCAACGCGCTGGCCGTGGATCGCGTGTGCCTTCAAATCATGGGGATCGGCCAAAACGCTGTACAGCATCTCACCTACGCAGCTCGGCGTGGGCTGGGGCCAGCAGACCTCGCCGCGATCACGATCGCCGGCGACCCCTTCACGCCGCGATCTTTTGCCCTGCCGATCGTCCCTCCCACCATTGACGTCGTGCAGGCGACTCCCGCCTCGTTCGCGCCCGCGCTGGGCCAGACGACGACGATCGCCTATTCCGTCGACCGCGCCTGCCAGACGCTCGTCGAGATCGTGCGCGTTTCCGAGACCTCTCCCCAAGTCACGCGGGTCCGTCTCCTACGCGACTGGAGCGAGCAGCCAGCCGGCTCGGATGCCCTGCCTTGGGACGGGCGCGACGACGCTGGCCAGATCGTCGCGGCTGGCGACTACGCTATCAACGTGCACGCCAAAGGCGGCGAGACGGCCAACAACCACGGCCGCGCCACCGGTTGGGTGCGCGTGCGCGGCGGGACAGTGCGCCTGCCGCTGATGAACCGGTAACCCGTTCCAGGAGGAAAACAAATGCGCCCCTTCGATCTCATGAAGCTGTGCATTGGCGGGATGATCATCCTGGCGGTGCTCGTCGGTTGTCGGGGGCGCACGCCGTCCCCTCCCTCCCCAACGCCTCCCGTTGTCGTCGTCTCTCCTACGGCCGGCCTGCAAAGCGCGGCGCCCGCGGCGGCAGCGCCTGTCGCCGCGACGCGCCCAGGCGAAGGGGCCTGCGCTGTGGCCAGTATCCGCTATTTTGGTCTGGCTGGCGAGAATGACTGGTCGCCGGACGGCAACCTGCTCGTCTTCCAGCGTCGCGACGATGACGGCATCTACCAACTGTATACCGCTCGCCCGGATGGCGCCGAAGAGAAATGCATCTCCTGCACGGAGGTCCCGGGCGGCCCAACGCGCGATCGCCACAAAAGGTTCCCGGCCTGGCATCCCAGCGGCCGCTACATCGTCGCCCAGGTCGAGATGGCGCGCCATATCCCCTTGAAGCGGCTGACGGAACCTGGGCGCGGCGCCTGGAACAACCTGTGGGTGGTCACCCCCGACGGACAACAGTGGTTCCAGTTGACCGACTATCCGTCGCTGGCGCCGACGGGAGTGTTGGGGCCGCGCTTCTCGCACGACGGCAAACGGCTCTTTTGGGCCGAGAAGATCGGCAGCGCCACCAGGGAAGCTCCTTTCGGACAGTGGCAACTGGACATCGCCGAGTTCGTCGCAGAGGGAGGCGTCCCCCGTCTGCAGAATGTGCAGAGCTTCCGACCAGGCAATGGTCTCTTCTACGAGGCGCACGGCTTCACGGCCGACGATCGCCAGGTGTTGTTCTCGGCAGACGTCGGCCTGCCCACACCGTTCGCCCTCGATGTCTTCGCCTACGACCTGGCCAGCGGCGAGCTGCGCAACCTGACCGATTCGCCCGATCAATGGGACGAACACGCGGCCAGCTCGCCGTCGGGACGCAAGATCGCCTTCATGTCGAGCCGCCCTTACCCCAGCTTCGACCCGGCCCGCTTCAGTGTGACGAACCTCAGCGTCCTGCAGACCGAAGAGTTCTTGATGGACCCCGATGGGTCGAACTGGCAGCAGCTCACGTATTTCAACCAGCCGGGCTACCCGGAGTCGACCGACGAGCACAGCGTGGCCGCGGTGGCCAGTTGGAGCCCCGACGGCGCCTCCCTGGCGGTGGCTCAGTTCCTGGTCGGCCCGAGCTATGACTCTCGCGAGGCACGCCGGCTATGGATCATCCAATTCCAGGGACGATGCGGCTGATGACGCCATCGCTATGAATCGAGATCGATCCTTCGCTCCTCCCTTTGCAAGCCACGTTGAGGAAACGACGACGGCAGGCGCATCCGCGCTGACCATCGTTACGCAGGCGTTGCCGCTGTCCACCCGTCTCGTCTATGGCCTGGGCGAGGCCAGCAACTCGATCAAGTCATTCACCTTCGGCCTCTTCCTGCTCTTCTTCTACACATCGGTGCTGGGGCTGCCAGGGACGCTGGTCGGCTTGGCCACCTCGCTGGGACTGGTCTGGGACGCCGTGATCGATCCCCTGATCGGCCATGCCTCCGATCGCCTGCCTCTGCCCGGGGGCCGCCGCCATGCCTTGATGCTGACGGGGTCGCTGGCGATGGGACTGGCATTCTACGCGATCTTTCGGCCGCCGTCGGCATTGACATCGGGAGCGCTCTTCGCCTGGCTGATGGGGACGAGCCTGCTGTTGCGCACAGCCAACTCGCTCTTCATGGTGCCCTATCATGCGTTGGGAGCCGAACTGAGCCGCGACTACCACGAGCGCACGGCCATCACCGGCGCGCGCGCTGGATTCGCCCTGCTGGGGACCCTCGTGGCCGCCGCCCTCTCCTTCGCCGTCTTCTTCCCCAACACAACGCCAGGGGTCGATCCCAAGTTCAACCCCTCCGGGTATGCGACGATGGCGCTGACTTTTGGCCTGGCGATGACGGCGCTCGGCCTGGCGACGACCCTGGGCACGCGCGCCTATCGCTCGCGGGCGCCGGAGGCGCGCGACGACGCTGCGCCCAGTTTCGCCGCGGGCCTGTGGCTGGCGCTGCGCCATCTCCCCTTTCTGACGCTCACCCTCGCTGCGTCTCTCTTCTTCCTGGCCAGCGTAGTCAACGCCACCGTCGCGATCCACTACCTGACCTACTATGCCGGGATCACCGACAGCCGCGCCCTGAGCGGTTTCCAGCTTGCGTTCTATGTCGGCGGCCTGGTAGGCGTCGGCCTCTGGGTGCGCGCCGCGCGCCGCATCGACAAACGGCTCGTCGCCTTCATCGCCACCCTCTTCGTCGCGCTGCTGATGGCCGCCGCCTATGGGCTGGTCGGCGCGGGGCGTCCTCTGGGGACCGGCAACCTGACGGCCCTCCTCATCGGCAACACCCTGGCTGGCTTCTGCGCGAGCGCGCTGTGGGCGTTGCCCGCTTCGATGATCGCTGACGTGACCGACCTCGACGCGCTCGCCAGCGGCCAACGACGCGAGGGAGCGTTCTTCGGCATCTATTCCTTCAGCCAGCAGGTGGCGGCCAGCGTCGCCGTCTTCATGAGCGGCTTCCTGGTTGACCGCTTCGCAGGCCTGGCGCCGGGTCAGGTCGCGCAGGCGCCGCAGACTGTCGAGCGGCTGGCGATGCTCTTCGGCCTGTTGCCCGCTGCGCTCGTAGTGGTCGCCGCCCTTCTGTTCCTCGGCTATCCCCTGACCCATCAGCGAGTTCGCGAGATTCAGGCGCAGTTGGCGCGCAAGGGGGCGGGAGGCTGTATAATAGAGGCGCATGGTTGAACGGGAGCGGCCTATGAGCTTGCCTTGCCGGCGTCGTATAGTGAGCGTCGTCATCGCGGCCTGGCTGGTCGCCGCGCTGCACGTGGGGGCCGCGCCCGCGGTCACGCCTGCGCTCGCTCAAACGCTTCCTCCAGATCCGCAACCGCTGCCGTCGACAAGCAACTGCGTTCAGGACAACGTCTTCTTCGGCGCCGTCCCGCCGGGCGGCGAGACAGCGCCCGTGCTCGTGTTCGTGCATGGCCTGTCGGGCCTGGCCGAGGACTGGTGGAAAGATAATACGACTGCCGGCCCGAACGACATGTATGCTTACGCTTACAACGCGGGCTATCGCACTGCCTTCGTCAACCTCAATGTGCAGCCGGACACCACGCCGCCGCAATGCACGGTCCAGCGACGCCCGGCCAACGACATGATAGGCAATGGCAAGATCTTGAGCCAACAGCTCGCCTACATCACCGATCATTACGGCGTCGAGCAGGTCGACGTGATCGCCCACTCCAAAGGCGGGATCGATACGCAGGCAGCCATCATCTATTGGGGGGCGGCGCCCAGGGTGCGCCGCCTGATCACCCTGGCCACCCCTCATCAGGGGGCGTTGCTGGCGGACCTGGCGTGCACGACGCCCCTGCCGCTCGATTGCGACCAAGCCATGCAAAGCGTGCGTCCAGCATCGATGGCGCTCTTCCGCGCTGTGACCGACGCCGCAACGGTCGACGACGCGATCGCCTACTACTCCGGCGCGGGCAATTTCTGGAACACGCCGGGCACGATCTATGAATTGACCGGCAGGATCTTGCAGAATCTTCCGGACGGCGGCGACAACGACGGCGCGGTCACCGTCGCCAGCACCGCTCTGGCATACGCTTCGCAGCTCTTCCTCCGCCCCTGGAACCACGCGGAGGTCATGCAAGGGCGCAACGCTTTCGCGTACATCGCCGACGTGTTGGCAGATCGCGCGCACGCCGCCTACCTGCCGCTGCTGATAGCGTCGGTGAACGACGGAGAGAGCGCACGAGGCAGGCTCCCAGCGCGGGGAACGATGGTCGCCGGCGCGGGCGCCGCAGGATGGATCGTACGCGATGGCTCTTTGCCCACCGCCGATCTGACCATCCCCATCGAGCCGCGAGCGCGCGCGGCCCATATCATGCTGCTGGCGACGGACGCGGCCATGCGCGCCGCTTTGATCGGCCCGCTAGGTGAGCGCTATGACTTGGCGACAGCGGCCGCGGAGGCGTCTGGTTGGCTCGCTGGCCTGAGCGTGGCCCATCGATCGCTCGTCGAGCCAGCCGCCGGGAGATGGCGCGTGCAGCTCACAGGCCCAACGGGCGCGCGCTTTCGCCTGATCGTCGTCGTAGACAGCCCGCTACGCGTCGAGGTAACCGGCTGGCCGGACGGCCCCCTGGCGCCGGCAGAGCCGCTGCGCCTGCGCGTGCGCGTCGCTGAGGCCGCAGGCGCCTCGCTGGACGGAGCGGTCAACCGGCTGCTGACGGCGGGGCAGGTCCTCGCGCAGGTGCGGGGCGACAACGTCCAACTGACCTATCGTTTTCCCGCCGCAGGAATGTACGATCTGTCGGTCCAGGTCGCTGGCGCTGTCGACGGGGTCCCTTACGAGCGCACGTTCCTGCGATCTCTGGCGGTGACAGCGCCCGCGACGCTGGCCGATCCCCCCGCCGCGTTGCGACTATTGTCGCAGCCTTGAGGAGGCTACCGTGTTGTCCATGATCGTCCGATCCCGAGGGCGTTCGTTCCCTCTTGTGGCAGCCGTCGCCGTAGGGCTGCTCAGCGCTCTGGCAGCCTTCGTCCAGGCGGCGCCCGCGACGTCTCCCGCCGCCGTCGATCCGCTGACCCGCGGCCTGGAGCCGATCATCGTGCGCGGCGACCAGATGCCAGCGCTGATCGGCGCGCCCGTCGCCCAGGTGCGCGTCTATCGCGAGGTCGCTGGCGTCTGGGAGATCATCCCCTCCCAGGTCGATGAGGTGACGGCTACTGGCGAGTACACAGCTACCGAAGATGGCCTGCTCGACGCCAACGACGAGGTGGTCTTCATGGCCGGCGACCTGGGAGAGGCGGCGACGACCTCGATCACCGAAGCGCTAACCATCGCCCCTTTCTGGTATCAGATCGCGGTCAGCGACCCGCTCAACCCGGCCCAGCAGGGATGGGCCTACATCGTCCACGATCTGTTGGGGGGCGCGCCGACGACCGCGGACTACGTGGATTACGATCCAGGGACCCTGCGCGTCAACGCCGCCAATTACGTGTTGGGATGGGCGACCAACCATCCGGGCGTCGATTATCTGTCCCTCTTCGGCGGACCGGACATCCTCGACCGCACCAAGGTGCGCATCCGTTTCCACTTCGGTCTTATCCCGGGGACGCTAACCGAGGACTCCGATCTGTTCAACCCGCCGCCGCCGGTTACCCCGCTGATCGATGGCGCGGTGCGCGCGATCCTCCAGCGCGGCTCGGCGACCCTCCTGGCCTATAAATCGTTCTTGCAGACGCAGACCCCCATTAGCCTCAGCGGCCTGCCGGAGTTCGTTGTCATCAACGAAGTGCGGGTCTCGACCGATCTAACCAACACGATCGCCACTGACATGTATTACAACGAGAACGTGCCAGCGGGCGTGACGATCGACGGCGTCCCCGACGTCGTGCCGTCCACTCCTTTCACGCAGCCCTGGCGCCAGGTGAGCCTGGATAGCGGCACGATCGTCCAGGTGGCCGATGTCAGCGGCGCGGGCGGTACGCCAGCCCATTATTACAAAGATGACAGCACGGTCGATCCAGACGATACCGGCGACCAACAGTCCTTCGGCGACTCCGGCGTCGTGGTGACTGCCCCGACGGCGCGCTCGTTCACGGTGATCAGCTCGCAGTACATCGTGGCCGGGCAACCCGGCAATCAGGGGGCAGCCTTCCTGGCCGCGTTCAACAACCCCTTGCTCGTGACCCCCCAACTGCAACGACGAACCTGGCCGCAGGCCGTTTACCTGCCCATCATCCGGCGTTAGAGGGCTTATGCTGCGTAGACCGATCGTCGGTATTTTGTTGGCGGTCCTGTTCCTGGCCGCAGCGCTCGTGGGATACCAGCGCCTGCAAGCGGGACGCGCGCTCCGCAGCGCGGTTGGCGACCTGCAGACGGCCAAAGTGCAGCGCGGGACGATCGTGGCCACCGTCTTCGCCGTCGGCAACGTCGTCCCCAGCCGCGAGGTCAGCCTGGTTTTCTCCTTGATCGGAACGGTACGGCAGGTCAACGTCCAGGTGGGGGATCAGGTCGCGGCGGGCCAGGTCCTGGCGGCGCTGGAGGCGAGCGACCTGGAGCAGGAGGTCGCCAACGCCCAGCTCAACCTGACCATTCGTGAGGCGGAGCTGGCGCGCCTGACGGCTGGTCCCACGCCCACCGAGCTGGCAGCGGCGCAGACAGCGCTCAAGGCAGCACAAGAGGCGCTGGCGGAGCTGCGCGCCGGCCCGCGCGCCGAGGATGTGGCAGCGGCGCGCTCGGCGTTGCAGGCCGCGCAGGCGCAGTACAATCTTCTGCAGACCCAGCCGAACGCTGAGGCCGTGCGCCAGGCGCAGTTGCAGTTGGAGTACGCCAAGAACAACTTGTGGCACGTCCAGTCCCAACGCGACATGGCATGTGGCATCGAGAGGGCCAAATCGCTATGCGATTCCTTCGAGGCCGAGGTGGGCAGCGCCAGCGTCCAGGTGCAGATGGCCGAGCTGGCGCTGCAACAGGCGCAGCAGCCCGCCAGCGAGGCGCAATTGCAGAGCGCCCTCTCGCAAGTGCAGGCGGCGCAGGCAGCCCTCGACAAATTGCTCGCCGGCCCCTCGGCATCGGCGATCGCCGCCGCTGAGGCGGAGGTGGCGCAGGCGCAGGCAGCCCTGGACGCGCTGACGGGAGGCGCGCGCTCTGAGGAGATCGCGATCGCCGAGGCGCGCTTGCAACAGGCGCGCCTGTTGTACGAGCAGGCGCAACGTCGCCTGGCCGACGCGACCCTGGTCGCGCCCTACGCCGGCGTCATCGCCAGCGTGGGCTATCGCGTGGGCGATCTCGTCCGCCCGGAGATGCCAGGCATCGTCCTGGCGGACCTCTCGGAGCTACAGATCAAGGTGAACGTCGCGGAGGTGGACATCGATCAGGTGCGCGTGGGCCAGGAGGCGGAGGTCCTCCTCGATGCTTTGCCCGAACGTCCCCTCAAGGGACAGGTGGCGGCCATCGCCCCTGCGGCTCGCTCGGAGCAGGGGGTCGTCAACTATCCGCTCACCATCACGCTGCGCGATGGGATCGAAGGGATCAGGCCTGGGATGACGGGCAATGTGCGCATCACGGTGGGCCGGCGCGACAACGTCCTCTACGTGCCCAATCGGGCGATCCGCCGCTCTGGCGGCCAGCGCGTGGTGGCGGTGGTGCGCGATGGCCAGATCGTCGAAACGCCCGTGCGCATCGGCCTTAACAACGACACAGTGACCGAGATCGTCGAAGGGGTTCGCGCGGGCGAGGTGGTTGTCCTCAACTTGACGACCAGCCAATCGGGGTTGGGCGGTGGGCTGCTGGGAGGCGGCCAGTAGGACCAGCCGATCTCGGGGAGGGGAAGACCACCGTCTCGCTCCGACGCTCCCGCGTCGGAGCGCTCTCGGACGACGACGCTCCGCGTCCGAGGAGGGGCGCCGTCCACGCAGGAGCGTGGGCGCGAGACGCTCGTACGAAAGAAAGGGATCGTGAGGTTACCTGTCTATCTAACGCGCTATCCGAGCAGCGTCGAAGCCGTCAAGCTCGCCACCATCGTCTCCGTCGCTGGCTACAGCCTGCTCGCCAACAAGCTGCGATCCTCGCTGACGATGTTGGGGATCATCATCGGCGTGGCGGCGGTGATCACGATGCTCTCGATCGGCCGCGGCGCGCAGAACGCCATCGGCGCGCAGTTGCAGAGCCTGGGCACCAACCTGCTGTTCGTCCTCCCTGGCAGCAGCTCCGTCGGCGGCATCCGCGCCGAGGCTGGCACCGCGGGCACCCTGACCCTCGAAGACGCGTACGCCCTGGCCGATCCGATCAACGCGCCCGCCGTGTTGGCAGTGGCCCCGACCTGGAGCACGGTCGGACAGATCGTCTACGGCGGCGAGAACGTCCGCACGCGCGTGCTCGGCGTCACGCCGGAGTTTGAACAGGTGCGCGCCTCGCCGGTGCAGGCGGGCGAGTTCGTGCAAGCAGGCCACGTCGCCAGCCGTAGCAACGTCGTCGTCCTCGGCAGCTTCGTCGCCGAACGCCTCTTCGGCGACCAGGAGGCGATCGGCCAGTGGCTGCGCATCAACAACGTCCCGTTTCGCGTGATCGGGGTGCTCGCCAGCAAAGGTATGACCGGCTTCGTCAACCAGGACGACGTCGCCCTGATCCCCATCACCACCGCCGAGAGCCGTCTGGCCGGTGGACGTTCCTATCGCGGCGGCACGCTGATCACCGGCATCAACGTCCAGGTGGCCAGCGCCGACCAGATGGACGCCGCGGTCGAGCAGATCGCGATGATCCTGCGCAAGCGCCACAACGTCCTGTATGAGGACGACTTCGCTATCGTCGGCCAGAAGGACGTGCTGGCAGCAGCCGATCAGATTATCGCCGTCTTCACCTTCTTCCTGGGAGGCGTCGCAGCGATCTCCCTGATTGTGGGCGGCATCGGCATCATGAACATCATGCTCGTGTCGGTGACGGAACGCACGCGCGAGATCGGCATCCGCAAAGCGGTCGGAGCGACGCGGGGCGACATCCTGACCCAGTTTCTGATCGAGGCGCTGACCCTGACCCTGATCGGCGGCCTGATCGGCGTGTTGCTTGGCCTGATCGCCTCTCTGCTGATGGCGCGCGTGCAGGTGGCTGGCCTGACGATCGTTCCTGTCGTCGGCCTGGATGCCATTTTGCTGGCTATGAGCTTCTCGGCGTTGATCGGCGTCGCCTTCGGCCTCTATCCAGCACGCCGGGCGGCGAACCTCAACCCGATCGAGGCGCTGCGCTATGAATGAGCGCGAGAGGGCCGGACTTTCGCGCGTGTCCTGTTCACAGCCGGCCTCCCGACCGACGACAGGGCCAGACGGCACGCTGGAAGTGCGCATTAGCGCGTTTCTTGTTCGCCGCCGGTCTCCCGATCGGCAGCAGTCTGTGATGCAGGTGTGGTATGCCCGATGAGAGGCCGCGACCGCGACGCAATTTCTTCGATGAGGTAGCCTACTGGCTCTCCCAACTCGGCGACGAGAGCGGCAGAAGCTGGGGGAACCGGTTGGCCGAGGGATTCGCGCTGCTTGGCGCCATTTTCGCAGCGTTACAACTTCTCTTCGCCACGCTCGACCTGGCCAACCGCACCGTCCTCCTCCTGCGCCAATGGTTCCCCTATCTCGTCCCCTTCACCCTGGCCATCGGCGCCGTCTACGCCCTCTATCTCCTCATCCGCGCCGAGGAGCATCGCCAAAAAGTATGGGCGGGCGGAACCCTGGGGCTGATCCTGCTCGTCGCCAGCGCCTGGGGAGGGTGGTCCTACTACGAAGCCGCGCGTCCGTCCAAAGCTGTCCTCATCCTCGTCGCCGATTTCGACGGCCGCGAGGTGACCAGGAGGGTCGACTGGGGACGTCGCATCTACGAACAGGTGACGGCGCAGATCAAAGAGGCCGCCCTGAGCGAACGCGTCGACGTGGAGCGCTACCTCGGCGCCTTCAGCGACTCTGACCAGGCGCGCGCCCAGGGCGAGGCGCGCAAGGCGACGATCGTCCTCTGGGGCTGGTACGATGATTACGGCGTCAGCCCCCACTTCGAGTTGCTGCGCCAGGCCCAGGCGATCGAGCCGCAACTGCCGGTTCCCCCCAAAGACCTGCTCGACTTCGACGTCTACCTGCGCTCCGGCCCCCAGGAGATGGCCTACATTGTCGCCGTCGTGTTGGGGCTGATCCAGTACAGCGATCACAACTACGCCGCCGCCGAGTCTCTGTTCACGCTGGCGTTGGACAGTGCGCCGCCGGAAGCCGACCTTCTTGGCCTCGAGGTCCCCCTGTTCTATCGCGCCAACGCCCGCCTGCTCGACCCGGCGAACGGCTCGCGCGACCTGAACGCCGTCGTCGACGATCTGCAGCGGGCGCTCGTGCGCCGACCGACCTTCTGGCAGGCCCATTGGAACCTGGCTCTGGCTTACACGATCTACTGCACCCCTACCCTCGCGCTCGACGCGGCCCTGGCCGAGGCGCAGAAAGTCCAGGAGCTGTGGCCCGATCATCCCGATCCCTACTGGCTGCTCGGCCAGGTCCACGCCCGACGCCGCGAGTGGGCCGAGGCGGAGGCGGCCTATCAGGAAGCGCTGCGCCTCGATCCAGAACACGTGGAGGCGCAAGAGGCGCTGGCCAAGGTGCTGTGGGATCAGGGGAAACAGGAGGCGGCCCAGGCCGCCTACCAGCGCGCGCTGGAGATTCGCCGACGCGCCGGCCAGCCGCAGGCGCCCGCCGCCGCAAGCAACGACCCGCTCGCCGAGCGCGCCCGCCTGGGGTACGCGTATCTCAACGCCGGCCAGTACGACCGTGCGATCGCGATCTTCGAGGAGGTCCTGGGCCAACGTCCCGACGACGCCGATTTCCATCGCTATCTGGGCAACGCCTACTACTGGCAGGGCAAGGCCGCGGGGGCTTCTGGCAGCCAGGCGCTCGAACGAGCGATCGTTGAGTACGAGCGCGCGCGCCAGTTGGCGCCCGACGACAATCTGCTCCTCGTGCAGTTGGCCGGCGCGTACCGCGAGGCTGGCCGCGACGAAGAGGCCCTGCAGGCCTATCTCGCCGCTGTGCAGGCCCAGCCGTGCGATGATGAGGCGTTGTTGCTCCTTGCCGGCCAGTACGAACGCCTGGGGCGGAGCGCCGACGCCGAGGCGGCCTGGGAGCGGTTGACCCAACTCAACCCGCGTTGGGCCATCGCCTGGCAGGCGGTGGCAGCATCGGCCCTGCAGCGCGAGGACTATGCAGCGGCAGCCGCCGCCTACCGCGCGGGCGCCGACGCCGTGGCTGCCGACGACCCCGCGCGCGCCGACCTCATGTACGGCCTGGCGACCGTCCTCTACTACATGGGGGACTACACGGCCGCGGAGGCGGCCTACCGCCAGACGCTGCAACTGCGCCCCGGCGACGCCGCGACGCTGGCCGGTTGGGCGGATAGCCTGACCAAGCTGGGGCGCATCGACGAGGCGATCGCTGCCTATCAGGAGGCTGTCCAGCGCGAGCCAGACAACTACGTCTACTGGGCCTCTCTGGGGATCTTGCACGAAACGAAGCAAGCCTGGCAGGAAGCGCTCATCGCCTACGAACGAGCGGCGGCGTTGGCGCCTACTGCGCCTTTCTTGCATAGCGCCCAGGGCCATGCGCTGCAGACGCTCGGCCGCTATGAGGAAGCGATCGCCGCCTACGAGCGGGCAATCCAGCTCGATCCGGAGGTCGCCGCCGTCTGGGAGGCGCTGACTTTCGCATATGCGGCGGTGGATCGGCCGGACGATGCGCTGCGCGCGGCCGCCGAGGCGCTGCGGCTGAATCCAACGAACGCGGCCATCTACCTGGCGCGCGGCGACATCCATCGCGATCGCGGCGAACGCGAGAAGGCGCGCGCCGATTATCAACAGGCGCTCGCGCTGGCTGGCAATAACGCCCAGCTCAAGCAGCTCGCCGAAGCCGCGCTGGCTCGCCTGGGGCGCTGAACCGCTGCCCCTGGCTCGTTGATCATCGAGGATCGGACTGAGAGCCTACTCGAAAAACGGTTCTGGCTGATCAGGAGACCAGCCAGGGGCGCGGTCAGGAGACTGCGCCGAAACTTTTTGGGTAGGTTCTGAGTCATTCTCATCTTCCTACCGGAAAGGACCTTGCCATGACCGAGACCGCCGTCCAGGCCGCAGCGCGCGGCCAGTTCACGTACGAGGAGATCACGTCCCAGCCAACTGCGTGGGGCCAGGCTTTGGCGGAAGCACAGCGCCAGGCCAGCGTGCTACAAGCCCTGCTCGTCTCGGGGTTCGATGAGACGATCTTTATCGGCTGCGGTTCGACCTACTACCTCTCGCTGGCGGCAGCCTCGCTGCTGCAGCGATTGAGCGGGCGATCGGCGCGCGGGATGCCCTCCTCGGAATTGTGGTTCTTCCCGGAAGCTGTCCTGCGGCCGACCGCGCACCCCTTGCTGGTCGCCGTCTCCCGCTCGGGCACGACCACGGAGACGTTATGCGCTATCGACACCTTCAAGGCCCGCCGCGATCCTAACGTCCTGGTGGTCACCTGCTACCCTGAGGCGCCGATGGCCCAGGCGGCCAGCGTGGTGTTGGCGGCGCGCGCGGCGCAAGAACGGAGCATCGCCCAGACGCGCTCGTTCGCCAGCATGTATGTTTTGACCGCAGCGATCGCGGGATGGGCCGCCGGCAATGAGGCTTATGTCGAACAACTGAACCGCCTGCCCAAGTTGGGACGCACCCTGCTCGACAACGACCGGGCGATCGCCCAACAGGTGGGCAGCGATCTCAGCATCGAACGCGTATACTTCCTCGGCTCCAACATCTACTATGGCCTGGCCTGCGAGGCGATGCTCAAGATGAAGGAGATGTCGCTGACTCACGCCGAGGCCTATCACTTCATGGAGTTCCGCCACGGCCCCAAGTCGATGGTCGACGATCACACCCTGGTCGTGGGGCTGGTCGGCGATGCCGTCCGCGCGCGCGAGGTGGCAGTGCTGCGCGAGATGCATGAGTTGGGCGCGCGGGTGATGGCGCTCGCTGAGGACGGGACATCCGCCGATTTGGGAGGCGCCGATTATGTGGTGCCCCTGCACAGCGGCCTGCCTGAGACGGCGCGCGGAGTGCTGTATCTGCCCCTCTTGCAGTTGATGGCCTATCACCGCGCCATGGCCAAAGGGCTGGATCCCGATCGGCCTACCCACCTCGATGCAGTAGTGTATCTGTAGGAGCGTTCTCATGACCACGATCGCCCTCTTCGGCGCGGCAGGCAAGATCGGCACGCGCATCGCCAATCGCCTGCGCAACGAGGCGGCCTATTCGACGCTTTACGTCGAAGCCAGCGAGGCCGCGCTGGATCGCCTGCGCGCGTCGGGATTGACCCCGACCCCGGGCGATGAGGCGGCGCGCCAGGCCGATGTCGTCATCCTGGCCGTGCCCGATGTTGCGATCGGCCGGGTGGCCGCCCAGATCGTCCCCCTCTTGCGATCGGGCGCGCTGGTGATGTGCCTGGATCCGGCGGCGCCCTATGGCGGCGAACTGCCCGCGCGCGCCGATATCGCCTACTTCGTGACGCATCCCTGCCATCCCCCCGTCATCAGTGAGGAGAGCGACCCCGAGGCGCGCAAGGATTTCTACGGCGGCGTGCGGGCTGGCCAGGCAATCGTCTGCGCGCTGATGCAGGGCGAGGAGGCGGACTACGCGCGCGGCGAAGCGGTCGCGCGCTGCATCTTCGCGCCCGTGCTGCGCGCCCATCGCGTCACGGTCGAGCAGATGGCCTATCTCGAGCCAGCCATGGCCGAGACCGTCACCCTCACCTGCATGGTGGTGATGAAGGAGGCGATGGAGGAGGTCATCCGGCGCGGCGTGCCGCGCGAGGCAGCCCTCGACTTCATGCTCGGCCATATCAATATCAACCTCGGCATCCTGTTTGGGTTCCTGGACGCCCAGTTCTCGGACGGCGCGCGGCTGGCCGTCGAACGCGCCCGCCAGCGCATCTTTCAGCCCGATTGGAAGCAGGTCTTCGAGCCGGAAGCCGTGCTGGAAGAGATCCGCGCGATCACGCAAGGTCGTCAGCGTTGAGACGACCTATCATTTCGGGAGGAATCGACCTGATGAACTCACCTTCTCCTGTCCGCGTCGCCATCATCGGCTGCGGTGGCATGGCGCGTCACCACATTCGCGCCATGTTGCAGCAGAGGGATACCACGGAGATCGTCGCCGTCTGCGAACCGTCGCCCGTCGCCTATGAGCTGGCCGCCATCCAGTTCGAGGCGGTGGGAATGGCGCCGCCACCCAATCAACCGGACCTGGGCCGTCTTCTGACGGAATGGGATGGCGCGCTCGACGCAGCGTTCATCATCACGCCGCACGCCTATCACCACGATCAGACGCGGGCGTGTCTGGAGGCTGGCCTGGACGTCTTATTAGAGAAGCCGATGGTCATGAACGCGGCCGAGGCGCGCAGCCTGATTGAGGCGCGTGATCGCACCGGCCGCCTGCTGGTCGTCGCCTTCCCAGGGAGCCTGTCGCCGCAGATTCGCACAGCAGCGACGATGCTGCACTCGGGGAAGCTGGGGGCGCTGCTCAGCATCAGCGCCACCGTCTGGCAGAATTGGGGGCCAGCGACGGTAGGGACCTGGCGGCAGGAGCCTGCCATCTCAGGCGGCGGCTTCCTGTTCGACACCGGCGCGCACATGCTCAACACCGTCGCCGATCTGGCGGGGGAGGATTTTGTGGCGGTAGCGGCCTGGCTGGACAACCGCGGCCGGCCAGTCGATACCCTGGGGACGGTGATGGCGCGCCTGGCGTCGGGGGCCTACGTGACCATGCACGCCTGCGGCGAGGCGATCCCTTCCTGCGCGTCTGACGTGCGCGTCTTCTGCACGCAGGCCATCCTCCGCACCGGCATCTGGGGAGAGCGCCTGGAGATCCAGCGACACGGGCGTCGCGCCCTGCGCAAGGTCAAAGTGCCCGCATCCCTGGGGGTATGGGAACAATTCCTGGCGGTGCGCCGGGGGGAACTGCCCAACCCCTGCCCGCCGGAGGTGGGGCTGCGCATGGCGCGCCTGTGGGACGCCATTCGCGCTTCAGCGGCGCAGGACGGCGCCGTCATCGAGACCATCTGACAAAAAGGAGAGAGAGATGCAGAGAGAGGTGATCGCTACCGATCGGGCGCCCGCAGCAGTAGGGCCTTACTCGCAGGCGATCCGCGTCGGCAACCTGGTGTTTACAGCCGGCCAGATCGGCCTCGATCCAGCTACCGGCGCGCTGGCCGCGGGGTTGGAGGAGCAGACGCGGCAGATCATGAGCAATCTCCAGGCCGTGCTGGCGGCGGCGGGCAGCAACCTGCAGAACATCGTCAAGACGACGATCTTCCTCACCGACCTCGCCGACTTCCAGGCGGTCAATGCGATCTACGGATCCTACTTCCCTCAGCAGCCGCCGGCCCGTTCGACGGTACAGGTTGCGGCTCTGCCGCGCGGCGCGCGCATCGAGATCGAGGCAATCGCCCTCGTGGACGTGCACGCGACATAATTGTTTGCGCCGCGCAAGGAAACGGGGTATAATGTAAGTACATCCCAGGAGGAGAAGCAGGCGCGTATGGAAACTGTGGACAATATCCGGCCTCTGGATCCCGAGCAGACGCCGGAAGAGAAGATGCAGCCCTCTGCACCCCAGGAGGTACAGCCCGACAGCGAAGTTCACCCCATGGCCGAACTGTTGGAATCCGAGGATTTCAGCGACTTTCAGCCGAAACCCGGCGAGATCCGCGATGGCATCGTTGTGAGCGTCAGTCCTACCGAGATCCTGGTGGACATCGGCGCCAAGTCGGAAGGGGTGATTTCCGGCCGCGAGCTGGAGCGCCTAAGCGCTGAGGTGCAGGACCTGAAGCCTGGTGACGCGGTCGTCACCTACGTTGTGCGGTCTGAGGATAAAGAAGGCAACATCGTTTTGTCGCTCGCCCGCGCCCAGCAAGAACGCGACTGGCGTCGTGCAGAGGAGTTGCTGCAGAGCCAGGACGTGTTCGAGGGAGTCGTCAGCGGCTACAACCGCGGCGGCGTGATCGTCAAATTGGGCAAGGTGCGTGGGTTCGTCCCCAGCTCGCAGCTTGTCACCACCCACCGCGAGGCAGCCGAGGCTCCGGCCGAGAAGCCGGAAGAAGGATCGGAGGCGGACGGGGCCGATCAATGGTGGGCTAACCTGGTGGGAGCCAAATTGCGGCTCAAAGTGGTCGAGCTGGATCGGCGGCGCAACCGGCTGATCCTCTCCGAGCGCCAGGCCATGCGTGACTGGCGCAAGGTGCAGAAACAGCACTTGCTGGAGAACCTCAAGAAGGGCGATCGTCTGGAAGGGCGCGTGAGCAGCCTGGCCAGCTTCGGCGCCTTCGTTGACCTGGGCGGCGCCGATGGGTTGATCCACCTCTCGGAACTGTCCTGGGGGCGCGTGAACCATCCCAGCGAGGTGTTGCACGTCGGGCAGCAAGTGCAGGTCGAGGTCATCAATGTCGATCGCGAACGCAAGCGCATCGGCTTGAGCCTGCGCCGGCTGCAGCCAGAGCCTTGGAGCGTTGTCCACGAGAAGTACGCGGTCGGCCAGCTCGTCGAAGGCACGATCACCAAACTGGCCGATTTCGGCGCCTTTGCTCGCATCGATAACGAGATCGAGGGCCTGATCCATATCTCCGAGCTCTCTGACCAGCGCATCACCCATCCGCGAGAAGTGGTCAAGGAAGGGGAGACGTACACCCTGCGCATCATCCGCATTGAACCACAGCGCCGCCGTATCGGCCTCAGCCTCAAGCGGGTATCCGATGAGCGCTACGCCGAGATCGACTGGCAAGAGGTTCCTGAGGGGGACACAGAAGAGTGGGGATCGCCGATCGCGACGGCTATGCAAGAGGCAGCAGACACGCCCGCGGAAAGCGGCGAGGCTCACTCGGACGAGGCCTACAACGAATAACAACGAACCAGGCGTCCCACGGGGGAGGGCGTCAGCATCTCCAGCTTCAAAATAGGCGTGGCCTTGGGTGCCTCTGGCCGCGCGCACGACGACATCGAGCAAAGGGGGCTATGGCCAGCAGGCGCCAGGCCCCCTTTCTGCATTGTCAGGTTGGCAGTGAATCGAATGGAACACAGCATACCACGAACGACGAAGGGACAGGACTATACTTCGCGCACAATGGCTCTACCGCGGTATCCCTGGCATGTGAGGATGATGACCCATGTCTGACAAACTGGACCGATTTACAAAACGCGCGCGTCGTGTGCTCCAACTGGCGCAGGAGGAGGCGCTGCGTCTCAACCATAACTACATCGGGACGGAGCATCTCCTGCTGGGATTGGTCAGGGAAGATAATGGCGTGGCGATCAAGGTGCTGCGTGAACTGGGAGTAGATCCTGGCCAGGTGATCCGCGCGGTAGAACGCACGGTGGGACGAGGGGATCGCACTCCCTTCTCCAAACCGGTGCTTTCCCCGCGCACGAAACGCGTGATCGAACTGGCCATCGATGAGGCCCGCCTCATGGGCCACCCCTATATCGGCACCGAGCATCTCCTGCTCGGCCTCGTGCGCGAAGGGGATGGGGTGGCCGTCAGTGTGCTCAAGCAGTTGGGGGTGAACCTCGACCGCGTGCGCACGCAGACCGCACGCAGCATCCTGCAATCCCAGGTGCAACAGACGAAGGAGAAACGCAAGACGGAGTCGAAGACCCCTCTGATGGATCAGCTCGGCCTGGACCTCACCGCGCTGGCGGAGGAGGGCAAGCTGGATCCGATCATCGGCCGCACCAAAGAGATCGAGCGCGTGATCCAGGTCTTGAGCCGACGCACCAAGAACAATCCCGCCCTGATCGGCGAACCTGGGGTCGGCAAGACCGCGATCGTCGAAGGATTGGCGCAGCGCATCGTCGCAGGCGATGTGCCCGAGCCGCTTCTCAACAAGCGGGTCCTGGTATTGGACGTGGGATCCCTGGTGGCAGGCACCATGTACCGCGGCCAGTTCGAGGAACGTCTGAAGAAGGTGATCGAGGAGATCAAGAACTCCGAGAGCATCCTCTTCATCGACGAAGTACACATGTTGGTGGGGGCAGGGGCCGCGGGCAGCAGCGTCGACGCTGCCAATATCCTCAAACCCGCCCTGGCGCGCGGCGAGCTGCAGTGCATCGGCGCCACGACGCTTGATGAGTATCGCAAATACATCGAAAGCGACGCTGCCCTAGAACGACGCTTCCAGCCGATCCTGGTCGAGGAGCCTACCATCGAGGAGACCATCGACATCTTGCGCGGCGTCCGCTCTCGCTACGAAGATCATCACAAGCTGGAGATCACGGACGAAGCGGTCGACGCCGCTGTCTACCTCAGCGCGCGTTACGTGCCCGAACGCTTCATGCCCGATAAGGCCATCGACCTTATCGACGAGGCGTCCAGCCGCGTGCGCATGTACAAGGCGCCCTACGCCAACACGCTGCGCGAGACATACGTGACCCTGAAGGCGCTGCAAAAGGAAAAGGAAGAGGCGCTCGAGACGCAGCGCTATGACGACGCGATCGACCTCCGCTATCGCGAGGTCGAGCTGCAACAGAAGATCGAGAACCTGCGCCGCGGCTGGGATTCGCTGGCCAACCGCCCCAAGGTGACCGGCGACGACATCGCGGAAGTGGTCTCGATGTGGACGGGCATCCCGGTCCGCCGCATGACGGGCGACGAGAGCGAGCGTCTACTGGAGATGGAGAAAGCGCTCCACGAGCGGGTGGTGGGCCAGGAGGAGCCGATCGAAGCGATCTCCAAAGCCGTGCGCCGCGCGCGCATCGGCCTCAAGGACCCCAAGCGCCCCATCGGCTCGTTCATCTTCCTCGGCCCGACCGGTGTGGGCAAGACGCTGCTGGCTAAGACCCTCGCCGAGTTCATGTTCGGCTCGGAAGAAGCCCTCATCAAGCTCGACATGAGCGAATTCATGGAGCGCCACAATGTCAGTCGGCTGGTGGGAGCGCCTCCGGGCTACATCGGCTATGAGGAGGGGGGACAGCTCACAGAGGCGGTGCGGCGACGGCCCTACAGCGTGATCTTGCTCGACGAGATCGAGAAGGCCCATCCCGAGGTGTTCAACATGTTGCTCCAGATCATGGAGGATGGGCACCTGTCAGACGCCAAAGGGCGGCGCGTCGACTTCCGCAACACGATCATCATCATGACCTCCAACATCGGCGCCAAACTGATCAACCGCGTTGGCCCCTTGGGGTTCGCCGTCCCGCGCAACGAGAAACAGGCGGAGGAAGAGGAATATAAGGAGGTGCGCGAGCGCGTCATGGAGGCGCTTAAGAAGACGTTCCGCCCCGAGTTCCTCAACCGCATCGATGGGATCATGGTCTTCCGCCCCCTGACTCGCGAACAGATCAAGAGCATCGTCGACCTCGAGCTGAAGCGCGTGCGCACGCAGGTGGTCGAGCACGACATCGAGCTGGAGGTGAGCGACGCGGCGAAGGGCAAGATCGCTGACGAGGGATATGATCCCGATTTCGGGGCGCGGCCGCTGCGACGCGTGATCCAACGCGAGATCGAGGACCCCTTGTCGGAAGGGTTGCTCTCCGGGCGGTTCAAGTCCGGCGACCATATCCTCGCCGACCTCGACGCGACCGGCAAACTGGAGCTGAAGGTGGTCGCCTCACGGCCGCCCGAGTCGGACGAAGGAGAGACGCCGCTGCTTGAGGCGCTGCTCGGATAAGCGCGCGCGACCTGTGATCGCAGGGAGGGGGCAGGCGATGGCCTGTCCCCTTTTTTATCCCTGCCCGTGATTGTCGAGTGACGCCCAGCATGCTACAATCGCGCTCGAACATTTGAGCGAAGAGGTTCACGCATGCCCAAGACGAGGACGCGCTATGTCTGCCAGCAATGCGGCAGCGCTCAGAGCAAGTGGTTAGGCCGCTGCCCCGATTGCGGCGAATGGAACTCCCTGGTCGAGACGGTGGTCGAGGAGGAACGCCGGCCGACGGCGCGCGCCACCGCCGCCAACGCGGCAACTCCTCTGGCGCTGCCAGACGTCGCGGCCGACGGCTACGAGCGTATCCCGGTGGCCATCGGCGAACTCAGCCGCGTCCTGGGCGGCGGCATCGTGCCCGGATCGGTGGTGTTGATCGGCGGCGACCCCGGGATCGGCAAGTCGACGATCCTCATGCAGCTCTGCGCGCAACTGGCGCAAGCGGGCGACGACGTCCTCTATGTCTCCGGCGAGGAGTCGGCGGCCCAGATCAAAATGCGCGCGGCGCGCCTGGGCGTGGATCACCGGAGCTTCTATATCCTGGCCGATACTCACCTCGACGCGATCCTGGCCCATATCGAGCGAATGTCGCCGCGCCTGGTGGTCGTCGATTCGATCCAGGCGATCTACACGGACGCCCTCGAATCGGCGGCCGGCTCGGTCAGCCAGGTGCGCGAGTGCGGCGCGCAGCTCCTGCGGCTGGCCAAAGCGCACACCATCCCCATCTTCCTGGTCGGCCATGTCACCAAAGAGGGGACGATCGCCGGGCCACGCGTGCTCGAGCATATGGTCGACACCGTCCTCTACCTCGAAGGGGAACGCTTCCACACCTACCGCATCCTGCGCGCCGTCAAAAACCGCTTCGGCTCCACCAACGAAGTAGGCGTCTTCGAGATGGGCGAGCGCGGGATGCAAGAGGTGGCCAACCCATCCGAGGCATTCCTGGCTGAGCGGATGCCGAACGCCGCCGGGTCGGCCATCGCGGTGACGATGGAGGGGACGCGCCCCTTGCTGGTCGAGGTGCAGGCGCTGGCCTCGACCACCAGCTTTCCGGCGCCGCGACGCACCGGCAACGGCGTCGACTTCAACCGCCTCCTATTGCTGGTGGCCGTCCTCAGCAAGCGCGTCGGGCTGCGGCTGAGCGACCAGGACGTGTTCGTCAACGTCATCGGCGGGCTGGAGGTGCACGAGCCGGCCGCCGACCTGGCCACGGCCTGCGCCATCGCCTCCAGCGTGCGTAACTTGCCGGTCGCCGCCGATCTGGCCCTCGTCGGCGAGGTCGGCCTCTCCGGCGAGTTGCGTTCGGTCAGTCAGTTGACGCGGCGGCTCAACGAGGCCAGCAAATTGGGATTTCGGCGCTGCCTGGCGCCCAAAGCCCGGCCGCGCGCCCACGAGCCGATGGTGGAAGGGATCGAGGTGATCGGCGTGCGCACCCTGGCAGAGGCCCTCGATGTGGCGTTGGTGGGATAACAGGCGCAGCAAATGGCGATGTCCACCGGACCCGATCCGCATTCGTTGTCATTATCGTTGCCCGCGCGCTCGCTGACGGCGCGCGTGAAGGGACGCGCCCGCGAGCTGGGATTCGACCTGGTAGGGATCGCTCCGGTGGAGGAGGCGCCTTTTGCAGCGGAGCTGGCGGACTGGCTGGCGCGTGGCTATCACGGTGAGATGGCGTATCTGATGCGCACGCGCGACGCGCGCCAGGACCCACGGCAGATCGACGCCCAGGCGCGCTCCTTGATCGTGGTGGGCATGCGCTACGCCGCGCCGCGTCTGCCCGCAGAGCTGTGCGCCGATCCGTCGCGCGGGCGCATCGCGGCGTACGCCTGGGGACCCGATTACCATGACCAGATCCGGCCGCGCCTGTTCGCGCTCGACGCCTTCCTGCGCCAGGAGAGCGGCCGCACCACGCTGGCCCGTTGCTACGTCGACAGCGGCCCTGTCCTCGAGCGGGCGTGGGCCATGCGCGCGGGGCTGGGATTCATCGGCCGCAACACCTGCCTCATCCACCCCCAGCTCGGCTCCTGGCTGTTCCTGGGGGCGTTGCTGGCGCCCGAGGAGCTGGAGCCCGATCCATCGCCGATCCCTGTCGCCCTGTCCGCTCATCCGTCCTCGGCAGCCTGGCGCAGCGCGGAAGGCCCCCTGCTCACCTGCGGCGCCTGCACCCGTTGCCTGGAGGCCTGTCCCACCCAGGCGTTCGTCGATGCGTACACCCTCGATGCGCGCCGCTGCATCTCGTATCTGACGATCGAGCTGAAGGGGCCGATCCCGCGCGCGTTGCGGCCACACCTGGGCAACTGGATCTTCGGTTGCGATGTGTGCCAGGAGGTGTGTCCCTGGTCGCGACGTCGGACGCCCGCGGAGGAAGAGGGGGCCGATCTCGAGCGTTGGGCGCCGCGTCTGCTCGACCTGTTGGCGTTAGATGAGGAGGGGTTCCGGCGGCGGTTTCGCCATACAGCGTTGTGGCGCGCCAAACGCCGCGGGCTGCTGCGCAACGTGTGCGTCGCGATCGGCAACTGGGGCGATCCGGCGGCGCTGACGGCGCTGGCAACAGCCCTGCACGATGAGGAGCCGCTGATCCGCGGCCATGCGGCCTGGGCGCTCGGTCGCATCGGCGAAGCGTCGGCCGACGCCCTGCTCGAGCGAGCGCTGGCAACCGAGACCGATCCTTATGTGCAGGAGGAGCTGCGCCAGGCGCGTCAGGAGATGGAGGGGGAAGGGAAAGCCTGATCTCAAGTCACAGGTAATAGGTCATCCGCTGCAAGGAAGCTACAGGGTCAAGGTGTTGGACGCGCACGCCCGCAGGCACGTTCAATGTGATGGGGGCGTAGTTGAGGATGCAGCGCACGCCCGCCTCGATCAGCGTCTCGGCCACGCCTTGGACGGCGGCCGCCGGCACCGCCAGGATCGCGATCTGCCATCCATGCTCGCGCACGACCGTCGGCATCTCGCGAATATCGTGCACGGTCAGACGGCCCAGCGGCTGGCCGATCTTGGCCGGGTCATTATCGAAGACGGCGGCGATGTGGAAGCCGCGCCCCAGGAACCCGCCGTAGTTGGCGATGGCGTGGCCCAGGTTGCCAGCGCCGACCAGGACGACGTCCCACACTCGATCGACCTTGAGGATCTCGCGCAGCTTCGCGCGCAGGAAAGCGATCTGGTATCCCGTCCCCTGCTTGCCGAACTCTCCGAAGTGAGAGAGATCCTTGCGAATCTGCGCCGGACTGATCCCCAGGCGGTCGCCCAACTCCTGAGATGAGGTGACTTCGCGGCCTTCTTCTGCTAAATAGGTGAGCGCTTGCAGGTAAATCGGCAGCCTGCCGATGACGATATCCGGGATCGTTTCCTTAGCCATATCGTCTCCCCCTTTGTGCGCAACTTGTGTTATTTTTGTGAATACTTATATTGTAAATCTTACCATAAGCGTGGGGAGATGACAAGGAGGAGCGATGTCTTCTTTGATGGCGTACCACCAACTGCGCCTGCGCGATTATCTGCTCGAGATCACGCGCGCCATGACGTCGCGCCTCGACCTCAGCTCGGTGCTGCGGTTGATCCTCACCTCGGCGGCGGAGATGACTGGCGCCGAGGTGGGGTTGATCGCGCTCGGCCAGCCCGATGGCAGCCTTGTCGTGCGCGCCACCTACGGCATCCCATCGCATCTCATCTCGCGCTTCGAGCCGCTCCTCACCGATATCCCACGCCTGGTCGATCTGCAGCAGCGCACTGGCTGGCAGATTCCCGATCTCAACCGGCGTCTGGCGCTGGTGGCGCAGGCAGTCGGCATGCCGCTGGATCAGGTGGTCTCGCTGCCGCTGACGGTCGACGGCGAGCCTCTGGGGGTGACCTATCTGTTTCGGGCGGGCAACCTGGCGTTCACGCGCGATGATCGCCGCCTGCTCATGGCCTTCGCGGCGCAGGCCGCGGTCGCCGTCCGCAACGCCCAGCTCTACTCCGATCTGGTAGCCGGCAGACAACGCCTGGCGGCAGTGATCGAGAACTCGGCCGACGGCATTATGATCCTCGATTCCCAACGGCACGTCGAAATCGTCAACCGCGCCCTTTTGGTGATGACCGGCCTGACGCGCGAGCAGGCGATCGGCCGGCCCTGCAGCCGGGTGCTGCCATTGCAGAACGTGCGGGGGCACGATCTGTGCACGGGGGAACTGGACGAGACCCAGTTGCCGATGCAGGGCACAGTCTACGCTGAGGGGGACCTCCCGCGGCCCGGGGGAGGCCGTCTGGTGGTGGGAGTACGCTACACGCCCCTCTGGGACGAGGCGGGCCACCTGCGCAACTTCATCGTCAACGTCGTCGATATCACGCGCTATCGCGAGGCAGAGGAGATGAAGAGCACCTTCATCTCCGTGATCTCGCACGAGCTGAAGACGCCGGTGGCGTTGATCAAAGGCTACGCCACAACGCTGGCGCGCGAGGACGCCCATTGGGACCAGCAGGCGCTACGCGAAGGGCTGCAGGTCATCGAGGAGGAGAGCGATCGCCTCAACCGCCTGATCGACAACCTTCTCGACGCCTCGCGCATCCAAGCGGGCGCGCTCGAGCTCGAGTTGGGAGATGTCAACCTGCCGCAGTTGATGCGCCAGGCCAGCGAACGGTTCGCCACCCAAACCGATCGTCATCGCTTCGTCCTCGATTTCCCGCCCTCCTTCCCGATCGTGATCGGCGACGAGGGGCGGCTGCGGCAGGTGATCGACAACCTCATCAGCAACGCGATCAAGTACTCGCCGAATGGGGGGACGATTCGCCTGGGCGGCTGGGCGGAGGGAGATCAGGTGACGGCCTACGTGGCGGATGAAGGGATCGGCATCCCGCCGGAGGAGCAGAGTCGGCTATTCAGTCGCTTCTACCGGATCGATTCCAGCCTGCGTCGGCAAACGCAGGGCGCTGGCCTAGGCCTCTTCCTGTGCAAATCGCTGATCGAGGCGCATGGCGGCAAGATCTGGGTCAAATCTGAGCCAGGCAAAGGCGCGACGTTCTTCTTCACGCTGCCCCTGGGCGAACCGCGTCGCCAGGAGGACAGGCAGGCGACAGACCGGAGCAGCATGAGCCGAGCGGAGGATCGTCCTCTACCCTGAGAGTTGCGGCAGGATAAAGCCCCACAACGCCAGCACATCGAGGGCAGCCAGCCCGACGTAGACGAGCGGGACGACCCACTGCCTGAGCCAGGCCGGCAGCGCCCAGGCGTTGAGCCCCAGGACGATCGCCAACGCGCCGGCCATCGCCACCGCCCACTTGTTAACATCGCCGCTCCACAGCCCCTCGCCGACGTAGAGCGTGGCTAACGCCAGAAAGAAGGCGCTTCCCCAGCGGCTGCTGCGCGGCTGCAGCGCCTGGCTCCATCCCAGCGCGAACGCCAGCCCCCATACGGGCAGCGCCGGGAAGAGATAACGCCCCTGATGCTGGACGAAGGTCAGGTTGTACCAGAGATAGCTGGCTATTGTGAGCGCCAGCCATATCCCCAGGAAGGCCAGCGCCCGTCGCTGGAAAAGCGTCGGCTCGCGGCTGCGGATCATCTCCCATAAAGCCCAACCCAGCCCCAGCGCGACCAACAGCGTGAGCATGTGCAGCGCCAGATAGATGCGGTTGTCGAGCAGCACCCCCATCCAGCCGAACTGCCCCCAAAAGCTGTGGAAGGTCGTCTCGAGCGCCTGGCGCAGGAATGGCAACGGCCCCATCTGCGCCAGCCATTCGGCGGTGCGCGGTTGTCCGACCACCACGGCGTCGTGGCGGCGCAGGCCGAGCAGGTCGCCAGCGCCATAGACAGCCCAGTTGCGCGCCCACCAGGGCAGCCCCAACAGCAGAGCCGGGCCGAGGCCCAGCGCCAGCCGCGATCCCGGGGAGACGCCGTCGCGCGCGCGCCAAACGATCGCGAGAAACGCCAGGGGCAGCGCCAGATAGGCAGAAGTCTTCGTCCATAGCCCCACCCCTGTCACGAGCGCGAGCGCGATGAGCAGGCGCCGATCGTGGGCGGCGTCGCGGCCGCCGCGCAGGTAAGCCAGGCTGAGGGCCGCGGCCGCCGCCAGCGTCAGCTCGCCGAGGACGTCGTTGTTGACGGCCGCGCTCATGGCGACGTGTTGGGGCAAGAAGGCGACGAAAGCAACGCCGCCCAGCGACAGCCACGCGCGCTGGGGAAAGATCGCGTCCAGGATGCGCCGCGTGACCCACAGCAACGCTGCGCCGAACAGAACGCTGAAGAGACGCAGGGCAAGCAGACTGCCGCCAGTCAGCCAGTAGATGGGGGTCGCCAGCGCGTAGTAGAGGGGCGGCTGGTGATACTCGTAGCGGATCGGATCAATCGCCATCTCCAGCGGGAAACGGCGAGCCTTGATCTCCTCCAGATAGGCCTGGTCGTAGTCACCGGCTTGCAGCGTCGGCAGCGCGCGCTGCTCAGCCAGATAGCGGATGTAGTTGTAATGAGCTGGCTCGTCCGGGGCCTGCCAGGGCGGCGTCAGCAGCGCGTAGAGGCTGGCGATCGCCAGGTAGGCAACGACGATCAGGCCAAACACGAGACGGGGCGCGCGCGAGGCAGACATCGGCGTCATCGGGCGGCGCCAGGCAACGGCAGCAGGATCGTCGGCGGGTTGCTGGACAACGGATCAGCGTCGCGCACGACGAGGCGAAGCCCAGACGCGTGAGGCGGCACATCGAACACCAGAATCCCCTCCACCGTCTCGCCAGGGGCCATCCGATAGAACGAGAACGTGAGCAGGCCGTGCATCTCGGCGTAACGGGCGGTGGCGCTACGATGGACATCGTAATGCTGGCCGCGATCGTCCACTAGTCCCTCCACAAATGTCGTGGCGGCCGTGATCTGCTGCGCGCTGCGGCTCAAATTACGGATGCGCAGCGGCAGGATGAGGAAACGGCCAGCTTCAGGCTGCAACGCTGGCGCGCCGCCCAGGGCGGTCACACTCAGGGGCGTCGCTGCCGCCACCTCAAGGTCGCCGACCGTCTTGGGGAAACCGAAGCTGAACGCGGGCGGCGTCGGCGTCGCGGATCGCAGGCGGCCAGGGGGGTTGGCAGCCATCGTCGAATCGGTCGCGATCTGCAACAGGGCGATCGTCGAGCGCAGCGCTCCCAGCTCGCGCGGCAACTGGGTCGCCATGACCCAGGGCGGCGTATCCACCTGGATCGTTCGCGCCTGCGCTCCCTGGCGCGCGGTCAGCCGGTAGGTCAGACACCGCGCGCACGGCTCCCCGAATTGGCTTGCGTCCAATGTGAAGAACCCTTGCTGCTCCAGACGCGCCGTTAGTCGCGCCACATCCTCCGGCTTGCCCACCACCTCCCATTGGGCCTCGCGCAGGCGGTCTTCGAGGATGACCCGACCGTCAGCATAGTAGGTCGCGATCCGGTGCACCGGCAGGCTGGCGCTCTCATACGAGAACTGGATGACAACGTCCGCGGCGGCAGGAGTTGCGCCGGGCGTGATAGTCGCGGTGACGGTCGTAGTCGCGCCGGGCGTAGCCGTCAGCGTCTCGGTGACCGTCGCCGTCACAGCGGGCGTCGCAGTGACAGTCATGGTCGCGCTGGGTGTGATAGTCGCGGTGACGGTCGCGGTCGCGCCGGGCGTGGCTGTCGCTGTCGCCTCAGCGGTCGCGGTGACCGTCGCGGTAGCGCCAGGCGTCTCAGTGACAGTCACGGTCGCGCTGGGTG
>FWWM01001939.1_pt1 | contig 59186 bp, 77 predicted proteins | sample 2228351 | NCBI WGS metagenome assembly FWWM01 (sample SAMEA103939774, study PRJEB20133) | metagenome
TCACTCCAGTCGCTCCAGTCACTCCAGTCGGTCCAGCTGGTCAATCGCTCCAGTCACTCCAGTCACTCCAGTCGCTCCAGCTGGTCAATCGCTCCAGTCACTCCAGTCGCTCCAGTCACTCCAGTCGCTCCAGTCGCTCCAGTCGCTCCAGTCACTCCAGCTGGTCAATCGCTCCAGTCGCTCCAGCTAGACTGAATTACACTGAATTACATTATATAGTACGCGCACAGTGCATAGCATTACTATATTATATTATGCGCACGCTATGCCATGCGTGGTATGTCTCGCGTACAGCAGTAGTAGCTATAGAGTGTACACGCGAATACTGTGACAGTATCGTACCATGGTACCACGGGATACCATAGGGCACCCCTCTGCGCACACGTGTGCGCGGGGTACCTCTTTCTCCCAACCCCCACGTTCCCAGCTCTGCTCCCTTCGAGAACATTTGCTCCCATGGTATGCATGTGCTACCATGGTATGCACGTGCTTTCCGTATTTCCGTCCTGCTTATCTCGTGGTATGTGTGCATGTGGAGGGGCGAAAACGCCAACGAGAGTACGATGGAGAACCAGGAGAACCAGGAAAACCGCTCCCCATGGATACCCTATGTTGTGGTATATGTGGGTAGGGGTATGTAGTGGTTCGAACCGGTTCTTGGTGGTTCTTGGTGGTTCTTGGATAGAAAGAGCCGGTTCTTGCCCATCATGTAGCAAGAACCGGCTTTTTTGTAGATGTTTTTATTTTTACCAGGATTCCTCGTGGACGTCCTGGTAGGTTGACGTGGAGTAGTCGGCGATGTGGCTGGTGATGGCGTTGCGTGGTAGTTCCAGGGTACCTGTATCGGCCAGGGACTTGGGCTGTTGTGGCTGTGGTTGGATGGTGTAGATGACCACGGGTGGTCCCTGGGGTTGTTGGGGGTGTGGTTGTTTGTTAGATTTCATACTGTTTAGGATGGATGCGTAGGTGCTGGTGGCGATTAGGGTAATGATGGAGCCACCGATGGCACCTACGATAAGGGCAATGGCTGTACGTTCCAGGATATTGCTGTAGTAGAGGGCTGCCAGGGTGGTGGCAATGATGGCCCATAGGAGTAATAGACGATTCATGGTTGGTAATATTGAACCTCTTTTTTATGTTAGATGTTTTATTTGGTTTCTTGTGTCGGTTGTGCCAGTAGATTGAGCTCTTGTTTGATTATTTCCACAAGGGTCAGTATACGTTGGGCAAGATTGGATATACGGTCTAAGTTGTCTGTGGTTTTTTCTATGTTATTTATTAGATACGTTGGGTTTGTTTTATGGGTACTGTATAGGAATAAGGCAGTACCGCGTAACCCTTTTGCCCGGGACACAAGTTCACCCAGGGTATCCAGCATATCCAGGTACTCTTCGCTGATGTCTGTACGACGCATGGCCAACTGCTCCTGTCTCTCTGGTAAGTCGAACACCTGTTTATCTGCAATGCGCAGTTAATGCAAAATACGCATTAAACACACATTAACCGCAAATACCGATAGATAACCCCCACATTGCTAGAAGAATTGTAACTGTTAGAAAATAATTGTGTTGCAACTACGGCAACACGGTATAGACTGTGTAGACTGTGGTCTTTGTAACATGTTACAAAGTTTACGGTGACGCGGATTTTACGTTATTTTACGATAAGATAATAAAACAAGTATAACCTCGTTGGGTACAATTTTGTAATGTTTTTTATTTATGTTGCCGCGGTTAGCCTCCCCACCAGGATGGGGAGTGGGGGTCCTCTGGTAATTTGTATAAATCCCCAGAGTCCGACACACGTTGTTTGTTAAGTGTTTCTTTGTTTTTAAGGTCACCGGTATTTTTGTCCAGCGCACACGTCTCAATATTGGAAAGTGTACAGACCAGTTGCAGGCAGATAGGACATAAGGCAACACGCACGTGGACGAAGTAATAGTAAAAGATGTCTTCGTCACGATCCGTGAAAGTTGCTACCACAGGCATGACGTTCTTGATTAGTTCTCCGCCACACCCACAAATACCATCCCCGTAATTGCCCACCTTGCCGTCAGACCACCAAATACCACTACTCGACCAGTGTACGTCCATGATACCCCTCACCTTCTACATAATCATACGGTACGTAAATACGCCGTAACCGACCATCTACATGCATCGAAAGTACACCAACATACCCCAAATCTATCCAATACTTCACATACAATAATACCGTGCTGCGATGTATACCAAAAAGTCTTGCCATGTACTCAGTGTAGAACATATGTTCCTCACCGGGGACGTAGAAGAGGATATGGCGTAGGATGGCCCTCCTGGTGTCCAGCTTCGATGAAAATGGAAAGGACCTGCGCATAAAGTTCAGCCACCGTTGTGCAGGTAACCACGCCGCTCATCCGCACGTAGCTTGTCAATAACCGCCTGCTCCAGACGAATACCGGCCATGGAAGCCACCTGAACCAGACAGATAAAGACGTCCGCCAGCTCATCAGGGTCCACAGAAAAGTGCACGCCACCACCTCCACCAATTAACTCTGTTACCTCTTCGTACAATTTAAGTAGCTTTACCAGTATCGGACTGACAGGAGCAACATGCTCGCCACCACGCTCACCACAACCAGCAAGCAGTACGTCACCATCAATACACAACGTGCCCGCCTCCGCAAAGATACGGTTTAAGTACACAGCATCTTCTTCTTTGAAGTACAACAACTCCGTATGGTAAAACCCCCTCACCCTGGCACTCTCCACACATAGCTCAACAAGCTCACCCAGTTCCATCAGCTACCAAACTCCACAATCCCCTTCACAGTAGGATGATACAAAACATAATCACCAGAAACCAACCGAACCATGTACCCACAACGCACCATCTCAGATAAAAACCTGCCAACAGTAAGCCAACCCGCCGAACTGTTTACGCCCGGCCACATGTACTTCGCAAACTCACCCGGACGCAACGCATGGTCAATACCGCGGCCATGCGCTAAAAATATCCGTACAGCACGTCCCATCTCTTCCCGATGTAACATCCCAGTTACCGATAATCAGTCTCAATAATCTCCGGTTTACTTACATCGCCAGAACCACTACCGCCGTTGACAAAGAACTGGTACGGGACCTGCCCACGGCTCACATACCGGTTAATCGCCAGGTGGACAAGAAATGCCACCGATAACACAAAAACACAAAACGCAATACCACCCAGAAAAACTACCCACAACGGCAACACCTCAACACCATCAGGATATACATACCCACGAACGCTATATCCAATATACCCACCAACCAGTAAAAACATGACGTCACGCATACACTATTCCCGCAATTCGTCTAACCTCTTCTGAAAAGCACTGCTGTCTATACGCAACCCAACAAGCGCCATGCGTAACCCCTCGCCAGGCTCCACATACGCACCAATTGATAAACGCTTACGCTTTAACCAGGTACCAAAATCCCGCATGTTGCTCTTGAGTAAGGCATACAAAGCCTCCGCCTCCCAAATGGATATGTCCTCAAGTGATTCATAATCCTTACGCAACATGGCAAGAATGTCCTCTACCTTGAGCTGATTCAACAACATCTCCAGCTGCTCACGCTCAAGATAGTAAATACTGTTCTTGTAGTTGGCCTTGCTTGGTCCCCTATCGTATATCGGCATTCTCTACCACACCCCCCATAAACGAACGCTCAACCAAACCTATCGCTTCGTCAATATACCCCATCACCGTGCCGTTCTTGTACCCGTACACCGTCTTGCATATCTCATTCTTGCTCATGCCAGACATGTACGCACGATAAACGGCACGAGACTCCACAACCGTCAACCGCCTACCACCAACCACAGAAGGCAACCGCACAGGTAATACAGCTACAGCAGAACTACCACCAACAGAAGAAACCTCTTCTTTCTTTAAGTACCGGGCAAGCTTTTGAATCCAGAACGGGTCCGCATATCCACTAAACCCACCAGAAGCCAGCTCCTTGTACTCATCCCGGTCAAAATGCCCGGTGGCTATCCGATATTGACTGTCACCAATAACCAACAACGCATCCCCACTGTTTTCAGTCAAGTTAGACACACGGTTGTCCGATAACCCCGTGGCGTGATACGCATTCAACCGATTCGTGGTGCGATAGACAACCCTGGCCCGTACATTCGCCTCCAAATCCATTCCACCCAACGCCGCCTTCGTACCGGCAGCCTGGGTACACAATATCTGATATACCCCAGCCTCGCCACCCACCGACGCAATCCGAGACAATACCTGGGAAATCTGCTTGTCGACAGATAAAAGATTTAACAAATCATCGACGATAATCAGTATGGGCACCACCCGCTCACCGGCCTCAACCACCGTACCCATATGGGCAGCAATGGCGCTCAGTATGGGAAATATAACCTTTACGTCCGAAATAACCCCCACACAGTATGGGCAGTCAACAAACACATCCCAGGGATTTAACTTCTGACTGAATACGATGAAATGAATTGGCCTGGTCAACAACACAGAAGCAAGTACACTGCACACAGCACTCGTCTTGCCACGACGGGTGGGACCAACAAACAGTACAGTAGGGTTCTTGCGCATGTTGATATAGGCAGGACGACCATACTTGTCTGCCCCTACCACCACGTTGGCACCACGCTGGTGCTTCACAAACCAGGGTAGGCCCGGAGTGTTAAACGCATCCTTGGCAACACTTACCTCAACAAGCGTGCCATTATCCTCCACAGAAATATGTCCGTATCCAGACAAATGCCGCAACACATCCGGCGCATCCAACATCCGCCGTAACTCCGCCTTGCTGCGCGGGTTGATGCTAATTACATACGTCACCGCATACGGACCATTCACAATCCGCAAAATACGGCCTACTATTTCGTATTCTCGTAGATACGCTTCCAGTATCTCCGCAAATCTGTGAATCGTGTTACGGTCCATACTTCACCACATACAAAAATAAAATAATTATCAGCCAATACAAGAAGGTGACGAACAACACATGACAGTCAGTCACTTGTCAATAAAAGAATCAAACAGATTACAGATAACACGACCATCGCAAAAAGATAGTAGTTGCAAAGTTCCATGATGATGTACACGGCCACCTACGCGTTGTACCACACATACCACGACACATACTCGGTTAAGAACTTACCGATGGCAGATGCAACTTCACGTATCTCCCATTGCGCATCTTTCGCATCCCGCAACGAAAGAAAATGATTCCATGCAAATAAATTGCCGGTGACAACCAGGTCTGTCTTCGTGGCATTGGGCAACAAGAATCGCGCATCCTCTTTTCGCAAACCGGCTTTGCGTAACTGCACGTAGGTGCGATAAGAATTCGCAGCCGTTGCAACAAATTCATTCTCACGCCCGTGCGCAATGACACTCGGTGGTATCACAATGTTGTTTCGCACAGTGTCAAGGAATTCAATCGTATCTACGTCAATATTCTCACCAAACATCGCATCCACATACCGTTGCGACATCTGTGAGAATGATAGCAATCGGTGTCTCACAAATTGATGGCTGCAAGCACGGCTAATGCCACGAACCAAAAATGTTGCAAATACAGCTTCTGGGACAGGAACATGCTCTGGAACAGGTAAGTGCAACTTTATTAAATCAACTGTTGCACCAAAACTGGTCTCGTGAGAATTTTCATAGAAATGCTCCCCATAAGTTGGGTATTGAAGTGCATTTGCATCCTCAATGTCACGCAACGGCGTTTCAACCATGGAATCAAATAGCCGGGTGTACTTTGATAGTAATAGTAGAATTTCATACGGCAACACATTCACCATGGAATGCCACACACGTAAACTCGCAGTGAAATATACAACCCCATCATTCCCATACATGGACGCATACTTATTATTACTAAACCACGACTGAAAAGGCCGCATCCCATCAACAGCATCACGGTCCACCATCAACGTAACATGTCCATGCTCAAATACATCCATATGCCCGGCATCCACCAGTTTATAGGCAAACCCAGGGTTGGAATACATCTTACCGATGCTGTTGTAGCATATCCTTGCACCGTACTCACTGACAATATCCGCAGGAAATGCGCCAAGTTCTAAACCACGCTTGAACTCTTCGACGTTCAAGTTCAATCGGTCTGCAACAACACCGTAGCAAAACTGGTTCATTGTTCTTCTCCACTCTCACGCAAGATTCTCATGTAGCGATACACCGTGCTCTTTGATACACCAAGTGCATCTGCAATTGCATCAACAGTATCACCACGTTGCAACATCTCTCTCACAGTTGCAACACGCTGTTCCACAGTATCACCGGCTGTTCCACTACTGGTGCCACTAGAATTATCATAATTCCACTCTTCCATAACAGCCGTTGCAACTGTGCTACTACCAGTTGCATGAGAATTCTCATGCAACACGCCATTTGCAACCGGTGCAAAGCCGTTTCCATTCATGCTGAACTGTGACACAAAATTCTCACCCGTGCCACGAAAATGAGAATTGTCGTTTTCATGGGAATTCTCACCGATTGCAACTACATGAGAATTTTTATCACGCACAGTTGCATGAGAATTACCATGAGAATTCTTGTGCAACTGTTGCAACTGGATCCGTTGCAATGACAAATCCATCCGCAATAAAGAATCGACGATGGCCAACAATACTTCACCGGTTGGCACGCCAAAACCAAAGGACAGAGAAATAACCAGATTGCCGTTGGCCTCGTAATACAGAAGCGTCTGAATGGAACCTGATACGACGATGAACAAGATAGAGAACACAATACACCATGCTCTGGCAGTGACCCATTTAGATACCATCACCGCATAGACGGTAACAGCCAACGCACCGCCAAATCCAACGGCAACCAGCCACGGCACCCAGGTAGACGTTGCATGATACTCAGATGCCTTGTCGTGGATGTTAATGATGCTGGCAGACGCAAGACACAAAATTAAAAAAACGACTACCGTGGAAATAAATCGCTGTACCCGTTGAAGTTCATCCATGATGGGGGTAACGCTCCACTATACTTGAACACCAATAACCAGTCCCAACATCAGACAACCTATAGATTCTCCTGAAATTTATGCCCCATCTTAGCACAAACGTTCCCAACAATCAACCGTCAAAATTCGACAAATACCAGCAAGACAATTCCTTTGCTGTCAAAATTATTTCAAACCGCGTCCGCCTATGCTTACGTAACAGCAAAACTGGCTGGCTAATAGCGCCTACAACAGCACAAATTATAGCTAAACCGTGACAGAGCAGGCCGGTAAATTACTATCCGAAATGGTGAATGTTAGACTTTTGTTAGACTTTTGTTAGTCAGATTCTAACGAACTACGCACCTCCATCGCTTTGTTAGAAACTAACGACATTAGTTAACTGCCACAGCAGGAACAATATGGAAGCTGTGTTTGACTGCGATTGATATACGAAGCAAAAACGATGACTATCCGATAACTTTCACGCTTCTTTCATTAGCAGAGTGTTTGCGAGTTATGTAAAGTTACACAAACCGGCAAAAGTCAATTGTTAGCGCAGAATGTTGGGGAGACTACAATTACCAGAGAAGGGCTGCTGATTTTGCGTGGATTTTTTGTTAGAACGGCAGGGTCACCCCCCAAATTTTTCGGGGGTCACCCCCCAAATTTTTGGGGGGTCAAATCAGTATACTGGTAATCAAGATATTAACCCCCCCTTACCCCCCCAAAAGGGGGGCGGTGGGCCGGAAATTTTTCGTGAAGCGGGGATGGTTCTTCTGTGGCTTCTCTGGTTCTCTCTGGTTTCACCAGGGAAATGGCTCGACTGTTGGGCCGGTGAAGAAGAGATCCACCCGCTTCTCCCTGGTGAACCCGTGCGCACCTGCCCGTGTTTTTTTGAAAATTGGGTCTTGACATGTCAGAACGTTTGTGGTAGGATTTTTGCTAGCTGGCAGGGTTAATGGGGGTGACTCTGCTGGTCTGGCCATCGGTTCAGGGTTGTGCTGGTGGTCGCACAAAGTGCCTGGTACGTGTGGTTCAACGTCAGGTGTCAGGCTCATAGCTTGGGGACAAGGCAAGAAAAGCCAGCTCCGAGCGTCAGGCAGGTTGGGCCGGGGAAACCTGGTCCAACGAAAACAATCCTTATCGTTGCGTCTCATTCGTCTTGGTACATCTATCGGTCAGTCGGTTCCTGCGCCATGAAACCGGCGCAACGGTAAGGTTTGTTTAAATCCTCGGACAACAGCGGTCGGTTTTGGAATAGGATCGTTCCCTGTTTCTCTTCTGTCAAGCGAAGTCGTCAATCAGCCCTTGGATTGCTTCGCTGTTGTCCGAGGATTCTAAAAAAGATATACCACTCCACCTTGGTGTACCTCCGTTGCGGTTGTCTCCTTCTGGTAGATTGGTAGTGTGCAGATAGGTTCGCGTGCCACGCGGGCCTATCTGCATTTTTTTTATTTACCGTATAATTGTCTCTCACAACACGAATTTTCTTATGATATACTTCAATAAAAGTGTAGCATTGGGTATTTTCTGTTTAACACCTATGGTGCTTCTGTGGACATCGTGTATTTTGATATTATTGTCGTGTTCCTGCTTGTGTCTTTTCTGGTATTGCTATACAGGTACACGGCAACAAGCTATGAAGTGTACAACAGGATAAACTCTCTTATGTCAAGGTTGGTTCACATGGATTTTATATTGAACGACCTTGCCACTCGTGTTTCAAAAATTGAGAGAAACTTATCTGATAAAAATAAATTTGAACTTATAGAAATGACTTCTTCTCACCCTGCCGTCCTTGGTATTTGGCCCAAATCCCTGGATTTAAATAATGTCCTCGAATCCCTCTCTGTTTATTCACGGTTTGATTATACATCTTTAAAAGATGGGTTTGCGACACGGGATAGAATCGCGAACCTGATACGCAATAATCAATATTTCATCGTGCAAATTGGGGCCCACGGCGATGCAAATTATGTGTACGTGGACAACAATGACTCGATACCTGTTGGATGGTGGGTGCGTGTATTTAAAGATAGCGATGTGTTCATGGTTATTTTGATGTACTGTGACAGTGACAACCTGGCAAAGATTCTGGTTGATACCAAGGCGGTTCAGTGTGTAATTTATTCTTATGGTAACGTAACTGATGAAGATGTGGTAAAATTTATTTCAGGATTTTATTCAAACCTAAACATTACGTTCCCTATTTCAAGGAATGAGTTGCTGGATGCGATAACTGTAGCATACAACACAGCGAGGTTATATGTATCAGATTCGTCGCACGATTTGTTTAAATTGCGTGTTGCAAAGGAGTAATAGATAGGTGGATAAGTGGCGCGTTCTCAATTTTATTGAGGCATACATGAAGGCCATACCTGGCATGTCTCCAACATATCGGGAGATACAGGACGGCGTCGGTATTGCCTCGATGGCAAAAATAAAGCAGGCTATCTCAGAGCTAGAACGTTCTGGGTTAATCAAGGTATACGGTGGAAAACGTGGGATTGTTCTTCCCAGCTCTGTTCTGTTGACGAAAGACGATGCAGCAGAATTGGGTATTGATTGGAATCTTCTTGTAGAGATTAGAGAAAACAACCTGAATACTGTGTCATTGTACAAGTCCAGAAAATAATCCATGGCGATTGTCGCTTTAATTGACGGCAAAGAGCGCACCATATGCGGTAAGATGACTGCCTTGGGGAAGCCGTGTCAGCTTTCACCCATGGAAGGGTTGCCGTATTGTAGTATTCATATGTCTGTGTATGGGATGCCCTTGGTCAACGAGCCTAGTAAAGTGACAAGCAGACGGCACCGTGTTATCACCAAGTACCTTGGTGCTGACAATGTAAACGTGTATAGTCGCGAGCAGGACATACGTCTGCTACAGGCTCGTATTGAGGAACTTCTTGAGTTACAGTCGCAAGTCCTTGGTTGGGACGATGAAGGTACAAAAGAACATCCGGTTACTCATGTATTCAAGCAAGTAATAGAAGAATTCAAGAATGTTGTATCTGGTAATTCTGTCGGTGAAGGCAGTACAGAGGAAGTACTAGATAAGCTATCTGAAATAGAATCTACGTTGAAGTCGATCGAACGGTACCTGTTGGATGACAAGGCTATGTGGGCAGAGATACGGGAGAATCTTGCCCTGATAGACCGCATGGCCAGGTCTGATGTAGACAGGGACCACAAGCGGATGACCGTATTGACACAGGCAGAAGCGGTGGCTTTAGTAGGTGCCCTGGTCGAAGCTGTGAAAAAACATATCACAGACCGTGATACGTTGTCGAGGATAGGCTATGAGCTTGCTGGAATCCTTAGTAGAACAGGTATCGGAAAGTCTGATACAGAGTGGGAAGGCAGTACCGAATAACTGGATGGATTGGTTGAAGTTTTTCTTTCCATCTTCTGTGTCCTCTTTTGCCGACCACCATATCAAGATTTGGGATTGGATTCATTCAATACAGCCAAATAAGTACAAACATCCTCTTGTAGCTATCCTTCCCCGTGGCGGTGGTAAGAGTACTACTGCCGAGTTGGCGGTAGCCTATCTTGGTGCCACAGAACGTCGTAAGTATTGTTTATATGTACGTGCTACTCAAGACCAGGCAGACAAAAGTGTGACCAACGTGGCAGCACTTTTCGGTAACGACCTGTTTGCAGAGTACTATCCATCTGTGGCAAACCGTCAGGTCAGCAAATACGGTCAAGCCATCGGTTGGCGGCGTAACCGTCTTGTTACCGCTGGCGGCTTTGTTGTGGACGCCTACGGTTTGGACACCGCGCTTCGTGGTACGAAAGTCGGGGATGTTCGCCCCGATTTTATTATTTTAGACGACATCGACGACCTGAAAGACACAGATAAAACAATTAACAGAAAAATAGAAGCTATTACGAATAGTGTACTGCCAGCAGGTGCCACCCATTGTACTGTTTTTGCAATACAAAACCTGTTGCGCCCTGATGGGTTCTTCGGGAAAATCGTAGACAGGTCTGCGGATTATTTGATGAATGCCACGGTAATAGGGCCTATTAAGGCCATCGAGGGTTTGGCATACGAGCCATATTACGACCAAGAAGAAAACAGAACACTTTATAAAATAGTAGCTGGTACGCCAACGTGGTCTGTGCAGAGTATTGAAGTTTGTGAGACACAGATGAACACGTGGGGGCCGACGGCGTTTCTCCGCGAAGCTCAGCATGAGATGATAAATGACGCCGGTATGTTTGCTGGTGTGAAGTTCCAGCGTTTGCCGGAACCGCCTGTGCAAATGCTTGACCTGATTGTTGTAGTGGACCCTGCGGTTACATCGGGGGACGATTCAGATTGTCAGGCTATCTGTGTAATTGGCCGCGGTGTTGACTTAAAATATTACATTTTCCATTCTATTGAGCAGATTATGTCACCAAAGGAGGCATTGTCCCAGGCTCTTGACTTGGCTATACAGTATAGATGTGGTGACATTTTTGTTGAGGTAAACCAGGGTGGCGATTTGTGGAGTGAGTTATACGACTATATTGTGCACGAGTACCTTAGCTCTGGTAAACTTACTCCGGGATACATACCAGAACTGAACCATACATATACGTCTTCCAGCTCTGGCTCCAAGGTTGAGCGGGCTCGGGTGTTATTGGGAGATTATGAGGTAGGTAAGGTTGTTCATATCTTGGGCACGCATGAAGTATTGGAGCGTGCCTTATTGCGTTTTCCTGATAAGAAGCCGTTTGACCTGGTTGATGTGACGGTGAATGGCCATCGCATTTTGACAGATGGCGTCTACAAAGCGGGGGTGTGGGGAAGTGCGCGTCGAAGATACTAGTGTAAATGGGGACGTGGAGCAGTTTGTCACGCTGGCATCTGCTCTGGCGGAACGGCTGCTGCTAGACCGTGTGTTGGGTAATACTTACGCGCACAGTCACAGCAGCAGCCGTGACTACTACGACGTACTTGGGTATCCAGAGAATATAACTCTGGATAATTACCGTTCCATGTTTGAACGGGACGGTATGGCCGACCGTATCGTTGAGTTTCCTGCCAAGGAGACATGGCGGGATTTTCCGTCTATTTTGGATGGGGATAACAAAGATGCGGTGGATAGAACACCATTCACCGATGCGGTAAAGGCGTTTGTCCAGAAAACAAACTTGTACCATTACTGCAAACGTCTTGACATTCTATCCCGTCTTGGTAGGTTTGGCATACTCGTGATAGGTGTACGTGGTTATCCAAACCAGGAGGCACTTATCAAACCAGGTAGTGTATCCTTGGACGATATTTTATACCTTCGCCCGTATGGTGAAGATTCTGTAGATATTATCTCTTTTGATACAGACCCTGGTTCTCCGAGATATGGCCTTCCAGTAATTTACGAAATAACATCTACGTTACCGACAGGTGTTAAAAAGGTACGTGTCCACTGGTCCAGAGTATTGCACGTGTCAGACTCGTTCCTGGAAAACGACGTGTACGGCAGACCAGCATTGCAACGCGTGTATAATTATATATTAGATATTCTAAAGGTTGTGGGCGGTTCTTCTGAAGCTACCTGGAAACTGATGCGTAAGGGGTTTGTTCTCAACATAGACCCTGCTGCAAGGTTATCGCCTTCTGAAGAGGCTGCCCTCGAACAACAATTTGATGAGTATGACCACGGGTTACGCCGATATTTACAGACTCGTGGTATGACGGTACAGGACCTTGGCAGTGAAGTGGTCGACATAGGTCCTGTTTTTGATACAATCGTTTCTTTGATAGCTGCTGCGACAGGTATACCGAAACGTATCTTGCTTGGCTCTGAGCGTGGCGAGCTTGCCAGTTCTCAAGACGCACAACATTGGTCTGGTCAGGTGGCGGAGCGTCGTCAGGATTTCGCAGAAACTGTGGTACTACGCCCACTTATCGACCGTATGATTGAGTGGGGCGTACTACCAGAACCGTCTTCTGGTGAATATACAATCGTGTGGCCGCCTCTATATGAGCCCACTGATAAGGAAACCGCCGAAGTTGCGGACACTTGGGCAAACGCCATTGCTAAGATAACTCAATACACGGGTGAATTGCCTATCAGCGTCAAAGAGTTCCGCCGACAATTTACCCCGTTCGTCAGCGAACTGGAAGAATCCACGTCAATCAATCCTGAAATAGGTACAAATCCTAATAGTCAACTACCCCCGGCTGAAGCCGGGAGCTTGTAAGTCGATACCGCTAGGCGGTACTGCCTACGATTGGCCGGTTGACGGCGGCCCGGCGGGATATTTCAACCGCCGCGAAGTGGTCAGCGTGGCCGACGCAGCCACACTCAACGCAGGAGAAGGTGCTTTGATCGGGACGGTTCCGTTTGTCGATACAGCCGCAAGCCGGACAGGTGCGCGAGGTGTTGCGCGGGTCTACCGCGACCACTGGCACGCCCGCCAGCGCTGCCTTGTACTCGATAAACGAACGGAGTTGGGAAAACGACCAGCTATGCAAGGTGGCGCGTCGGGCCTTTCTAGCCGTTACCCTCTCGCGGATGTGCGTCAAATATTACAACGCAATCCCGCGAGTTGTGCCTTTGGCCTTTTCCACGATGCGTTTGCTGATGCGGTGGTTGGTGTCCGTGGCGAAACGTTGTTCTCTACCCGCCAGCTTCTTCAGGTGACGGCGGGCGCTATCCGTCTGTGCTGCTTGCAGTCTTTGGCGCAGGCGGCGATGACGGTAGCGCACCCGCTCTACGCCCTTGCCCTGATGCATTTCGCCGTCACTGTCGGTGGCGATGTTCGCAATACCGAGATCAACGCCAAGCCAGCCTTCAGGGTCAATTGGCGCTTCGTCGGGAACGTCGCAGGTCGTGTACAGGTAGAACTCGCCCTTGCGATGCACCAAGTCGCTTTCGCCGCGCTGGTACTGAAGCAGCGCCAGTTGATGCGCGCCGGTCACGAACGGGATGGTCTGCCGACCGCCAAGCAACCAGATCGACACGGCGCTGTCGGCAAGGCGGAAGTTCAGGATGCGACTGTCATACGGTACAGCGCCAAGTTTGCGAAACTGCCGCTTCGTCTTTTTGTCCAGCTTGTAGGCGTCAACGACTTTGCCAATACAGCGGACGACCAATTGCGCCGTCAGGTCAAAATCGGCCCGTACCACGCTGTACGTCAGGCGATGCACCGGCACGCGGCCAAAGCGCTGTTCGGCCCATGCTCGCTCGCTGATGTAGTTGCAGGCGGCATTGGCGCGTTCCAGCGTGGCATACAGCAAGTCGCGCTGTTCTTCGGTGGGCTGAAGCTTAATCGTCGCGGTCAGTTTCATGCCCTAAGCATAGCACAGAATTTCTATACCGTCAACATGTTGAAGCGAAAGGAGTGTCCGGCTTCCTCACCCCGCTGAAGCGGGGTGTCTCCGCCGGGATTTTCTATGAAGCTGCTCCAAAGGAGACGCCAGCTGATGCGACTGCATAGACTTCCCCCATACATGGAAGATAGAAAGTATTCAGAACAAATCAGGTTGCTATTTCAGGAGTTGTATGATACAAAAGAATCAATGAATACGGCATGTAACTTAGAAAATTATATTGCAGCACGGTACAGGCTAGGTGAGCTCACTCAACGTATCTGGCGTGAGTATATGAACTCCAACGGGAACATGTGATATGCCGTACTCAGGTCCGATGGATAGTAAGCTTCCTGATTACGTAAAGAAACTATCGCCTGCTAATCGGCGTAGGTGGGTACGCATTTTCAACAGAACTTTTGCCGCCTGTATGAACAGTGGCGGTGACACGGATACTTGTGAGAGTAGGGCATTTAAGATTGCGAACGGCGTTGTTCTAAAGAACAAGAGATAGTCATGTTATTTGTTTCCTCTTCGATTGCTGACATAGGCGGCACGTACACTACTCGCAATGCAGGTAATTCCACGTTTCTTGTGGTGCCTAGCGTGATGTTGCGCCATGGTGTGATTGAAACCGTTGTGGACCACGACACGGGTATGGTGGGTAGTGTTCTTGTGCCTGCTGAGGAATTGAAGCGGTCCATTGTCTCGTGGTCTGCAAAACCTGTTGTCGTAAATCATCCACAGCGTAATGGTTCATACGTGCTGGCGTCTACACCCGATGTGTTCTTTGATGAACATGTCGGGTATATTTTTAATGTCCGCGTAAACGATAATGGTTCCCTTATCGCCGATTTGTGGTTAGATGCTGAACGTATGGGTACGTTGGGTGATTCGCACCAACGTGCACTCACTGTTCTTACGAATGGCGGTAAGATGGATGTATCGACCGGGTTCTACGCTGACCTGGTTGAGGAAAATGGCTCGATAAACGGGAAGCAGTATAGTTACAAATTCACTAACATCCAACCTGACCATCTGGCGTTGTTGCCAGATATGCAGGGTGCATGTAGTTGGGAGGATGGTTGCGGTGTACCGAGGGTCAACGTGTCTGTAAGTGCAAGTGGTAACTTAGGTACAGTTGATAAAAATATCGGGATTTTTATAAATTCACCTGAAGTTGTTGGGGGTGTTACTATGTCTAGTTGTTCATGTGGAGGTAAAGACGTGTCTGAAAAAGTGGATAAGAAGAAGGTTGAAGATGTTGCGGTGGAGGGTAAAAACGAGCAGGAGAATACCGCGCCGCAAGATGTTGTGGTGAATGAAGGGGTGGATGGTGATGCCACGCCCGGGCCGGTTGCTGCTGATGTTGAAGATGTGTCCGAGCCGGTTCGTGAAGTTCCAGAGGTTTCCACCAGCCTTTTGGATGAACTTCGGGGCGTTGCAGAGCTTATCCAGGAAATTGGAGGTGTTGGGAAACTGAAAGAAGTTATTTCTGGTGTCGTGGTGAATGCGCAGAAAGAGCGGGACGCTCTGATTAAAGGTATTCTTTCCAACAACTCTGCGTTTAGTCGAGAAGAGTTGGAAGGGTTGAGTACTGATTTTCTGCGCAAGTTGTTTAATCAGGCGCGTCCGGCGGCTGATTATTCCGGCGGTTTTGGTTATGTGGCTAATAACGGCAAGTCTTCTGAACCTGAAGAGTATGTCTTGCCGATGCCGTCTGTGAAGAAGTAATAGGGGATATACGATGGCTACTACTACTCGCTACACGATTATTCTGCGTAGTAACAATCCCGACAACATGATGCAGCGTGTTCGGGAGGGTACTGTTGCTGCCAGCCAGACCATCAAGCCCGGTCACTTGCTTGCTTATACCACGTCCGGTACTCTCAAAGTACATGACGTGGACGGTGGTAACACACAGGGTACCAAGGTTGCGTTGGAGAATCCCTGGAACGGGGATACTACTGTTTCGGCGATTGAAGCGACGTACTCTGCAAGTGACTGGATTCCCTACATTTTCGCTCAACCTGGGGACCAACTGTATATGTTGCTGGCGGTTGGTGAAAATGTGGCAATCGGGGATGCACTGACCAGTAACGGTGACGGTACGCTTCGTGCCTTTACTGTACCGAGAATTGATGGTACCGGGGGTTCTTCGGGTGACTATATCTATCCAGAGCCTGTCGTTGGATACGCCGCAGAGGCTGTTGACAACAGCGGTGGTTCTGCTGCTGTGCGTATTCGGGTTGATATTGCTTAAACGTAGGAGACGATGATGACTACTGCAAATGTTTCTGTGCTCCAGCCTGGCATTAGTGTGGCTTCCACGTATGGTAGCCGCCCGATTGTCAACAGTAAGACTGGGCAGGTTTTTATCAATACGCCGCGTGGTTTGCGTATCCTTTCCGCCTTGCGCAAAGATGAATGGGAGGAGTTGGATACCGCGGTGGTTAATGCGGCTGTGAAGCCGCTTAACGTGGTGAGCCGTCTGGAATCCGCCGGGCTTGTCCGCCGATTCGGTGGTCTTGGTACCTTGATGGCCCAGTACAACAAGGTATCTGAGATGACCGAAGCGGATGTTAGCCTTCGTGCGCATTCCAGCAGTGAGAAGGGTCGGGTTGATTTCTCTCTGGCTAGCGTCCCTGTGCCGCTCATTTATAAGGAGTATGAGCTGGATGCTCGAGAGCTTGAGTCGGCCCGCCTGCTCGGTAATACCTTCGATACCGCCCATGCGGAAGCTGCTGCCCGTGTGGTTGGCGAAAAGATTGAACAAATCGCCATTAGTGGGTATAGCGGTGCTGCGCTAAACGGTCAGACTATCTACGGCCTTACCAACCATCCCGACCGTAATGCGGACACTGCTGCTAACTTCGGTGGTGGTGACTGGGGTACCATCACGAACGTTCTGCCTACCATCAGCGGTATGATTTCTGCTGTGAAGGCTGATAACTACTACGGACCTTATGGTATCTTCGTAGCGTCCACCCAGTATAACCAGGCTACCATGTCGTACTTTACGGATGGTAGCGGTGATACCCCTGCCGACCGTATCATGCGCATTCCTAACGTGTCGTTCTTCGAGGAAGCACCGTGGCTAGCTGATGGGAATGTCCTTCTGGTCACGTTGTCTACCGAAGTCGTCCAGATTGGGTTTGTGCCTTCGTACTGGCCCATTACCAACCTGGAGTGGTCTTCTGGGGATGGTATGGCTTTGATGTTCAAGGTTCTTTCTGCGTTCACCATTATCGTTAAATCGGATTACTCCGGTAAGAGCGGTATCGCACACGCCACCGGTGCCTAATCAGGAGAGTAGATATGCCACTGTACAGAGTTCGCGATGGGTATACTTTTGGCGTTGTAAATAAAAAGCGGGGTGGCGATATAGTAGAACTGTCTGAAAAAGAAGCTTCTGGTTTTCTGGACATGCTTGAACCGGTAGATTCTTCTGCGGGTACAGAGGTTGTTACGCATACAACTGACGTGGGTACTGCTGATACGGATAATGGGGAAAACAATGAAGTATCTGAAATATCTTCGGATACTTCAGATACTTCATTGTTTCCCCTTACAGAGGAAGAGCGGTTATCCTACGTAGTCCGCTTTGCCTGGATTTCGGACTGGCTGAATGCCCGAAATCCGTACTGGCGGTATTACAAAAAGAATCGGGATGAAATAAAGAATCTGTTGGCCCATGGTGAATTCTCACCAGAGCAGGCTTTTATCGGAGAACTGTTCACCAAGAAACGCGTCTCTTTAATGGAATACTTTCTTGATTTCATGGAAACAGACAAAGCGCGTGCATTCTTTAACCTTTATGAAGAATTAGAGAAAGAATGGAAACAGTAAACATATTTTCACCGTCCAGTCTGGACTACTTTGATAGTTACGGGTTGTTGGCATGTCAACTGGGACGGTATTTGTACAGGAACGGTGTATACCCGAACTTTCTTCCTGGCGGTAATCGGCTAGTACCGGGTCAGCCTGAAGAGGTTCGCAGGATTATAAACATGGGTATTCGTTATGCGGTCGGTGGATTCCTGCTTGGGTACCCGACCGCATTTGATAGATACAGCGATGTATCCAGGCAGGGTACTCGCGTTGCCGTAACCATGTTCGAGTCAAGCCGGTTACCGCCTGGATGGGTAGAGGTGTTAAATACGCTGGATGCTGTTATCGTACCTAGTTCCTGGTGTAAGCGCGTGTTCATCGACAGTGGCACGACGGTTCCGGTATATGACGTGCCACTTGGAATAAACGACGTATACAAAATACCGAAGAAAAGGAAGAGGGGCAATAAGCTCCGCTTCCTAGCCTTCGGGGATAGGGGAAGAAGGAAAGGTAGTATTTACGCCATAGCAGGATTTGTGTCTGCCTTCGGCGATAGTTCAGATGTAGAGCTTGTAATTAAAGCAAGAAAGAATAGTTTTGAGGTAAACGTAGAAAATAAAAACATTACGGTTATTAGAGAAGATATGGATGAAGACGAATTACTTGAGTTGTACTATAGCTGTGATGTGCTGATTCAACCGTCGTTTGGTGAGGGGTTTGGGTTGATACCACGAGAGTTCGCTGCAACTGGCGGTATATCTCTGGCAACAGGTTGGAGTGGACTGGCGGACCATATCGACCTGTGGGGTTGGCCGTTGGACTACACGCTTGTTGTTGCGGATTGGTTCGGTAGTTCACGATTGAATCAGTACGGTAAAGATGGGCTTTTAGGTATATGGGCAAAGCCGGATGTGATTCATCTGGCAGACCGTCTAGTCGATATATACGAAAACTTCGACAGGTACGCAGAAGATGCGTACAACAAGGCAGACTGGTGCTGTAGTTTCTACAGTTGGGATAAGTTCGCCCGCACGTGTATGGACATATACAGAGCTGGAGGTGTTGTCCATTGATGGATAAGTTTCTTGCGTATGTAAAGGCATGGTTGTCTCTACCGTTTATTCTGGCAGAACTTTCATCTAATATCGGGAACTTTATTTCAATTATGTTATCGGCGCAATTCCAGGAAGAGCAGGGATGGAATCCGCAGCAAGAGGATACCGGTACAGCAACAATAGACCCGTTGGGGGTAGCAGAGCAGTTTGCCGATGCAATTGATTATGACAGCTACGCTGAATCAGAAGTGTTGGAGCGCATCGCGTCTTTGGATCCTGGGGAAATGCGTCTTTTGTATCTCTACGAAAAGAATCATAAAAATCGTCCTGCAATCCTGGAGGCGCTAAGTGGCTACATCAATAGACTATGAGCGGTTACGCAGAGATATAGGTGTAACTTCTTCCGAGTTATCTGATACAGAAGCCCAGGCTATCTTCGACGAGGCGGCTGAATATTACTCAGATACTGCTTCAATTAATGCCATGGCCCGGATTATTTTGATTCGTGGTTTGCTGGCCGATTCTGCCAAGATGGTTACGTACCAGCAGAATACCAGTATGGAGCAGTTAAGCGATGTGTATAAGCATTTATCCGCATTGCTCCAGACGTGGGAAAGTGATCTGGACCGGGCGGTTGGGCAGGATAAGGCGGTGTTCAAGGTATGGTAACTGCAAACCAGTGGATGGGCGTGCAGGAAAGTTCTTTAGGTACGCCTTCTACTGTTGAAGCGACCAGGGCCGTCCTTGCCTGGAATCGTATTTCACGTAAACCGACGTCGGTTGTATTCAAAAAACCTGACGGTACATCGACTGCTACGCAAACTGTGCGTATAGAGCCGTACAGTACCAGTGACGTGGAGGCAACCGATGTTTCGGGTACTACTGAATCCCGTCGCTACATTGTGCTTGGGGTAAGGAATCATCCGACTGTACCTGATACAGATATAAATGTTGGATACATGTTTGGTATCAACAAAGAACGTTTTCGTGTTGTGGATTTAATTTTACAACCTGGAGAAATTCAAGCTGTCTGTGAATCGTTCCGGTAAGTTGAAAGTAACCATACTGAGTGCATTCAGAGATGCGGAATCTTATGTAGGCAAGTACATCAACCGTATCATAGATTTCATAACTTTATGCGGAAACAAGTACGATGTCAATCTTTTGTTGGGTACAGGGGATAGCAGAGATTCCACAGATTCTGTGTTGCTGGTATTCAAGAAACTGGCGCATTATGTTGAGTTGGTGGATGTATATCATGGTGGGCCGTCTTTTGGCAGCATTGTCCACCCTGTACGCTTTCGCCAGTTGGCCTACGTGTGGAATAGATTGTGGAGACGTATACCTGAAGATTCTGATATAGTGGTATTCATGGAAAGCGATTTGGATTGGTCTGTTCTGGACCTGCGCGTATTACTTAACCATGTTGTTTGTGGTGGGTTCGTAGCCGTTGCTCCCATGATTATACATAGGGAAAGTAACGGCAATGAGATTTTCCGAGATACCTGGGCATATGTTGCAGATGGCGTTCATTTTCAAAACGGTTGGCCGTACCACCCAAATCTTGTAGACAAGCAGAATTTACGTGATGGTAGGTTTTTGAAACTGGAATCGGCTGGTTCTCTTGTAGTGTCTCTTGCACCATATGTTATCGGTGCAGAATTTACAGAAGTCGGGTTGATAAAAGATATATGTAGTACAATTTATTCACGTGGAGGGGATTTGTGGTTGGACACAAGCACAAAGGTATACCATCCTTAGAGGTATGCACAATAGACAGCGGACAAGTATTGTATGATTTTCTGTCCGGTCAGCCGGACGGGTATTTGAAGTACTTCACTCCGTTCCACATTGACGCCCAGTATTTGCACAGCATGGTTCTCCAAAATGTTGACGATATATATTATGGGGTTTGGTTGGATGACCGCATGGTCGCCTTTTTTATGTTGCGCACCCTGGGAGGGCGGTACACGACGCCTTCCTTTGGTGTTGTGGTGGACCATGAGTTTTCCGGGTTTGGTATCGCCAGGATGTGCTTCGAGTATGCGATACATCATTGCCGTATTGTAGCCGTAGATGAAATACTGGTACATGTTTATAAAGAGAACGCACCGGCATTGTCTTTATTTAACAGCTACATGGCGGCCCGTGTGGAAGATCTGGGTGATATGTATGCCTTTTGGTTCTCTGTTGATACTACGGCAAGATTGCCGTCTTTTGCCAGTGCTGTATCATTGCAAAAGGATGCAGCAGAACTGGTTAAGTTAATCGAACAAAACTGGGGATTTACGCCTACGCAGGATTTCTGTAAAAGCTTCCTTTCATTCATATACGGGGTCGGTGGTCAACATGAACGGGGAGAGTAAGTTTAAGAGGTTGCTGAAGTCACGAAAGTTCTGGGCGGCGGTTATATCCATCGTGTCTGTGTTGGGTGCTTATTACACCGACCAGTCTGCATCATTAGATGTAGGTAAAATCGTTGATGCCATTGTTACGATAGGTGCGGTGTATATAGGTTCTGTTGCACTGGAAGATGGACTTAGTAAGAGTTTTCTAATTGATAAAGCACGGGAAGAGGACGTTAATTGGAATTCATAGCCGATGAACCCGACGCTTGAAGCAGATATTATTTCGCTATTACAAACGAATTCCACATTAACTTCTCTGCTAACCGGTGGTATGTACGCAGCCGGTAGCCTTGGCGTTGACGGTATCAACCATATGACTACGCCGTCTGCTTTTACTTCAGACGGTGAATTAAAGCCATGTATCCTTGTACGTGTGCGTAGTGTGATTCCAACTTACGCTGTGTTGGACATGCTCGAAAAGCGGGCCAGTGTGGATACAATTGTGGAGATTTATCTTTATGATGACATAAATGCAGGATATAGTACAATAGATACGGCAACATCTGAGGTGTACGACACCTTATTGGGTTCGTTTGTTGGGGAATCTTTTGAACTGATATTACTGAATATACTCAGTCGTGTCAGGGATGAAGGTTCGTTGTTTCGGGCTAATTTGACCAGGATGGATTGGCAGATAAGTGAGGTTTACTGATGGCACTAAAGACGTTTCATTACGGTTTGCGTGATTTGAAGATTGCGGCGTGGCAGGGAGAGGGTACATTTGGCACGGCATATGACGTGCTCGGTGCCCGTTCCATGTCCGTGCAATGGGTTGTGGAGACGGACGAACTTCGGGGTGATGATGCGGTACTGGACCGGTATGCCAAGGTGATTGCCGTTACCTTCACCCTCGAGCACGCGTCTGTAGACCTGGAGGTACTGGATTTGCTCATGGGTGGTACGCTTGTGAGCAATGCCAGCTACGAAGATTTCATGGTCGGTGAAACTGATGATGTACCGTTCGTGGCTGTTGCCGGTCGTGTGGTTGGTAGCGGTGGCTCGTATGACTTGCATCTGCTCGCACCGAAGTGCCGTCTATCCGGCAACCTGAACTACCAGGCACAACAGCAGCAATACCTTATTCCAAGCATGGAGCTTCAGGCTGTGTACGAAGGTGCCACGAATGGGTTCCTTCGGGTGCGTAAGTTTACTGCTCCTACTGCCCTGGAGATTCCGTTGCGCACCACCACCGGTGGGCTATAATAGAATACAAAATAACTACCGTATACTGGAGGATTTATGTCAAGTAAAAAGGTTACGCCTGCCAGTCAGTGGCGGGAGGCACGGGAGGTTGGGTATATCAAGGAACTGCCGTCCGGTAAATACGCACGCTTGCGTGCCGTATCGCCGGATATGCTACTGCAACATATTCCTGATATACCCAACGTCCTGAAAAAACTGGTACTGGACATGTTGTTCGGTGGTAAGGATAGTTCTCCACAGGAACTTCTATCCGCCGATAATAATAGGACAGAAGAGGAGCGGGCAGCCGCTTTAGAGCTATGTAACATCGTATGTAAGTTGGCGTTCGTTGAACCGAAAGTTGTAGACGAACCAGTCAACGACGATGAAATATCAATCTATGATATAGATATAGTAGATAGGGGGTTTGTGTTCGCTTTGGCCGTACAACCGGCTGAAGTGCTCCGCACCTTTCGTTTCGAATCGACACAGGGTGTGGAGTCTATATCTGACGGCCAAGACAACGGCCAGTAGACCATCTGAATTACTGAATATCGAAGACAAATGGGCTGCCTATCAACTGGATGAAGCTGTTGTATTATTTGGAACAATTATAGAAAATGCACTGATGCAACAAGTAAATAGGGGTACACGAGACGAACCCAGGTATGAAAGCAAGTACACACTACAGCAACTGCTTACGCCTGGGTTTGTTATTGAGAGTGAACAGGATACAGTATCGGATACGTTGGACGATTTGTCCGGTGTTGCGGGGATAGTTGCCGATGCCGTCTAACATAAACGTAGGGTTACGAGGGAATCTCAGATGGGAGTTTGCCCCACAGGTATTGAGCCAGGGAGCCAGACGCCACAATGAGATGCTGTATAACAACACAAAGCAAGTACTGGGTGACCTGACTAAAGATATAGAAAAGTGGATGAAGGCAAATGCCCCATGGAAAGATCGTACCGGTAAGGCACGTGCTACCCTAAGTGCTACTCTGGTAACGAACGATTACCCAACTCCCCTGATTGGTGTTATTACCCTGAGCCATGGAGTACCCTACGGGTTGTGGCTTGAGGTAGCCCACGGTGGTAGGTACAGCATTCTCGGTCCCACCATTGATTATTGGGGTGGACGTATTATGCGGCTTGTTAGTAACATGATGAAAAGTCGTAAGGGCATGGGCAACACAGTTGTTGTAGCGCATCGTACACTTGTTGCAGGGGATCGGTTCTACTAATGGCTAAGGTAACGGGTGCAGGTCCTGGGGCCGGTGCTAGTCTTGGTAAAGCTGTTGGGCGTATTGAGATATATGCCGACAATCTTCAGATTGTCCAAAAACAGGTCAACGACTTTAGCAGCAACGTATCTAACAGTTTCAAGCAACTCAACCAAAATATCACAAAGAACACGGCTAATATCGGGCATAGGATTAACGCTACTTTTAACCAACTAAATCAAAGTGCGAACGTAATCAACAACAACATGAATAAAGCCGCCCAGGCTACGCAGAATGCCGGGCAGGCTGCTCAAAATGCTTCCTCTGGTGTAAATACCCTGACAAATTCATTTAATAGGGCGTTGCGGATACTAAGTAGGGTAACGATTGCTTACGTATCCATTAGAACTTTGGTGACAACTATATCACGTTCGTTTGACGTGGTGGAGTTGGCCGGTAAAACAGACCGGGTTGCCGTGTCATTCGCCCACCTCTCTGGTGGTGCGCAGGCTGCTGCAATTAACCTGGACATTATCCGGCGTGCCTCCCGTGGTACCTTGTCCGATTTTGATGCCATGCAGGTTGGTACCCAGGCCATGGCGGTGGGTCTGGCTACTACCAGTGAACAGTTGGACCGTGTTATCAAATCTGCCCGTGCCGTGACCTTTGTGTCGCCCGTTATTCGGGACATGTCTGATGCCATCAGTCAACTTACCTTGACGGTGGCAAACATGAGTTTCCGCCGTCTGGACCAGCTCGGTCTCAGTGTCACCGAAGTAAAGGACCGGATGGTGGAATTGCGCAGAGTGTATCCAGAACTGGATGACCAGGAGTTACTACGTGAAGCGGTACTGGAGCGTATCAACGAAAAGTACGGTGAACTTCTAGAAAAAACATCCGCGATTGATACCATCGAAAGAACGTCTGCTGCCTGGCGTAACCTTCGGGAAGAAATAGGAAGGTTTATTTATCCGGCTGTCCTCCCATTTTTAGAAAACCTTACTGTAGGATTCCGGAACTTTAACGATGCTATAAAGTACGTATCAGATATGCTGAAGAACATGAAGATAAGCATAGGTAGTATGGATTTAGCGTATCTAAAATTTATTGGGAATTTTTTGTGGTTTTTTATTCCGGGTGTTGCTGTTTATCAGATCGGGTCGTCTGCGACGCGTAGTTTTGCCCGCGGTGCTGGTGCTGGTGAGGGTGCACCTACCGACTTTTTTTCAGTATTGGTCCGGTTACCAGATTATATTAATCTGTACCGTATGCGTTTGACACGCGGATTTAATGAGATGTTGGGCCGTTCCGTAGATGAAAGTTTGAATTTTTCCATACAGCAGTTACAGGCTCGTGTATCCGGTATTACGCTTCCTGTCCCCATTATGCAGCCGCCGCGGCTTGGCCCAAGCCAAACTGGTGGTATCTTTTACAATGAAGAACGTATACAGGCCATCATGGAGTATTTCGATAAAGTAGAAGAAATAGAGAGGGAGTCCAACAACCGCAGGCTTAAAGCAGAGGTAGAGTACCGGCGGATGTTGGAGGAAAAAATAAAAGATTACAATACGCAGTTGGCCCGTGAGGAGGAGGATTTTGCCAGACAACGGGCGCGGGCATGGGATGAATACTACCTGGATTTGGCAGACATGGCAGAAGATTATGCCATGCGCAGGCGTCAGGCGGATGAAGAGCTATCTGAACGTATACAGGAAATACGGGAAGATACCAACGATAAATTGTTGGAACTGGAACGCAAGTATCAGCGTGACCTTGAGGAACTGAACGCAGACCATCGGGATAATATGCTGAAGGCGGCTGCCCGACTGGATGCGCTTGGTATTCTGGAAGAAAAACGTAGTTACAACAAACGTTTGAAAGAGTTACAAGACAGGCTTGAAGAAGGTAGAAAGAAGGAATTAGAGGACAGGGATAAGCGGATTGACGATGCCAGGAAGTCCGCGGATAAACAGCGTAGGGAAGAAGAGGAGCAGTATCGGTTACGTCTTGAGCGTATGCAGAGGGACTTCCAACGGCGGCTACAGTTGGAAGATGAAGACCGTGCATTACGCTTGCAACGTATGCGAGAAGACCACGAGGCGCAACTTGCAGAAATGAAACGTGCCTTTAATGACCGCATGTTCTTGATTAATGAACAAGAACAACAGGAAAAGAAACTACTTGAAGATGCCTTCATTGAGCAATTGAATGAACTGGGATTGTTTCATAGTAACTGGTATGAGTTACAAAAGAAACACCAGGAGAACACATTGAAGTTATTTGAGCAGTGGTGGGAAGAAATAGGTAAACGTTTTGAAAGAGAGTTTAAGGCACAGGAGGCACTTAACAGGGCGTACAGCAGACAGGGCATGAATCAGTATGGACCACGGGAAGCTTTCCCTGGTTTCTATAGCCCAGCCGTTCCGTCGGCATATGCCGATGGTGGGTACGTACAAAAAACCGGTATGGCGCTAGTTCACGCTGGTGAGTTTGTACTAAGTCGTTCTATGTTAGAGGGATTGGGTAGCCGTACTTATAACAATAGAGTATCTTCGGTAAACATCATGCCTGGTGCCATTCAGATATATGGTGGAAGTGAGGATGTTGCCTATGCGGTACGTAGAGAACTGGTCAATATATTTAACAGTATCTAAACTTATCCTGGTTACCGTTATTGTATGTTTACTATTCTTTCTATCCGGCTGTGTGTTCCAGATGGACAGGAATGTCAAGCCCTGTCAGGGTGACAATGTTTGTGCGGTAAGGGGTATCCAGCGTGTCTACTTATAAGATTGCAGATGGGTTCAACGTTGCCCTTGGTTCAATGACAGACATAAACCCGCAGCCGCGCAGTGACGGTATCCGTATCGGTCGTCGCGTCTATACAGCCAGCGGGCTGGTCGTGGATGAAGCGTTGTATATAGAGCTCATGTACGATGTCCTTACAGTTGCCGTCTATCAAAACCTGTTATCCCAATTTGGGTTAAGCGCAGCTAAGTACAATAATGTTACTGTATATGTGCCGGACGACACGTACACGTTTGTGCGTATGAATGGCACTATTATTAGACCGCAGCCTGGTAGTGACGTGCGCCGAAATATTTTCCTTCGGGACGTGATGTTTCTGGTTCGCAATCTGGAGCCTGCATCTTAGCTGTTATGCGTCTATTTCTATTAAGCCCACAAATTATATTTCAAGCTCAAGTCAACGGTTCTGTTTCTTCTTATCCAGTTGATACAATTACCTATGACACTGTAGTCACAGGTACTTATACCAACATTGCACCAGGCATGACGGTACTGTTTGGTAGCACTGCCGGTGCCAGCGATAGGGGGATGCAGCGGATTCGCAAACCTGCTACATCTTCCCAGATTTACATCGGACGGGCTTCAAACGGTTCGTCCATAGGTCAGGTTACCGCTGACGACAATACATGGATTACCGTACTGGATGATTATCGGGTATGGGGTAAGACGCCGTTCTTTGACGAAGACGGTACCGTATACATGGACAGTGATATTGCGTATACGGATGAAAATGAGCAACCACCGCCTGTTGCAAATTGTGGGCCAGGATATGCCGGTACTATCAGCAGCGGCTATATTACCGTTCAGCTAGATGGAAGTTCTTCCTTTGCAACTGCCCCAGGAGCTTCCATTTCCTCTTATTCCTGGAATGTGGCCGATGGGACCATTATTTCTGGTACCAGTACTGACCCGACCATTACGGTACAGTTTCCAGGTGGATTTCGTTGGGTCAGCCTGACCGTCACAGATAGCAACGGTAAAACCCATACAGCCCGTTGTCCTATCTACGCCAGAGACCCAAACAACGACACTTCTATAGAAGAGTTTCAAATAGAGCGACATACGATTACACAGCAGGGCCAGATAATTACATTACATATTTATAAAAACCTGGATCCTGATTTATATCCAGATGGTACCCTTGCCATTATATTTGACGGTGAACCGGCTTCGGCATCGGACCGGTCCAACATACTATTCATCGGTTGGCATGACGGTGAATCTGAAAATATTAACTCTTTGCGAGAAGGTTTTCAAAACAATAGTTTGTTAACCTTTACAGATGTTGCGGGGCAATTGAATCGACTTCCAGGATTTACCAAGGCGTTGGAGTATTCCACGACTGACACAGGGTGGTTGTATACGCAGAATGCGAATATCAATCACTTTTTGCATTACATTTTGCACTGGCATAGCACTGCGTTGGAGCTGGCGGACTGGGAGTGGGTTAACGGCGGGGATAGTTACACGTTTACGATACTTGCTACTGGCAGTGGGAGCTTGTTGCGCCAGGTATCCGATTTGTGTGGAGCGTTGGTACCTGACCATATTTTTACGTATAATAGGTTGGGCAAGTTACGTGTTCTACCTGACCCGTTGATACAGGATACTGCTGACCGTACTGCCACGGTGCAGCGCCATATTGTTGAAGATGAATGGACTGACCTTGACTATGAGGTACGCCCCCACCCACAATACTACTGGTTGCGAGAAAATGCCGTAAAGGTTGGTAGTTTTACGGACCCAAATCAGATAACACCTTTGTTTTCCATTGCACCTGGTACGTCCCCTGGAATGGGTAGCATGGAGCAGACAAAGGGAGAACAACTGGCTCTGAACCAGGCGGACTTGAACATTAGCTGCGGTAACAGATATGCCAGATTGAACGCCAAGTATAGTGAATTTAAGATACGTCTTGCTAACGGGGATGTATCAGGACTGGACCCGGCGGATATGACCTGGGTGGAATTGACGCTCAGTTCTACGTCTGCCGCCTATCGCGAACTTTCTTTCACACAGGCTCGTGGACTTCTCAAGCAGATAGATATTACGTATGTCTACAACAAAAGTGGCATGTATAAAGAGGCTACTCTGGTGTGGGAGAAGGAGACCAGCGGTCTGCCTGGGGTAACGGAAATACCTGAGGTTGGTGCAGAAGTACCGCAGGTGGATAACTGGTGGCCCGGGTATTACGATGATAACTTTGATGAACCGGCTCCTTCTTCGCCCTTTGCCGGTAACCCGGCCATGTATGTTATGTGGTCACGTACTAAGATAGTTAGAACGGCGAACATAATGGATACGTATCCAAATTGGGAAGATATTACCGGGACAATTACCGGTGATATAAAGGATGCTTTCTATGTTATGCCCACGCAAAGTTCTGTTGGCATGTGGGTAATGACTACTGATGGTATCTGGTGGACAGAAGATATTACGGCTCCAACAGTGACGTGGCAACATAAATTAGATTATGCCACAGCAACAGATTCACTGGTATTCCCATCAGATGGTGATCCGTTTGAGTTTGTAGCTATGGCCCATGCTCCTGGTACTCCAGGCTATTTGATAGTACTTATTAGTTTTTTTTGGGATAGTACAAGTGACTTTTCGTATAATCATTGCTATTTTAGATATACCACAGACTACGGCGATACGTGGTCACTGCATGACATGGACTACTATACATATAGTAGTTTAGGCTATACAAGGACGTATTACGGTAGTGGTACACATGGTCTTAGTATAATGGATGGTACAACTCGAGTCGCCTATTTTGGCGCTGCCCCTCGTGTTGGAGCGTCAGGTCGTGGTACTGTATTTGTGTCAGAAACGCTATCTCCTCTCAATTTTGTCGCATTACACGACCCGCCGTCTGATTCACCTGCTATTAATGATGGTGGAAGAGTTTCGGTTAAATGGCAATTTCCTAATGGATCGCCAATTTATAGCATAAGAGGTACAGGGACAACTAGTCAAAACCCAAAACTATATCTGAATGATAGTCTCACAGCACAACCATTGCCTTCTGGATACGATGCGATACAGTATACTAGGCCGAATCAGGATCCAAACAATCCAGATCATTTGATAGCGTGGTTTAGAGTTACCGGTAGTTATACAGACTGGTCTTTGTTCGAGACTTTCGACCAGGGATCTACGTGGTCTGGGCCTTTATATAGTATATCCATGTCTACCGGTATTTCGTATGCGTCTGTATACCAAACCCCAAACGGTTGGCCTGGTAATTCAGATATGTGGTGGATTGTTAGGATGGGTCGTGATACGAGCACTGACCCAGTTTTGCTGTATACGGATGATCGTTTTGGGACTATAACGGATAGGACAGGTAATTTATTTTCTGTAATAGGGACGTGGTACGCTTTCGAAGATGGTATCAACGGCGTTGCTTTGCCCAGGGTGGGGTATAACACATAATGCCTACGCTACGTGAGATAAGACAGGCTTTCGACCGTGCACGTCGCTTGTCTGAGGACAGGGACTGGGTACGTGGCCGTTTGGGGAGAATCAATCCAGATGGCAGCGTATCTATTAAAGTTTCCAAACGTCCAGGCTATGTATATGTACGTACTGCTTCCGAAGGTAACATGTCCGTGACGGTAGCCCGCAACATGGGTGTACCGTTACGGGCACATTTGCCCGTAAAGATGAAGATGGTCAACGGGGTAATGACCGTCTATGGTGTTGACGATTCTGGCGGTTTAATAGAACAGTTTGCAAACAATTCAGGTAGTTTTTTCTCAGTACCTTACCACACTCATGCCATAGGCAGCGGCATGGAGTATCCGATAGAAAGTCTACGGTTGTTACCTGGTTTGGTGACGTACTCAACCGGTATGGTCGTGGCCATATCTGCGTTCAGGTATTATTTTCTAGGTAACTGGTACACTTACACAGGTGGTACGTTGGATTTAACACCGTATAAACCGGCGACTACAGGGAACTGGCGTTGGGTGGTGGTCTGCATGGACCCTACCACAAACTCACCAACGGCTGTAACTGGGCCAGAGGTGGCGACTAGTACGTCCTTGTCTCTGTCGGACATAGACAGTCTTGATTTCGGCGTCAACATACCGCTTATGGCGATACGGGTACGGGAAAGTGATACGGCTGTCAATAAGGTGTCCGATTACTTTGATGCCAGGGCGTGGTTAAATATCGGTAGTGGGGATGTAGAGGAAGTGATACGGCGTTCGTGGATGGGGATATAGTATGGCTTTTGTAGAGAAGTCCAGTGATGGGGTATTTAACGACACAACACCGGTGACGCTTGTATCGGCACCTGCGTCTGGTGTCAGGTACATTATTCGTACCATCACGGTATACAACGCAGACACGGCCCAGGTTACCGTGACGTTGAATTATGTTAACGGTGCTAACAGTAGGACAATTGTCAAAGTCCCGTTGGACACCGGGGAAACATTACTGGTAGACGACCATATTGTGCTGGACGATACGACGAAATCCATCCAGGGGGTATTGTCCGGTGCGGTTACCGCGAACCAGCCTAACTATGTGGTTACTTATGGGGAGGTAAGTTAACTGTGTCTATCATGGTTTTAAAGGCAGATGGTGCCATAAAGATGTCCTACAATCAAGTGGACCTGTCTTCCGATACGGTATCCGGTGTATTACAGCCAGACAAAGGGGGTACTGGTATCAACAACGGCACCAACTTGTTGACGATACCAGCCACAGGTACTGCTGCGTTAAAAGGGGGTACTCCCATTCCTGGAAATGTAACACAATGGTCGGATGCCAATACGGTAGGTGATGGTGGATTTTCAGTTCTTACTATTACTAGAAAGACTGGTACCCCTGTTTCTGGAAATGTAACACAATGGTCGGATGCCAATACGGTAAGTGATGGTGGGTTTTCAGTTCTTTCTATTACTAGAAAGACTGGTACCCCTGTTTCTGGAAATGTAACGCAATGGTCGGATGCCGACACAGTAAGTGACGGTGGATTCGCGATCAACGATATTGCCAGAAGGAGTCAAAATAATACGTTTACCGGTACTAATATTTTTGGTACTGGTGCCGCTGGGGGCCGGGTGGCTGTCAAAGCACAAAGTGGTAGTGAAACGGCACTAGTAGTAGATACGGACGCGAGTCCAACTGTCGATGGTGCGGTATTTAGGTATAACGGAAATAATGCATTGCGGTTTTTCCAAACAGGTTTACGCCATATGGTGCTGTATGCTGCACCGTTCGATAATGGTTCTGGGTTAGGTAACCAATTGTTGTTAAGTCATAACAATAATTCTAGTACTCCTGCGGCTGGACATATTGCGCTACGTTCGCTTGTCGGCGTGTTATACAGTATTTGGCCCGACGTGTCTGGAAATTTAAGAATCGGCTCTGATCCAACTTATGCTAACGATACATCTGGTACCGTGGTTGGTACCCAAACATCTTGGCACGAACTCAAAAGAGATATTGAGCCGCATGAGGATGTTGCTGACAGCCTGGCACGTATCCGGGCTGTACCACTGTATCGGTTTCGTTTTAAGAACGACTCGCAGCGGGGTGACAAACAGGTGCGGGGTATTGTTGCGTTTGATGAAAACAAGGATGCCTGGTACATGATGAATAATCTGCACCCGAACGCCATTCCGGCACTGGACGAAGCGGCCATCATCGGCGAACTAATTGGTGCCGTTCAGGAACTGGCAGAGAGAGTGGAACAGGTAGAGAGAAGGATTAATCGTGGGACAGCTTAGTATCACAGTCGGCGGCCTGACGGCCACATGACGTACAAGGCGGCCGTCTATAGATGTTGGCGCAGAGGACGCCCCGCTAAAGCGGGGTGGTGAATGCGCCATTTTCTATATAACATTTGACTTGCATAGAAAAAATATCTTATAATTCTAGTACTCGGACGTGGGCTGGCGTCCGTGGGTTCAATCCCTAGAAGCTCCCCGCTTTAGCGGGGAGAGCAGTCACTACGCGACTACGATAAGGTAGGGGAAGGAAGAAAGAAAGGAAGGCCCGGCTAACTGACGCCGGGCCTTTGCTATTCTCCGGGCTCCACCATGGGGCACCCAGGCCGATGCGCACCACGGCCCGCCGCACCACCGTATCAGCTCACGTTTCGGCGCCTCCTGCCCGGGTTCGTTCGGTGGCGTGGGGTGGGAGGGGGAGGGTACTCGGCACCGTTCGCCGAACGTTTGGTTTTCCTGACAAAAATTTGTCGTTGACTATTGTGACGTTATGCCTGTCATTCGTACCGAAGTCTATCGGGAAATAGTAGTCTTTCTGTTCATCCGATGTATCCTGTTGGTGCTGTTGGCGTAGTGTAGCAATGGTGAAGAGTGTATACAGACTACACGTACCTACACCCATAAGGAATCCGAGCATCATAGCCACGGCATCTTTATTTAGATAGCTCGGTGTGGTAACAAACAGTACGATACCGAACAGAAACGCGGACACATAGACTGCTGCTATTATCTTTTTCATATCTCCATCCTAACTTTTTTGCTTTTAACATAATCGACAAACCGAAGTGGCGGTTTTGGTGTATACCAGCTTATGTTATTCTGGGCCGTATATTCCTTGTATGTTGAATACCATTGAACCTTTGGGTACCCAGATTGTGCCAGCTCTTCAGGCGTGTAAAGTACGACTTTTCTAATAGTTGTTTTTCCTTTCCACCTTATTCCCCTTAAAACTTTCTTTATCTTTGGGTTATACGTGTACTGTCCTGATAACAGTACAACAATGGCCAGTATGGTAACGTCATGGGCGTACAGCCAGGTCATGGCGTGATGGATATGAACTATCCATATATCCACCTGTTCTGGCGTGTAGGTGGTAACGTCAGCCACCAGAATAATGTCTCCAGGTAGTTCTAGTGCTTTGGGAAAATATACAACATCGGGACTGTTCCCACAGGTGAGGACAGTCCCGTACATGTTTACAATGTAAGCTGTTTTATTCTTTCTACCTCGCTTCTTACCCATCGTCTACTTTTGGATTATGGGTAAAAACAAATCATGTACTTCTGGTACAACCATAACACAGTCGGTGTCGTGTCGTCGGTCGTACAGTACAGCAGACACACACCAGTATCCCTCCACAGTGGGTGTAAACGTAGTTCTCAAGGTCAAGGGTCGTTCATTGGGATACGGGTAGTTACAGTCTGTGTATAAATAAAGGGTAACCAGCTGTTCTGTGATGGTAACGTAGTCACCAAACAGGCCGCACTCTTCTCCACTTGGTGTAGCCACCACATAGATTGTTATCTCTTCGCCGAATTCTACTAGGTACGGAAAGATAATCACCCGAAGTGACCATAGCAACATTACCAGGAAAGTCATTTTATTCATCCTTTCTACTATAAAAATTAAAGCGGAAAGTTACCTATCCAGGGCAACCACAACTGAATCATGGTGAACCCGATGTCAAGGTAGTCCCCCTGGACCAGGGGTGAATGGGGATACAGTCCGCACATGTCCACGTTCGGCACACAAACCACCAGGGTAACTTCTGTATAATCACTCAACATCGGAAAGTATACAATGCCCAAGTCATTGGTTATTCCGATAAAGTACCAGTTTCCGTAACTATCTATCAAGCCGACTTCTCTTCCAGGCAAGTCAGGCTCATATTCTTCGCTGTACTGCCCTGGTATGCCATCTCTTTCCAGGTACACGTGAATTCCAGCGTGCCCGGGTGGCACAGGCGGGCCTCCCAGAATATTACTGGATGCTTGTGCTGGCAGTGGAATTGTTGCCGCAACAATTGCAACAACGGCAACTATTATCGCGATGAAAGCTATGCGCTTGTTCATGGTTGTTTACTCCTGTACTTTCTATAGAAGCTCTAAAACTGACTCTAAAAACTTACCCACATTTACATCATCCGAGCGCACATTTGCCTTTTGTAACCATTGCAGTAACGTAGGCAGACTATACTCGTTGTCGTTTGTGTCCCAATAAGCGTAGTGACAAGACGGGCACCCCATTATGCCTTCTTCTATTTCATGTAATTTATTCTTTCTCCCTATCCACCCACATCCTGGGCATACGATTGTTTGTTTAAACACTGTGTATAATGTTTTCTTTTTCCCCTTTCTTGACGGTACTGTACTGTATATGCTGTGTAGTTTTTGCAGAACTTGTTCTTCCATATTTATTCTCCTGTATTGATAGCGGGGCGATTTGCAAATATTTTTAGGTACTTGCAAATCGCCCCTATACCTAATAACTAGAGATAGTTAGGCGGTTTCTTCCATGGTTCGTGCTATCAAGTACGCAATTTCATACAGAGCGTACTGATACATGGATTCCTTGTCTATTCTGTCGATAATAGTTTTTAGGTCCTTATACTGGAGTTTTCCCAGCTCCATAATTGGAATACCAAGCAGGGCCATCCATGTTTCATCTACATAGGGCAATAGTTCTTCCACTGCCTGTCCGTTCTCGAAAGACTTTGTTGCGACCCGTACCATTTCGTTATACAGGTCTTCTGGTATATCAGAAGACCATTTACCCTTGCCAAATCTACTCTTTACAAAAGAACGTATCTTGTCTACGAACTGTCGGCTTTCTTCGGATATTTGGTCAAAAGGGAGTTCTGGTACATCGGAAAAGTCTATGTCGTCAATCACATCGGAATACTGGACTTTCCCATTTGTGACGGATTCTGGTACGTTGTCTCCAAGAATATGGGAGAACTTTTTAATCTTGTATTCGTCGCCCTTGGGGGACGTGCCTGTCTTGCCTGTGTCCCGCAGAACAATGCGGAGTGGCTGGGGTAGTTTCTTAAGGATACCCTGTTTTTCAGCCGCATCGAACGGCGGTACAGTTGAGTAGGCCAGGTCCTTTTTGTTGGCCAGGGCGGCATATACCTCATCTTTGAAGGGAAGCTTATCGAAATCTTCTTCCCATACGGTTGCCCCGCTGATACGGAACTTCAAACCTTCTCGGTAGAAGTATACGGCTGGTTTACCGCTATGGGTGATGCCAACTACGTAGTGGGTCACGTCCACTACTTCTTCGTCTGAAGATAGCTCTGGAATTTTAGGTACTTCTCCAGACTGCATTAGCAGTTCCAAAAGTGTTTTAATATCTGATACGTGTTCTTCCGGCGTGTCGCTTCTTACGGTATGCGAAATTTCCAGGTATTCCCCGCTAACAGGGATATACATACGCCAGAAGCTGATGTATTTTCTTTCGTCACTCATGGCTTAATTCCTTTCCTTTCTCTTCTTCTGTAACTTCTGGTAGCTCCACATATGTCCACAACTCTACCACTTTATTAAACATACCACTGGCTGTTTCCCATACACCCTCTCCTCTGTATATGGCAAGTTCCAGGTACATTTCCCCGTCAACTTCATCTACAAATACTCCATCATTCAGAGATGGATAATACAGCAGGACGATGGAGTTTAGTTCCGGGTAGCCGTCCTCCTCTACTCTTCTCCACCGATAATTTTTGGGTTGGTTGTACGCATTGTCAAGAAAGTTCTCGATGGAAGATATGGGGTCGAACTCAGACGAGGACATAGACCATGCTCCCGACCAGGGTGGCTGCACTCACAATTAAGAACAGGACGATACCAAAACAACCGTCTTCTTTTTTGCTTTTGCTGTCAGGTTCAATCCAATTCGTACTCATGGCACTTACTCTCCTTGTTTACTAGAATGATTAAAAGCGTTCCACCAACCATCAATAATATGCTTGTGGTATTCTTCTAAGATAGTAGGCGGTATACTGATACGGCTTAGACTAAGCCCTAGCTCAAACATCCATTCCCCAACGTGGTACAGAACATCGTCCACGTTTGGTTTCAATAGAGCATTCTCGATATGGTCGCATATGTATTCTGCATCTAGCTTAACCAGATGCTCACCTGTGTCGTAAAAAATGTCGTCTACGTTAAATTCAGCAGCGTTATCCAGTAGGGTTTCTAGTACTCTTGTAGAGACAATACTACAAAAGCCTTCCGTGTCTTTTACAACTCTGGGTGCCAGTCGAGAGGAACCCAGGGATATGTACGTAACTCCATATTCATGGGCAATGTTGGCAGTATACTGCACGTGCCCTGCATTGGTGTACGCGGGCTTTATTGTCATAACATTTCTGGTTGTCTTAGACATTTTATGTACACCTCCTGTGGTTAATGGTTAGACTACTTTACCGTTTAGATAATTCTCTATTGCTTCGATGGCCTCCTGTACGGAGTACGCCACGTAGCAATAGTACCCAACTCTGGTAAATTTATCCAGGTACTCCTCTTGTTCCTTTGTCGGTTTGTTCCCCTTTCTTTTTAATTCCAGGTACATGCCGCAATAGTGCTTGCCGGTTCCGTCTGTGTTAACTGCATCTACCGGATATGCTACAAAAATGTCCGGTATTCCAGCGATCAATCCCGGTTCCTTTCTCTGTCCTGGTCTGTACTGGCCGTTGACGTTGGCGTAGATATAGGCATATCTGTTATCCGATAATGCTCGTTCGAATACAATGTCGAATACGGCCTGTTGCATATGCCATTCCAGATGGACAAGTGTGTCCACCTTGTCACTTTTAATCGGTCCATCTGTTTCGATTTTAATGTCGGGGTTATCTGTTTGAAGCCTTTTAATATCTTCCCACGTGAATTTTGGCATACTATCTCCTTTCGGTTTTCAGTTAAAACGGTGATTGTACGTGCGTTTGTATGGCAGGTGCCTGCTTGAACGTATAGTCGCTGTAGTTCAGTTGCAGGAACCACGTATGTAGTCTTGGTTCACAGACACCAAACCGTTGCTTCAGCAGACGAATAACGAACAGATTATTATCTACCTTGTATCCGGCACCGCTTGGCTCATACTCCAGCATGGTGCCATCGGTGTAGTATTTGCCGGGCATGGTGCACCCGAATACCTGCCCGGATGTCTGCTCCAAGTCGCTGGACCATTGTCCGTCTCCCATGGTAGGCATCTTTAACCCACTGTAGTTATCCACATCTCGTCTAGCCTGTGCCGCGGCAATTACGGGTACCTTATGCATTACGGCCAGGGCTTTACAGTCTTGTGTGGCTTTGGTAACCATTCCGGTCATATCGGATGGATTACCTGCTACTACTTCACCGCGTTTAGGGATACTTTGTAGATAATCTACCAGCACAGCACGGATGGTGAAGCCATCATTTTCCAGCATGGTCAGGCTTTCATGTAGTTCGTGCAAGCTGGGCGGGTACAAGGTGTCCGGGTCTCTGGCTGATTGCCCGAACACAATAATGTTGCTACTCATGTAGTAGGCTAATGCAGCCTTGATATTCTGCAAAGGCGTCGTCAAAATTTTACTGTATCCGTTTGGAATGTTCGCCAGAACGACAAATTGCTCAACCATAATTTCCCAGGTTGCATATACAACTACCTCTTTTGTTTCCTTACATAGATAACCAAACCGCTTGGCAAGGTACACCAGCCATGATGTTTTCCCATGGCCCGGCCTTGCCATTACGGTAATCAAGTCTCCTGCCCTCGGTGGTTGCACGATGTCGTCAATCGGTTGGATACCGTAGGTCAGTGGATTCTTGTTGTTTTGTAGTTCTTCTATTTCGTCCAGCGTAGACTTAATCGCCCGTGCTGGTGGAAACATGTATCTGTTTTTTGTAGCAGGTTTGTTGTTGTTCATATGGTGTCCCCTTCTGTCTAAGATACAACCACGGTACCAGTACCTGTGTCGGCGTTGGTATTATCTTTCTTATTCTGTTTGGCCCTTTCGTTGGCAACAAATGCCACGTAGGATTGGGGTCCCTTCATGGTTAACCCTCTATCCTGTCTGGCCTGTTCGCCTTTGCGTAACCCGGCTCGCAGTATACGTTCGTCTTTACCGGCGGCGGACCAAAGTTTTTCCAGTTGTCGTATTACGTTAGACAGTTTCCCCTCTGGCTCAAATCCGGTTTCCTGGTATACCAGCATGGCCAGCCATTTGATATGGTCCGGTGCTTTATCCAGCACCCTATACTGGTGCGCCCAGCGGTTGACCGTTTTCATACCCATGATGGGTCTGTCCACCTTGGGCACCCCAGGTATGGACTCCCACATGGCATCCAGCTCTTTTTCGACCTCTTCCTTTTCCTTTGATTTGGAAGACGGGCTGGACTTTTTGTCAGTAGGTTTTTCTTTTTCGGTTGTATCCGAGGGCCTGGAAGTTTGCCCTATTAGCCAGTCAATATACTTGTCATAATCAAAGTGGTAGATAGTGCGTAATTTACCGGCAACATTCTCTACAGTTACCTGTAGGAACCCATAGCCGATAAAAACTTCGCACCATTTTTTCACGATATACTCGGATAGGCCAAGTTCTTTTTCCCATTCCGGGTATGAATGGGAAAATTTACCTTTGCCCAGGTTGGACTTGCCGTCTGACCAGTATACTATTTGGTTCAGTAGGGCAGCTCCCTCTATGCTGCCCAACCTGCGTATCAACATAAATGGCACCACTAGCATACGTTCGGTGCCATGTAATTCTTTTAGTAATTCTTTTATTCCTGCTATGGTTGTCATAGGGGTGTACCGTGCGGTTGTCGCTCATATTTACTTCAGCCTTCGCGCCATTTGTACGGCGTTGTGGAACATGTCCACGCCGTACTCCAAAATAAAATCGTCCGGCTTTTCCCAAAGTTCTACTACGTAGACTTTGCCGCCGGACATTTTGACGATGTATTGTACTTCCACTCGGGTTGCGTCCACGTCGGGGTCCAGTACCAGCACAACATTGCCCCTATACTTATTCAGTACCTTGCCTATCTCTTTGGCGTATCCCAGACCAAGCAAACCTATTGTGTAGATATAGCCTGATTCAATTAACCGGATTGCCTTTTTCTCTCCCTCCACAATGTAAAGTGTTCCATTGTTTTGATAGAGAGCATCCAGATTGTATGCCGGTACCGGTGGTATCTTGTTGTGGCTCGTGTATTTGCCGTGTCCGTTGGGGTTAAGTAGTCTGTGGCGTATATCGACAATCTGACCGTGGTACGTAATCGGAATAGTCAGGCTATCCGAGTACGTCATTACAGGACACGTTGGGCAATATCCTAGTTTATATTTCTTTACTTCTTCTTCTGTAAATCCTTCCTTACCCCATCTGGTTGTTGCATCGGGGTGGGTATGGTACCGTTCCCATTCGGATAGTGGGGCTACTTCTTCTTTTACCTCCCTTGGTTCGTACTGTTTTATTTCTTCCTTGGTATCCCACCATCCTTTCTTATTGCATTTTCGGCACCAGTAGTTTCCCTCCTGGAAACACCGGAATCCATCTGTATCCGCCTTATCGGCGTTTGTGCATATTGTGGTTGGGCATGGTCCATATGCCTCTTTTTGGGATAGGGGTTTTAATGATGTATTCAAATTTCTTGCGGCTGTGCTCCACCACATAACCAACTCCTTAGCTATCAGACAGGACTATGAATACTTACTTAGCAGATACCATTCATAGATTTCTGCTACTTCCTTTCTGCTTACATATATCCTCCTTTGTTCCAGTGCCTGGGAGATGCGCTTATATATCTCTTCGTTGGGAAGGTCCTGTTCTGACAACATGGCGTATACCGCTTTGCCTATGTATACCTTGTACAGGTTTGCCAGGTTGTCTTGCTCTTTGTAGGCCATGGCAGCCTGTGCGATATAGGCGTAGCTCGGTCTGTTCCAGCCGATGTCGTCATAAATGATGGTAAACCTTTTCGGCAAGTTTGCCGTATTTATCGGTAACGTGCCGTCTGTGGATATAACGGCCATTGGTGGTTGGCTAACGCTGGCTATCCATTTTAGCAGATTTTTGTCGTCCAGCGCCACTTCAATTTCTTTACGATACCCCACACTACGTCGATTACGGGAACCGTACAGGCATATACGATTGCCTGTCAGGGGGATGCCGCCGCGAACAAAGTTCGCTACTGATATACCCCACACGTTGGTTGTCAGAAAACTTAACCTGTCTAGTGGGGATATGATATAGAATTCGTAACGTGGTTGGCCTGATGCATCCACCCAACCGTACTTGTCCATGTAATGCAGGTATACAATGGAATCCAGTTGGGTGGTGTATAGCCTGTCCGGGCTATACACCACCACCGTATTGTACAGCAACCTGGTTGACTGCTCAGCCATTAGCTTAGTAGCTTCCAGCCAAATGCACTTCCCCTATCACCGGGCCACCGATTGAGAGCATAGTAGTCACCACGCCATGCACGCTGGCAATAGGGGCAGTGTACAATACCGCGCCACGACTTCAGGTAAATGCTCTGCTTGGGTAGCATATCCAATGCTGCCGTGCAGGGCGTATCCACACTACCGTCGCACTTGTTCTTGTTGTTCATTTTTGTTGTCCTTTTTTGCTGTTAATCCTGGTGTTAATCTTGGTCACTATCTAAGTCTGACAGGAACTTAAGCGTATCCAAGAACTTAAATACATCTAACAAGGCTGCCGACATGGCACCGGCAAGTGCACGTTGTTCTACCGCTGGCAGATTGTATACCAGGTGTCCGATGGTAGATACCGGATTTGATACTTCGTTGGTAGAAAAGAGATGGGATAGTATATTGTCTCGCTCATAGCTGACATACATCATCGCGATAATTTTGTATTCCGCAGCGTAATTTGAAATGGTTCGCATTACTTCTGTAATGATGTATTCCAGTTCGTCTTCTGTTTCAATGCGGTTGTCTCTATTCTTTTCGTCTCGATACTTCAAGTCATTCAGGTACTGTTCCAGTTCCTGAATCAGTCCAGGTACCTCTTCCTCTGCGATGGGAGTAGCCTTGTTCGTTCCCGTATAGGTGCTACCCTGGTAGCTATCTATTAGGGGAGCTACAGTACGGCCAGAGCTTTTGTGTATCTCTTCCAAGTAAGTGGCAAATTCTGTCATTTGCTGGATACCCATTAACTGTGTTACATGCTCCATAATAATTGTATACGGGTACGCCGGGGCGTTGTAGTATCTATACCCGGATAGGTTTGTACTTTTTTCTGCGATAAGAAACGAACAGTCCATTACGACGTCATTATCGTAACAAAACTCTGCCAGTACATCCATAGTACGCCGTATGGCGTCGATGGGTGTCTCATTGTCTACCTGAACCAGTGATTGTTGTACCTTATCTTGGATGCTCATTTCTCCTCCTTATTCAAACCTTTTATTTCAATATCGACTTTCATTTGGATGGGTGGACTTGTACGGTGAGACAACCAGTCTGGCATTACCGACTCCATGATTAGTTTTATTTCGTGTCTGCTGTTCCATCCTTTCGGGTAATCCAACTCTATACTGTCATGTATCTGACCGACTACCGGGTACGATACATGTTTTTCCGTGTTTCTGGAGTACATGATTACCATGGCTCTCTGTACCAGTTCAGCCACGGTACCTTGAATTAGATTGTTGAACGCTTTATACATCCTATCTTCGTCTCGGAAAATACGCTTGCCATAGGGTAAAGTTATGTACCCTATACTGGCCCATCTCTTTTCCGCTAGCTTGGAAGTATCATGTAATTTTGGAAAGGTGTTCTTATGTTTATTAAGGAATTCTCTGGCCTCCTCTACACTAATACCGGCAGACTTCGCGATGCGTTGTGCACCTGAACCGTACAAGATAGCGAAGTTGATGGTTTTGGCTATCTGACGTTTACTTGGGTCACCGAAAAGTGCCAATGCGGTTTCGGTATGTATGTCACCGTCTTCGGCAAACGCCTTTGCCAGGGTATTCTCTGCTGAAAAGGCAGCCGCTACTCGTAGTTCTGCCTGGGAATAATCGCATGATACGTATGGTTCCCAAATGTCCAGCTCTCTGGGGATATTCTGGGCATTTGGGTTTGAGCATGATAGCCGAAACGTAGTGGTACCACCGACGGTATACCCTGGATGTACTATGCCGTCTGGCACAGAAAGAAAGGGTTCTATATACGTAGAGTTAAGTTTCATCAGATGCCTATATTCTTCGATACCTTCTATGACTACCAGGGCTTCATGGTTTCCTCTGGTTTCGAGTATCTTTCTGTAGTGGGGCATGGCGTCTTTTGCATCTGTGGATACATTACCATTACTTGTTAGTTTAGGCTCTATATCAATAGAACGAAGGAACCTTTCCATGCCCCTGCGATCTCCTGGTCCCTCGAAACCGTACTCGTAGAATAGGTTACTTAATTCCGCTATACGCTCGTTAACCTCCTCTTGTGCTTTTAGTAACTTTTCCCTGGATAGTTTTTTGCCTCTGGCTATCATGTCAGATACGGCAAGTACATACATGTTTTCGTATCGTACTGCCTCTTCGCTGTACGTACTCATGGCCTCTTTCAAAAGCAGCTCACCTATCCGTAGAGTATACTGTGTATCCTTCTCCAAATACGCAACAGCAGACTCTACTGACAATTGGCTCATATTTGTACGCACGCTCTTGTCCCATGTCGGGTCCTCTATGCCAAAATATCTGCATACGTTTACCAGGGAATAGCTCGGCATTTTGTATAGCATTCTGGCAAATAACATCGTATCAAATACTTTGCCGTCCAGGACATGGGTACTGGACAGGATACCTGCATGTACCAGGCGGGGTATGTCAAATGTTGCATTGTGCAAGAATACCCACTCTGCCTGGCAGAGTAGCTCTGACAATTCTTGTCGCACTGTATCAACAGATACTGGGGGATGGAACAGGTCCGGTACAAAATTCCATGCTCTGTGCCAGACCTGTTCACCGTTTGTATACGATACACCAACGTATAATATGGGGTCGTAAAAATCCAAGCCTGCCGTTTCTATGTCTAGAGACAATATCATAATGTTACCCTCACATTCTTTTCTCTGCGCATATCAGCCTGTTTGATTTGTTGGAGTACCTTCATGATAGTATCTTCTCCACTAGTCATGTCATTTACTTCTAGATATATATCTGGGTTTATTTTTTTCTTTGCGTACTCTATATAATCCCTACTGCTACTGTTTCTACTATATTCGTCGATACCTACTATCTGTATCCAAAACAATCGAACATACTGTTCAATGTACGACAGCAACAATGCCGTGGTATTGACCGCACCGTATGGGATAATACCATCTGTAATCATTATTATGTCGTATGTACTTCTCTTATCTTCATCCATATTTTCTAATATTTCTACTGCACGCCGCATAGCAGCAGTTGTATCTGTGTTACCGCCAAATCTGGACCAGTGCTGTACGATGTCATCCTTGGTAGTGTTTTTGTTAAACAGGTCTAACGAGTGCATATAGTCGCTAAACGTAATACTTATCAGGTCCAGCATATGGCCTTGTTGTCTCTGTTTTCGTACATATTCATACATTGCTATCTCTAGAGACAACGCCATTGTATGATTACTTATTCCTGATTCTTTATTTATATTTTCCATAGAAGTGGAAATATCTCTCAACAGTATAATGTTTCCTCGGTTCTTTGGTTCAGGGTGATTACGGTATGCAACACGGAGCCTACCTTCTGCTGCTCGCACAAGCGTACCTGGATCACGAACAGCCAACAATGTTCTGTCGGTTGGATGTAGGTTATTACTGAAGTAGCCTTTTCTATAACCAACCACGGCAGTACCGGTCTGACGCACACCTGTGGTAGAACCTACAAACATACTTCTCTCTATCTTACCTACAACTACCGCTATTCTTTCCACTAATTGCGCAATATCGTCCAATTTATTGGTGGTGACAGCGTGGTTCAGTATCTCGACAGCATTCCACTTATTGTCACTGTATATATCTTTGTTTTCTACATACCCTTCCGCAGTGGCTTGTAATACTGCCGATAGTTTTTCATCATCTTCTTTATCGTCTACACCGTCATATAGCTCTTCTATATTTTTATTATGCCTTCTTGCATTTAATAGGGCATCTATACGATTCGGGTCGACTTCTATTACTTTTTTATTTGTCCGTGGATTATATTGTTGTGCCAGGTACTCCAGCGCATGGTTCAGTTCGTCTCCATTGTCTTTATGGTATGATGTATCGCTACCGCTATTAGCACCGGCACCCATAAAGCTTCCATCAGTTTGTTCGTGGTCGGCCGAACTGTCAGTCTTACTGCTATCATCAGTACTAGTGTTTTCAATATTTGAAGAATCTAACCGCTTCTCCCCCCGGCTCTGCCCTTTATCAGGGTTTCCAGAATTTGATACACCGTCAGTACCACCGGTATTAGCAGAACCCCTATCATCGACAGAATCAGTGCTGCCATCCCCACCGTTTTTATTATCTGTACCGCTACCTTCTCCATTTTCTTCACTTTGCGGAGGTATTTCTCCCTCTTCTCCCTGTTCGGTGTCCGCATCATTTCCATATGTATCATGGCTGCTATCGCTGTCATCACCACTACTACTAGTGTCAGTGGTATCAGCACCCCCGTCGTTTTTATCATTATTTCCAGGTTCATCGGGTTCATGTTGTTCTGTATCTCCCGTATCGTTATTTTCGTCGCCAGTACCATCACAGGTACCACTATCACAAGCACTATCATCCGAGGTACGTTCTTCCTGTTTATCCTGATATTCTTGTTGTCCCTCTTCTCCTATTCCTTCCGTCAAAAGGCTATCTAGCTTGAGGAAGTTATCAAGAAATCTACCTACCCGTATAACCACGTCAGCTTGGGCTTTTTTACTCAACTTATAGAAGACGGTGCGCAGGCCATTCAGCAGCTGTGCAGTTGTTATAGGCTGCGTGTTCGACGATTTATGGGATATATATTTAGTTTTTGTGGGGTCACTACTCGATAAATTGTAGGGTACATACTTAGTTTTTATATTTACGTAATCACCATCTTGTAGTTTATCCAGGACATGGATACTATCCAATAAAGATTTCCAGTAGGGTTCGTCTTTATCTACCCTACCGGACAACCACATATACGCATCCAGGTAACTGCGGGTGTTGATGGTATCATCTTCTTTACTTTCACTACTGATGGTACTAGATACCAGGAATGCATACCGATAAACATCCATCAGGGTGGGGGGTGTATATGGCACCCCCTCAGTACTCACAAGTTCAACAGTACTCTTTATAACAGTTAGTAGGTTTTTGGTATAGTCATTCATTATTAGTCTCCTGGTACTTTTCATACAGCGGTTTAATAACATTCACGAAGCCGGTAATTACATTGCGTACCGACTTCCAGTCGTGTCGACTGGATTTGGGGGCGTTGTTGTACAAGGATACTATTTCCTTCATATCCTCATACAGTTGGGTAATCTTTCTATTATCTATGTCGCCTTCATTCAGGTTATCCACCCTGGATAACATGTCATTAACCAGCAAGAGTACCAATTCATAGGCATTATCCTCAACTTGTTCCTCACCTTTTCCAAGGTCTGAGAACAACACGTTTAGTTTTACGGGTCCGGCTTCGTACTCCTCTGGCGTATGCCAGAGGCTGTACACCGCGGCCATATAAATATCTTCTAAATCAATATAGGTGCGCCCTTTTGTCAGGGCATTACCGGCTGCTACTTGTGTCAATCGCTTCCACCGTCTGTCGGATACAGGCAGCGATAGTTCTTTTGCATACTCAGAAAAAAGTCTACGAATGGCCGCTTTGGTTATAGGGGTTAACCGCCGGGATATTACAGTACAGGCGCCGCGCAAGTTGTGTGCATCTTCGTCAGACAACTGTACGTTGGTGGCAGTACTGTTTTGGTCAGATTCAATCATTTTTAAGATATTATCTGAATCCTCAATAGGCTTCAGTACGGTTTTAATCTGAAACCGGTCCCATACCGCCATATTGTCATAGATACCTTCGTTGGTAGCAGCCACCAGCGTATGGAGAGGGATGGGGAAGTGCCCTTCTGGTGTTTCTACCAGGCGTTCTTCCATGGTGGTCAATAGAAGGTTTTGAATATCGGTTGGTGCTTTGCCGAATTCTTCGGCTAACACCACGTGGGCCGTAGCGACACCGGACCATCGGCGTACATACCGCCCCTCCTCTAGCATTTCTTTGGGAGACAGGGGGCCAAACAGTTCCTCTGTCGTGGTATCAATACCCATGGTACGACGGAAGAATTTCCACCCCAAACTGTTGGCAAAGTAGCTAATCAAACTAGACTTACCAAGACCCGGTGCCGACCATAGCATAGCGTGTGTACCGGATGTTAGTGCGAGAGACAACGCCGTAATGGCGTCCTCTCGTTCAAAAAATACTTTGGATGCTGCCTCTGCTACCTGTTGAATGGCAGTGGCAGCACGCTTTGCTGCGCTGAAATCGGCCTGGATAGTACCGTTGTGGGTGGTGTTGGTGGTCATGATATATTCCTTTCTTTGTACAGGGAAAGATAAAAATACCGGTGGATGGTACCTATTGTACCACACACCGGTGCGAGTATCAACGAAAGTTCTACAGGTCGTTAATTTCTTTGGTTACATTTCGTAGTTTGTCGGATAGGTTCTTATCAAAACCGGTCAGGGATCGGCGGATGTCCCCTATCTTTGCGCTAAGGGCTTCGGCCTCTTTCTTTAGTTTTGCAATGGCCCGTGCTTTATGTCCGGGCGTCGACATATTTTGTTTGATGTCCAGGATACGAGCTTTAATCAAGTCCAGTTGTGCCCGTACTTCCTCTTCTGCGGACATGCGTAGGGCGTCCATATCTACCGCTTTATCTCCAGATACCAGCGTGATGGACATACAGCTACCGATGTTGTTGATGTCCATCCACTTGCCCAGATTTAGTAGGTTTTCCCGGGCCATTTCGTACTTATGGCCCTGGGCCGGAATCAGAAACACGCCACCGTTACCCTTGATAGACACTCGGCCCATGTATTCCAGCCAGGCGTATATCGCTTTACGGATAACGATGGCGTCGACACGGTATAGATAGTCGTTATACCGGTCATCCATTCCTTGCAGAATGGACAGTAGTTCTTCTAGTAATTCCTCTTCTTCGGCCAGGTACTGTTCTATTTCTACGTATATTTCATCGTTCTGTAGTGATACCACGGCCAACTGTTCCGTGGACACTTCCTGGTTGGAATCGTCCACTTCTACCAGATAGATAATTCTCTTTTTGTTTAGGGACCGTCCACGCCCGCCGGTATCTTCGGACATATAGTACGAAGTGGTGTCTTTTGTGGACCGTACCAGAGACTTAATGCCTCTGGCCGGGATATTTGTGGCGCGGTTCCAGGCGGGCATGGGTGCCAGTCCTTTGATACCTTTCAGAACCAGGGGAGGGATACCTATATCGTTACCCGTCCGGTGTAGGGCCGTCACGTCATAGGTACCCTCTTTGATAGATACCCACGTCAGAAGCCCGTACTCCGTATTGGCCGTGGCTGGTGCCTGATGAATTTCCATCTGTTGTACCAAATGGGATAATTCGGACTCAGACAGGTGTTGCCGTGTATCGACAGTACCGTCTGCCTTTGTCAACTGGACAGTATAGGTACCGTCAGCTGCGCTAAACAAAACCTTGGCGTGAATGCCAAGGTTTCCGTACAGTTCAGCAGCCCGCTGAATCAGCTGGCTATTTGCTTTTGCCATGGTGCGTCTCCTTTATACTATACGTTGATATTTCAAAAATCAATGTCGATAGTTAAATCATCTTCGTCTTCGTCGTGATATTCTGTACTATCGCTGTCTTCTAGTGGTTCATATACCAGTTCGTCTTCATCGTCTGAGTACTCGTACTCATCTACTTCTTCAATTTCAACTTTATTTTTAAATTCTTCTTTCTTTCCTGTGTAATAGGTATCTTCTGTAGTACCTGTAGCACTTGATTTACCGGTACGCATTACGGGGGTGTTTGTTCCCTTATATACGATAATCATTTGTATCCCTTCTTTCTATTTTTCTATTATCGAACATATCCACCGGGGCGTGTCAGGGCAAGCATTGCGCTGCCGTTTGCCCCGTATACCATCCAGCTCTTTACAACTTTATTCGTATCGAACAGGGCTAGCTCACCCTGTCCACTACCGTGGTATTTCTCAACATACCACAGTTCGTAGTTCGGCTTTAAGTTTTGCCTGGCCAGAGGGGATATGTACATCCACGGCTTATTGTCGATATACACAGCGGTGCCCTCTGGTACAGGCTCGTTCTTAGGCCAGTATTCCTTTTCCAAGCGTTCCCCATTTGCGTCGTATTTTTCTTTTACCCATACACAATCGGTATACTCACGCACTCCCAGGAGAGTACCGATTGGGTAGGGAAGGTCTGCCCACAAGTAGTAAGCACCATACCAGGGTTTGCCGAACTTTGCTCCGATAATGCTTACCTGGTAGATATTGGTGCCATATTGACGCCATATTTTATACGGCAGTGGCGTTTTCAGAACAACCGGACCGTATGAATACATAGGAATGCGGGCGGACAGTGCAGGATTATCTTCCTGGCACTTACCACACAGTCCTGGATCTGCGCGGCCCTCCAAAACCGGGTATTCCACACCGCACTCTCTACATTCCCGAACCGTATACTTCATGATAACTATTCTCCTTTTTTCTTTTTTATTGAGACATATGGTTTACCCTCCTTACGGAAGGTAGTAATTTCCGGGTGGAGTACGGCATACCCATTCAACCCTGCCGTATCCCAGGATATTCTACCATCCGAGTACACGAACTGAAACTTTTCTGATTCAACAGTATGCCCAAGTTCCAGTACCTCTTTCTTTATTAATTCTTCTATACTTTTCTTTGTTCTGTCCGCTTTCTCAAATACTTCGCAGACGGTACGATAGGCGCTATATGCAGTTGGCCCCAGCACATGGGCCAGGGCCGATTCCTTAACCTCTACTAAGGAAGCTACTGTATCGTACATTTCCAGTAGCTCTTCCAGTACCGTTGTTTCTTTATACATTGTGCATATTCCTTATCTACAGGTCTGGAAAATTGACCAGTTCTATATTGTTCTTCTGTACAAACTGTAGGATAGCCGTTTGTGCTGCTTCCCAACTCGGACGGCTATCCGGCCAGTAGGTACAGCGAAACAATACTTTCCCGGTACCTTTTTCGCCAGCACGTATTACGTATTGGCGCGTGTACGTGGTGTGTTTGCCTGGTGCACGTTTATTGTACAGCATTGCTTTCTTCATGGTATGTTTTCTCCTTTGCTATATTTGCAAACTCAATACCGATTAAAAAACCGCGTAGTCTTTCCACGGTTAAGGCAATGGGTATATCTGTACCGTATGGTAGTAGAAGCCACACAGTACGGTCTGGTTCACCCATGGATAAGGTGCTCCATGAGCGGAGCACCTTATCCGATACCAATCTATCTAGCTCTTCTTTATGTGACTACTCCCACCCCTAAAGGGATGGGCTTCTAGGGATTTGCACCCATGCTCGCTAGCCCACGAGCAAGTATATTCAATGCAGCGTTCAGGTCTCTATCTAGAACGCAACCGCAAAAGGGACAGGAATGAACACGGTTGGACAGCTTCTTGGGAACAATCGCATGGCAATCAGAGCATTCCTTGGTGGTGTTGCGTGGGTCAACGAGTACGACAGTCCTGCCAGCCTTCTCAGCTTTGTAGGAGATGTGCTGTACCAGTTGATGCCAGGCAGCATCACCGATGCTCTTATTCATGCTGCGGTAGTTCCCATCCTGCATGTCCTGGATGTTCAAATCCTCAAGGGCGATGAACTGATAGGTATCGACAAGTTTTCGACTCAGCTTGTGGGAAAAGTCCCGCCGCTTGTTGGCTATGCGCTGGTGGATGTGTTGTACCACCCGCTTGTACTTGCGAAATTCAACTGTACCCTTTTCGCACTTCGACAAGCGCCGCTGCGCCTTTGCCAACGCCGTTTCTTCCTTGCGAAAGAAACGGGGGTTAGCCACCTTCTCACCAGTGGAGAGGGTGGCGAAGTCAGACAGCCCAACGTCAATACCTACCACGTCAGGGGAGGGTTCAAGCGGTTGCGGCTCCACTTCCACCGAGAAACAAGCGTACCAGTTGCCGAACATGTCACGTTTGACGGTGAGCGTCTTAATTTCTCCTTCGATGGGACGATGCAGCTTGATTCGCACGTCACCTATCTTGGAGAGACGCAAACGGCCATTGTCAAGCAACTTAAACCCACTTTGGGGATAAGTGAACGACTTGTACCAACCTTTGCCCTTAAAGCGTGGGTATCCTGGTTTTTCACCCGCCTTGACACGACGAAAGAAGTGCCGAAATGCCAGATCGACACGGGTACAGACTTCTTGAAGAACCTGGGAGTGAACGTACTTCAGTTCGGTCAATTCCTCTTTCCAGACAGGCAACATCTTGATTGTGTCGTATCTGGAGACAGGCTTTTGTCCTTGCTCCCAAGCGGATTTGCGCATTGCCAACGTGCGATTATACACAAGGCGACACTGCTCAAGCGTATGCTCAAGCATGGTGCGTTGCGCAGATGCAGGGAAGAGCCGGTACTTGTATGTCATTCGCATACCCATATTATACCATGTTTTATGTGGACAATCAATCTGCATAAACCAATAGTGAGACTGAGGGGGTCCATGTATCCCACGGCTAAAGCGCGTGGGTTTTATAGCCCCCTCAGACTCCCCCGCCGTCATAAGTTGTTCATGCTGGCTAATACCTCCTGTCTGTTTACTCAAAGAAATTCAACTCTGTATAAGATAGCAGGTATAGCTGGCTATACTGGATAGCCTCTGCCATATGGTGGGGCAAGATATGCAACTTGCCTCGTTTTGTATCGTTACCCATGGCTGCCAGGGTGCGTGCCACGTCTAGTATGTAGTTATACCCTGCCCGCAAATGGGGCATGTTCTTGCACGCATCTTCTAGCAAGCTGCGCGCGTTCTCGTCGTATAGGGGTCTGGAGTCTCCGAAGTCACGCAATAAGTTTTGCGTCTTGACGATACGCTCCGCATCGTCTTTGAGAACTCTCAGCGGTATATCACGGCTATTGGCCATCATACTTCGTATGTCGTGTGGTGTCGGTACCTTTACCAGCACACCGATATTACCGGTTACCTCAAAAGGTGATGGTGGTTCACCTGTCTCCAACAGTACCGTTACCCCGTTCTTTTTCGTCAGGGGATATCGTTGCAGATAGTCCTCATATGCAGAACCGCCCTGTTTTCGGACGGCTTGCACCAGTTCGTAGAACATACTGGAATACAATCGCACTATACGGATATGGCCGTATAGTGCGATGAGATGGTGCCCGGATAGGGCAATCTCAAATGCCCGGAGAACGTGGTTGTTGCCAACCACTGTTTCGTAGGTATTGGTATTCATTTCTATTTTCCTTTCTGTATTACTCTGTATTACTGGATTACCGGATTGAGTGTGGTATGGGGGGCACACTTAGCCGTGGCTGAAGTGCGAAATATGGGAGATATGCCATGGCATCTCGTACGTGGCGTGCCGTCACCTCCATAACAACAGCACCATCTGGACTGACGTTGGTATATTGACCGTACCAGGCTTCGTCCAGCAGGGAAAGGGTACGGGCTACTTCCAGAATATCATGGACGTATGGCCCAATTTCCTTATGCTGTTGTACAGCAGACGATATGTATGATACCGTCTCCAGCGATAGGACGAAAGCATCTACGGACGTACCGTACCCGTAACGCATATCTCTGGCGTTACGGATACGTTCATCCGCATAGCCGAAGCGTTCTGTCATGTACGGCACCATGGTACGTGTCAACACCTTTTCTACAGTACCCGCATCTGGCAAATCGACGTACACCGCGATGGGTGTATGGATACTGTAAAACGGATAGTATCCGTTAATACTGTCGTATTGACATATGGTAAGCCCCTCATCTTCTTTCGAGTTGGTCTGGTGGCACATGGCCCGCCACAGGCTTTTCACCTGTTCGGTAAGCGGGTGAGGTACCACAACCGTTATATCGTGATAGCCTGCCAGGGCCACCACCAGGGCCTCCATAACATTGCGCAAATGATACGCCGTATTCCACGTTACATCCGGGATTGAGTACATATTCCACGCCCCTTTCTATTTAAAGGTTTTAAAGGTTAACTAATCGACCAGTACTTGCAGGTCGATGTCATCGACGAAACCTTCCATTTCCATAACGGTATCGGCGTATGCCCATACCATCTTTTCCACGTCTTTTGGTGGTATGGGCTTGGTCGGGTCGTACTTATCTGGAACGGTTGGGATACTCACCAACATAGGACCGGTTTCATACCGGTCCCCATCATCGTAGGCAGTGTACTTTATATTTAGTATGGCCATTATATATGGGTTGAATCCCACATTCTGTGAAAACTCAACCTCTTCCCATGGTACACCCAACACATCATCGGCAACGTTCTCCAGTTCTGGGTACGAGTAGATACCGTCCAACTCGTACCACGAATCATCGTACACAAGGCGGTAATGCCACCTGGTAAGAACATATACATTATTTGGAATATTCATGTACCTCATTGCTGTTATCTCCCAGGTAGGTACTCAATTTCCCTCGCATATTCTGGAACACGGCATTTGGCCGGTATATAGCGTACACCTGCCCGGTCTCCCCACCACAGATATGACTGAAGGGGACCTGGTACCACCGCAGACAGCTCCGTTGGTACAGTACGCAACTCTGGTATTCTGTTGAATACGTACAAATAATACAGCTTACTGGCCAGTACATCCCTATGGGCACCCTGTCTGGGTACCCCCAACATTAGCTCCAGGGATGGGGCCACACATCCTGGTCGACATATCCAGTCCTCTGGATGCTCGTAGCATCCCTTTTGTATCGTTACATAGACTGCCGGTATGTATTCGGCGTAGTTGTGGTACGGGTCGCTTATCGAACACTTCATAAGTACGTGTTCATCGGCATACGGTGTGTCGGTGATTCTTAGTAAGGTATATTTATTACCCATGGTATATTTCCCTTTCTATATACATGTACGTACAGTTAAATAACGTTAAATGGCGATGTTAAATAACCTGTCAAACTCCTTTGGCGACAGGATTCTGTGCCAGGGTATGTCGTGTAGGACCAGGTGGTCATTTGGCCCTGTACGGGGTTTATGTAGGTTAACCCGTACCCGGCTGGTATCGGTACGGGAACGTAGGAAATTGAGCAGACGTTCTATTACATTTGGGAAACGCTTCAAGTCTTCCTCTGTGATGGGGTAGGCTACGTAGGACTTGCCGTATTTTGCCTTACCCCATCCCGACATGAAGGTGTCGGTGAACACTACATAATATACAGGTTTGTTGTTCATGATTTTGTTGTTCATGATTCCCCTATACTTAATACTAAATCGTAGCTATCTACCTGGATACGCCTTCCTCTCTGTACAGCCTCACGCCACGTGTACTTGGTTTCATATCCAAACTCGTGGCGTGCTGTACTGTCAGCGGGTGCCAACACTACTTTTTTTCCGCTGTACACCACGCTATCTCCCTCGATATGAGCAAATTGAGTGTATTTGTCGCACATGGTAGGTTCTCCTTAATTACCCGCTGCCCACCCCTGCACGGGCTTGTGGGGTGCGTAAGTTATTTATACCAAAAATTCGACGCACAAGCACCAGCACGTGATACTTGTGCGCCAAACCCTTGGTACAAATTCCAAAATATTTTCAGGGCCGAAAGGTTGGCCCTATCGGTACCGCCCGTGTGTGGTGGGGCGGTGAAATAAACAACAAAAAAAAGAAAAATGGTGGGTGGTACCCACACCCACCTGCATACCATAGGTGTGGGTACCTACCGACTATAATCTATTTTTCTTTCTTTTACACCTCCTCTCGGTCCTACTGTGAGTAGGACGATGGTACCATCCGCTTTTGTGCAGATGGTACTTACGTACTTTTTGTTATTTCGTGCCACCTTGCGCAGGTGGCACAGGGCACTGTAATATGTAACGTACCCACCACCGTATTTCGGCATGGGTACGTACTCTTCATTGTCTTTGTTCATGGTAGCCCTCCGCTTGTTGAACCTGATACCACTTTGTACCGTCTGTGTATCTTGGGGTACAGGTATTCCTGTACCAGTATAGCAGGCCCTCCAACCTGTACCGCTTCAACTTCTCGTTAAAGCGGTACTCGGGGTGCACGATGGCGTAGTGCACCCCGTGGTGCTCATATCCTTCGGGAGGAAGCACCATGAGTACGGCAGTGGGGAAGTGTTCCCCACTGTATATTTTTTCGGCGCTATACCCGACCAGGATACCCTGGCCGCGGTACTCGCCGTTTTCGTGTTTCCAATAAAAGAACTCACAAAGTTCCCCCACCTTGGGGAACTCTGCTACCCGGTAGCAGACACTATGGTCCCCCACCAGGTTATCGAAGTCGGCCATGGTCATATTCATGGCCGACTGGGCTGTACGGATGGGGAGTTCCCCATCCCAGTATCTTTCCAGCGGGTACACCCCAAGGATATACCCATTGTCATTGTTTGTACGAATCAGGCGGGGCTTCAGGTAGGGTTCCCACCCGTTTTCGATAAGCGAGCTAATGTTGTATAGCTCTGATATAATCATATCGTTCTCCCTATGGCCCGCTGCCCACCCCTGCACGGGCTTGTGGGGTGCGTAAGTTATTTATACCGAAAATTCGGTACACAAGTATTGTTTGGTAGCACTTGTGTACCAAACTTTCGGTACAAATTCTAAATTATTTTGTGGGCCGAAAGTTTGGCCCTATCGTTATCCCGGTGTATGGTTCAAAAAAAATAAAAAATAAGTAGATGGGATGGTACCCCCACGTACCCCTGGTGGGAGGGTACGTGGGGGGGTGGTTGGTGGTGTGTACCGGGTGGTTTATGCCGTACCGTAGAAGTATTCCCGGTACGGTTTAAGGTATTTTGGGTGCCCTGCCAGGGCCTGTTCGGCCTCTGGGCATGGCTCCTCAATCATATTGATTACGTACTGGAGGGCCGCATATGGGTCTCCCCATATGCGGTTTTCATACCGTTGGGGAAGTCGTTCCCCAACGACTAGAGCGTACTCTACCAGGTGCATTGGGGACACCTGGTTGAGTACCGTTTCTTCGTATCCCGGTGGAATACGAATATCGTAGTTAACGGCAAAATCTACTACTTCTTCGGGCGCTATACGCACCCACTTATCGAATATGGATAGTACCTCTTGTTCAAGGGTACTATTCTTCGTATCCTCATCTGTATCATATTCTGCATCAGGGTACGTATCCACATATTCCCACCCATACGGGTGGGGGGTGTTGTCCCCATCTTCGTTCGCGACCGGTACCCATTCGCTTGTGTCATACGACCAGGCGAAGAATCCCCAATCAGAGTCCCATACCATCACTGAATCCCCATTTGGGTCGGCTACATATGCCGACCCGTTCCATGTTCGGTAAATATCCCGGCCCGGGTAGTCGGGTTCGGGATCGTACTCCTTCGGCCCGACATACCTGGCCCGGTACCCGTACCGGACACCATCTCCGTACTGTCCACGTGTCAGTGTGGGTTCTCCAATATATTTCATCTTCCAGTACATGTATTTCATGGTATATCTCCTTATGGCCCGCTGCCCACCCCTGCACGGGCCTGTGGGGTGCGTAAGTTATTTATACCAAAAGTTCGGCACACAAGCACCAGCACGTGATACTTGTGCGCCAAACCCTTGGTATAAATTCCAAAATATTTTCAGGGCCGAATTTCTGGCCCTACTGTTACCGCCCGTGTGTGGTGGGGCTGTGGTGGGTACCCACTATGGGTGTGGGTACCCTTAGACTTGCCCTGACATTCCTGGTGCCAGGACAGTCTTAAGTACCAGACGGTCTCTTGCGTCCTCTACCACCAGGGTATGCCCGGTGGTAGTCTTATACGTGCCGGGTATTCGCACCCGGCGTACTTCTTTGTACAACTTATATGGTGGCAATCCCCGTTCTGCCGCCCTATCCTTCGCGTGTTTTGATATATAAATCCCCATACTACACATCCCTCTCTATACTGTACCGTATCTATATACCGAAAACTCATTACACAAACTCATTACATCCTATCGGCCCACTTTCCTGATACCCGGGAAAGTTTGTAATGTATTTCTAAAAAACTTCCCGGCCCGGAAAATGGGCCGATAGGATATAGCGAGCATGCTATACATAAATGACAGGTCCACAGGTACCACACCAGTGGGGATACCACGGTGCTGTACCTGTGGACCTGATAGCTCCCTAAATACCTACCCACTGTAATACTATGAGTAGATAATATGTAATACTGTAGGTAGATAATGTTACTATGCATACCCGGGTCCGATATGCACAGTACTATAAGAATCAGGTATACCATACGCATAGAATTATTACTATACTAACTATCTGTATATATATACTATGCGTATCCACAGGACCGGCACTGTGGGCAGTAGTAATACAGAAACTGTATTACCACCACTGTATACCCGATACAACATGATACCCTGTACCTCTGTACCACTGTACGACGTACAAGGTAACGTTTCACTAGCACCAGCCAGAGGATATAGCTTGTCGCTACCGTGTCACTACTGGACACACACCCGATACCTACGTACCTACCCACACATCCGCACACCTGAAATACTCATGCCCACTACGTACTCCTAACTGTGGATACACGCAGTACCAGGGGGATGGGGTAGCACCTATAGGCCTCCAGGTGACCCCCAACCGGCACTATACCAAATATAGTGCATACCACAGATAGCGGGTACCTCGTGCAGTACAGGGACTACGGTAGCGGTTGCCCGGTATATATGTACCACGTCAGCATGTCCACCAGCAGCAGCCGGTCATCAAATGCTGCTGGTATCCACCGAGTTAGTACACCCGGCTAACAACGTATCCGTAGTGTGTACCGGACCTGGTAACCCGTCCGGGTATCCACGTTTGTATCGTATCCCGCTCTAGATACCGCTATGCGGGCGGGATACTGCACTGTTACCGGTGTATGCCGGTGGGTGATACCCTACCGGTACCAGTACTACAGCTAGTGGGCCATGTAGGACTCGAACCTACAACCTGCCGGTTATGAGCCGGTTGCTCTAACCCATTGAGCTAATGGCCCGTATTACTACCAGTACTGGTAGTACTGTATATATATCAGTACTGGTAGTACTGGTAGTATGGGAGCTACCATGGTTGCATGGTAGCTGTTTGTTAAGTATTCCTTAGTTTGTTTTTTAGTGGGCCAGTACGGCAAGTTTGTTAAATATTATATAAATCTTGCCGTACTGGCCTGTATTAACTACCAGATATTTGGGAGATATTATAAATTAATTGCCCAAATTCTGGTAGGCCCGTCTGGTAGCGTGGTATATACCATGTACCAGACGGATTCAGTTTCTAGTTTTTCCGTCGGGCCGGAAAATCGGCCCTTATGTTTCGTATGCGCATGCACACACGCGCACACGGAAAAGACCATCGAACAGGTGTTCTGTAGCACACCTGTTCGATGGTATGGTATCCGTACCATACAGCAACCTCGCCATGGTATGGTACGGATACCATATGCGGAAAATAACAATCCCCACGCTATCGGTTGATGATAGCGTGGGGATTGTCTGTTGTGCGTGGTAGATAGGGCTACTTCTGGACTAACTGGGCTAGAAGTTTCTTTATTTCCTCAAACTCTGCCTTCAATTCTTGTACTTCCTGAAAACTGTTCGCCACTACTTTACCACGTGGCGTACTACGTGGTGGTGTGTCTTCTGTCTGTTCCTGCAAGCTTTCTTGTGCTTTACGTACTCTTCGATACACTGTGTTCAGTAGGCTATCTTCGTTCTGAGTGTCCTGCTGGTTCACCCATTTCTGGACTTTCTCCAGAGAAATAAGCCAGCATTGACAATTCTCTTTGTACGAACGCTTAGGCGAATACGAGAATCCCGAAGCTTGTATTGCTTGCTCCAGTCTTGAATCCTCCGTATTCTGGTACAGCCATATCAAACTTCTATCCAGTACTAGGGTAAAGTCGCCGTGATCATGGATGCGTTTAGCTCCCAGTACGACCACAGCCGGATTGTCTTTCAATCCGTCAACCCGTTCACGCTTGGGCGGGTTGGCCGGGATGATGGGTTGACTACTGGCCTTGTCCTTGTTGATATGGCCCTGGCAGCGACCCAAACTGTCAGTCTTGACTGCCCACGCATTGCAACCTTCAACTGAGCAACGTTTACTTGCCATGGTACGTTCCTTTCTTTATACGGTTGTTAGAGTACGTGGGGATGGTATCCCCTCTACGATTGTCGCTGGCTGCTGCCGGGTGACGGCTCAACTGCCAACTTGGCGACAAGCTTAGCAGAAAGCGGGCCAGCTGTCAAGGGGGCGGCGGGAAATTTTAAGGTTCAGGCGTGTTCGCCAGAGTAAACCGAACGGATGTTCGACACAATTCTGGCCGCTTCAGTCACTCCAGTCGCTCCAGTCGCTCCAGTCGCTCCAGTCGCTCCAGTCACTCCA
>FWWM01001940.1_pt1 | contig 59145 bp, 57 predicted proteins | sample 2228351 | NCBI WGS metagenome assembly FWWM01 (sample SAMEA103939774, study PRJEB20133) | metagenome
CAGCGCCCGACGCGAGCCGCTCATTACCTTGGGATCCGCACCGCTGCACGACATGGGCTTCCGCAGCACGATCCTTGGCCAGCTTGGAGAGTCGCGGCTCGTTGCCGCCATCGACGCCGACATCGCCGGCGAGCATTCCCATGCGCGCGCGCTGGACGCCGACACCAAGGGACCGCTGCGCGACATCCACCGCCGCGTCGGAATTGCGATCCTCTTCGAGTCCTCCGGCGGCCAGACGGACAAAGTCGCCCACCTGCCGGAACTGCGCTTTGCCCTGGGAGAGCCGGAAGTAGACACGACCTCGATCGACAACGCTGCCTTCGCGCTGGAGGACAAGTCTTACTTCATCCGCAAGGTGGGCTCGGACGGGTTCAAGATCGGCCATCAGCCCACCTTGAAAAAAGTGGTCAACGACCGGCGGGCCTCTCTGGATGAAGAGACCGAAATCAAACCTGCGATCCACAAGCTAGTCGAGGCTGAGTTCCGCCGGGGCGCGAGCATTCCGGTGGTGCCGTTTCCGCGCGAAGGGGCCGACGTTCCGGACACGCCCAGGCTGACGCTGGTGATCGTCGAGCCTGAGGCCGAGTGGACAGGCGAGCTGCGCAGCCAGCTTGCGCAATGGACCCGGCAGCGCGGCACCTCCCCGCGCCTCTATCCGGGAGCGCTCGTGTGGTGCATCAAGCAGCCCGGCCGGGACCTGCGCGAGAAGGTGGAGCTTTGGCTTGCTTGGAAGCGGGTCGCCCAGGAAGTGGCCGACGGCATGCTAGGAGGGGACTTCGACCGGGCAGATCGCGCCGAGCTTCAGGCAAAGGTCAAAGATGCAGAAGATGCCGCCAAAGACGAGGTCTGGGGAGGCTATCGGTTTGTCGTGATTGCCGACCACCAAGAAGCCGACGGGCTTAAACTCATTGACCTAGGTGCCGGACACTCAAGTAGCAGCGAGACCCTGGCTGGCAGGGTTATCGCCGCACTCAAGTCGGCGGCGCTGCTCAACGAATCCGTAAGTTCAGGCTACCTTGAAAGGAACTGGCCGCCGGCGCTGAAGGAATCTGGCGCCTGGCCGCTTGCGAGCCTCAGGCAGAGTTTTCTGAACGGTTCGCTCACACGGCTGCTTGATCCCGACACGACGTTGCGAAGCAAGATCGTCGAGTTCGTCGCAAGGGGCGATTTTGGACTCGCCTTTGGCCTGAAACCCGACGGAACCTACGAGCGGGTCTGGTTTGAGGAGCCGGTCACTTCGGACGAGGTCGCCTTCGAGCCCGGGGGTCTTCCTGCTGACCAAGGCCAAGGCACAGGCGCTCAAGGCTGGCCCGTCTCCAGCAACGGCAGCGCAGCCAGCTGCGCCAACGCCCGCCCCTGGCCCAGAGCCGCAACCGGCTACCCCCGTGGCCGGGCCCGGTCCCGAACCTGAGCCTCGGCCGGGGCCTTCGCCGGGCGTGCAGACGAGGACCCTACGCCTTGTCGGCGCTGTGCCGCCCGAGCTGTGGAATCGGCTGGGGACCAAGGTCCTGCCGAAGCTTAGGTCGGGCTCCGGCCTCAAGATCGGCGTCGACTTCTCCGTGACGGTCACCCACGACGTGGCGGGAAGCCTGACGTCGGAGCTGCGCCAAATCCTCGATGACCTCGGGCTGGCGGACAAGGTGCAGATCCGGGATGGCTGATCGGTCCGGGCGCGGGTTCCCGATGTCCGGGCGCGGGTTCCCGATGAACGTAGTGTGTACCCGCGCTCCCCGTGACAGGGGCCTTTCTCAGCGAGTCGGCCTGGCCAAAGCCGTTGCCAAGCGCTTGCCGGATCGAGCGACAAACAACGGCAAACATCCACCACTCCCAGCGAGTCGGCAGACTCGCTAAGTTCTTCTCCTGCATAGCTCGGCCAGGTAGCTCAGTTGGTAGAGCACCGGACTGAAAATCCGGGTGTCGGCGGTTCGATTCCGCCCCTGGCCATTTTCTAGCTGCGGCCTTCGCCGGCCTCAGCGGAACACGTCCCACCACATCCGCAAAGCCGCGATCCCGATGAGAACTCCCAAGATCTTGCTCAAAACTCCGGCCGGGGTGTGGCGGCTGAGGGTGGCACCGAGCCGCGCACCGGGCAGAGCCCCAGCCACTAGAGCCAGCGCCATGAGCCAGTCCACCTGACCGGTAACCGCCTTGCCTACCAGACCCGCAATTCCCGAGAGGAACACGATTCCCAGGGAGGCGCCGATCGCGCTACGAAGCGGCACCCGCAGGGCATATACCATGAAAGGCACCAAAAGCGCCCCGCCCCCCGCTCCCACCATTCCTCCCATGGCTCCGGCCAGAAGCCCGGCAGCCGCAGCAAGGGGAAGGCTGAAGGCGTAAAACCGCTCGTCCTCATCCCTGCTGGCCCCCGACTGGGGCAGAAACATCAACACCGAACCGGCCAGAGCCAAGCTCGCAAACACGCCCATAAGCACGTCGGAACCGGTCCAGCGAGACGCCACCGCGCCGGAGAGAGACCCCAACGCCGTGCTGGTCCCCAAGACCGCCACCAGCCGACCGCGGATAGGCCGATAGTGCAGATGCCCCAGCAGTCCTGCGACCCCGGCCGCCGCCACCTGCAGCATGGTTATTCCCGCAGCGGCGTGGATGCCCAGAGGAGGCTGGCCGAACACGGGAGGCACGTACAGCAAGAGGGGCACGGTGACTACCGCGCCGCCCAAACCCACGAGGCCCGCAAGGACGGCTCCCACGAAACCCAGCGCTATGAGCAACGCGTCGCTGCGGGCGTGGAAGAAGGCCAAGAGAAAGGCGGCGAACCAAGCTGCCGCCATGGTGGGCACCGGTCCGGCCGCTGCGCGGAGAGCTGCACCGACCGGCCGTTCCGCTTCTCGATCTTTTAACTCCGGCACCTTTAACTCCGGCACCGTTTCAAGCCCCAAATTCGCGGAGCAACGATGCTAACCGTTCCGGCGCCGCGAAACAATCTTTTGCTTTGCACGTCGACTGGCGAGCGCCAAGCCACGGCCCCCTAAGGTCTGCAAAGCTCGGTCGAGATTCTCGCCTCCGAGCACCGGCCCGCCAGGGGCAGCGGGGAACCCCGAAGCGTCTGCGCTAGGTTTTACACAGCGAGGAGGATCCGATGAAAAGTTTCGACGCGATCGTGATCGGCTCGGGCCAAGCTGGCAACCCCCTTTCCCACCGCCTGGCCGACCACGGCTGGAAGGTGGCTCTCATAGAGAGGGAACATCTGGGCGGTTCCTGCGTCAACTACGGCTGCACTCCCACCAAGACGATGCTGGCTCACGCGCAAGTGGCCCACTACGTCCGCCGGGCGCAAGACTTTGGGATCGAGGTGAGCGGCTTCAGGATCGACCTGGCCCGGATCGTGGAGCGTAAAAACCGGATCGTGCATCAGTGGCGAAGCGGGCAAGAGAAGCACGCTGCCAACCGGCCGGGGATCGAGTTGTACCGGGCCCCCGCTCGGTTCGTGGGGTCCAAGACAGTCGAGGTGGACGGAGAACGCCTGACCGCTAAGCACGTATTCGTCAACACCGGCACCAGACCGCGGGTGCTGCCTATTAAGGGGATCGAAAACGTCCCTTATCTTACCAACCGCAACGTCATGGACCTCACCGAAGTGCCGGAGCATCTGCTGGTGGTGGGGGGCAGCTACGTGGGGCTCGAGTTCGGGCAGATGTTCCGGCGATTCGGCAGCCAGGTGACGGTGGTCGAGTTCGCCGAGCAGATAGTTCCCCGGGAGGACGAGGACGTAGCTTCGGCGCTCCGGGAAGCCCTGGAAGCCGAGGGGATTGAGTTCCAGACCGGAGCGGAGGTCAGCGAAGTAGGGAGCCAAAACGGCAAGCTTCGAGTTGTGATCCGGAACCGGGCGAACCAGCGGAGCCGGACGGTTGGAGCGTCGCACATCCTTCTAGCAGCCGGCCGGACCCCGAACACCGACGACCTGGGCCTGGACCAGGCGGGCATCGAGCACCGAAACGGATGGATCAAGGTCAACGAGTACCTGGAGACCAACGTGCCCGGAGTGTACGCCCTGGGAGACGTGAACGGCGGGCCGGCGTTCACCCACATCAGTTACAACGACTTCCAGATCGTTTATCACAATCTGTTCAACCAGAAGAAGCTCAGCACCGCCGGGCGCATAGTTCCTTACGCGCTCTTCACCGATCCCGAACTTGGCAGAGTGGGCCTCACCGAGAAGGAGGCTCGGCAAGCTGGCAAGAAGATTCTGGTAGGCTCGATCCCGATGAGCCGCGTGGCGCGGGCCATAGAGCGGGACGAGACCGCGGGACTCATGAAAGTACTGATCGAGGCGGAAACGGAACGGATATTGGGAGCTGCGATCCTAGGACCGGCAGGCGGGGAGTTGGTCCAAACGCTCATGGCCCTAATGATGGCCGAGGCGCCCTGGAAACTGTTCTACCGGGCGGTCTATATCCACCCGACTATGACGGAAGGGTTCTTCGCCCTGATGGACAGCGTTCGCTAAGCTCCTAGCGCGCTCCCCGGTCGAAAAACCTCAAGACGAACCCAGCTAGCACGACCGCAATCGCCAGGTTGACAACCCAGCGGCTTTCGAGCTCGAAGCCTACTAGTGCGATCCCGATACCTACCAGAAGAGCGGCCGCCTTCCACCGAAGGTAGCGGTCCGGCCCTCTGCGGCGCCTCGAAAAGAACATTGCAACTAAAGTGGGCTGCAAAGACACAAAAGGCGAGTTCGCGAGTAACAAGTTGCAGATAAAGGGACAGAAAACCCGCAATAGGCGACTGCGCGAGTAGCAAAATGTAGATAGGGAGCGTCACCGGAAGAGGACAGAGCCGGCCTCCCTTCTAACGCCAATGCGTTGCCAATCGAGGGGTTGGATTTTGGCACGGAATTGGCGGAACGTACGGGTGGTATGGTAGCATTCGCCAGGTGGACATTGGTCATAGCCGCGCTTTGTGCCCTAGCCGCACCGAGGGACTCGGCGGCTCAGCGGAGCGCTAGGCCGCTGGTGAACCAGGGCCCTCAGGGGTTTCTCTTTCGAGAGCCCCGGTTGAGCCTAGCCGCCCGGGCAGGCTTCAACCTCCAGAACACCGAGAGCAGTATCTTCGGGTTCTTCACCCGCCACCTTACGCTCGATCGAAACGACTTCAACGCCCTGGTACTGGCTGTCGAGCTGGGTATCGCCGCCGGCCGGCAGTGGGAGGTGGTTTTGGGAGTGGGACATGCCCGTGCAGAGAAGGAGTCCGAGTTTCGAAACTTTGTGACCCAGCAGGGGCTGCCGATCACCCAGATGACGCTGCTGTCCACCACGCCGCTTAGCGTTGCCGGGCGGTTTTACTTTTGGCCCAGGGGGCGGCAGATCGGAAGGTTCGTCTGGATTCCGGCTAGTTTCTCGGTGTACGCCGGTGCGGGAGCGGGGGCAGCGTATTATCTGCTCAAGCAGACCGGTTCCTTCGTTGATTTCTCGGATCTTACGATCTTCGGCGATCGCCTTCAGTCCGAGGGATGGGCCGCGCTGGCGCTGCTTATGGCCGGAGCAGATTACAGTCTGGGGACCAGGGTATTGCTAAACGGGGACGTGCGATACCATTTTGCTAAGGGCAAGTTGGGCGGCGACTTCGTGGGTTTCACCGACGGTATAAACCTGAGCGGAGTCCAGTTCACGGCGGGCCTCAAAGTGAGATTCTGAGCTCGGGAGGCAGGAATGGCAAAAGCGGGTTTGGTACTCGGCGGCTTGATCGCCCTTGCGCTGCCCTTGAGGGGGCAGGGGCTGGACGATTCCCGCTGGCTTCCCTGGCTCGGTTGCTGGGAGGCGCTGCCGGGCGATTCCGGAGAACAGCTCGGGGCCCGGGACCTGCTGGTTTGCTTCCGGCCGGCGCCGCAACGGCGCGGCGTGGAGGTGGCGACGGTAGAACGGGGCGAGATTGTAAGCACGGAAATTTTGGTAGCTGACGGCGAGCGGCGGCGCTTGGAGCTAGAAGGTTGCAGCGGCTGGCAGTCGGTTTGGTTTTCCAAAGACGCGCGGAGAGTGTTCCTGAGCTCGGAGCAGGTGTGCGAAGGCGATCTGAGGAGGGTCGGCTCTGGGATTATGGCTTTGGCCTCTCCCGACCGGTGGTTGGATGCCAGGTCGATGGAGATGGAAGGGGAGCGCGCAGCCGGGACGGTGCGCTACCGGGCGGCCCCTGAGTCCGACTGGCCGGTGGAGTTTGCGCTATCCGGGGAGCGCCGCGCGGCGGTGCGGGATGCTAGGTACCTGGCCTCGGCGGAACTTTCGCTGGACGATGTGGCTGAAGCCGCGGCGGCGGTGGACAAGGAAGTGCTGGTGGAGTTCCTGATAGAATTGGGTCAGCCGTTCCGGTTGGACGCTGCGGCGATCGGCTCGCTGGCCGATCGAGGTGTGCCGAACGAGGTGATAGACGTAGCCGTGGCGCTTTCCTTTCCCGACCGGTTCGCGATCGATCGCCGAGTCATCTCCAGGCGGGCGGAGGAGCGGGAAGAGCTCCGCCGCTACCGCCCCCGCCGCTACGGTGGGCCGTTTTACTGGGGTGTGGGCAGGTACTGCTACGGGAGCCCGTGGTACTGGTGGCCCTACTGCGACCCCTATTTCTATTCGGGTTACGGTTTCGTTTCCGTGCCCTATTACGCTTACCCATTCGGTGTGCCGGTGGTGGTGATCCGGCCGGTGGAGCCCGATGGTGGCGGGCGGGCGGTGAGCGGACGGGGGTACACCCGGAGCGGCAATGGTTCGGGGGGTGGCGGTCAGGTTAATGCCCGGCCGCGAAGCGAAGGAAGCGGGCAGGGTTCCCCGCCGTCGGTGAGCCGTTCGGGAGGTTCGGATTCGGGTCGCTCGGTGTCGCCGGAGGGCTACCGGGGTGGCTCCGGCAGCGCCAAGGCCCGCAAGCGCGGGGGCTAGCAGCCTATTCTCCGCGCAGTAGCGGTTTTCCTCTTGCTCCTCGGTGCCGGAGCCTGCGCTGGAGACGGCACCGGGCTGGATCCTTGCGGCAACCCTATAGGAGCTGCTCCCTGCGGCAGCGACGATTCGGTGCGCCTTTCCACCAGCGTCCAGCCGATCTTCGATCAAAACTGCGCTCTTTCGGGCTGTCATGCCGCGCCCCAGCCAGCCCAGGGGATGAACCTGAGCCGGGGGCTGTCGTTCGCCAGCATCGTTGATGTCCCGTCGGTGGAATTGCCGTCGATGCGTCGGGTGCGGCCGTTCCAGCCGGACTCTAGCTACTTGGTGCACAAGCTCCAAGGAACGCATTTGGACGTGGGTGGTCAGGGCGGGCGCATGCCCCTGGGCAGAGAACCCTTGACCCCGGACCAGATCGCTCTTATTCGCAGTTGGATTTCACAGGGCGCTCGAAACAACTGACCCTAGACGCCCGGACCTAAGAGCAAGGGGGGATTCTATTTCATGTTGGCGGCCTCGGGATTGGTAACCGCTCTGGTCGTTGGCGTTGTCGCTTCCGGGATGGAGGAGATCAGGGAGCCTTACCTTGCGGTTCGCACCGGTTTGAAGTGCACGGCCTGCCACGTGAACCGCTCCGGTGGCGGAGGGAGAACGGCGTTCGGGAGCATCTATGCCCAGACTACTCTACCCACCCGCTCCGGTTCGGTTCGCAATCGTGCGCTGAACGATTTTTTGAGCGTGGGCTTCGACGTTAGGGCTCTGGCTTCCGGGAGTGTGGGAAGCTTTACGCCTCGCACTTCGCTGGACCTGGAAGAGGCCAATCTCTATCTCGAAGCGCGGCTGGTCGATCGGGTACTCGCGCTGTATGTGGACCAGACCCTAGGCCCGGCCCAAGCGGCTGCGCGGGAAGCCTTCGTTTTGGCGGAGACCCGGTGGCTGAACGGGTACGCCAAGGCGGGGAAGTTCCTGCTTCCTTTTGGTCTCAGGTTGCAGGACGATCTCGAGTTCATTCGCCGGGAAACAGGCTTCAGTTACGAGACCCCGGATATAGGTCTCGAGGTCGGAGCCGAGCCCGGTCCGCTGGCATGGTCTTTGGCGCTCACCAACGGGTCGGCCGGAGCAGCGGAGGGTGATGACGGCAAGCAGCTCACCACCAGCGCGGCGCTGGTGTTCCGGGATTTCAGGGTGGGGCTTTCGGCCTCGCGCAACGAGCGGCCCGGCGTGGCGCGGCGCGACGTGGTGGGCGCGTTCGGCGGGCTTCGGGCCGGCCCTTTGGTGCTGCTCGGTGAGTTCGACCGGATTGTGGATCGGGGGGTTACCGGCACGTCGCTTGAACAGCTTGCGGCGTTCGTGGAGGGTGATTGGCTCCTCGCCCGGGGGATCAACGCTAAGGTCACCTACGGCTGGTTCGACAAAAGCCGGGCGATCGCGGAGGACGAGCGGGTGAGGATGCGCTTCGGACTGGAGGTGTTTCCCGTAGGCTTCCTCAGGGCCGCCGCGTTCTATACCGCTGATATCTGGATTCCCCAAGCCACCAGCGACGTAGATCGGGTGAGCCTGGAGCTCCAGCTCCATTTTTGAATCCCCCGGCTGAATCTTCCCGCTGCCCTCCGACCTGACTGCAGCGGGTAAGCGCCGTCCCCTGGCCAGGGGCGGTTTTGTATGCCAAATTGTCCTCTTTCGGTGTGTTTTCCTGGTTCGGGCTCCCTGGGCTCGGAGGAAACAGCGTGCGCACTGCTCCGTGGAAGAGCGCCTGGCTTTGGGCTACAATTACCACAGCGATGCTGGTTGCGGCTTTTGCCTCTCAACTTGGCATTCCCAGCCTGGGTTGGGTCTTGGTCGCGATCTCTCTGGCGGCGTTGGGCTTGGGTGTCCTGGCGCTGTATGAGGGTATCAGAGCCAAGCGGCTTCGGGGGTTAGTGGCGGAGCAGGAGCATGTGCGGAGCATCCTCGAATCCGCTTTGGATGCCGTGATAGCCATCGATGCCGAAGGCCGGGTGATCGAGTGGAATCGCCAAGCGGAGCGGATATTCGGCTGGAAGCGGTCGGAGATCCTGGGGCAGCCGCTTTCCTCGGCCGTAGTGCCTCCCCGGTACCGGGAGCAGTACGAGCGGGGTCTCAGGGTCTATCTCGAGACCGGGCGGGGTGAGGTGTTGAACCGGCGGGTCGAGTTCAGCGCTCTGAGGCGGGACGGTAGTGAGTTTCCGGTGGAACTGTCGGTAGTAGCGGTTCGATCGGGGGACGAGACGATCTTTACCGCGTTCGTAAGAGATATCAGCGGGCAACTCGAGGACAAAAAGCGGTTGGAACAGTCTCTATCCCTCTTACAGGCGACGCTGGAGTCCACCGCGGACGGCATTCTGGTGGTAGACAACCAAGGGAAGATCGTGAGTTACAACCGGAAGTTCCTGGACCTGTGGCGGATACCCGACGTGGTGATAGCCGCACGGGACGACGATCTGGCTCTTTCCTACGTGTTAGATCAGCTCAAGGATCCCCAACAGTTTTTGGCGAAGGTGAGGGAACTCTACGCCGATCCGGAGGCGGAGAGCTTCGATATATTGGACTTCAAGGACGGAAGGGTTTTCGAGCGCTACTCGCAGCCGCACTGCCTCGGTGGGCACACGGTGGGGCGGGTCTGGAGCTTCCGGGATGTTACCCACCGCAGGGAGATGACCGAGGCGCTGCGGCGGAGCGAGGAAAGCTACCGGCAGCTTTTCGAGCGCGCCACCTATGGAATTTACCGCTCCACCGTGGATGGACGGTTGGTGACCGTCAATCCGGCGCTGGTTCGGATGCTGGGTTACGATTCTCCGGAGGAGTTGCTGGCGATCGACATGGTACGGGATCTTTATTTGGACCCTGGGGAGCGGCGGCGCCTGATAGAACACTACCGTTCAGCGAAGGTGATAGAGGGTGTGGAGGTGACGTGGAAACGCAAGGACAAAACCCCGGTCGTGGTCCGTCTCAGCGGGACGGCTTTGAGGGACGAGTCGGGTGAGGTGACCGGTTTCGAGATGATCGTGGAGGATGTAACCGAGCGGCGGAACTTGGAAGAGCAGCTGCGCCAGTCCCAGAAGATGGAGAGTGTGGGCCAGTTTGTCGGGGGGATCGCCCACGATTTCAACAACCTGCTCACCGTGATCTTGGCCAATGCCGAAATGCTAGCGCGCAATCTGCCGCCCGAAGCGGAGGACCTCAAGGCGGATTTGGAGGAGTTGCGGGGAGCAGCGCAGCGGGGTGCGAGCATGGTGAAGAAGCTGTTGGCCTTTAGCCGCCGGGATGAGCTTCGCTTTTCTCCGGTCAATCTAGCGCAACTGGCGTCGGATTTGACGGGGGTGTTAAGGCGGCTGGTCCCCGAGAACATCGAGCTGCGGTTCTTGGGTGGAGACTGTGAAGCGTGCGTCATAGCCGATCGGGGGGCGATCGAGCAGATCTTGGTGAACCTGGTCACTAACGCGCGCGACGCGATGCCGGAAGGCGGGATTCTCACTATCGAAACGGCCGAAACCTACCTGGACGAGGAGTTCCAGAGCACCCACGGTTGGGGGGAGGCCGGTCCTTACGTCCTGCTGTCAATCTCCGACACCGGAATCGGTATGGACGAGAAAACCAGGGAACGGGCATTCGAGCCGTTCTTCACGACCAAGCCCCCGGGCGTAGGTACCGGGCTGGGCTTGGCGATGACCTACGGCTTGGTAAAACATCACCGCGGGTTTGTCGAGATTTTGAGCGAGCTGGGAGCGGGGACTACGGTTAGGATTTACCTTCCCAAGGTTACGGAGCAGGTGGTTCCGCAACCGGAGGTCTCTTTGGTGTCCGAGGCCGGAGGCAGTGAGACTATCTTGCTGGTCGAGGACGATCCGGCGGTTCGCCGTGCCGCTGTGAAGGCGCTGGAGAAGCAGGGTTACACGGTGATCGTGGCTTCGGACGGGGCGGAGGCTTTGGATCTATTCGACCGCCACGCTGACCGGGTGGATCTGATCCTTTCCGATGTGGTGATGCCGCGAATCGGTGGCCGCTCCCTCTACGAGGCGTTGAAGAAAAAAGATCGGATGCCGCGGTTTATTTTCACCAGCGGATACACGGCGGATGAGATCAAAGAGCGGGGCAGCCTGCCGCAGGAGATTCCGTTCCTCGCGAAGCCCTGGACGGTGACCGACTTGGTGCGCACCGTGCGCGAGGTTTTGGACCGGAAATGATCGCTCTTGGGGGTCGTGGTCGATGGACGGAGACATTCAGGTTCCCCTTCCGGTAAACGAGCCGGTTCGCTCCTATGCTCCGGGTACGCCGGAGCGGCGGGAGATCAAAGAAAGTCTCGCCCGGCTGTCTTCGGAGCGGGTCGAGATCCCGCTGATCATAGGGGGGAAGGAGGTCCGGACTGACAAGACCTGTCAGGCTGTGATGCCGCACCGTCACGGTCACATGCTGGGAGTCTGGCACCGCGCGGGGGGAAAGGAAGTGGGCCAAGCGATCGAGGCTGCGGCCGCGGCGCACCGCGAGTGGTCGAGCTGGCCCTGGGAAGACCGAGCGTCGATTTTCCTCAAGGCCGCCGAGCTTCTGTCCTCCGAGTGGCGCGCGGTGCTCAACGGGGCCACGATGCTTTGCCAGAGCAAAACGGTTCACCAGGCGGAGATCGACAGCGCGTGCGAGCTGATCGACTTCTGGCGGTTCAACGTGCATTACGCCGAGCGCCTCTACGAGGACCAGCCGTTATCGGTCGGAGGAGCCTGGAACCGGGTCGACTACCGCCCCCTGGAAGGCTTCGTTTACGCCATAACGCCTTTCAACTTCACTTCTATCGCGGGCAATTTGCCCACCGCGCCGGCCCTCATGGGGAACACCGTGGTTTGGAAGCCGGCCGCGGCCACGGTTTACAGCGGATACTTCATCATGCGACTGCTGGAGGCGGCCGGCCTGCCGCCGGGCGTGATCAACTTCGTTCCCGGTGACGCCGGGGAGGTTTCCGCGGTGGCTCTGGCGCACCCGGACCTGGCCGGAGTTCACTTCACCGGTTCTACCGAGGTCTTCCGGAGTATCTGGCAGAAGGTGGGTCAGGACATTCAGCGCTACAAGAGCTATCCGCGTCTGGTGGGCGAGACGGGAGGCAAGGATTTCATCGTGGCCCACGCCAGCGCGGACCGGGAGGCGCTGCTTGCGGCGATCGTGCGGGGAGGGTTCGAGTATCAGGGACAAAAGTGCAGCGCCGCTTCCCGGGTTTACCTGCCGGACTCCCTGTGGGGCCGGATTAAGGACGACTTGATTGACCTGACCCGGGAACTGCCCATGGGAGACGTGGCGGATTTCAGGAACTTCTTGGGAGCCGTCATAGACCGGAAAGCATTCGAGAAAATAAGCGGCTACATCGAGGACGCCCGGCGCTCGCCCGACGCCGAGATCTTAGTAGGGGGAGAAGCCGACGACAGCGAGGGCTACTTCATCCGCCCGACTCTGATCTTGGCGCACCGGCCCGACTATCGCTCCATGTGCGAGGAGATATTCGGCCCAGTGGTGAGCATTTACGTCTATCCCGAAAAGGAATGGACCGAGACCTTGCGCTTGGTGGACGCCACCAGCCCTTACGCTCTGACCGGTGCGGTCTTCGCCACCGACCGGAAAGCGCTCCGGGAGGCGGACCGAGTCCTTCGCTTCGCGGCAGGCAACTATTACGTGAACGACAAGCCTACCGGGGCTGTCGTGGGGCAGCAGCCCTTCGGCGGCGGGCGCGCCTCGGGCACCAACGACAAGGCGGGATCGATGCTCAACCTGGTGCGCTGGGTGTCGGCCCGAACTATCAAGGAGAACTTCGTCCCGCCCAGAGACTACCGGTACCCGTTCATGGCGGAGCCGTAAGTTCGGGCTAGCGCGGCAGGGGGAAGTGGCGGATCGCCCCCACTATTAGTCGCGCCTTCTCTTCTTCCGGCCCCGATACCCGGATTCTGGCTCCTGCGCCCAACTCCCACGCCGGAGCGAACTCCCAGCGAAACTCCGGGGCTAGAGCCCAGTTGGTCTCCTCCCCTTCAAAGCCGAATTCCACGATCCCTTCCAAGATCGGCGTCAGACCTAGGGGAGACGTCCAGGAGAGCGCCGCACTGGCTTCACCCTCCGCCTCGTGACCGGCGGCGAGAGGGAAGTCTACGTGTAGGGCGGTCTGAAGCAGCCAGCGGCGCTCTTTTCCAAAGGGGATCCATGCCAGCAGGAAGGGAGCGAGCGCGGAATGGCCCGCGCCGAGGGCTCGGGATTCGTCCCCGGTGGCCAGCTCCAAGTCCGCGCCCACTGAAACGATCGAAGCGCTCCGGTTGTTCAGCACGGCGAACTTGGGCCCCACGCTGATGTCGCCGATCCCGGTCTCGGCCGGCAAGGCGTCGCGTAGCAGATAATGTGCCGGCACATGTACGATGACGGAGAAGTCCGGGTGGAGTGCCCATTCCACCTCGAGGTGCGCGGTATAGAGCCGGCTGCCGTCCGCTATCGAGGTGAGCAAGTCGGGCCGGACTTTGCGCTCTATGTAGGCGTTCTCGGTAAAAAAAGCGTCTATGAAATGCGGTCCTGGGCCGCGGTGGGAGTGGACCTCACCGTGCTGGTGCCCGTGTTCCCCATGCTGTGCCAAAGCCGGCACGGTCAAAAACGCTGCCGCTCCCGCGGCCAAGAGCGTTCTTCGCATAACCCCTCCACTTGAAAAAGCAGGTTAGAAGCTTTTGCCGAAAACCTGAGCCTGGGTGCGAGTACTGGAGCTAGGCTCGGGGAGGTGGAGGGTTCGGTGCGTAAGAGCCCTCTGCCACGAAGGTACCGGATTGGAGAAGCGGTTGCTCGCCCTCATAGTCGGCCTCCGCTGCGAGTGCGGGAAGTACTATTGCAGCGGGGGAGAGACCAGTGCACGAGGCGTGGTGGTCTGCGGTTACGCTCGCGGAGTGGCAGGGAGCTGGCTCGCGGTGATTATTTTCTCCGTGGTGCGAACCCTGGGCGCTTTCGACGTTTCCAAACCGGTGCCAGCCGGCGATGCAAGCGATACCGCAAGCGAGGCCCGGTTGACCCAGGACCAGGCCGAGCCCCACGATTAGCGCTGGGAGCGATCTTGCTGCCCGCATCACTTGCTACAACCGGAGGTTTGGGGAAATTGTTCCCCCCATGGAGTTGCTTGCATCCCCTCCAGCTCAGGGTAACGCAGCCTTGCGCTCGCGCAAGTTCCGCCAGGCTGCCTTCGTCTATCTCCATGTGGGGATCCTCTACGAGGCTGCCGTGTGGGTCATGTGGCGGCAGGGGTTGCTTTCCGACGCCCGGGGGCCGGTCTGGCTGTGGCTGCTCATTGGCGCGGCGGTGGTGGCCTTCGTCTTCTGGGGCCTGTGGTTCTGGCAGAATCGCTGGTTCGCCCGCGCAGTCTGGGCGCTTCATGCTTTCAGAGTCCCGTTTCTCATCGAGGGAGCATTTCTGCCTCCTCCCGAGCAGCGCTTGGCGCCGGAATTCTACCTCACGGCGCTGGTGGTGGTGATCATAAACCTCTGGATGCTGGCTCGGGCCGGCTGGGACTTGTAGTGCTATGAGCCCACGTCTTCCCCGCTATCACGAGGTAGGCGGCGAGGATCGCTCCCGGTTGCTGGATCAGGTGCTGGCTCAGAGGGAGCGGGTGGAACGGCGCCTAGCCCAGGTGAGACGGGTGGTGGCGGTGATGAGCGGGAAGGGAGGAGTGGGAAAGAGCTATTTCACCGCGGCGCTAGCCCGGGAGCTTGCCCGCCGTCTCAATCGCATTGGTGTGCTAGATGCCGATTTCGGCGGCCCTACCGTGGCAGCGCTGCTGGGCGCCAGAGGTCCCTTGAGCGTCCGGGGGGAGGCGGTGATGCCCGCGGTGGGGAGTGGCGGCGTGCAAGTTTTTTCCACCGATTTTCTGCTGTCCGAGGGAGAGCCCCTGCGCTGGAAGGAACCCAGGGGCGAGCGTTTCGTGTGGCGGGGAGCGTTGGAAGCGGGCGCGTTGCGGGAATTTTTGGGCGATGTAGAATGGGGGCCGCTCGACTTTTTGCTGGTAGATCTTCCGCCGGGAGCTTCCCATACGCTGGATCTGGCGGAGCTGGTACCCAAGCTGAGCGGCGCGGTGGCGGTGACCATTCCCAGCGAGGAATCGCGGCGGGCGGTTTCCCGGGCGATGCGGGCGGCTAGGGAGGTGGGGATACGCCTCTTGGGTGTAGTGGAAAATATGAGTACTTACCGCTGTCCAGGGTGTGGAGGTGAACATCCGCTGTTTCGGAGTCCCGCCGCGGAGGAGTTGGCAGGGGAGTTTTCGCTTTCGGTGCTGGGGCGAATTCCGTTCGAGCCTGGAGCAACTGCGGGGTCCCTGGCGTCTGAGCGCCCTGAGATCGGCAAGATCGCGGACCGCTTGCTGGAGCTGTTGGATTGAAGTTTCTCTGCCTGGAGTGCAACCAGCGCTTGGTGTTCGAGGAGCGTGAGGTTCCGGGAGACGGGACCTTCACCGCCGCGTTTTCCTGTCCCGGTTGCGGCCGGCGGATCGCTCTCCTCGCCAATCCGATGGAGACCCAGCTGGTGGAATCCCTGGGCGTGAAGGTTGGTGGAAAGACTTTGAACCAGGAGCCGCTGGAGCTGGTGCGCAAGATGATGGTCGGGGGAGAGGAGGTCTTGAGCGGGGCGCGGAGCGTTCCGGCTTGGAGTGAGGAAGCCAAGGACCGTCTGTTTCGGGTTCCGGCTTTCGTGCGCGGGATGGTGAAGAAGCTCTACACCGATTACGCCGCCGCTCGGGGGATCGCCGAGATCACCCCTTCTGTGATGGACCAGGCGCGGCGCGATTTGGGGCTGGAGGAGATGTGATGGCGGACAGAGACGAGCGAGAGGTTCACGGCCTGAGAATTCGGATAGACCGGACGCTGTGCGTAGGGTTCGGAGAGTGTGTGGAGGCTGCGCCGGAGGCGTTCCGCCTCGACGGGCAGGACTTAGTCGAGTTCGCGGCGCCCCAGAACGCGAGCCGAGAAGAGCTGCTCAAAGCCTGCCAGGCATGTCCGGTGGACGCCTTGAGCGTATTCGATTGGGAGGGTCGGCAGTTGGTCCCTTGACAGTTCGGGGGGGTAGGCTCATACTCGCGCCGGCTGAAGAGGGGCGGCACGGCTGCTCGGGGGGTCGGTGTGGCGGTTGTCTGTCGGTCATGTGACAGGAGGAATCGTGTATCGCGAACTCTTGGTTCCGGTGGACAACTCCCAGCATTCCAACTGGGCGGTGGAGCGCGCCATCGAGATTTGCCGGAGATTCGACGGCCGTATTACCGGCAACCACGTATATGCCGCCCGCCTGCACGACGTCCGGTTCCGGCAACTGGAGACCGGGCTTCCCGCCAAGTTTCAGACTCCCGAGGAGATAAAGCGCCAGCGCAAGATCCACGACAAGCTGATCGAGAAAGGACTTCAGTTGATCTCGGACTCCTTCCTCGATCAGGTGGACCTCCGCTGCCGGGAGGCGGGGGTTCCCATGCGGCGCCAGCTCCTCGAGGGGATCAACTACGAGGAGATAATCCGGGAGGCCAACCGCGGTGCCGGGCGGCTTCCCAGCCTGATAGGGTTCGATCCCAACATAGCCGACAAGTACGACGGCGGGGCCCGCATACGCGGCGACGTGAGAATCGGTGAGGACGGGAGATTGGTTGCGGAAGAGGAGGAGCTGGAAGAAAAGCTCGCGGGCTCCACCGGGCGCTCTTACGACCTGGTGGTGATCGGCGCTCACGGGATCGGCAGACAGCCGTTGAGCCAACTCGGCGGGGTCGCAGCCCGGGTAGTAAGGGCAGTGCAAAAGGACCTCCTGATCGTCCGCGACGACCGTCCTTTGGCGAACGCTAGGTTCTTGGTGTGCGTGGACGGATCGGCGTACTCCTACCGCGGGATGAAGGCGGCGCTGGAGCTGGCCCGCGCCTTTGGCTCAACCCTCTACGTGTGCAGCGCCTTCGACGTGGAGTACCACCACGCGGTCTTCGGGAACATTCGCTACGTCCTCTCGGAACAGGCTTCCAAGGTTTTCAAGTTCGAAGAACAGGAGGAGCTCCACAACAACATCATAGACAAGGGCCTTCTCAAGCTGGCCCAGGCGAATCTCAAGCGAGCGGAGGCGATGGCTCGGGAATATCCCGACGTGGAGCTCAAGACCCAGGTTCTGATCGGAAAGCCCTTCCAGGTAATACTCCAGTGGGCGGAAGAGATCGACCCCACTCTTTTGGTGATCGCCCGGCACGGGGCGCATCGGATCGAGGGAACCGATCTCGGCTCCCAGGCGGAGAACCTGGTGCGGCTCGCTCCCTGCAACGTCCTTTTGATCGGCACCACGGGAGTTCGTCCCGAGGAGATACCCTGGATCGAAGAAGACGGAGTCAGCGGGCTGGAGTGGGCTCCGGAAGCGGAGGTCAGGATTCTCCGGGTTCCTCCGTTCGCTTTGGGGATCGCCCGCAAGGCGGTGGAGGAGTACGTGCTGGAGCACTACGGCAACGGAGACGGCGCTCTGCCGGTGGTGACCAACGCTCGGCTGGACGAGGCGATCCAGAAGCTCTTGCCGACCCACATGCAGCTCATCATGGGAATCGGAACCGCTGAGGAGCTGGCTCTGGCGGAGCTCAAGGCGGAGGAGGCGATGAAGCGGACCGTGGTGCGGGGTCACGACGGCGACCAGGTGAGCGAGCCTCCGATGGTGGAAGCGCGCTGCCCGGTGACCGGCCGGACGATGATGAGGGAGCGTACCGCCAACGATCCTCCGGTCTGGACGGTAGAGGCCTACGAGCGGCTGCGGTCGGTTCCTCTGATCGCCCGCCCGCTAGCCCGGAACGTGGTGGAACGGTTCGCCAAGGAGCACGGCTATTGGCGGATCACCACGCGGGTGATGGACGAGAACAAGCAGGCGATGATCGAGGCAGACGAGTTCGATATGGAGACCATGTTGGTTATGTTCAAGGAACTCGAAGCCAAGCAGCTCAAGGCGGTGGGGGAGGGGGTAGACGCCCTCTCGCCGGAGATGCGCCGGTTCATCGAAGAGGCCAAGGCAGCGGGTGTGAGCCGCTGTCCCATTCGCGACCTAGACGAGCGCATATCCAAGTGTCCGGTTGACTTCAAAACCGTAACCCCGGCGGAGGCGAGGCGGGCGGTGGAGGAGTTCCTCGAGCGTTCCTCGAAAGAAGAGATGTAACGGTGACTTCGGTCGGAGCTTGGGAGCGGCTCTCGCTCACACCGCGTCCGGCAGCGGAAGGGGTGTACCTGCCGCACGTGGTGGCGTGGAATCTCACGCGGCGCTGCAATCTGGAGTGCTCCCATTGCTACCTCTCGGCGGGTCCTGACGGGGGAGGAGAGCAAGAGCTCGGAACCGCCGAAGTGACGAGGATCATGGAGGAGATCCTGGCCCTCAACTCCGCGCCGATGTTCATACTGTCGGGCGGCGAGCCTCTCATGCGCTCCGACCTAGCCGACATAGCCCGGTTCGCATCGGCAAGGGGAGCTACGGTCGTGGTGGGGACCAACGGCACCCTTTTGGACGAGGCCAAGCTCTCGGAGCTCAAGGCGGCGGGCGTTAGCGGCTTTGCCATAAGCGTCGATTCCCTCAAGCAGCGCTATCACGACAACTTCCGCCGCGGTCACGGCGCGCTTGCGGCAACCTTGGACGCGGTAGAGCTGCTCCGCCGGCACCGGATCGATTTCGTGGTTCAGACCACGCTCACCCGGGCTAACCGCGGCGAGTTGGAAGAACTGGTCACCTGGTCGGCGGAGCGGGGGGCGGTTGCCTTCAACGCCTACTTTTTGGTTTCTACCGGCCGAGGTAGTGGACTCAAAGACCTCTCTGCGGAAGACTACGAAGAGCTGCTGGGCAGGTTGGTGGATCTTCACCTGCGCTACATGGGCCGAATGATGGTTCGCGCCAAGTGTGCGCCGCATTTCATGCGCTTGGTGCACCAGCGTGCACCCGAGTCGCCGGTATTGAACTACGAGACCCGCTGCCCCTGTGGGGTGCAGTATTGCCGGGTCACACCCGACGGTAGGCTGACACCCTGTCCCTATTTGCCCATTTCGGCTGGGGATCTGCGGCGGGAGCCGTTCGCTCGAGTATGGAACCAGTCTCTGCTTTTCGGCGCGCTACGGCAAGGGCGTTTGGGAGGGCGTTGCGGGATCTGCGAGTACCGCAAGATTTGCGGGGGCTGCCGCGCCCGGGCTTTTGCCCTGGAAGGCGATCCGCTGGCGGAAGATCCCTCTTGCGTCTATCGACCGGACGGCAGCCGTCCGGTCATAGAGAGGGCTCGGCCGGTCACCTACGGGATGCAGGTGGAGCGTTCCCTGGTCTGGACCGAGGAGGCGGAGGAGCGACTGAAGCGGATTCCCTCTTTCGTGCGGGGAGTGGTGATCCGGCGGCTGGAGGATTACGCCCGCGAGAGGGGGATCGATCGGGTCACTGCGGAACTGATGCGGGAGGTGCGAGAGAAGATGCCGGTCGAGTTTTCCAAAAAACTTCCTTTCTTCGCGCGGGACGATGAGTGAAGTTCTCCTGGTGGTTCAGGCGGCAGCCGATACTACGGGCTCTTACGGTAACTTTCCCCTGATCGGCGCCCGGGCCGCGGTGTGGATTGCGGCGGAAGTGCACCTCATGTTCGCCGCGTTCGTGCTGGGCGTCCCCATGTTCGCCGTGATCACCGAGCTCATCGGGATCGTAGGAAAAGATCCCAAGTACGATAAGCTTTCCAAGGAGTTCACCCGGCTCTTGGTGTTCGCCTACAGCGCCACGGCGCTGTGGGGTGCGGTGTTGGTGTTCTTCCTCACCACGCTCTACCCCCGCTTTTGGGGGCACCTGACGCAGATTTTCGGACTGTCGATGTGGATCTACGTGGGGTTGTTCTTCGCCGAGTCGTTCACCCTGTATCTCTACTACTACGGCTGGGATCGCTGGATCGCCGGCCGGTCTAAATGGTTCCATTGGGGCCTCGGAGTGCTGCTCAACGTCTGGGGCACTATCGTGATGTTCATCGCCAACGGGTGGCTCACCTACATGATGTCGCCTCCCGAGGGGACCACCGCTCAGGGGCTACCGCCGGAGATCACCATGTGGGGGGCGATCGCCAACTCCACCTGGATGCCGATAAACATCCACCGCCTGCTGGGGAACGCGGTCTTCGGCGGCACCGTGGCCGCCGCCTATGCGGCGTACCGGTTTCTCGCCTCCAAGACGCCGGAAGAGAGGGCCCACTACGACTGGATGGGCTACGTGGGGAACTTCATAGCGATATCGGTGTTCATCGTGCTCCCCTTCGCTGGCTACTGGTTGGGCCGCGAGATCTACGCCTACGACCAGAGCATGGGGATCACCATGATGGGCGGCTTCATGAGCTGGCTGTGGGTGGTGCAGGCGGTGTTGATCGGGGTGCTCTTCCTGGCGGCCAACTACTATCTCTGGATCGGGATGCAGCGGATCCCTGGGGCGGAGCGGTTCAGTCCCTACACCAAGTGGATGCTCCTGGTCTTGGTGATCTGCTGGATCGTCTGGGCCACGCCTCACACCTTGATCGTGACCCGGGAAGAGCAGGCCGCCATGGGAGGACAGTTCCACCCGTTCCTGGACGTCCTCGGCGTCATGAGCGCCAAGAATACCGCGGTCAATCTTATGATTTTGACGACCTTCCTCTCGTTCCTCCTCTACCGCCGGGGAAACAAGCGCCTCACCGTGGAGTGGGCTCGAGAGGGTACCTGGGCGCAGGGAGCGATGTTCGTGATCGCCGCGGTGGTGGTGCTCTTCTTCGGTATATACGGGTACTTCGTACCGGACACCGTGAGGATCGGTTTCAGCGTTTATCAAGTGCTTTCGGTACTGGCCTGCATCCTAGGTGTGACGGCGATCGATCTGTTTTTGACCCGGGGTGCGGAATCCCAAGGGGAGATCCGCTGGGGCCAGATGCCGGAGCGCTCGCAGTACGCGCTCTTCGTACTGGCAGTGACCTTCACTTGGCTCATGGGTCTCATGGGCTTTGCCCGGAGCGGCATCCGGCAGCACTGGCACGTGTGGCAGGTGATCCCCGACACCAGCCCTTACGCCTCCACTCCGGCGCTGGGGTACGCGGCTAACATGATCAGTCTCTGCGTGATCGTCTTCCTAGGCTTGGTGGCTTTCATCTTCTGGCTGGGCGGCCTGGCCGAACGAGTCTTCTTGAAAGAACGGCCGGCCCCGGCCCTGGCGGCGCAACCGGTTATGGGAGATTAGCCATCGTGTGGGCCACGAACGCCAAGATCGCCGCGCTGAGTCTCGCCGTCATCGGGTTCTACACCCTGGTGGCGCACATCATCCCGCAACTGCAATCCGAAGTGCCGGCCCAGGTAGCAGTGGGGCCAGGTGCCAGTCCCGAGGAGCTGGCCGCGGCCGGAGAGCGGATCTACTCCACGGTCTGTACCGCGTGCCACGGGCTGGGCACTCGCGCACCTAACCTGGTCACCGACCACGAGGGCCTCGGCCCCATCGGAGCCCGGTGCTTGGCGAGGTTCGGCGCCGCTTGCAAGGACTATCTCTATCACTCGCTCATTGCTCCTGGGGACTCGGTGGTACCTGGGTTCGCTAACATCATGCCCGACATGCGGACCCAGCTGGACGCCAACCAGGTCTGGGCGGTGATTGCCTATCTCCAGTCCCAGGGAGGCGAGATCACGGTTACTTCTCAGGATTTAGAAGCTGCTGCGCCTCCCAGCGCCCCAGCGGCCGCCGCCGCTAGCGGGTCTAGTACCACGACCGATCCCCGGGAGCTTTTGCGCGAGAAGGGGTGCCTCGGCTGCCATGCCATCGATGGCACAGGCCCTCCCATCGGCCCGCCGTTCGACGGGATCGGATCGAGGTTGAGCCGAGAACAAATTAGAGAGGGAATTCTCGACCCGAACGCTACGGTGGCCAGGGGGTACGAACAGTTCGCGGGGATGATGCCTCCCAACTTCGGCGATCAACTGACCGCTGCTCAGTTGGAAGCGATCGTCAGGTTCCTGGCGGGGCGACGATGAATCGCGGCGCGAGTTACTACCTCAAGCACCCGTTCTGGCAGGCGGTCTTGGTGCTGCTAGCCTCCTATGTCTTGGTGAAGTGGGGCATCGAGTACCTGCCGCCCGCTTTGGGATGGCTGGTCTCGCTGATAACCCAGCCTCTGGGGTTGGGACGGGTGAACTGGCCCAGCGCCCCGGTGCCGCGGAGCGTCGTAGTACAGTATATGCTCACGGTGCTGGTGGCGATCCTGATATACGTGAGCGAGAACGAGGAACGCTGGCGCAGATTCAAGGAACCGATCCGTGCGCTGATCCTGGAGCCGAGTTTGAAGAATCTGAGGCTTGCGCTTCTAATGCTTCTCCCGGTTTTGGTGGGTTGGGCAACATACCAGCAGACGAAGGGCACGGTTTCGGCACCGGTGGGATTGAGAACTATCCATCCCGCGGCGCCTGCTCAATTCACGTTCCGCGGCCGCACCCTGCGCTTGAGCGAACTCTCCAACCCCTTGAGAAACACCGGGTCGCTGGAAGAGCACTACCGAGAAGGGCAGCGCGTCTATTACCAGAATTGCCTTCCCTGCCACGGAGATCTTTTGGACGGCAGAGGGCACTTTGGCCACGGGTTCAACCCCGCGCCTTTGCCCTTCGACGTGAGCACCATAGCCCAGCTGAGCGAGGCGTTCGTCTTCTGGCGGATCGCCAAAGGCGGTCCCGGGCTCCCCCGGGAAAGTCAGCCTTGGAACTCCGCCATGCCCGCATGGGAAAACATCCTCAGCGAGGAGGAGATCTGGTCGGTGATCGTTTTCCTCTACGAGCAGGCTGGTGTCCAGCCGCGGCGGCTGACCGAGGAAGCTGGGCACTGATGTCGCGCTTCGGTCTGCTACTGGGACTCGGCTCGCTGAGCCTGGCGCTTGGTGCGGGCTCTTTGGTGGCGCAATTAGGCCAGGCGGGTTCGGCTCGCGGCAAGGCGCTTTATGACAAGTGGTGCGCGGGGTGTCACGGCGAAAGCGGAAGAGGAGACGGTCCGGCGGCGGGATACATGTTGCCCCGACCCCGGGATTTCACCCAGGCGCTCTATCAGATCCGCACCACAGCGAGCGGCCAGCTCCCCACCGACGAGGATCTAATGAAGATCCTGGAGCAAGGTATGCCGGGAACGGCGATGCCGGGGTGGTCGTCGATCTTGAGTCCTTCGGATCGGCGCGAGGTGATAGCCTATATCAAGAGTTTCTCGCCCTTTTTTGGTTCCGGCGAGACGCCCGAAGTGGTGCGCATCGGTGGGGCGCCACGGATGTCGCAAGAGGGTATAGCGCAAGGGAAGGAACTCTATCAGAGGCTCGAGTGCTGGAAGTGTCACGGCAACGCCGGTCGGGGTGACGGGCCTTCGGCCCCCACGCTCAGAGATCGCGACGAGTACCCCATCGCGGCGGCCGATCTCTCCGAGAACTGGCGGTTCAACGGCGGCGGGCGGGTGGAGGACATCTTTCAACGCCTGGTAACCGGACTGGACGGAACTCCGATGCCTTCCTCCAAGGACCTACTAGATGCTGGCGTGGTGACCGAGGAGCAGCTTTGGCGGTTGGCGCAGTACGTGCGCAGCCTCTCTCCTGAGCGGCCTCCTCGGGTGCAGGAGATAGTGCGGGCCCGGCGAATCGCGGGGCCCGTGCCGGAGCATCCCGATGATTCGGCTTGGGCGCAGGCAGAGGAGTTCTATATCCCGCTCGTGGGGCAGATCATCCGCCCGCCGCGATGGTTCGCGCCCCGGGTGGAGGGCATTTTCGTGAGCGCGCTTTACGACGGCGAGAGGGTGGCGCTGCGGCTGCGCTGGCACGACCCGTCGCAGAGCCCGGATCCCGCATGGGCCGAGTGGCGCGGCGCGATCGCCCGAACGATGGCCCCGGTGGACCAGCCCTTGGACTCGCTGCCTCGGCCCGACGGTGTGATAGTGCAGTTTCCCCGAGCCATTCCGGACGAGGTGACACGGCCGTACTTTTTAATGGGCGAGCCCGACAATCCGGTTTATCTGTGGCGTTGGCAGAGTACCCCTAGGCTCGCCGAAGCAGGGCGGGCTAGCGGGTTCGGCACTTTCAGCGCCCTGGCGGGCGCCGCGGACGGTCCCGGTGAGGAGGCGGTGTTCGAAGAAGGCGAGTGGCGACTGGTTCTGACTCGGGGCCTGGCAGCGGGCGATACTGCCAACGCGCTGAGTTTCGTCACCGGCCGTCCCATTCCCATGGCGCTGTTCGCCTGGGATGGAGACAACGGGGAAGGTGCTGGCCGGATGGCAATAAGCACCTGGTACTACTTGGTGCTGGAGGAACCGGTCCCGGCCACCGCGTACGTCACCCCAGTGGTGGCGGCGGTGCTGACCGGGCTTTTGGGCTGGGTGGTGGCCTGGCGGGCGCAGCGACGCGAGCGGAGGATTACAGAGGCTCAGAGATGAGCCTTGTAGGTCATAGGCGGCAAACTCGAGGTCCGACAGGCGGAGGTGCACTATGAGGCGGTTCTGGTTGCGGTTGGCGTTTCCTGGCTTAGTGTCCTTCTGGGCCGCGGCCTGCGGCGGCGGTGAAGGCGCGGGTGCGGGTGGAGGAGAGGCGGCTGAGATCCCCTTCCCGGTGGACACCGCCACGGCGGCCAGGATAACGGGCACGGTTCGCTTCGAAGGAAGTGCTCCGGCTATGCCGGTGATCGACATGAGCGAGGAGCCGGCGTGCAGAGACAAGTACCCGGAACCTCCCAGGGCGCAGACCGTGGTGGTCAATCCCAACGGTACCCTGAAGAACGTGTTCGTTTATGTGAAGTCAGGCCTTGACACCACGCTGCGGTTCCCGGTCCCCAAGGATTCGGTGTGGCTGGACCAGTCCGGTTGCCGTTACGAGCCGCATGTCTTCGGAATCCAGGTGGGTCAGACTCTGGTCATCAAGAACAGCGATCCGGTGCTTCACAACATCAACGCCAAGCCCACGGCGAATCGAGGGTTCAATATCTCGCAACCTCAGCTGGGGATGGTATCTAGCCGTACCTTCCAAGTGCCCGAGGTCATGGTTCCCGTCGGGTGCGACGTGCACGGCTGGATGAGCTCCTATATCGGGGTTTTGAGGCATCCCTATTTCAGCGTTTCCGGGGGGGACGGGAGCTTCAGCATTGCGCGCCTTCCTCCGGGGACCTACACGCTGGAGGCGTGGCACGAGCAGTATGGCACCCAGACCTTAGAGGTGACGGTGGGCTCCAACGAGACCAAGACGGTGGAGTTCGTGTTCCGGCCCCCAGCCGCTTCCTGAGGGGGTAACCGATGCCTTGGCACTGGAGCTTGCCTCCCGGAGCCTCGACTTACGCGGGGCAGGTGGACTTCATCTATTACCTGATCTTCGCGATCACAGCCTCCGCGTTCTTCATCGTCGAGGCTGGTCTGTTGTGGTTCGTTTTCAAGTATCGAGCTCGCCCCGGCCGCAAGGCGTATTACACGCACGGCAGCACTAAGGCCGAGGTCGTCTGGACAGCGGTCCCTGCGGTGACGGTGGTGCTAATCGGGATTCTGAGCGGCCGTGTGTGGGATCGTGTCAAGGGCCGGGACAGCCTGCCGTCCGGCGCTTTGGAGTTCGCGGTCACCGCCAAGCAGTTCGAGTGGAACGTCACCCACCCGGGGGTGGACGGGACGTTGGGTACGGGGGACGATTTCACTCTGCGCAACCAGTTTCATCTGCCGGTGAACCGGCCGATCGTGGTGCGGCTCACGTCGGAAGACGTGATTCACTCGTTCTTCGTTCCGGCTTTTAGGGTGAAGCAGGACGCGGTACCGGGAATGCACATTCCGGTTTGGTTCGAGGCCACGGAGGCGGGGGAGTACGAGCTCGCCTGTGCGGAGCTTTGCGGGTTGGGGCACTACCGGATGGGTGCCAGAGTCGTAGTTCACGAGCAGGACGAATACGAGCGGTGGGTGGCCTCTCAGCCGGCCGCCGTGGCCGCGCGTTAGGAGGGTGAGCATGGCGACGATCGCAGCGACGGTTGACCAGTTAGCCCACGCCCAAAGAGACGATCGGTCCTTGTTGAGGAAGTACATCTTTTCGACCGATCACAAGATCATCGGGATCCAGTTCCTGATCCTGAGCCTGTTTTTCCTCTTTGTCGGCGGAACTCTGGCCATGATGATGCGCTGGCAGCTGGGCTTCCCGGGCCGGCCGATTCCCGGCGGGTCGGTCCTACCGGAAACGATGGCTCCAGGCGGGATCCTGCTGCCGGAGTTCTACAATTCTTTGGTCACCATGCACGGAACGTTCATGGTGTTCTTCGCCATCATGCCGCTCTTGGTGGGTGTGTTTGCCAACTATTTGATCCCGCTCAAGATCGGCGCCCCGGACATGGCGTTTCCTCGGCTCAACATGGCCTCCTTCTGGGCTCAATTCGTAGCCGGCGTCATCATGTTCGCGAGCCTCCTGGTCGAAGGCGGCGCAGCCGGAGCTGGGTGGACCGCGTATGCCCCGCTCAGCGCCAATTCGGAATACTCCGGTGTGAGTTTGGGTCAGCAGCTGTGGTGCGTGAGCTTGGTGTTCCTCGGCCTCTCTTCGATTCTGGGTTCGACCAACTACATAGCCACCGTGATCAACTTGCGGGCACCGGGGATGACCTGGTTCCGGCTTCCCCTTTCGGTCTGGGCCCTCTTCGTGACGGCGATCCTGGGCCTGCTGGCTATCCCGATCCTTTCGGGGGCGGTGATCATGCTGTTGTTCGACCAGACCATCGGGACCCACTTCTTCCTGCCCCCCGAGGGCGGTCAGCCGCTGTTGTGGCAGCACCTGTTCTGGTTCTTTGGACACCCGGAAGTTTACATCCTGATTCTGCCCGCCATGGGGATGGTCTCGGACCTCATAGCCAACGGTTCCAGAAAGCCGATCTTCGGCTACCACTCCATGGTCTTCGCCATCATAGCGATCGGGTTCTTGGGTTGGATCGTTTGGGGCCACCACATGTTCCAGAGCGGGATGAACCCCACGCTGGCCACGAGCTTCATGATCTCTACCCTCTTGATCGCGGTACCTTCGGCGATCAAAACCTTCAACTGGCTGGGCACCCTGTGGCGGGGCAACCTCCACTTCCACGTACCTATGCTCCATGCGGTGGCCTTCGTGGCGATGTTCGTCATCGGCGGCCTCTCCGGCGTTTACATGGCTTCCACGCCGGTGGACATCTACATCCACGACACCTACTTCATAGTGGCGCACATCCACTACGTTCTCTTCGGCGGTAGCCTCTTCGCCCTCTTCGGGGCGATCACCTACTGGTATCCCAAGATGTTCGGCCGGATGATGAACCCCTTCTGGGGCAAGGTGCACTTCTGGCTCACTTTCGTGTTCTACAATCTGACCTTCTTCCCCATGCACCAGCTCGGCTTGGGCGGCCACATGCGGAGGATCTACGATCCGACCCAGTATGCCTTCCTCCAGCCGCTCCAGCCGATCAATGAGTTCATCTCGATCAGCGCGTTCCTCTTGTTCGCGGTGCAGGCGATCTTCGCCTTGAACTTCATCCTGAGCTGGTTCTTCGGGAAGAAGGCGGAGATGAACCCCTGGAAGGACAACGGGCTGGAGTGGACCGTTCCCTCGCCCCCGCCCCACGGGAATTTCGCCACCACGCCCAGGGTCTATCACGGACCTTACGAGTACAGCTCTCCGCTGGTGGAAGAGGATTATCTGCCTCAGAACCGGCCGGTGGAGACAACCAAGGCGCCGGCCGAGCAGCCGGCCGGTCACTAGGGGGGTCGAACCATGGCGCACGCCCACGCAGCGGTGATGCAGCCTCCGGCCGCAGCCGAACCCGGCAGCGGCGTCTACAATGAAAAGCTCGGGATGTGGATCTTTCTGGGCTCGGAGGTGATGTTCTTCACGGCGCTCATAGGCTCGTACATCATACTCCGGTTCGGCACCCCTCATCCCTGGGCGCCACCGGGTGTGATCCTCAACATCCCGATCACGGCCTTCAATACCTTTTTACTGATCTGCTCTTCGGTCTTCATGGTGAAGGCCTACGCGGCGATCGCCGACGGAAAAAAACATTTTTTGCGAGCCAACCCTAGCATACCCCGCGACTGGCGCCTGTGGCGGTGGGTGGACGGGGGACTCAAGTTCTGGTTCTTGATGACGATCTTGGGCGGCTCCACCTTCGTGGGCATCCAGGTTTACGAGTACATCCACCTCGCTCACAACGGATTCCTTCCCAGCGGAATCAAGGAAGGGAGCCATTTCGGCGAGCTAGTGGCACAGGGCGTGGTCCCCGCAGCTACCGCCGGCATCTACGGCTCTACTTTCTACACCATGACCGGCTTCCACGGTTTCCACGTAACCTGCGGCGTGATTTCGATGCTTTACCTGTTCTTCAAGAAGGTGCTGCCGGAGAAGTACTCCGAGCACGACTACCGCGGGGTGGAAACGATCGGACTGTACTGGCACTTCGTGGACTTGGTTTGGATCATCCTCTTTACCATCGTCTACCTTATCTGAGGCCCTATGGAGACCGCTGCTAGGAAACATCCCAACTACGTGGGCGTTTGGTTCTACCTGGCTGTTCTCACCGCGGTGGAGATCGGAGTTGCGTTTCTGAGTCACCTGCCCAAGGCAGTCCTCATGCTGGCCTTGGTACTTCTGGCGATCTGGAAGGCGCTACTGGTGGCTCTCTATTTCATGCACCTCAGATTCGAGTCCAACCGGCTGCGGATCATGGCGATCGCCCCGCTGCCGCTGGCCGTGATCCTGGTTCTGGCGGTGATAACCGAGTACCTGTAATGACCGCCGCGATCGCCGCTTTTCGGCCGGGAGCTTTTCTGGAGCTGACCAAACCCAGGATCGTGGGGTTGGTTCTGCTGACCGTGGCCGGGGGGTTCGTGATAGCTGCGGGGCCTCCCAGCTCGCCGGAAGCGGTTTTGCTGCTCAAGACGTTGATCGGGACCGGGTTGGTTGCCGCCGGCACCAACGCTCTCAATCAACTGTTGGAGCGGGACGTGGACGCTCTCATGGCCAGAACTAGACGCCGACCGCTGCCTGAGGGGAGGCTGAGCCCGGTAGCCGCCGCCGCTTTCGCCTGGGCGTTGGGGTTGGGCGGAATCCTCTACCTGGCAGTCGGAGTGAACCGCCTCACGGCGCTGCTCGCGGCTCTGACTCTCGGATCGTACGTCTTTCTCTACACCCCCCTCAAACGGCGCACCCCTGCTGCCACCTTGGTGGGAGCGGTCCCCGGAGCGTTGCCGATCGTGGGAGGGTGGACCGCGGGAGGGGGCAGCTTGGGGATAGAGGCGTGGGCCCTCTTTTGGATCCTCTTTCTGTGGCAGCTTCCCCACTTCATGTCCCTGGCGTGGCTTTATCGCGAGGATTACGCCCGGGCCGGCCTCAAGAGCATGGGCGCGTGGGAAGACGGCGTCGCCACCTTCAGACAGGCGGCGCTGTATGCTCTGGCCTTGTTGTCAGTGAGTCTGATTCCGGCTTTGCTGCACCTTGCTGGGGCGGTCTATTTTGTCGGTGCGCTGCTGCTGTCAGCCTGGTTCGCGTGGATAAGCATCCGTGCTGCTTTGCGGCTGGACGAAAAAGCCGCACGTCGGGTCTTTTCAGCGTCGCTGGTTTATCTCCCGTTGCTCCTCGCCTTGATGGTGGCGGCGAGGATGGTATGACCGGTACCGGTCACTGAATGACGCCGTCTTTGTGATCGCTCAGCTATGAATGATGGCCTTTTCATAATTTCGCAGCCATGATCGGCTTCCACCGCTTTTTGATCGGCACTGCCATTTTATTCTGCGCCGGGTTTTCTCTGTGGGCCTTCATCGCCTACCGGGCGGACGGCGGCACCATCGCTCTGGTTCTCGGAATAAGCTTCGCCATCGCCACGCTGGCCTTAAGCTACTACCTCAAGAATCTGAAGCGCTTCCTCGGCAGATGAGCCACGATCCCGGCGGCGTGATGCTGTGGGTCGGGGCCCTCTTCGTGGCCGCACCGCTGGTTTTCGGGGGGATCGTTATCGGGGTTTGGTGGTGGCAGAAGAGGAAGCGGAAAACCGATGTGTGATCTATGCCCTTGACGCCGAGGGTCCGCTCTAAGAGCTTCAGAGCGCTTTGCTCGAGGAGGCGCGATGCGGGTTAGGGCGGGCGGGAAAAAACCTTGGCGGTTTTGCGCCCTGCTTTTGGCAGGGTCTCTTGCCGGTTGCGAGCCTACCAGTATCACCGAGGCCCGAGACCAGCTGAGCCGGGGTCCGGCCGCTGTGGTTACCTACATGCTACCCATCGTGAGGGACACTTTCTACATCGACTCGCTTTTGGGAGGCGACACTACCCGCACCCCGGACGGGCGCCGGGCCGTCAAGTTCAGTCCGGAAGTGTACGGCGTGGCGGTGGGGGAAAAACTCAAATTCGACGACCTGGGCTTCAGCCAGTTCAAGTTCAGCTACGACCAAATGCTCGAGACCCGGCAGGACTCGGTGAGCATCACCATAGCGGCGGGCTCGATCACCCTGAGCCCTCCCGGCAACTCGCACGGCCAGTCCAGTGCTGATACCCTCCGGTTCCACACACCCCAAGGTTCATCGGTGACCGGCGCTTCGATCGCCTCCGGGTCCGTGATTCGGACTCTGGTCAACAACTCGGGTTGCGACGCCACGCTTTCGGTCTCGCTTCGGGACGGCACCGGCGCCCAGGTGATTACCTTCGCGGATCGCTTGGTACCCAACGGCTCTACGGTGGTAGATACCACCTCCGTAGCGGGGACGAGCTTCCGGGACTACGTGCGAGTCCAGGCCACAGGTTCAGCCCCGGGGTGCACCACCCTCGATCCCCTCGGCTCAGCGACGGTGAAGATCGTCTTTACGCCGCTCACCCTGGCGTCGGTTACCTTGAGCAATGTGGACGAGAGCTTCAGCAGCTCTTATGCCGTTTTTTCGGGCGAACCTCGCTTCTTGGCGGTGGACACCGTCGTGGTGCACAGCGGCGCGTTCAGTCTGACGGTGGATAACCGACTGCCTATTGCCACATCGGTGGACCTAAAGTTGAACGGCGTCTTGTTCGGTGGATCGCCCTTTAGGGACACCCTAGTAGTGAACCCTGCACCCGGGGATGGGAGCACGACCAACACTAGGCTCACCATCAACCTCGCCGGCGCCAAGATCGTGCCGGGGAGCGTGGTGGCCGAGGTGGTGGGACGCGCCACAGCGGCTGAGGCGACCATCAGTCCCACCGTAACCACGGAGGCCGTGGTAGTCAGCGGGGGCGGCAGCCTGGCCATCCAATCCATTGAGGGAACGCTGGACCCGACCGTTACCCCTGAGCTCAACGTCTCGGTGGAAGAGCTTCAAGAAATAGACGTGGACCTCGACTCGCTGTTCGGCGACCTCAAAGACGCGCTCCGGGATGCAACTCTCAACGACGTCACCGTGACCGTCACGGTGCGAAACGGCCTGGGAGCCCAGCTGCAGTTGTCCAATTTCAATTTTGGGGTGGTAGAGCTCACCTCTACCGGTCAGATCCCCCGCGATCAGAGTGGAAAGATCGTGTTCCAAAAGGATGCTCAGGGGAATCCGCTGGTGGTGCTCGTTGCCGACTCCGGCAAAACCACCTTGACGGTTCCGGCGAAGACGGGCGGAACACCAACGGTAAAAACTGTGGCGTTGCAGGTAGCTCCACTGGTCGATCGCGTAATCGACCTGCTGCTGGACGGCAAGCGGGCCGGCCTGGTTGCCGCGGGCACGGCCACCGCTTCGAGCGGGACCACCGTTACGGTTACCCGGACCGACTCTCTCAGCCTCACCGTCGGGATCGCGGTGGCTCTGGATGTCACCATCCCCGCATCGGGAGTTCAGTTCACGGAGACTACGGTACAGGAGGGGCTGGACTTTGAATCCAAGGACGCCGACCAGATCGCCAATCGGGTGGACTCGGCGGCAGCTCGCTCGGTGGTGATCAACCGAACGCCATTCGGCGTGAGGGTGTTCATCGCGTTGGTGCCCGATTCGCTCGCCGAAACGGTCAAAGCCGACAGCATATTCCGGCGCACCGACCGGGTGGAACTGGCACCGGTGGAACTGAGCCCCGCCCAGGTAGACTCCCAGGGAAGAGTGACTCAGCCCGTAACCGACACCGTGAGCGTGAGCATAAGCGGGCAGCAGTCCCGGGTGCTGTTCGGCAAACACTTCACCGCCGGAATCAGGATCGTGCTCCTGCCGGGAAGTGCCGCGGGTGGAAGGGGCGCGATTCGGCCGGAGGATCACCTGATCCTGAACGCTTCCGCACGGGTGCGGATCAAGACGGGAGGGGAGCGATGAACGGCCGGGTGATCTTGCTGCTGACAGCCGTCGCCGCGACTGGGGCCGAACTGTCGGCCCAGGCTGTTCCGGAAAACTCCCAGGCCGCTAGAGTCCAGCCGGCCTACCGCCGAACCCCCACTTTTAGGATCGATCCCTTCCGCCACGCCATGATCCCCCATTGGGGTTTTGTCTTCTCGGGCGGCGCGGCGGGGGAGAACAATACCCTGAACTTCGCCGACCTCGGCGCTCTGAAGTATCTCGACGATCGCGACAGCCTGCTCGCCGGCGACGTGCTGGACGTTCTGAACCTGGTGCCTAGGGGCAGAGGTTTCGCGGGGAGCGCCTTAGGAGAGGGAGGGTTTTATCTGGGCGGTCCCTTCGGCAGCCACTTCAGCATCGGTCTCTCGGCCCAGGGTCGGGGATACGGGACGTTCCTGCTGGACGAGCAGTTCGTGTCGCTAGCGCGCGACGGAAACTTGAGCCAGCAAAGCTTTAGCCTGGGCGATACCAGAGTCGCCGCACTGGGAAGCGCCGAAGGGGGAGCCCACGCAGTGCTCCGCTTCGGCCCCTTGGGCAGCGAGGACGGAGTCCAGCTGAGCATCGGAGCGGGAGGACGTTACATCAAGCCCATCGCCTTCGCGCGGTTTCGGTCCACTCTGGCGGACGGCGGGGTCATCCGGGTGACCGAAGACAGCATCATCGCGAACCTAGAAGTCGAGATCGCCCACACCCCCGATATCGACTCCACTTTCAACCACGGTTCGGCCAGCATCGCGGGGGATTTCTTGATACGCCTGAGCTGGCCCACCTCCGGTTTCGCGCTGGAGGCGATGGTCGCTAACCTGGGGACGGTGACGGTGCACCGGGTGGAGACCGACAAGCGGCGGCTCACGGTGCGGACCGACAATCTACAGGAAGTGCTGGACTCGCTGGACAACTTTACCGAGGACAGCCTCGCGCTGAAGGACACGGTCGATTTGGAGGTCAAGCTTCCTCGGATCGTGCGATTCACTGCGAGCGCCTGGGCCAACCGGATTCTCCAGGTGGACGTGAGCGCGACCCTGCCGACGAGCGGTGACTTCGAAAGTCCGCTAGCGGTGGACGTTAACACCACCTGGCGGTTCGTGCGGACGATCCCGCTGCGCCTTGGGGCGGTGCTGGGTGCCCATCAGGGTATAGGTTTCACCGGCGGTCTGGCGATCGAGGGGCGGAACCTGTTCCTCCAGATCATGGGGCAGTCGCTGGGCGGTCTGTTCCGCAGCGCCACCGGCGCGGGTGGGCGGTTCGAGCTCGGGTTGTTCTTCTAGTCTCCCAAGTCTAGTGGGTGCGAGCGGCGGCCGGGCCAGGCAATTGCGGGTGCCGAGCCTCACGGCGGGCACTCCAATCCGCCGATCGCAAAGGTCTAATGCAGCAGTTAAATGCAGCAGTTATAATGCAGTTATAATTAAGAGCATGTTCCGCACCAAATGGTTACTCCTTTTACTCCAACTGGGCCCAACGGTCCAAGCCGCCGGCCTCGGCGCCCAGGCGGTGGAACGCCCGCCCGAACCGGGCGAGCGATTCTTCAGCCGCCTCCAACAGCTCACCTTCGACGGCCAGAACGCCGAAGCGTACTTTAGCGCCGACGGAGAGCGGCTCATCTTCCAACGCCAGACCCGGGATGCCGGCTGCGACCAGCAATACATAATAAACATCGACGGAAGCGGACTCAGGCTGATCTCCGGCGGCGGCCGCACCACCTGCGGTTACTTCTACGACCACGACCGCAGAATCCTCTACTCGAGCACCATACACTTGGGCGAGCAATGCCCGCCCCCGCCGGATTATTCGAGAGGTTACGTCTGGCCGGCCTACGACTACGACATCTACACCGCCCTACCGGACGGTACCGACCTCAAGAGGCTCACCGCCACCCCCGGCTACGACGCCGAGGCTACCCTGTCGCCAGACGGTCGGCGAATCGTCTTTACCTCCACCAGAGATGGCGACCTCGACATCTATGTCATGAACACCGACGGCACGGAGGTGCGCCGGCTGACCAGCACCCCGGGTTACGACGGCGGGCCGTTCTTTTCGCCCGACGGCAGCAAGATCGTCTATCGGGCCTATCATCCCCGCTCCCCAGAGGAACTCGAAGACTACCGCACGCTTTTGAAAAGCGGCTTGATGAGGCCCAACCGGCTGGAGATCTGGGTGATGGATTCCGACGGCTCCAACCAGCGGCAGGTGACCCAGTTGGGCGGCGCTAACTTCGCCCCCTTCTTCCATCCCGACGGCAAGCGGATCATCTTCGCATCCAATCACCAGAACCCGCGGTCGCGTAACTTCGACCTCTACTTGATTAACTTGGATGGCACCGGGCTGGTGCAGGTCACCACCAGCGGCGAGTTCGACGGCTTCCCGATGTTTTCGCCCGACGGCCGGAAACTGGTCTTTGCCTCGAACCGCTTTGCCGATAGGCCGGGTGAGACCAATCTATTCATCGCCGATTGGGTGGAGCGCTGAAGGTGGCAAAGAAGCAAAAGCCGCTGTCTCAAATCCTGTGGGAGTGGGCCAAGTCGATCGCTGCGGCCCTGGTAATCTGGTTCTTTCTCAGGGCGCTTCTGGTCGAGGCTTTCCGGATTCCCTCGGGAAGTATGGAGAACACGCTCCTCATCGGAGACTTTTTGTTCGTCAACAAGGCCCTCTACGGCGCCGAGATTCCCATCATCAACAGGCGGCTGCCGGCTTTCCGAGAACCTCAGAGGTTCGACGTGGTGATCTTCGAGTCGGTAGAAGAACCCGGGGTGAGCGTGGTCAAGCGAATCATCGGGATGCCGGGCGACACCATAGCCATGGAAAACAACGTGGTCTATATCGACGGCAAGCCCCTGGACGAGCCCTACGTAATCCACAGCGATCCTACCGCCGACCCCGAGCACCCCCAGATGCGCGCCTGGCAGCGCAGGTATCTGGTGGGACGGGACCCGCGGACCTACCGGCCCACCCTCAGGAACTGGGGCCCGCTGGTGGTGCCCCGGGATTCGTTCTTTGTGATGGGCGACAACCGGGACGCCTCCTACGACAGCCGTTACTGGGGCTTCCTCGGCAGGGACCGGATCAAGGGGAGACCGCTTTTCATCTACTTCAGTTACGACAAGAACGGGGTCCTACCGCTGCCGTTCCTCACGGCGATCCGCTGGGAGCGGATCTTCTCGACGCCCCACTGAGCCGGCCGGAATCGATCTCCGCCGGAGCTCTACTTGTATCGATAGGTGATCCTGCCCCGGGTGAGATCGTAGGGCGAAAGCTCCACCTGCACCCGATCGCCCTGGAGGATGCGGATGTAGTTCTTTCGCATCTTCCCCGAGACGTAAGCCAAAACCTCGTGACCGTTTTCCAAAACGACGCGGAAGGTGGTGTTGGGCAGGACCTCCTTTACCGTACCCATCATCTGAATCGCGTCGCCGGCCACGGATCTTCCGCTTCCCCTCTCTAACTAGTCAGCAGCTGAGAATCTGACGGTTGGGTCACGTTCCTCGGCACATACACCGCCTGCCTGCCGCACTTGGTGCATTTGAGGGTCACATGCCGATAGGGGTCCATCTGGTCCGAGATCGGAACCCGCCTTCGCGGCGTGCGCTGGATCTTGCGGTTACCGCACGAGGGACAGGTCAAAGGCTCGCGGTCTCGGTCGGCCAGAATCAGCTGAAGGGCCTCGTGCGCCCGGTACTCTTTGACTCCTCGCCGTCCCACGGTTTGCGCTACCTCGTTTTGAGCGGGCGCCGAAATTTACCGCGCTCTTTAGCAGGTCGCAAACCCAGGCCGTGGCCCGGGCAGGCGAGCCATCTTTAAGCGCCGAATTGGCCCATTGCCCCAGGATGCGGTCGGGTCCCGAGGGAAAACGCGGCTCTTGACGCCGCCCGTCCCGGGGTTAGTCTCTTGCTTCCAGCGAGATTGGGGGCAGGATGGCACAGGAAAAGCCGGGTGAGGAGTTCCTCCCCCTTGCCGAGGTCGAGATTGAGCAGGTGGAAGCCACCCAGCGGGGCTTCCGGTTGTCGGGAACCGGAGCGGACTTAAGCGAGTATCGGCTGGAGATGCACCTCGATGTCCCGGTCGACCAAAGGACCCGGGCAGTCTTGAGCGAGCTTCTGGCCCAGACGGAATGGCGCATCTTAAGACGGCCCCGCAGCCCGCTCAACCCTAAGTTTCCCAGGCAGTTAGGGACCAGGGAGCGCTCCAGTAAGGCTTGAGATTGCAGCCACTAATCTGTTGTCTGGCAACGAGTTAAGACCAGAAGACTAGACTGCAGGCGGTTGACTGCCGGCGTCTCAGTCGCTAGCTTGACACCCGCAAAATCCGCGGCGAGGGACAAGGTCGGAATGGCTGGCGAGCTTGCCGGTTCGCAGATATCGGCCCTTTTGGAGGCCGTTCCCGGGATCGCCAATGTGCTGCGAAGCCCGGTGGCTAACGCCCTGGTGAATTTGATACGCGCCGGGGCGGGCTTAGGCCAATTCCGCTACGAGGATGCGGAGGAGGTAGTTCATTATGCGGTCCGCCGGGGCCTGGTGGGGTCGGAGGAGGGGGAGAGGTTGTTGCAGGAAATCCAGGCCAAGGTTAGCAGGCGGCGTGCGGAGAAGGCTGCCAAGACTACGAAGGCGCAAAAGAGTCCCAAGACTGCCAAGTCGAAGGCCGCCAAGCCGCAGGCAGCGGCCAAGAAGTCCAGGGCGCGGGCGGCGGCCAAGGCCAAGGTGAAGCGCCGCTAGAGTTTTTTTCCGCGCTCGATCCCGCGTTCGAGTCGAGGTCGTGGTCGAGCCGATTTATCGTTTCGCCGAATCGCTGCGCCAGCTTCTGGGGGCGAGGACCGCCGAGGAACTCGAGCGCCGGTGGGACTCGCTGGATGTGGAAGCGCTCGGCTGGCGGGCCCTGGACGGTGCATGGCGAGCTCCTTCGGTCGGGTGGGAGCGGGTGGTGAATGAGGTGGACGGGTTGTTGAACCGGCTCTTGGATCGGCTTCCCCATTTGCCGGCGCATTCGGAGGCACCGGCGGCGCACCTGAGGACCTTTCGCGAGCCCGCCTTAGAGCGCTTGCAGCACGCTGCCGCTGCGGCGCTAGTAGCTCAGCGGTTCGGCAGCGCGGGGCTTAGCTCGGTGGTGGCGGACGAGGAGGCGCCCCTTAAGCGCCGCTACTTTTGTTTTCTGGCCTTGGCGGTTCGCCATCCCCGCAGGGCGTGGCCCTTGTTCGCCCGCTATCTCACTCCGCAGGCCCATCACGCCTTTTGCGGCGCCGCCGTCGAGGCGGCGCGCTTTTATCCCGAGGAACGGCCGGCCCCGCTACTGGTGAGGCTCTTCGGAGCGGTCAGGACCGATCTGCATCTGCGCGCGTTCTTGAGCCCCCGGATTTTGGAGTCGCTTTATGTTTTGGGCGACCCCGCAGCGCTGCCTCTGTGTCGAGAGCTTTTGGTCTCAGGGCACACCGCGGCCGATCCGGAGCACTGCGAGGTGACGCGCGCGCTGGTGATCGTGAGGCGTTTGAGCGGTAGGGTCGAGCCGAACGCCAAGTACCCCGATGCCGAGCTCGAGTCGGTCGAGCAGGCGCTGGACCAAGCGGAGCAGTTGTTTCGCTCGAAAAGCGGCGAGGTTACTCCCGTGGTGGTAATGTAGAACGATTCCTATCGAAACACCCGCCTGAAGATCGCCGGTCCGCTTCCCGGGACGGTGTGCTCGAAGACGATCGTGTTTCCTTCCACGTCGTAGTGTCCAAGCCAGTCCGTGGAGTCAGCCGGCCAGAAAAAGGTGATGATCCTGCTCTGCCTTTCCCACTCGCCCTCTTGCCAGCCGCCTCCGCTCAGCGTTCTCCAACGCGCCACTCCTCCGGGGTAGATCAGCAACTCGGCGCGGGTGGTGATTTCCGTGCCCAGTTCTCCAATCCAGCGGCCGGTGAGAGGTCTGGCCAGCGGTCCTTGTTGGGACATGGTGATCACGGCCCCCTCTTTGGTCTCGAGGAGCAGGCGGCCATAGGAGAACCAGTATCGGACCGCGAAAGCAGTGTCGCCGGTGGCGATCAGCGACTCCGGGGTGACGCGGTAGGAGAGGGGGTACTGGTCGTTCACCACCAGCATGGTATCGCCGTAAAACTCGAGGTTCAGGGTTTGTCCCCGGTGGAGTCCGACCCAGCGGCCGCTCAGGGTCGCGGCTTGCAAGGCCACGGCTGCGCTTAGGACGGAAAGGATTGATTTCATGCACCCTAAAGGATGACCCGGCGGTCGCTGGGAGACAAGTGTGCTGGGCGGTGTTATCTTGTGCACATGACGGCGCCTGCGGTATCGCGGACCACGCTCACTTTCACCGACCGGGCTGAGGCGTTGGGGCACTTCTTTCTCCGGGCGGGAGATGCGCCGCGTCTTTTGGCGTATGACGAGGAGATGGGATGTCCGCTATCTATTTCTCTCGGAGCACTGGAGTGGACTCACGCGGTGGGGATCTTGTTCGACGGCGATCTCATCCATGCGGCGCGTCTGGGAGGAGAGACTGCTGCGGTCGTGGTGGAGCGGAAGGTGGAGGGGAGGCGGCTTTTCGTCTATATCGGCCCCCGGATGGACGCGCCACCTGCGGATCCTTATGAGGGTTCTTTGTTGTACGACGAGCCGGGAGCGAGGGCGTATCTATTCGCTCAGCGGGCGCAGGCTTTGGCGCACTTTTTGAGAGCTACGCAAGGCGTTGGCGCGGTGGTTTCGCTGCTTTCGCGTAGGGCGCCGGAGGTGCGCCATGTCAGGCGGTGGTTGGAGGGTCTGCTGAAGGACCCGGCGCCCCTTCGTTCTAGCGCTCTTTTGGCCGGCTGGTTCGCCACTACCGGGGCGGGTTTTCTCTTCTTGCCCCGTTTAGCAGAGGATTCCCTGGTCTACGAGGAAGTTGGGATTGTGGGTTAGCTGTTGACTTTCAATTTTGACAATTCCACATGAAGTGGAAAACTCCCACAATTGTCTGTCACTGGTCTGCTTGGCTCTCCACATCGAGCTCAACCTAGGTGACGTAACCCGAAGAAAGATCGGCACTTGCGCAATCCTTAGGGGCTCTTATATTGCATCCGCGTCGTGCAAGGGAAGGGTCAGGACGGGCGGTCCCGGCCACGCCTTGCATGACGAGTCCGGGTAGGAATTCCGGGGAGGACGCCGACGCACAAGGGCTCAGGTGTCCGATGATCCGGGTGGCCACCCTGCTCGGGCCGACGAGGCCAGTCGCGCGCCTCGTCCACGCCGAAGTGGCGCCTCGGCGTGCAGTGCGAAGGGTCGGTCCGCGACCCGATCCGACTCGCAGCGCCCGCGCTGGTGAACCTTGCGGCTTGAAGGCCTGGCCGCTTGGGGATGGAAGCCGGAGCTCCCGGTCGCCCTACCGCAGACGAATCAGTCAGCGGTGGCGGCGGGAAGAAGAACAGAGGGAGTGAATCCCCTGGCTCCGGGTAACCAGCGCGTAGGCGGCCGGTGTCGTTCGCCGAGAGGCGGGCGAGCCGGTCGCCTTTTTTTGTGCCAGGAGGGGCGCAGAATCTCCGCTGCGCGGACTGGGCAACTGCTCACGTATTCGCTGGTAGCGCGCGAGCTGGGCGTGGCGGTAAACACCGTGCGCAGGTAGCTGAGGTTCTTGGAGATTTCTTATCAGCTATTCCTTCTGCGCCCGATTCTCCCGACGGCAACTGCTACTTTGGTAAAAAGTCCCAAGCTTTACTGGACCGATCCGGGACTGGTTCGGATCTTGGGGGAGCCGGGCCCCGGTGCGGGCGCGCTGTTCGAGACTTTTGTTTTGGCGGAACCGCTCCGTTCGCGACAGCGTAAGCCTGTCTGTACCGGCTAGTACTGGTGAAAAAGCTTCACCCTCGAGAAATTTCGTCTCCCCTGATTCTGCCCGGAGAGATCGACGCCATGTACCGCTCTAGCCTGTCTGCCTGTACCATCGCCCTCGGCCTTTTGGTCGCCGGTGTCAGCGGAATCGAGGCGCAGCGCACCCGAACCCAAGCTACGAGGACCGCCGCAGGCGGCGCTGTGCCGGGTGCCTATGACTCCACGTTCTTTCAAGCCATGCGCTGGAGGAACATCGGCCCCTTCCGCGGTGGGCGTGCCACCGCGGTGAGCGGAGTGCGGGGCGACCCCATGACCTACTATTTCGGTGCGGCTGGTGGCGGGGTCTGGAAGACGGAAGACGCTGGCGAGACTTGGCGGAACGTCTCGGACGGCTTTTTCCATACTGCCTCCGTCGGCGCGATCGCCGTCGCCGAGTCGGATCCCAACGTGGTTTACCTGGGGATGGGAGAGCATTCAATCCGCGGTGTGGCCACCTCTCATGGCGACGGAGTGTACCGTTCCACCGACGGGGGGCGCACCTGGGTGCATTTGGGGCTCGAGCTGACTCGCCACATCTCGAGAATCAGAGTCCACCCCCGGGACCCGGACCTGGTCTATGTGGCCGCGCAGGGTGCGGCGTTCGGGACTTCTCGGGAGCGCGGGATCTACCGCTCCAAAGATGGGGGCAAGACTTGGGAGCAGGTGTTGTTTGTGAGCGAAAGTGCGGGCGCCTCGGATCTGGCCATGGACATGACCAATCCGCGGATTCTCTACGCCGCTTTCTGGGATCACCAGCGCTTCCCTTGGTATGTAAGGAGCGGCGGCCCCGGGAGCGGGCTTTGGAAGTCGACCGACGGGGGCGACACCTGGCAGCGGATCGACCGGGGCTTGCCCGAGCTCAAGGGCAAGTTGGGGATCGACGTGTCCCGCGCCGATCCCCAGCGGGTCTATGCGATCGTGGAGGCCGATCCGGGAGGCGGTCTGTATCGCTCCGACGACGGAGGCAACACCTGGCGTCTGATGAGCGACAACTGGTCGATCAGGGCTCGGGCCTGGTACTACATCGAGGTGTACGCCGATCCCCAGAACCCAGACGTAGTCTACGTGATGAACGCCGCCTTCTGGAAATCGATCGACGGCGGGCGAACGTTCAGCCAAGTCAGGGTACCGCACGGCGACCATCACGATCTCTGGATCAATCCGGACGACAACCAGAACTTGATCAACGCCAACGACGGCGGGGCGAACATCAGCTTCAACGGCGGGCGCACCTGGTCCACGCAGGCCAACCAGCCCACGGCCCAGTTCTATCGGGTGAACACCGACAACCGCTTCCCTTATTACGTCTACGGCGGACAGCAGGACAACACTACCGTGGCGATAGCGAGCCGAGGGAGTGGGGGCGGGATCGCCGAGCGCGATTGGTATCCGGTGGGAGGGTGCGAGAGCGGTTACGTCGCGTTCGATCCCGACAACCCGCGGTTCGTCTATGCCGGCTGCTATCACGGCCAGCTCACCGAATGGGACGCCCAAACGGGCCAGGCGCGGAACGTGATGCCGTATCCCGCGCTGCCCTTGGCTTTACCGTCTCGGGAGCTCAAGTACCGTTACAACTGGAACACGCCGATCGTGGTTTCCCTGCACGACCCGCGTGTGATCTATCACGCGGCCAACGTGTTGTTCAGGAGCACCGATCGTGGGCGCACTTGGGCCCAAATCAGCGGCGATCTCACCCGTAACGATGCCGAGAAGCAGGGACCGGGCGGGGGTCCCATCACCAACGAAGGCGCAGGTGGCGAGGTCTATGGGACCATCTTCTACGTCATGGAGTCTCGCCAGGATCCCAACACGATCTGGGTGGGAAGCGACGACGGCTTGGTGCATCTGACGCGGGATGGGGGTCGCACTTGGACCAACGTCACGCCCCCGGGCTTGCCCGAGGCTCAGATCAACGCCATCGAGACGTCGCCGCATGCGGACGGGACGGCGTACCTGGCGGTGACGCGGTACAAGTTCAACGATCTGACCCCTCACATATACCAGACCGCTGACTACGGGCGCACCTGGCGTCGTTTGGTGCAGGGTATAGGGCCGGAGGCTTGGGTTCGGGTGGTGCGGGAGGATCCGGTGCGGCCGGGATTGCTCTATGCCGGGACCCAGTTGGGTATGTACCTCTCTTTCGACGGCGGGGAGAATTGGCAGCGCTGGCAGTTGAACTTGCCGGTAACGCCCGTCACCGATCTCAAGGTCCACGGTAACGATCTCGTGGCCGCCACCGAGGGCCGGGCATTTTGGATCTTGGACGATTTGTCGCCGGTGCGACAGGTGAGCTCGGAGGTGGCGCAGTCGGAGGCTTATCTCTATCAGCCGGCGGACGCGTACCGGGTCGCTTCTGGGGGCGGTTTCGGCGGGGGTGGGGGCGGCCGCGCGGGCGAGAATCCACCCAACGGTGCGGTGATCTACTACCACTTGAAGTCTCAGGCCACCGACTCGGCGCCGGTGGTGCTGGAGATCTTGGACAGTGCGGGGGCGGTGATTCGGCGGTTTTCCAGCCGCAGGGAGGGGGCGGGTTCGGGGCGCGCTCCGGCAGCTGCCGGCGGAGCGGAGCAGGAGTCAGGGCCTTTCGGCGCCGCTCAGGTCCCGGTGTTGCCCGCGAAGGCGGGGTTGAATCGTTTTGTGTGGGATCTGCGTCACGAGCGTCCTACCACCGTTTCCGGTCTCTACGTTTTCGGCGCAGCGGTCGGCCGCCGGGTGGTGCCCGGCACCTATCAGGTGAGGCTCACGCTGGGCGGTAAGAGCCAAGTGCGATGGTTCCGGGTGCTCAAAGATCCGCGGGTGGAGGCAAGTCAGCAGGACTTCGTAGCCCAGGACGAGCTTGCCCGGCGGATTTCGGAGGACTTGTCTGCGATTCACGGCGGAGTGAACCGGTTGCGCGGAGTGAGGGAGCAGTTGGAACAATTAGTGCGGCGTTTGGGCGAGGGAGACGGTGCGGACACGGTTCGGGTTGTGGCGCGGAGTTTGATCGACCGCATCAATGCCCTGGAGGATTCACTGGTTCAGCGCCGGACGGTGGACGGGCAGACGGTGATCAACTTCCCGGTTCGGTTGAATCATCATTTTGTCTACCTATTGGGCTCGGTGGACGGTGCCGATGCGGGTGTGACGGACGGTGCCCAGCGGCGTTATGCCGACTTGTCTGAGCAGTGGTCTCGGTTGCGGGCAGAGTTGGACCGGTTGCTGGGGCCGGAGTTGGAGGGGTTCAATCGTTTGGTGGGGGAGCGGGGTGTGGCAGCGGTGGTGGTGCCGGGGGATGCGTAGCCCGGGCCTTGACCGCTAGGGTCAAGGGTTGGGGCGGCGCGCCGGAACTCCTTGCGCGGCGCGGGAGCCTACCTACATTGGTGCAAGCTCAAAACCAAGCCTACGGACTAAGATGCTCGCCAAGGCCGCCGGATCGGACTCGATCGACACCGTTACGAGGGCAGCTCTGTCGGTGGGGCTGCTAGCCGCCTGGCTTTTGGCAACTGGTTGCAGCGCCGGCAGTGCCGCCAGCCGGAGTGAAAGTGACCACATCGCACCGCGAGGCGAGGTTTCACCCGGGGGCACGCACCAGCACGCTCACGGTCTGGTACTTCCGGCAACGGCGGGCCCCGGCTACACCGAGGCCGACGTCCGTTTCATGCAGGACATGATCGGACACCACGAGCAAGCCATCGCCATGGCGCGAATGGCCCAAACCCACGGAGCCGGAGAAGAGGTGAGACGTCTCGCTCGGAAGATCGACGTTTCCCAGCGAGACGAGATCGCTATGATGGAAAACTGGCTCCGAGAGCGGGGCCAGGTGGTTCCGGACGAAGCATATCGTCGTACCAAACTGATGCCGGGAATGCTCAGCGCCCAACAGATGGCCGAGCTGGACGCCGCCCGCGGTGACCAGTTCGACCGGCTGTTCCTCAAGTACATGATCCAGCACCACGGCGGTGCCTTGGAGATGGTGGCGCAGCTTTTCGCCGCACCGGGAGCGGGGCAGGACCCAGATGTGTTCCGCTTCGCCACCGACGTGGACTTCGACCAGCGAGCGGAGATCGCGGTAATGCACGCGCTCCTGGAACGCTTGGCGGCGGGCACCCGGCGGCCCGACCGCTGAACCCCCTGCGCTACAGTGAATCGTCCCGCATACCGGAGGAAAATGAACGCGATGAAGACGCTTCCCCTGAAGCAGTCCGCATTGCTTGCCGCATTGACGTGCGCGGGTCCGATCGCAGCCGAGCTTTACGCCCAGAGCGCGCCGCGGCGGGATACGGTCGCCGTAACCGACGATCCGCGCGTGGGCCTCGGGCCCGGTGCCAAGAACAACGCGGGGATAGCTCTGTGGAACATGCGACTGGTTTCGTACTCTCCGAAACCGGTGGAGTTCGACTCTACCCGCGGGCTCACTTTCGTGAACTCGGATCTCGCCTTTCGAGACACGCTAGTCTTCCAAGGGAACTTCAGCGGCTTCGCGATCTGGAACGCAAGCAACCCAGCGCGGCCGGTGTTGGTGAGCACCGTGGTCTGCGCCACCGACCAGGGCGACCCCTCCATCTACGGCAACCTGCTTTTCATCTCCGCGGAATCGCCGCGCTCCCGCAAGGACTGCGGAACCCAAGGCGTAGAGGACGGCCGGGACCGGATGAGGGGGGTGAGAATTTTCGACGTGAGCGATCCCAGAAATCCGAAGCTGGTAAAGAACGTGGAGACCTGTAGGGGATCGCACACCCACACCATCGTGCCGCATCCCAAAGACTCCACCGTGATCTACATCTATGTGGGAGGCTCGGCTGCGGTGAGAGACTCGAGCGAGCTTCCCGGGTGCAGCGATGGTACCGTCGCCGAAAATCCCAACACTGCGCACTATCGAGTGGATATCATCCGGGTACCCTTGCGAGACCCCGAACAGGCCCAACTGGTTGGCTACGCTCGAATCTTCGAGGGCCTGCCCCGACCGCCCGGGGTAGCGGGGCAACCGTTCCCCGACACGGCCGCCAACTGGCGGGCCTTCGGTCCCCGGGGCTGCCACGACTTCACCGCCTATCCCGCCTACAACCTGGTGGCGGGGGCGTGCGGCACGTTCGGGATTCTGCTCGACGTGAAGGATCCCGAGCGCCCCGTCCGGCTGGATGCGCTCTCGGACATCAACTTCTCCTTGTGGCACACGGCGGTGTTCAGCAACGACGCGCGCTCCGTGGTCTTTACCGACGAGTGGGGCGGCGGGACGGCTCCCCGCTGCCGGATCGGCGACCCGGTGAGACTCGGGGGGAACACGATCCTCACGATCCACAACGGCAAGTTCCGCCAGCACGGATACGTGAAGATGCTGGCGGCGCAGACCGAGACCGAAAACTGCGTTTCCCACAACGGCGGACTGGTTCCGGTTCCGGGCCGCGACATCATGGTCCAGGGCTGGTACCAAGGCGGGGTCAACGTCTTCGACTTCACCGATCCCGACAACCCGATAGAGATCGCCTACTTCGATCGCGGTCCGGTGGACGCCGGGCGTCTGGTGGTGGGCGGTTCCTGGGGTGCGTACTGGTACAACGGCTACATCTACTCTTCCGAGCTCGACCGCGGGCTGGATGTGCTGGAGCTGTTGCCGAGCGAGTATTTGTCCCAGAACGAGATCGAGGCGGCGAAGCTTGCCCGGATGCGGGAGTACAACCCGCAGAGCCAGCCGCGAATAGTCTGGCCGCCGGCGTTCCCGGTGATACGAAGTTACCTGGACCAGTTGGTGCGAGGCCGAGGGTTGCCGGAGGCACGTTTGAGGGAGATCGCCCGGGCTTTGGAGGCCGCGGAACAGGCGACGAGAGCCGCGCGACGCCAGCAGCTTGCGGCCCTCGCCTCTCGGCTCGAGGTCGATGCGCTGAGCGCCTCGGATCCGGCTCGGGTGCAAGCCCTGGCCCGGGCGGTGCGGGAGCTGGCAGAGGGGTCGCCTCAATAGGCGCCCGCTGACCTGCGCCTGACTGGCCTTGCCCATCCGCCGGGGCCGCGCTAGGATTCGCCGTGTAAAGCCGCGCCAACTGCACAAACTGCACAGCCACGCGGGGTGCGCCGCCCGTGAGCGCGAAAAACAGGCGCACACCGACGGCGGTGCCTACGGTTCCCTTTACCCTCCTGCGCATCCGGCTGGAACACGAGCTAGGCACCATCTCCCTGCGGCAGGCGGCCCGGGAAATCGGCCTGAGCCCAAACGCTATCAAGAATTTTTTGGCCGGAGCCGAGCCGCGACGCACGACGCGGGTGAAGATCGAGCGCTGGCTCGCCATTCGGCCCGGGACACCCCGCACCGAGGGACTCGCCCACTTCGTCCGACTGCTCCGGCAGATCACCCCCGATCTGAGCGAGCGCGATACCCGCCACCTGGGACGCGAACTCAGCCGACTCCTGCTCGACACCTACCGCCGCAACCGGCTGCCTCCACCGCGCTGGGTCCGAAAAGTAGCCCGACACTACGGAGTCGAATCCACCTGAACGGGCTATTGACTCGGCCGCACAAAAACCATAAGCTCGGCCGTGCAGTTTGTGCAGTTTGGCCAAGAGCAACACGCTGTGGACTCCGCTCCCCGGGTCTTGGTGATCGACGACGAGCCCGCCATCCGGCGCGCCGTACGCCGGTTCCTGGCAAACAAGGGATGCGCAGTTACCGAGGCCGAAGATGGAAATCAAGGTCTCGCTCTGCTGGCAGAAAAACCCTACGACGTCATCATCTGCGATATCGATCTGCCCGGGAGCGACGGAGCGACAGTCTGGAAATCTACTCTGGCATCGCAGCCGGAAATGGCCGGCAGGTTCCTCTTTGTCAGTGCGCTACCCCTTCCCCTGGAGATCGGCCGCGCCTTTGCCCCCTACCTGCCCAAGCCGTTTGAACTGGCGGCGCTGTGGCACGAGGTCCAAAGGATCCTCGGAGGAGAACCCCGGCAGGCGCAAGACCGTCAAAGCCCAAGACACCTGAAGGACTGACCCGCCTGCAGCACCGTTCTCACTCGATTACCATGTCCGGATCCACCACTATCGTGACCGTATCGGTGCCCAGCGTACAGAGCAGATTGATGTTGTACTGATGCCGGCCCCGCAGCTCGGCTGGACCGCCGGAGCGCGCCGCTTGGCCCCGCTTGCCGCCTCGGGGGGCGCGGACAAAGGGCCACCTCGGTCCGCGCTTCCGATCGACCCAGATGGAATCAGCGTTGGAGTTGGCGGTAAGCTGCCAGGCGACACTGTCTCCCAGTGTCAGCCGCAACACCCAAGGGTTGACGGTGAAAGTCACGCTCGCCCCGCTGCAAACTGCCGTGACCGAGACGGTCCTTTCGGCTGCGGCGGGACTTCGAGTGGATCCTCGGGGAAGAAACAACGCGGCGCCTAAAATCCCGGCGGCGGGTAGGAGCAGGAAGAGACGCATTTTGAACTCCTCGGGTTGGGGGGCGCAGTCCAATACTGCTCTCAGTGATCACGCGGCGCAAGATCAGCCGGCACGAGGGCTCCTCGCCAGCGACCGGTAACCGGGATCGCGCCTCAAGTCGGAAAGCTCCGGCGTGCTCTCTACCAACTTTCGAGAGTATCCCGCCTCCAGTGCGCGTCTCAACCAAAACAGGGCACGGTCCCGCTTCTTCAAGATCTCGTAGGCGCGCGCCACGCTGAACATGAGCTCGGGATCCTGCCCTACCTGGGGGAGGAGGTGCTCGAGGAGCGCCAGGGCACTGTCGCTCTGGCCCAGCATGCCCCGGTAGTCGACCACGTGGGAGAGAATCCGAGGGTCGTTCGGATTGATCCGCCTAGCCGCCTCAGCCAGAGCTAAAGCTCGCCGGTACGCAGCGGTGCTCTCCGCGCGGCGACCCGGCGTCCAGTACAGGGCGTCGGCCAGGTTGCCCCAGTAGCGGTAATTCTCGCTCGCTAGCTCCACCGCGTTCTGAAAGTTCCTCGCCGCGTGCTGGTAACGCCCTTCGTAAAAGTCCAGCGTCCCCAAATTGGAATAGGCCGCGGCGGAAGGCTGGATCTTAAGGGCGCGCTCGAACATTCGCCGCGCCTCGCGCCACTCTTCCAAAAAGAAGTAGATCCCGCCGGCGTTGGCGTAGGCCCGCGCGTTCAAGGGATTGAGCTGGGCTGCGTGGCGAAACTGGGCCACCGCCTCCCGATAGCGGCCCTGCTGGTAGTAAAAGACGCCCAAGCTGTTGTAAGCGCGCCAATCGTAGGGTTTGAGTTGGATGGCGCGAAGATAGGTCGCTTCTGCCTGATCGGGGCGGTTGAGCCGCCCGTGAGCTGCGGCTAAGAGTCGATATGCCTCGCTGCTGTAGGGGTCCAACTCCAGCGCCCGGTTTAGCAGCTCCACCGACTCGGCGTACCGCCCGGTGCCCAGGGCTACCATCGCCGCCGTGACCCAGACTGCTCCTACCGACCCGCCTCGTTCCACCGCCTGGCGGCTGGTCTCGACAGCCGGTTGCACCCAACTGGTATCGCCGGTCTCCTCGTAGAGTTGCCAGTAGCTTTCGGCGAGACCTCCGTAGGCCAGGGCGAAAGCGGAATCTTGTCCTATCGCCTCCGAGAACAGGTGCACCGCCGCAAGGAGATTCTCCTCGGTCCTCGTCCCTTGCAGATAGCCCCGCCCCCTGACGTAAGCCTCGAAGGCCGAAGGCTGGGCGCTGGTTCCCGACGTCGCCACCCGCCGCACCGGGGCTTCCTCCCGCAACTCCAGCATGGCGGCGAGCTCTGCGACCAAGCCGTCCTGCCAACTCATCGGATCCCCCCGGCGGCCCAAAAGGACCGCCGAGCGAAGCTGCCTGAGCGTGGCGGCATCGACCAGATTGAGGGTAATTCTCAGTTCCGATCCCTGGCCCTGCACGCTCCCGGTAACGGCAAGCGTGACGCCGAACTCACGGCGCGCCTGATGGACGCTCTCGACTCTACGGGAGCGGATCTCGCTCGCAGGAACCACCCAGACCGGGGATGCAAAGTAGGGCTCGAGTTCGGTGAGTTTGCTGGTCAGGATCTCCACCGTGCCGTCCACGAAGGCCCGGCTGGACGTGTCCCCTCCCACGTTGGCGAAGGGGAGGACCGCTACCGAGGTTACCGGCGAGACCCGGCGGGCTTGGAAAAACCATCCCGCCGCAAGCAGCGCGGCAGCGGCCGCTGGAAACAGGACCTTGGGTCTTACAACGCTCCGCATCCAGCTGCGGCCCGGAGCGTTTTCGGTGCGGAGCGCCGTTTCCACCGCCGCAGCGAACTGTAGCGTTGTCGGGTAGCGGTCTGCAGGCGATCGCGCTAGCGCTTTCCGGATAACCGCGTCGAGGGCGGGGGTAACGACCCTGAGCGGCGTGAGGGAGCGCGCCTCCTCGCTCAGTTGCCGCGCCAGGATAGCCTGGGGGGTGGGACCTGCGTAGGGAGGCTCGCCCGCCAGCATCTCGTAGAACACCACAGCCAGGGAGTAAACGTCGCTCCGGGCGTCGATTCGGGAGTCGCCGCTCGCCTGCTCGGGGCTCATGTATGCCGGTGTGCCCACCGCGACCCCAGCGGTGGTGATGCCGCTGGGGACGTCGGCGTACACCGCCCGGGCTACGCCGAAGTCGGTCACTACTGCGTGGCCCTCGTGCAGCAAAATGTTTTCCGGCTTGATATCGCGATGCACCACGCCGAGGGAGTGGGCGTAGGCCAGAGCTTCGGCCACTTCCCGCAGAATCTTTAGCGCGTCTTCCAGAGGGAGCTGGCCCTCCCGCCGCAGGCGATCGCGCAACGACTCCCCTTCCACGTAGGGCATGACGTAGTAGAGGAGGTCCGCGGCTTCCCCCGAATCGTAAAGGGGGACGATGTTGGGATGCGACAGCTGCGCGGCGATCGCGATCTCCCGATGAAAGCGCTCCGCCACGACCCCCGAGGCCAGCTCGGGACGCAACACCTTAACCGCCACCCGGCGGTCGTGCTTGAGATCCTGAGCCACGAAGATGTAGGCCATGCCCCCGCGCCCCACCTGGGCCTCCACCCGATAGCGGCCGCCCAGAGCGGATTGCAGGACCTCCATTGGCTCCAGGTTCACCTAATTATTCAACCTTTTACCACCGCTACCGGTGCGAGCTTCACCACCTTCTTGCCGATCCCGGCGGCGTCCACCACGTCCACCACCTTGGCTACGTCCTTGTAAGCTTCCGGAATCTCCTCGTCCACCGTCGCGCGGCTCGCCGCCCGAACCAGAATACCGCGCTCCTCGAGCTCCCTGGGAATGTTTCGCGGTCTGGCGACCTTCTTCGCCTGATGTCGGCTCATCTTCCGGCCCGCCCCGTGACAGGTGGAACCGAAGGTCTGGTTGAAGGCGCCGGCGGTGCCAACCAGCACGAAGGAATAGCGCCCCATGTCGCCCGGGATCAAAACAGGCTGGCCGATTTGCCGGAACCGGGGATGGAGCTCGGGATGGCCCGGCGGGAAAGCCCGGGTGGCACCCTTGCGGTGCACGCAGAGGCGACGCTTTACCCCGTCCACTTCGTGACTCTCGAACTTGGCGATGTTGTGCGCTACGTCATAAACCAGATCAGTGGCCTCGGATACGGCGCGGCCGAAGATTTCCTCCAGTGCACCCCGCACGTAGTGGCTCATGAGCTGACGGTTGGCGAAGGCGTAGTTGGCGGCCGCGTTCATCGCGCCGATGTAGTCTTTGGCCTCGGTGCTGGTGAGCGGAGCGCAGCAGAGCTGCTTGTCGGGAAGCTCGATCCCGTACTTGGCGGCGGCCCTCACCATAGTGTCCAAATAGTCGTCGCACACCTGGTAGCCCAACCCGCGGGAACCGGAGTGGATGAATACCGTCACCGTGCCGCGCTCCAACCCGAGGGCCCGAGCCGCAGCCTCGTCATAAACTTCGGCCACGTAGCCCACTTCCACAAAATGGTTCCCGCTACCCACCGTCCCCAGCTGGTTCTTTCCCCGCTCCTTGGCTCGGTGGCTCACGCAATCCGGCTCTCCGGGAAGCCTGCCTCCCGCCTCTATGCACTCTAGATCCCGCGGCCTCCCGTAGCCCTCCTCCACCGCCCACTCGGCGCCGCGCTCGAGCACTTTCTCGAGCTCCTTTACCGAAAGCCGCACATCGGAACGGGAAGCTCCCACACCCGACGGGATGCGCTGGTAGAGCTTGTCAGCCAGCTCCTTGAGCCGAGACCGAGCCTCCTCGATGGAAAGAGGCGTTCTCAAGAGCCGCACGCCACAGTTGATGTCGTAACCCACGCCGCCGGGAGAGATCACCCCTTGGTTCTCGTCGAAGGCTGCAACCCCGCCGATGGGAAATCCGTATCCCCAGTGAATGTCCGGCATCGCGATCGAGGGGCCTACGATCCCAGGCAGATGGGCTACGTTCACCACCTGCTGGACGCACTGGTCGCCTTCCAAATCGTGCATCAGCTCGGCGTCGGCGAAAATCAGCCCGTAAGTGCGCATCTTCCCCTGCTTGGGAACGCGCCAGCGATAGGCGTCGATCTGCTCGACCGTGATCGGTGCCGTGGTCATACGTATTTAAAGTACAGGTCAGCTATCGACGCAGCTACGGGCCGGCATGAGGCAGCGCCTGGACCAGGCTATCACAACCGGCTAAGCATTCTCGAGCCCGAAGACAATCTCGGGCAACCGGTCCAGCGAGTCGAGCACCAGCATCGCCCCTTGCACCGGATGTCCGTTCCGCAGTCGCCGGCGATCGTGCCAGACGACCGGCATCCCTGCACCGGACGCTCCTTTTAGATCTCCCGGAGATCCGGCCACGAAGAGGGTCGCGAACGCCGGAGTGCCGAGCGCTTCCAGCACCGCACGGTAGGTTCTGAGGTCGGGCTTGTACCAGCCCACGTCCTCCGCGGTGACGACCGCATCGAACTCGACGCCCGTCAATTCCGCAGCCTGTCGCCCCAGGGCCTGAGAGCAGTTGGTCAGCACAGCGAGGGGCAGGTGCCCGGAGAGCCGAGCCAGAACGGCGGGCACCTCCGGCCAGGGGCGGAGCTCGTTCCAGCGCTCTAGCAGCGGAAGGGCCATCGACGGGTCGAGCCCCGCAGACACGGCCGCCTCACGCACCAGATCCTGGTAGGGACGATACCGCCCCGCGCTATAGACCAGGTCCAGGTATCGACGCCGCCACTCGAGTCCGCGCTTGGGGTCTTTTGCCACCTCGTTCCACAATGACCACGAGTCGAGCAGCGCGGTCAAAAGGTCGAAGACCACAGCCCGGTAGCGCGCCGACATGCTAGGGATATTGGAAGAGAGCCTTTCCTTGCATCGGGGGTGCGGTCAGCTGGAGGATCTTTGCCACCGTGGGTGCGATGTCGGTCTGCCGCAATAGGGGCAGAGTGGAGTTGGGCGCGATCCCTGGGCCTACGGCCAAGAAGAAGGCGTGGAGCGCCGGATCTCTGGGATCGTAGCCGTGTCCCCCGCCGCTTCTTTCTTCTTCCAGAGCGCCGGTGTATCCGGCCGCGAGGTAGAACCCTTCGTTCATGACGATCGCCCAGGATGCCCGGGGGTCGCCACCTACGGCGGCGATGCTATCGGGTGGCCAGATGGTCCGTATTGGCCGGTCCGGTCCGATCAGTGATCCCGGTATCGCTGCGCGCAGGCGGAGAGCGGCGACCGTATCGCCGGGCTCGCGGGTGATCAGCGCGGCGCTCCCCCCGCTGGGGAGAACCGCGGCATCCCACGAGGTGACGTTTCCCCGGGAATCGAGGCGCACCAGTCCGGCGCGTGCCAGCAGCACTCCGGGCCTTAGGACGCGGCGGTAGCCGTAGAAACCGTGGTCCGAGGTGACGATCACCGTGGTCGGGCGCCGGCGGCCGGCTTGCCGCAAGGCCGCCAGCAATGCCCCGATCCGTCGGTCCGCTTCCCGGATCGCGGCCCAGACCGAATCGCCCACTGGTCCGTGGCGGTGCTTGGCAGCGTCCACCTCGATCAGGTGGACCAGCATTAGATCCGGGTCCCATCTTCTCACGATTTCGACCGCGATTGCGGCGCGCAAAGAATCGGTGAGCTCGCCTTCTTGCGGAACGCCGAGGGAGTCCAGAAGCCATGGCGTACCGCGCTCGCGCAGCAGCGACAGTTGGCTGCGGCGCCCGGCAGGATCCCAGATCTCCGGTACGTTGTAGTCGATGCTGGGATCGTCTGCCGTGACCGGCCAGTAGACCGCGCCCACTTCGAGGTCCGCCTGGTGTGCCAGATCCATCAAAGTCGGCACCCGAATCCAGTCAACCTCCCAATACCAGTCCCGGGCGTGGGCGGTGTCGAGGGGATCGTATACCCGTACGTTGGAATGGACTCCGTGGGTGCGGGGCAGAACGCCGGTTACCATGGTGGTGTGGGACGGGTAGGTGACGCTGGGGAATGATCCTATGACTCCTTCGGCCAGCGCCCCCGCTCGGCGCAAGGAATCGAGCACTGGGGTTTCCACTCCCGCCGAGTCCAGGCGCTCGAGGTCCCGGGCCCAGAGTCCGTCGATGGAGACGATCATCACCCGCGGCTCCGGTCTGGCACAGGCCGAGAGGATGTAGAGCAGCACCAGGCCAGCCAAGGACGCCAAGCGCTCAGACGTCGAACAGAATGCGCGCACGAAATCCCTCCTCGGTGTCGGTGACTTCCAGCCCGTGGCGAGTGACGGCTTTTACCTCGGGCTGAGTTTGGTGGCGCTTGGGATCGAACGGCTCGCCGAAGACGGTACCGGCCAAGGCCGCCGGTCCCTGCCGGGAAAGGTCCAGCCGGTCGATCTCCAGTCGCGCGGGTACGAAAGTTTCGGTGGAGAAAAGATAGAGGAGCTCTCGCAGGTATTCGAACAAAAGTTCCGCCAGGTCGCCACCGCCCAGGTTGACGGCGCGGGCGATCCGAGCGCCGGCTTCCGACTCGCCCGCCACCAGGGTCCGGATCACGGCCGTGGCCTCGTGGAAGATCCCTTCGGCGTCGGGGGCTTCCAGTGCGACCAAGATATCTGCGGTGTGGGGAAGGAACTGGGTAGCCATCGGTTCAGCGTTTCTCCCGGGCTCCCCAATCGGAGGAGACCGGGTAGAGCCTCCTCCCTTCGCGCTCCCAGTAGCGCTTTTCCTCATCCAGCGTTTCGGCCAGGTCGGCGGTGGTGGCGCTGGCGTTGTCGGCCCAGTGGAGGACTTCCGCTTCCAAGGTTCTGGGCGGGACCGGGCTTCCGAACTCCAACTTTCCGTGGTGGGAAAGGATGAAGTGTATCAGGATGTCCCGCTCCCGCTCGGTGCACGGTGGGTTTTTCTCTTGCGCCAGTCGCCGGTCCAGCATCATGGCGCCGAGCACCACGTGCCCGATCAGGATCCCCGCCTCGGTGTGATCGAAGACCCCGTCCCAGGTGTAGCTGTCCAGCTTGCCGATGTCGTGGAGCAGCGCCCCGGCCACCACCAGTTCCAAGTCGGCTCCCGAGGTCCGCGCTAGGGTGCGGGCGATCGCTGCCACCTCCACGGTATGCTTGAGGAGCCCGCCGATCGCCGCGTGGTGTCCCCGCACCGAGGCGGGGCACTGCTCGTAGCGGCGGCGGAAGTCCTCGTCCTCGTAGAACAAATTCACCACCGCGGCCAGGCGCGGTTTGGAGATCTCCTCTCGCCAGGAGTCCAGGGTCTCCCAGTACTTGTCCGCCGCTCCCACCGAGGGAAGGAGGCTTCGCAGATCTACGCTTCCTTCCGGGAGGTGGCGAATCGAGATCACCTTGATCTGCTTGCGATCCCGGTAGCTCACCACGTCGCCGATCACCTGCACCACATGTCCGCGGCGCAGCCCGGCGATCTGGTCCTGCTGCTCCAGCCAAAAGGGTGCGGTGGCTATCTGGCCCGTGCTGTTACCCAGGGTCAATATGGTGTAAGGCTCTCCGTTGCCCGAGGTTCTGGCGTCTACGTCCATCACCAGAAAGGCGTCGTGGACCCGGGTACCCAGAGCCAGCGACGGGATGCTGAGCGGTTGGGGCATGGGATTTAAGCTAGCGACTTTGCAGCCGAGTTGCTGGGGCGACGCTCGGGTATTGCGGCAGCAGGTGTGCTATGGAGTTGGCGTAGAACTGTAGCAGGGGTCGCGCCGCCGGCTGGAGTATCATGAACTCCCCGTCTTGCTTAATCAGTCGCCGCTGGAGCAGGACCTTCCCCGCGCGCTTGAGGATATCTTGGGCCCCGTGTTCCAGCGGAAGGAGGCGCGATCCGATCGCCTCCAAGTGGGAGCAGTAGGCGGTTAACCGCTCGGTCAACTCTTGGCAGCTTACCCGGGGCCGGCCGAAGGAGAGCAGAGCCGCTGCTTGGAGCGGGACCGCGGTGACGGGCATGATCTTAGCTATTCGGCTGGTCACCTCCTGCGCCAGCTTCTCTATTGCGGCGAGGCGTTGGGTCTTGGGAAGTTCTAGCACGCCCGGATGTTTCGCGGTCCAGGCTCTGAGGGAGAGGGGGGTCCCGAAGCAGGCCGCGGCGCGGCCGTATCGCTCGAGCTTCCGCCGCCCCATCCGGGAGAGGTTGATGGCTAGGTATCGAGTGGCAGCTGCGAGCTGGCGCAGTTTCCCCGGCCGGCGGGCGTCGAGCCACTCCGCCACCAAGGTGCGGTCTTCCAGCACCCGGTCGTAGTTCAACGCCACGGGCACGATCCAGATGTCGCGTTGGAAATCGGGTTCCAGCAGGGTGCGAGCGATGTAGTCCAGCAGTCCCGGTTTGGGCGGTCCCAGGGTGCCGTCTCGGGAGAGCTTCCCCTCGAGGAAGATCCCCTGGGTCACTCCGTTTTTGGTAACCAGCTGCACGTAGCGTTCCAGGATCGCGTGGTATAGCGGGTCGCGGAAACCGCGGCGGATGAAGTAGGCGCCAAACGATTTGAACAGATACTCCAGGGGCCAGATGCGGGCCCACTCGCCGACCGCGTAGCTGATGCTCACCCCTCGGGCGAGGACGAACGCCACCAGCAGGTAGTCCGCGTTGGACCGGTGGTTCATTAGATAGACTGTGACGTCTTGGCGCGGGATTGCCGCCAGAGCCGCGCGGTCCTGATACTCGGCGCTCACGCGGTAGAGTGGTCTCAGCGCCCAGCGCGCCGCCGAGTATCCCACCCGGTAGTAGGCCAGCACCTTGAAGAACGGAACCATCTCGTCGATGTAGTCTTCCGCGGTGCGGCTGGCTTTTTGGCGGTCGATCTTATGGGTTTCGCAGTGTTGGGTGATGGCGGCTTGTATCTTGGGGTCGTTAAGGAGTTGGGCTTTCACCGTGGCGCGGCTGGCCAGTTTGAAGCGTTCCAGCCGGACGCCGAATCGGTGCAGGCTGCTCAAGGCGGCGCGCCGGAAGAGGGATCGCAGCGCCACCTTTTATCCTAGCAGTTGGTGTAGGCCATGGCTCAGGAGTGTGCGCTAGCGGGTCACGGTCTTCTCCCGCGGTGATTTCAGTGGGCCTGGGGCACGGTGACCGGGTCGAGGGGTTGGTTCTCCGGTTCCCTTTCGGCCAGGAGCCGGGTGACGCTCAGTCTGATGGCAGCCGCGATTTCTTGCTGGTCGATCCCCCGGCGCAGTAGGGGGTGATCCTGTTGGATGTGGAGTTCTACGCCCCGGCTCACAGGGATGCGCTGCCAGGTGGTGCTGCGGCTCTCTGGCGTTTCCTCTTCGGTTTGGCCTCGGGCGAGGAAGGTTCTCAGGGCCCGGGCGGCGCGTCCTCTGGAGGGGATGTCCTCCGGGGTCAGGGGCAGTTCTAGGGGCGGGAGGAGAGCGGGTCCCAGGCTCGCGGCCACTCTCCGTTCCAGGACGTCGCCGCTCATCTCTTTCAGTTCCTGGGCGATGGTTGCCAGGGTGGCGCCCTCCATTTGCCGCAGTTTGATCGCCAGCACCTGGAGCAGGTGCCGGTAGGAGTAAACTGCGGCGTTGCCCTTGCCTTCGGGCGGGGAGACCAGGCCGCGGTTCACGTAGAAGCGGATGGTCCGCTCGTTGGGCAGGATTTTGGCGGCGGCGCTGATCGGCCGCACTCCGGAGGCTTCCAGGATAGCCGCGCTCAACCGGGTCAAGTCCCTGAGGCTCCAGGGAGCCAGTTGGCGGTACTCCCGGAGGGCGACGAGCGGGTCGGTCACGCCGGGATCAGCCCTGCTGGTTGTCCTGTTGTCCTTGCTCCTCGCGGCCGGCGACGAGCGCCCGGAGCAAGGCTTCGAGTTGCGAAAATTCGAACGGTTTCATGAGTACGGGTAGCTGGTTTATTTCTAGCCACTCGTAGTGTTCTTCGGCTTCGGGGTCGCCGGTCATCACTATGATGCGCGATTTCAGTTTGGGGTACTGGCCCGCGATCAGGTAGTAGAGGGTTTCTCCGGACATCCCCGGCATTTTCAGATCCATTAGGATGGCGTCCGGCGTGTGCGAGCGGAGCAGCTCGGCGGCTTCCTCACCGTTCGCTGCGAGGAGGATCTCGTGTCCGGCCCGGCTCAGCATCCGCTGCATCACCCGGCGGATGGAGGCCTCGTCTTCGACGATCAGTATTTTCAGTGGTTTCATCATGACACCTTCACCAGGGCCAGCGGTTTACGGCTGAAGTAGCGGTCGCGGACGATTTGGAGCGCGTCTTCCGGACTCAGACTCACTCGGACTTGGGCCGGTGTGAGTCCAAGCACTTCTTTCACGTTTTGGGTGAAAGAGCGGGTTTGGGCGTAGCCCAGTTTGGCGGCCACGTCTTCCACGGTATATCCCGGGTCTTGCAGGAGCCGGTGGGCGTAGATTACGCGCAGTGCGGTGAGCATGGTGCTCGGCGGTGGCAGGTTCGCCTTGGCGAACCAGCGCAGGCAGGTTCGGCGGTCCATTCCCGCCCGTTCGGCGAGGGCCTTTACGGTGTGGGTGGTGGCCGGTTCTCGGAGGATCGTTTCTACGGCCCAGCGCAGTTCGCCCGGGAAGCCTTCCAAGAGGTCGCTGATCGCTTCGATGAGGCGCCGAGAGACTGCGTGGGCGGCTTCCGAGACTAGGACGTCGGCCAGGCGGCGGGGGTGGTCGTCGTGGCCTTCGATGATGATCTCTCGGACGCCGCAGCGTCCCAGTCTGAGTAGTACCGGGGCGATTTCTGGTCCGCAGCCGGTGTAGAGGATGACCGGGAGCGAGGGGAAGAGGACTCTCATCCGTTCGATCCCTTGGGCCCGGGGTGGTCCTTCCAAAGCGGGGTCCACCGCGGCCAATTCCACCGGTTGGCGCAGGACCGCCTGGATGGCGGCGTCCCAGCCTTGGGCCGGGAGGAATTGGAACCGGCAGCCCGCCGCATGGCGCAGGCGGCCGATGAGTGAGGTCCGGACCGCCGCTAGGACCAGCATGAATGTCGCAAAAGCGCCCTATGATGTCCCAAAAACGCACTATTCGGTTGCTCTCCTGGGGTCCATTTTGGTGCCCGTTCGTTCTAGGGCCACCCCATCAGCCAAACTGGATTCCAGGAGGAACTGCCATGTCGCGTCGCATTCGCTATGCTCTCATGGTGCTGCTCGTTTCCGTCGCTGTCGGTGCCACCGCTTGCGCCGATATTTCGGGTCCGCGTGCGGATTGCACCGGCTACCAGGGATCCGGTACCTGTGCCTAGCTACCTCGTCCCTAGCGCCATGAGCTGCTCTTCGATCTGATTTACGCGTTGGTCCCTAATTCCAGCTTGTCCCGCTCCCGCCCCTCGCTCTCCACCTGCCGTTCCTGAGTGCGGGGCGGGGGCGCTTTGGACCTCGTGTGCTAGCTTTTCAGCTTCGAATACGTACTGACCCAACCGGTACTTCTGCGCCAATTCTATCGCCTTACGCAAAGCTGCCTTCGCCTTGACGCGCTTTCCGAAACGCAAGTAGCCACGGCCCAACTGCAAATAGAAATCTACCTGTTGCTCCCGTGGTAAGTTCTTCTCGATCCCTCTTATCATGAGCTCGTATCGGCCAAAAGCGAAAGAATCCCGCACTAAACCTGCAATCTGAAGGAGCGAGATCAGTACGCCGGCCTTAATCTGCAAAGACTCCGTGGAAGCAAGGATGAACGAGAACGCTCTCCTTGCGGCCTCGTAACGGCCGATGTTTTTCATCTCTTCCGCCACGTCGGAGAGCGCGCGAAGCTCTGAGGCTGGATCTCCATATAGTCGGAACGCCGCGAAGAAGTGAACTAAAGCCTCGCTTCTACGGCCCATCATACCCGCGGTCACGCCCAGATCATGATGCGCCCTCGCCTGGGCGTCCTGATCCCCCAGTCGCTCGGCGTCATTCAATACCTTCACCAGCACGCGTTCCGAGGCG
>FWWM01001944.1_pt1 | contig 59101 bp, 50 predicted proteins | sample 2228351 | NCBI WGS metagenome assembly FWWM01 (sample SAMEA103939774, study PRJEB20133) | metagenome
TTGACCCGCTGCCGGTATTCCTCCAGAGCTTTGATTAATTCCCGGCAAAAATCGGGAATATCGGCGACCACTCGACCCCAAACGATATTACCGCTTCGGAATGCTGCTTCATCCCGCCAGATTGCACCGGCGTTGAGCAAATCATCCTTGATTCCCTCACTGCCCGTTGCTTCATGTCCCCGCACAATACCGGCGCTGATGCCAACCAGCCCGGCATGGCAGATCATCGCCACAATTCTATTATTCTCATAGAACCAGCGGGTCATTTTCTTAACCGTCTCATAGCGGCGCAGTTTATCGGGAGCCCAACCGCCGGGGATGACAATCGCATCGAAATCAGCGGGGTTTAGGTCTTCAAAACTTACTTCGGATTTACCCTGCAAGCCATTTTTGCCAATAAAGGTTTGATTGGCTTTGGCCCCGGCAACAACAACTTCCACACCCTCTTCACGTAGACGCATCAACGGAACATAAAATTCCAAGTCCTCAAAACCTTCACCAATCAAATAGACGACTTTCAATCCTTTAAGTTTCATAAACTGTCTCCTTGAATTATTGTTAGAGTGATTATAACAAAACCCCGCTCTGGATGGGGAGCGGGGCGTTAATCTATATAAAAGCGGTTGGTTAGTTCTTGGCTTCTTCGGGCAGCCAGCAGCAAAGCACCAGCTCTTTGGCGGCTTTGACTTCATCCAATCGGCCAACCGGTGTTGAGTGAGGAGCTTCTCGCAGTAGTTCTGGTTGTTGATGGGCTTCTTCCGCAATTTTCAGCATGACATCCGCAAACCGATCCAGAGTTTGTTTGGTTTCGGTCTCGGTCGGTTCGATCATCAGGGCTTCTCGAACGATCAATGGGAAGTAATTGGTCGGAGGATGGAAGTTGTAATCCATCAATCGTTTGGCAATGTCCAAAGCGTGGACTTCGGGAGCATCGTCCCACACGCCTTCCACAACAAATTCATGTTTGCAAATGCGGTCATATGGAACTTTGTAAGTTCCGCGCATACGAGCCAGCAGGTAGTTTGCGTTCAAGACGGCATACTCGGATACTTTTCGCAGCCCTTCTGCTCCGTGGATAGAGATGTAGGTATAGGCTCTTACCATCATCCCAAAGTGACCATGAAAGGCTTTGACTCTGCCAATGCTCTGGGTGGGTTGGTAAAACCCGAAAACGGGGGGTAATTCCTCGTCTCCCTCTTCCAGTACCTCAACGATGGGGCCGGGCAGGAATTCCTTAAAGGCCGCTTTTACGGCTACTGGACCCGAACCAGGACCACCGCCGCCATGAGGCGTTGAGAAGGTTTTGTGCAGGTTGATGTGCATGATGTCAAAACCCAAATCGGCGGGGCGGGCGATTCCAAGCAGGGCATTTAAATTTGCACCATCGCCATATACAAGACCGCCGGCTTCGTGGACAATCCGATTGACCTCGACCACCTGCTCTTCAAATAGTCCAAGTGTATTGGGGTTGGTCAACATCAAGCCGGCTACGGTCTCATCGCAGGCTGCTCGAAGGGCTTCAATATCCACATTCCCACGCGAATCGGAAGGGATGTGGACTACTTCATAGCCGCTCATTGCAGAAGTGGCTGGATTGGTACCGTGTGCAGAGTCTGGCACGAGTATTTTAGTGCGTTTGGAATCTCCGCGAGATTTGTGGTAAGCCCGGATGATCATTACTCCCGTAAATTCGCCCTGGGCACCTGCAGCCGGTTGAAGGGTGACCGCATCAAAACCGGTAATTTCCTTCAAGTATTCCTGCAATTCATACATCAACGCCAAATTTCCTTGCACGGTCTCAATTGGCTGGAGCGGATGGGTATAGGCGAAACCGGGCAAGCGCGCCATTTCTTCGTTGATCTTGGGGTTGTACTTCATCGTGCAGGAACCCAAAGGATAAAAGCCACTATCAATGCTGTAGTTAAGATGGGAAAGATGCATGAAGTGGCGAATCACATTCAACTCAGAAAGTTCCGGCAGGGGTAAATCCTGTCGCACCAGGTCTTGAGGAAGTTCTGCAAGCGGAACATCCGGCTGTGGGTAACGAACACCCACCCGGCCGGGGGAGGAAAGTTCATAAATTGTGGGCTCAGTCATGGGAATACTCCTTCAAAGCCTCACAGAGGATTTCGATATCTTCACGGGTGTTCATTTCGGTGACGGCTAAAAGCATGTGGTTTCTTAGTTGGGGGTAGTCGTTACCCAAATCATAGCCACCGAGGATTCCGTTGTCGAGTAAATACTCGTTGATTTCCTCCACTGAGTCGGGGCATTTGACCACAAATTCATGGAAAAAAGGTGTATGGATGTCAACCTCAAAGCCAGGAATTTGATTGATTTGCTGGGCGGTGTAATGAGCCTTGTGATAGCACAACTCAGCTACCTGACGCAAGCCGGTTTTACCGAGCAAGCTCATGTAAACCGTTGCCGCTAAGGCCATTAACCCCTGATTGGTACAAATGTTAGAGGTTGCCTTTTCACGGCGGATGTGCTGTTCGCGAGCCGTGAGGGTGAGCACATAACCGCGACGACCTTGTTTGTCGGTCGTTTCGCCAATCAATCTTCCTGCCATTTTGCGCACGTAATCTTTCTTGGTTGCAAAAATGCCAAGGTAGGGTCCTCCGTAAGAGAGAGGAATTCCAAGCGGTTGACCTTCCCCACAGGCGATATCGGCTCCCATCTCACCTGGGCTTTTGAACAACGCCAAAGCCAATGGGTTGACGACTACAGCCAGCAAAGCGCCGCTCTCATGGACTTTTTTGGCAAAGGCGCTCAAATCCTGGACTCTGCCGAAGAAATCGGGATACTGAACGATCACCAGAGCAGTGTTGATATCAACCAGTGGGAGTAATTCGCTGGGGGTTGCAAATGGGTTTTCGGCTTCGTCACCAATGACTTCCAGATTCTCGTAGCCATTCATGTAGGTGCGCAATACGGCACGGTATTGCGGATTGACGGATGGAGATACGACAAAACGGGTGCGTTTGCCGCGGAAATGATGGTAGGCTAAAACCGCTGCTTCAGCCGTGGCAGTTGCACCATCGTAATGGGAGGCATTGGAAGCATCCATACCGGTCAAGTTAGCAATGAGGCTTTGGTATTCGAAGATTGCCTGCAATGTGCCTTGAGAGACTTCCGGCTGATAGGGGGTATATGCTGTGTAAAACTCGCCCCGACGAAGGATCGCATCCACTGCAGCTGGGACATAGTGGTTGTATGCACCAGCGCCGAGGAAACAGATTAAATCACGAGTCGTTTCATTGATGCTGGCATGTTCCTGCAATTGTGCAGCAACTTCCATTTCAGTCAAAGGTTCGGGGAGGTTCAGCTTGGGAAAACGGTACTCGGCCGGGACATCTTCAAAGAGCGATTCGATGGAAGGTACGCCGATGACTTTGAGCATCTCCTCCCGCTCGGAATCGGTATGGGGAGTATACATTAGTGACCTCGTTCCTGACAGTAGGCTTCGTAAGCGGCTGCATCCATCAAGGTTTCCAATTCGGACGGGTCGGACATTTCAATTTTCATCATCCACGCAGCCTCATAGGGGTCGTTGTTGATGTCTTCAAACTTAGTGGTGAGGGATTGGTTTAATTCAATCACTTTGCCCGAAACGGGAGCATTGACGTCCGCAGCAGCCTTGACCGATTCAAGTGTGGCTACCGATTGGTCTTTGGTGACCTGATCACCGGGATCCACTTTGAATTCAAAATACACGATATCGGAAAGTTGAGATTGTGCGTAATCAGTGACCCCAATGACAGCAATGTTGCCCTCTACTTTGACCCACTCATCGGATTTGGCATACTTCAAATTGGTTGGAACATTCATGGGAGACCTCCTGTCAGATGGTGATTTGATAAAAAACAGAGGACATACCATACCTAAGGCATGTCCTCTGTTATAGACCTGTGAGATTCATCCCGAATTTCGAGATTTGCTCCATGGGTGCACATAGTGCTTTTCAGAGGAGAATTCATCCGGGGTCCTTTTACCTGAGAGATTCGGCGAACTGGATAAACGCCTTGCCCCTTCGGTGCCAATGGGAATTTGGTCTCTTCCCCGAATGCAGGAGATTTAGCATTTTGATTTCTATAAAAAGATTATACCAAAAATGCGGGTGGATAAATATACCCTTTGCAGTTGGATTTCACCACAGAGAAGGTTGATTGATAATTCGCCTGCCATTGAGTAAGACATAAGGGGATACCCGGTCAATGGGAATGCCCAAATGCCGCAACTCAACCTCCGACTTGATTTTTGAGTTCCGACGGAATTGGATGATCCTTTGGGCTGTTTTTGGTCCTATACCGGGTATTCGGATAAGAAGGGAAATTTCAGCCTTGTTCAATTCAACTGGTGAATGGAGGAGATGAGTTTGTGCCCACAGGTTTTTTGGGTCCTGTTCAAGTGGCAAGTTCCCTGAAGATGTGAAGTTAAAGTCCTCAGGAGTGAATCCATAATCCCGAATAAGAAACGAAGCCTGATACAGACGAAGAGGTCGTATAGGATTCTCAGCAGGATGATTCTCTAAAGGAGTATCCGGGATAGGAGAAAAACGCGAGTAATAAATGCGGCTGAGATTTAAGCGGTAGAATAAATCCGCAGAAGTTTGCAGGATTTCAACATCTGTTTCATTGGTTGCACCAACAACCAGCTGAGTGACTATGGAGGGGGTTTGGATTTTTCTGTTGGCATATCCAAGGGAGCGACGAAGATCGTCAGCCCATTCAAGCAGCTGCACCAATTCCTTTTGAAATTGCTTGAGGGGGGCTAGATCTTGCAAACGCTGCTGATTGGGCGCTTCCAGATTAACGGAAACGCGTGTAGCTAATTGCAATGCGCGGAACACTTGATCCTTTTCAGCGCCGGGCATTAACTTAAGGTGGATATATCCCTGATAATTGTATTTGGTTCTCAGTATTTCTACGGTATCAAGTATCTTATCCTGAGTTCGAATCCCGCCCCCTACCATGCCGGAGCTGAGAAACAACCCCTCTACCAGACCAGCTGCAGTCATTTGAAAGAAGATTTTGGCCATCTCGGCCGGTTGCAGGGTAGCCCGGCGCAGATCACGGCCAGCACGAAATGGGCAGTAAAGGCAATTTTTCTCACAGGCTGAAGTCAAAAGAGTTTTCAGAATTGGCGCACGCCCACCGCCCGATTTTTTGGCCCAAAAAATATCTTGCGCCTGCGATGTTTTTGGCTTTGGATAACATTCAGGCGTGGATTCAGAAGAATCCTCTAACTCAAACCCGGTTTGGCTGGTTAGTAAGTGAAAATTGGTCAGCGCTGTGGTTTCCATGTTTTTATTATAGAACATATTTTCGCAAAGATCAATCCGTCTTTTGAATGAAAGTTATAATGAAAGAGATTGAGGTGAAGGATAAAAATCTGCAAGCCAAATAAAAAACAAAGAAAGATTTTGAGTTTGACCGAGATGTTCGTAAAAATTTGGAACAGGCTGATCAATTGGGGTTTTCAATTCTTGTACCATCAATTTGCTTTCATGTATGATTGGGTTGCAGCCCTGGTCTCTGGCGGAAGGTGGAAAGAATGGGTACTTACAAGCAGTCAATATATCAATGACGAACCAATTTTAGAAATCGGATTTGGTACCGGTCATTTACAACAACAATTTTTACTCAAAGGGAAGAAAATTATTGGACTGGACGAGAGTCGCTTTATGTGCAGTTTGGTCACAAAACGGTTAAAGAAAATGAATAAAACCGGTGCACCAGCTGGTTTATGTCGGGGTATTGCTCAAAGTCTTCCCTTCGCAAACAATTCTTTTTCAACAATCGTAATGACCTTTCCAACCCAATATGCCCTGGATGAAAGGACAATTCGAGAGTGTTGGCGTGTTTTACGTTCACAAGGAAAGATAGTGGTTTTATTGGCTGTCAGTCATGGTGGTCGTTCGCTGTATGTCCGATTCATTCGCTGGTTGTTTGACATAACCGATCAAACTCCCGACGCCCCCAATATCCAAGCAATATGGAAAAAACGTTATTCCGCCGCGGGATTCCGGATGAATCAAGAATGGCAGCAATTTGGAGAGGATTGCTTGTGGTTTCTCCTTGCGGAAAAAGAGTCAACTCCCTTTGCGAATGGATGAAAACCCTGTAAAATCAGTGCTATGGAAATTCAAATTGCGGTTGCCAAAGCCACCAAATTTGGTTCTTTGGAAAGTGGTGATTCGGTTGAGATAATCGAACGACCGAACGGGGGTTTGTCGGTGGTTATGTGTGATGGTCAAACCTCCGGCAGAGAAGCAAAAATGATTTCCGGCATGGTTGTCCGCAAAGTCATTGCTCTGATTGCGGACGGTATTCGTGATGGAGCAGCGGCTCGGGCAGCATCTGACTTGCTCTACACGGAAAGAAACGGACAGTATCCGGTATTTCTGAATATTTTGAGCGCGGATTTGCAGAGCGGAACGATCGTTGTTTCGCGAAATAACCCAACCCCCATCTTTGTGGCCCAAGACAATCACATTGAATGCCTTTCGGGCGAAACCCAACCGATTGGCACAGCCAGAAACATTCGCCCTTTGATTTCAGAAATTACATTGACTCCAGGAACAACGGTTGTCATGTACACCGATGGGGTTGCTAATGCAGGTTTAAAATCTTCCGGGCTGGGGCTGGATATATGCACAGCATTGGAAGCCGTGATGGATGAGGAAAACCCAAGTGCGGATCGCATTGCTGATTCAATTCTGGGACAGGCCATTCGTCTGGATTTGGGTCAACCTCAAGATGATATGACCATCGCGGTGTTGCGAATTCTGGCAGTTGGGAAAGACCAGATTCGAAGATTGAGTGTCCGTCTGCCGGTGCCGCCTGATCATGAAGAATGAGATTTTGAGGGGCGGCTTATCCAAAGGGCAAGTAAAAGCAAGATTAATCCTATTCCGTCAAACAGAATAAACCGGAAAGCTGTTGCTCGGAGGATCGTTTCATGTGGGGGCAGGGAAAATTGCAGAAGAGACTCACCAACAAGCCCAATCAACTGCATCAGGTTCGCTTCAATAAGTGAAATTCGATATTGAATCGGATTCCAGCAGGCGAAAAAATACGGGATGTTCCACATTAAAAACAAAATTCCAAGCCCTTGAACTAATACTCTTCCAGAAATACCCTCCAGTTGGAATGATGGAATAAATGGAGAGGGATTGAAGATGAATAACAGCGCTGCCTGCAAATTCCAGAACAGAACGATTCCGACGAATACAGAGGAGATATAACGTCTTTTATTACGCGTAGACATTGGTTTTGTGGTTGGTGTTAAACGATTGTAAACATTACAAAAAAGATAAATTTACCAAAATTAGCGAATAGTATAGTACAATGATTTTCACGAATGATTAAATCACAAAAAGAAAATGAGCGATGAAAATTAGCGCAGTTATTTCACCACATGGCTTCGGTCATGCTTCACGGACAGTTGCCATATTACAAATTCTCCACCGAACAATCTCTAACTGCCATTTCGACGTGATTACCAGTGTACCGGAGTGGTTTTTCAAGGACTCATTGACTATTGAGGAATTTGAATATATTCCCTGTGAAACCGATATAGGGGTAGTCCAAATTTCCCCATTTGTTGAGGACTTACCCGGCACTATTGACCGGTTAAAATCCTTCTTGCCGTTTCCAAATGAAAAGGTTCGCTTTCTGGCAAAATTGTTGAAAGAACGCCGAAGCGATCTTGTGTTGTGTGATATATCCCCTCTTGGGATTGCTGCCGCAAAGTTGGCGGGAATTCCATCGCTTTTGGTTGAAAACTTTACTTGGGATTGGATCTATGAAGGGTATCTTGATCGAGAGCCACGCTTTAATGGTTTTATTCCCCTGCTGCGTGAAACCTTTGATTTTGCAGATTTTCATGTCCAAACCGAACCGGTGTGCGAATACAGACGTTCGCATCTGGTAAGCCAGCCGGTCTCCCGATTGCCAAGAATGGCCCGTGAAGAGATGCGCCAAACCCTGAATGTTACCTCAGATCAGCGGCTGGTTCTGATCACAATGGGTGGCATCCCCCACCTGCTCAATCAATTACAACCACTTCAAAGTTATTCCGAGTCTGTTTTTGTCATCCCCGGCGCAAGCGAAAAATGCGAGCGGCGAGGTAATCTTTTATTATTACCTCATCACCATTCTTATTACCACCCCGATCTGGTCAATGCCAGCGATATCGTTGTGGGAAAACTGGGTTATAGCACCATTGCAGAGGCCTATCATAGCGGGGTGCCCTATTTATACATTCCCCGCAATCATTTTCGAGAGACAGCACCATTAGCGGCGTTTGTGGAGCGGGAATTGAGTGGTGTTAGAATCGAAGAAGCGGATTTCATCCGAGGGACATGGGTGAATGTCCTGCCTTCGGTTTTATCGCTCTCCAAAAAACAAAAGCAAACGATGAATGGGGCCCGACAAATCGCTCAATTTATTGCCGAAAAATTGGGCATGGCAGTTACTCAAACCCAATAATTCAATTATTGTTTACTTTCCGGCGATCCATTCTTCTAGAAAGGGCTGGAACTTGACTGGGTTGAATTCGATAAAAGAATATTCAGCCGCGTGATTTTGTTGATAAGGATCGCCCTCGAAAAAGCGACGTAATTCATCTTCAGATTCGGCGCGAGCAATCAACACACCACTGCGTGGATTTTTAGGACCGGAACACAACAAGTAACCGCAATCGTAACCTGTTTGCAAGAAGGCGCGATGATCGGGCAATAGTTCATCAATTTTATCCATGGGGACAGTATATTGTATGTCAATTAAAAAGTGCTTCATTTTTCTATCCTTGATAAAGGAGGATATACTTGCATTATATGGTTAACTCCGATGATACCATGAGGTCTGAATATTCTAAACCTGTTTGGGTTCCCGCTAAAGAACACAGGACAGAAATAACGGTCGTCAATTCCCGATTTATAGCCGTTGCAGCGCCTGCATTTTCTGTAGAAGATGCTCGTAATTTTATTCAACGCATACGTAGAGAGTTTGCGGACGCAACCCATCATGTTCCAGCATTCCTGATTGGTTCCGGCGCTACGACCATTGAACATTGCAACGATGATGGCGAGCCTGCTGGCACTGCCGGTAAGCCAATTTTGAGCGTTTTGAAAGGAAGTGGGATAGGAAATATTGTAGTAGTAGTTGTGCGCTACTTCGGGGGAACGAAATTGGGTACAGGGGGACTCGTCAAAGCATACCAGCAGGCTGCCAAAGCCGTGCTGTCTGAGATACCAGTGGCGGTACAGGTGAAAGCATGTGAATTGTTGTGTCTTGTGGGATACTCGGACTATCAAAAGGTTCAAAGACTTATTGAAAGTCAAAACGGTGAGGTGCTGGAAGAAAATTTTACCGATCAGGTAAGTCTGCGGATACAGATACCTTCCTCAAATCTGGTTGATTTTGAACAATCCCTAGGGGATTTGACTCATGGAAAGGTCGCCTTGACCATTATCAATCCGGAAATCTTTGTTCTTCGTCCTGCCTGACATCATATGCCATTTCGATCATCCCGACCCTCGGCTCGTCATGAAGGAAACGCCGGCGATAATTGATCAATCCTAACAGCAAAGCGAATTCAAAAATGGCGTTAATGGAAGCGGAGAATTGATCCAAATAGAAGACCAACAAGTTGACAACGGTTAAAGAAGTAGTCAGCACTAAAACACCCGTGCGAATAGCGATTTTCTCGCGCTTCATCATCAGCAATAATCCCACTGCAACAGAAAAAAATCCAATTGCAGCCTGACTGGCGGCTTTGACAATCAACCATTCGGGGGGATGTTGGGTGGAATAGTTTGGATGATTTGCATGAACCTTTCTGGTTGTCCATTTATGGTTTGAATGGACGATAAAGTGAGGTTGAATAGACCCAATATGGAAATAAATCCGTGCCAGAAAAATCCGATCATCAGCAAAAAAATGGAGACGTTGTCGTGTAAAAAAAGTTTCGATATTTGTAACCAGCTGCTCCCATCGGTATAGGAGAACAGTTTTGGGATAGGTTGGGCTGGTTAGAAGGTCGCTTTGCAAGAAATTCAACAAAGAATGTGCCAAGCGAACCAATGTTGCATCTGTTGAGGTGTTGATGATGTGAGTCAGGCGCTCGATCAGATAAGATTTTTCTCCTTCATCGAGGTCTTCATCCAGTAATTCTTCCATCATGCTAAAGATATGATACAAATCCTCACGAGTGGTAGCGGGTCGCGGTCTGCGAAATTGGATATAGATTAATACCGTGAGGAGAAAACTGGCGTAAATCAGCGGTGCCGCCGGTGGGTAAAAATAATCATTGGTTTGTGTGATGAATTTTCCGATTTCATCAATGAAAAGGCCAAAGCCAATTCCGCTTAACAATGCCGACCAGAATAATGCCCAGCGATTGGCATACATGATCGGGAGTAAAGCGGCAGCAAACAAAAACAAACCACCCCAAATCACATGGGCGATGTGAAGGGTGCCAAATTCTACACGAGGATAATTCGTCAATTCCAGAAACAACCTGACGATCAGTACTGTTGCCGCAAAACTAATCAGGGAAATCAATAAAAATCGCTCAGCAAGCAGCCGCCTTACCGGACTTTTATGTTGGTGTAACATTCTTTCTGTAAATTTCGGAACCTTAACAAAAGTGGTGAGTCAGAAGTATCCTTATGGTTACGACACTCAATAAGGAGAACCCAATGACTCACCAAAATGATTATAACCTTTCTGCCAAGAAGATTGCAGAGCTTTCCAGTAATGGATTAGAAGCGGTTTCGGAAATGCTGCGGGTGTTGATCAACAGCATCATGCAGGCTGAGCGGGCCAACTACCTGCAGGCGGGAAAGTATGAGCGCACAGAAAACCGCAAGGGCCACGCCAACGGGTACAAACCGAAGACCGTGCGGACTCGCCTAGGGGAGATCACCTTTGCCGTGCCGCAGGTTCGGGAGGGTGGGTTTTACCCCTCGGCATTAGAAAAAGGGTTGCGCAGTGAACGGGCTCTGCTAGCGGCGCTGGCTGAGATGTATGTGCAGGGAGTGTCGACCCGCAAGGTGAAAGCCATCACGGAGGAGTTGTGCGGGGTGGAAATATCCGCCGCGCAGGTCAGCCGGGCCACAGCGCAGCTGGATGCGACTTTGCAGGAATGGCGGGAACGTCCACTGGGTGAAATCGCTTATCTCTACGTCGATGCCCGTTACGAGAAGGTTCGTGAAGCCGGTCAGGTGCGCGATGCCGCGGTTTTGCTGGCGACCGGGATCACTCCAGAAGGCGAAAGGCAGGTCTTGGGGGTCTCGGTGTCCCTCAGCGAGCATGAAACTCATTGGAAAGACTTCTTGCAGGGTCTCAAGGATCGCGGGATGCACGGTGTGAAGCTGGTCATTAGCGATGATCATTCTGGCCTAGGCGCAGCCCGACGTGCCGTTTTGGGCAGTATCCCCTGGCAGCGCTGCCAATTCCACCTGCAACAGAATGCCGCAAAGTACGTGCCCAGGCAGGCCATGCGAATGGAGGTGGCCGCAGATATCCGCGCAATGTTCAATGCCCCAGACCGCAAAACCGCCGAGCAGCTCCTGCAAGCGGCCATCCAGAAGTACGCCCTGTCTGCTCCGAAGCTGGCAACCTGGCTGGAGGACAACCTGGCAGAAGGGTTTACCGTCTTTGACTTCCCGCTGGAGCATCGCCGTACCATTCGCACCACTAACAGCTTAGAGCGCGTCAACAAGGAGATCCGCAGGCGTACCCGGGTGGTGGGTGTCTTCCCGAATGAGGCATCCTGTTTGAGATTGATCTCCGCTCTCCTCATGGAAATTTCTGAAGAGTGGCAGATCGGCAAACATTTTTGCTCTGGCAAGTCATTCGATTGTTAAAGAACCATGGATATTTCTGACAACAAATTTACAGAAAATACCTTGCGTAATCAAATCCATCAATGAGTTAAGGAGTATTCAATGAAAGGAAAATAAAAGTATAATAAGGGGAAATTTTGTTTGCGGATTTGTCAGGCAAGTAAATGAGGAAAGTAACCTTGGGTTTTCACTGAGCTTGGATAAAAAACAACACCAAATCATTCTCCAAAGGAGTTCACAACAAGAAATATGGCAAAGGACAAAAAGGTTCGCGTAGCAATCATTGGGGTGGGAAATTGCGCTTCATCCCTTGTTCAGGGAGTGCATTATTATCGAAATGCTGCAGAATCAGACCGTATTCCCGGTTTGATGCATGTCAACCTCGGTGGATACCACATACGCGATATCGAATTCACGGCTGCTTTCGATGTGGTTGACACAAAAGTTGGGAAAGATCTTTCCGAGGCAATTTTTGCCTATCCCAATAACACCTTCAAATTCACTGATGTGCCCTATCTTAACGTTCCGGTTTATCGCGGAATGACCCATGACGGATTAGGAAAATACCTCAGCCAGATTGTCAAAAAGGCGCCCGGCCCGACAGCGGATATTGTGGGGGTTTTACGCGAGACCAAAACGGATGTGGTGGTGAGCTATTTGCCGGTTGGCTCTGAAATGGCTACAAAATGGTATGTGGAACAGGTGCTGGAGGCCGGTTGTGGTTTTGTCAATGCAATTCCGGTCTTCATTGCCAGTTCGGAATACTGGGCGGAGCGCTTCCGCCAGAAAAAGCTTCCCATCATTGGCGATGATATCAAGAGTCAGGTTGGTGCGACCATTTTACATCGAGTTCTCACCAGTCTCTTTGTGGATCGCGGTGTGAGACTCGATCGTACCTATCAGTTGAACTTTGGCGGTAACACGGATTTTCTCAACATGCTGGAACGGGAGCGTTTGGAGTCCAAAAAGATTTCGAAAACCGGGGCAGTGACCTCGATGCTGCCCTACGCATTGCCGGAGGATGACATTCATGTCGGGCCCAGCGATTATGTGCCGTGGTTGACCGACCGCAAGTGGTGTTATATCCGAATGGAAGGTACGACCTTTGGTGAAGTACCACTCAATCTGGAAGCAAAATTGGAAGTATGGGACTCTCCCAATTCAGCTGGCGTGGTGATTGATGCGATTCGCTGTGTCAAATTGGCGCTAGATCGCGGTATTGGTGGCCCATTATATGCTCCCTCATCTTACTTCATGAAGACCCCACCCAAACAATTCCGCGATTCGGTTGCGCTGGAAATGACCGAAGCATTTATTCGTGGTGAGGCTGAATAAACACCGAATTTTTGTTTTGGGCATCGCTTGGATGATCGTTTTTCATCTGGCGGCATGTGTCAGCCCTCCTGCTCTGCCGCCAGATGTTTCATTTACCCCTTCGCTGACCTCGGAATTGCTGCCGAGTAAAACGCCATCCCCCTTTATCCCTTTACTCTCGACAACAGTCCCTGTCCCAACCAAATCACTCACCGTCACACCGCAGGGGACCGAAACGCCTCTTCCGCTCGGCAAGTTTTCAGCCCGCCTGAATGAGGGAGTTATTCCGGTTTCTTACTTGCAGGATAACTGCCAGTACCTCGCCGCGCGCTGGAATCCGCAAAATGCCCAACCGGGTACGATTGTAGTGCCAATTATGTATCATGGTATTCGCAAAGAGGGCGGGGCGGTGAGTGACAATATCACCGTAACGGAAAAGTACTTCAAGGAAACCATGCAGCATGCGGTTGAATTAGGATTTCAGACCATTACCATTGAACAGTTGGTCGCGTTCTTGCAACACAACACTTATATTCCTCCCCGCTCGTTGCTGTTGATCATAGATGACCGCCGGTTGGGAACTGTGCGTACTCATTTTTTGCCGATCTTGCAACAGAACAATTGGACATTGGTGATGGCTTATATAACAGGTATCGCTGATCAAAGGGAGTGGCGTGAAATTAAATCCGTGCTGGAAACCGGAAGGGTTGAGATTCAGGCCCATGGTTACCTGCACAATGGTTCAACCTATTTCACGGAGAACACCCCAGATGAGGTTATCCAAAATGAAATTTATGGGCCAATTGAGGCATTTGAGAAAAACCTTGGCTATCGTCCGAGCGCCTTCATCTGGCCGGGTGGGGATTTCACCCCTCGAACGGTGGTTGAGGTGCGCAAAGCCGGTTATCAACTGGGTTTCACGGCGTATGCGCGAGGTCCAATCATGTTCAACTGGATTCCGCAGGGAGAGAAGGAACGCTCAGTCGGTGATCCGTTGTTGCTTTTGCCCCGTTATTGGAGTACTGTTGCTTATGTCAATCTGGATCAGGCTGTAGAATTAAGTCAGCAGGCTGCCGAATACGCTCGCCAAAATCAACAAGCCGAAATGGAATGGTATCAGCGGTATTGCAGTGTAAACTATCCTTCTCTTTCTTCTAATCCTTCACCCATGCTTCAGCCATGAACGATTGTATCTTTTGCAGAATCATCGCCGGCGAAGCGCCTGCCACCATCCTTTATGCCGATGAACTGGTTACGGCATTTTATGACATTCATCCAATCACACCCGTTCATATTCTTGTGGTGCCAAACCGGCACATCGAATCGGTGAATGATATTAGAAAAGAGGACGCAACGCTGTTGGGTCATTTGATTGTGATAGCCAGACAGCTGGCCTCGACACATGGTTTGGAGCAGCGCGGTTACCGTTTGGTGATCAATACAGGCCCGGAGGCGGGGCAGTCGGTTTTTCATCTTCATCTCCACCTGATCGGGGGGAGAAGAATGCCATTTCGATTTCAATAGGGGGCAGGATGAGCAATCAGCAGCGGAGAAAATGGCAGATTCTGATGGTAATAATTTCCATTTTTTTGTTACGATGTGTGCAGCCCGCCCCTCAATCGGAGTTTTGGAAGCCGATTGAGGACAATAATGCACCGATTTCATCCAAAGATGCCCTGAAAGGTTCGCCAACCCCTTCGCTTTCATTTACGCTGCCGCCTACGCGCATTCCCGGCGCTCCCATTTTCACCCCAACCCCCGACCCTCCACGAGTTTTACCGACCCTGCGCTCCGAGCAAGAAGAATATGTGCTTCAACCGGGCGATACGCTGGGTAAAGTAGCGCAGATGTTCAATGTGGATATCCAAACGCTGGTAGAGGCCAATCAAATTGTCAACCCTAATCTGGTGCCGGCCGGCTTGAGGGTGATTATTCCAGCTCCTTCTCCTCAACCGCCGGGTCCCCCTTTCAAGATCATCCCCGACTCGGAATTGGTATTCAGCCCAGCTGCCATCCCTTTTGATGTGTTTGCCTTTGTGCGCCAGAAAGGGGGGTATCTTTTTGCATATCGGGAAACGCTGGATGACCAGCCTTACACCGGCTCAGAAGTGGTGATCCGCGTGGCACGTGAATATTCCGTCAATCCGCGGTTATTACTGGCTGTACTGGAATATCAATCCGGCTGGGTAACCCAAACCCAGCCACCAGCCAATACAATGGATTTTCCCCTGCGGTTTTACGATCCAAACCGGCGCGGCTTATACAGCCAACTTTCCTGGGCGGCCAATCAACTTAACCGCGGTTACTACCTGTGGAAGGTTAATGGAATCTCTCACTGGCCGTTGTCTGACGGCGGTCTGGTGCCCGCCGACCCAACCATCAATGCCGCTACGGCTGGGGTGCAGCATCTGATGAGCTTGTTGTATTCCCGCAGTGAATGGGATGCAGCGGTTGGTCCGGAAGGCGTATTCGCAGTATATACTCGCTTTTTCGGTTATCCGTTTGATTTTGGGATTGAGCCGCTCTTGCCCCCCGATTTACAGCAGCCTGTCATGCAATTACCCTTTGAGGAGGGAGTAGTCTGGTCGTTTACCGGCGGACCTCATGGTGGCTGGGGAGACGGTTCGGCGTGGGCAGCGCTTGATTTTGCCCCTCCCGACAGCGGTTGGGGTTGTGGAATGAGCAATCAATGGGTGACCGCCGTTGCGGATGGGCTGGTGGTCCGCTCGGAGACCGGTTTGGTGGTTTTAGATCTGGATGGAGATGGTTATGAGCAGACCGGCTGGACGGTTTTGTACCTCCATTTGGCTACTGCTGATCGGGCAAGTGTTGGAATGCGCCTTAAAGCCGGTGATCGGGTTGGACATCCTTCCTGTGAAGGAGGAGTGTCCAATGGCACCCATGTTCATATTGCGCGAAAATTCAACGGCGAATGGATTCCAGCGGACGGGGCGATTCCGTTCGTGCTGGACGGCTGGGTTTCGGTGGGGGATGGTGTAGAATATAATGGAATGTTGGTTCGGAATGGAGTCGTTGTTGAAGCGTGGGATCGTTTGCTTCCAGAAAATCAAATTTCCCGCTAGGCGCTTTCAAATCGGGCTTGTGCTGGGAATGTGGTTGCTTTCCATCCTCGCCTGTTCGCAAGGTTATGTTTCGGATTACGACTTGACGGCAACCGCATTGTTCCCGGCTGGTGGATCAGGGAGCGGCTTCGGCGAGGTTGAAACCACGACAATCCCCTTATTTGCGCAGGCGGGAAGCGGAGAAGATAATCCGATAGGGGTAAGCACACCTAACGAGCCTCCATTTACCCCCTCCCAACCCATTTTTACTCCCTTGCCGACGCGCAGCACGCCCTTGCCGCCCATACTTTATTACACCCAAGCCGGGGACACTCTTCCCGCAGTGGCAGTGCGGTTTGGGGTGTTGCCTGAAGAAATTACCTACCCTGAGGCTGTGCCGCCAACCGGTTTGATCAATGCGGGAAAGTTGCTCATCATTCCCAACCGACTCGATCAAACCGGGCCGGCTGATTTGCTGCTACCTGATAGTGAAGTTGTTTTTTCGCCATCTGCATTGGATTTCGACTTGAATGGTACAATCCGGCAGGCAGGTGGTTACCTCAGCACCTACCGGGAATATCTGGCGGATGGATGGAAAAGCGGTGGTGAAGTGATTTACAAGGTAGCCATAGAAAATTCGATCAATCCGCGCTTACTTTTGGCGTTAGTGGAATATCAATCGCACTGGGTCTATGGCCAGCCCGGCAATCTGGCTGAAACGGATTATCCGATGGGAATGATCAACTCCGAAAAGAAAGGTCTTTATAAGCAACTGAGTTGGGCAGTACAGCAGCTTTCGATAGGGTATTACGGCTGGCGCAACGGGATATTGACGGAAGTGCAATTTTCGGATGGCAGCCGGGTGCGGCTTGCCCCGGGTTTGAATGCCGGCTCGGTGGCTTTACAATACCTCTTCTCGCGTTTATATCCCCAAATTCTGTGGAATGGGGTATTGGGCGGCGATTCCAGTTTTGTGAAACTCTATGAAGAGATGTACGGTAATCCGTGGATGCGCGCGCAGTCGGTTGAACCGCTATTGCCAGTCAACCTGACCCAACCGGAATTAATCCTGCCGTTTCTGTCCGGGCGGATATGGAGTTATACGGGTGGGCCACATTCGGCATGGGGGCCGGACGGCGCCAGAGCCGCACTTGATTTTGCACCTGCCAGCGTGGAGACCGGTTGCGATATTTCTGACGATTGGGCGACGGCCGTTGCCAGTGGGCTGGTCGTCCGCACCGATACGGGCGTCGTGGTGCTGGATTTAGATGGAGATGGATACGAACAGACCGGTTGGGCGATTTTGTATCTGCATGTTGCCAGTAAAAACCGGGTCAGTGTGGGAACCTGGGTGCAACAGGGTGACCTTATCGGTCATCCCTCCTGTGAAGGCGGTACTTCAACCGGCACTCACATTCATATTGCCCGTAAGTACAATGGAGAGTGGGTTCTGGCGGATGGGCCATTACCCTTTGTTTTAGATGGCTGGCGGGCGGTTGCCGGAAAGAATCCTTATGAGGGCAGTCTGGTGAAAGACGGACGAATGATCCATGCCTGCACCTGTGGGTCGTTTGAATCGCATATCAGTCGTTCTGGTAGTGGACATTAAGTATTTGTTGAAACAGACGAGTTTATGGGTATTGGTGTTGGTGTTAAGCCTGACGGCTTGTCTGCCGCAGGTTGAGGTTCGTGACTCCGCCGAAGATTTTTCTTCCCTCTCCCTTCCGGCAACACCGGGAGAAGAAGGTTTACCGACTCCCCTGCCGACCCGCGAACCCTATGCCCCGGGAACGCTGGTAGATTATACTGCTCAGACCGGGGATACACTGCCGGCTTTGGCAGCTCGTTTCAACACTACTGTAAGAGAGATTTTGCAAGCCAACCCGTTTATCCCGCCGGATGCGACCACCATGCCGCCGGGCATGCCGATGAAAATCCCCATATATTATCGGCCTCTGTGGGGCAGCCCATTTCAGATTTTGCCTGATCCGTTGTTTATCAATGGACCGGCGCAAGTTGGTTTTGATGTGATTTCGTATGTCAATCAGCAACCTGGCTGGTTCAAAGACTATTCCTTTTATTTGGGAAAACAAGACCGCCGTGGCGGGGAAATTATCCAGTATATTGCCACCGAGTACAGTATCAGTCCGCGGTTGCTGTTGGCCATTCTGGAATATCAAACCGGGGCTCTGAGCCAGTCTCAACCGGCAGTTGACATCGAACTTTATCCGTTGGGATACCGGAATCAATTTAGTAAAGGTCTGGCGCGTCAGTTATTATGGGCTGCCAATACATTAAATAATGGCTACTACGGCTGGCGTACCGGTCGGCTGGAGATGATCCGCCACATGGACGGCCGATTGGAAAATCCTGACCCATGGCAGAACGCAGCCAGCGTGGCTTTGCATTATTACTTTTCCCAAATCCTGCCACAGGAGGCCTATGATTACGCCATCAGTGGAGAAGGATTGTTGCGGGTCTATACCGATTTGTTTGGTGATCCGTGGACGGGTGTTGAACCTCATATCCCCGGTAGTTTGATCCAGCCTGAGATGAGTTTTCCCTTCCCTGCCGGAACGGTTTGGGCCTTCACAGGCGGGCCGCATACTGCTTGGGGTGAAGGAGAACCGTTGGCGGCGCTCGATTTTGCGCCACCCAGCATTGTGGGGGCTTGTCTGATTAGCGAACAACCTGCCGTTGCGGTTGCCGATGGGGTGATTGCCCGTCGGGGCGATGCGCTGGTGGTCCTGGATCTGGACGGAGATGGTGATGAGCGTACTGGCTGGGCGGTATTCTATTTGCATTTGGCGAATGATTCGCTGCCACCGGTGGGAAAACGGCTCAAAAAAGGCGAGCCAATCGGATTGCCGTCCTGTGAGGGAGGAAAAGCCACCGGCACGCACGTTCACATTGCCCGCAAGTACAACGGCGAGTGGATTCCCGCTGCCGGCGCTTTGGCATTCAATTTGGAAGGATGGGTTGCCGCCAATGGAGAGCAGCCCTATCAGGGCACATTAAGCCGGGCGGGGCGGACAGTGCGAGCATGCGAATGTTCAGATCGCTCCAGTCAGGTGCAATCGCAACCATGAAAAGCCCGCAGCATATCATGCAGCGGGCTTGATCGTTGGCTATTGGACAACTAGCCTTCTTGAATAACGATTTTGTTCTCTATCGTTACATTGTTGCGGATTGTCGCAATCGAGGGGCAATATTTTTCTTCCGATAGTTGTACCGCCCGCTCCACTGCTGCCGGGTCAATGTTCTTGCCGGTAACCACATATTCGATCAGCATGTGGGTGATCTTCTTGGGGTGCTCGGTGGCGCGGGTGGCGTGAACCAGAACTTCAAAAGCGGTGACTTCCTGGCGCTTTTTCTTGAGAATGGAGATCACATCCATACCCGTACAACCGGCTACACCAATCGCAATCAGTTCAACCGGCCGGAAACCGGATTCGTTTCCCCCAACCTCTTTGAAGGTGTCCATGACCAGCGAAAAGCCCGAATCGGCGCTGCCTACGAATGTCAAATCACCTTTCCAAACGGCTTTGGCTTCCATGTGGTTTTCCTCCTGTTCTCAGGCCAATGCTTCACGGATTTTTTGTACCAAATGGCTTTCGGGGACTGCGCCGACGACTTCTCCCTTGCCACTGTTGATGACCGTGTGCGGTACACCGGAAACGTTGAATTGATCGGCCAGACTGTTGAATTCCATTGCTTCAATCATTTCGGCTTCAACCATCGGACTTTCCAGCGCCATCTGGTGCGCCAGCACAACTGCGCGCGGGCAGTAGGGGCAGGACGGAGTGACAAAGACCTGCAAAAGCACTTTCTGGTTTAGACCATTCAAGAATTCGCGGGTTTCTGCGGAGAGTCCGGAATCCCGCTTGGATACAATCAGAATATCGTTGATTAACGAGGTGAACTCATGTCCGGCGGGAATACCGGCATAGCGGATACCAAAATCATCCAAATTATCGCCTGATTTCCCAAGAATGACAAAGCCGGGGGTTTTATCCACCTTATATTGCTTTGCCAGCATATTATCCTTTTTCAGGTCAAAAACCTGCAGGGTCAGTTTATCTGAAAGGGAAGTGACTTCTTCCAGCAATTGACGGGTGTCTTCACAATACTCACAGGGTTCGCTCTGATTGCCAAAGAAGATAATTTCAACCGGATGAACCATGCCGGTCAAAACATCCCGCACCTGATTACGAATTTCATCGTCTAACAAATTACTCATTTTATCCTCCAAGAATTTTCCATCCTCACGGGATGTCAGTTTCTATTTTATCAGGTAAAGCAGCCGCCTTCGCCAAATCCACATACCGGACATGTCAGATTCAAAAGACCGTCGTAATCCAGGATGCCTAAGCCGCAAACCGGACAGGGTTTACCGGCTTGCGCACGGCGGAGGTTGTGGTTTTGGCTTGGCAAATCAGGTTGAAGCGTAAAAGAAAAGGGAAGATGCTTACTGCGGTGAAATTTCTGCCGCCTTGGATGTTCTTCTTCGCCCATCCTGATTGATTGCTCCTCATTCCGGTTATTTAGATGCGTTGCCGATTGGAAAGTTACATTAGCCGGGGTCTTGGTTCAGGAACTCTTCAAGGTGCAATCGGTGAAACAGACGTTGACGGATTTCCTGAGGCAGATGTTCACTCTCCGGCTGGTGTTGGTACAAATCAATGGTCTTGCGCAGCGTGTTGATGACAATCCGGCAGTTTTCACATTCGGAGAGATGTTGTTCGATTTGCCGGCATAACTCCGGGTTCAATTCGCCGTCCACAAAATCGGAAATTGAGGAAAGTAATTGTTTGCAATCCAGATGGTCGCTCATTTTTGTTCCCATTCCTTAAGCCGCTCGCCAAAATAACGGGATAACTGCTGGCGCAGGAACAAGCGGGCACGCAGAAGACGTGTTTTTACGTTGGTTTCGGTCAGACCCAACAATTCGGCGGTCTCTTTGATGGACAGGCCCTCCAAATCGCGTAAGATGAATACACCCCGCAGAGTTGCCGGTAGTTTCTGAATGGCTTGATCCAGAAAGCGGCGCGATTCTTCAGAAAGCAGTTCCTCTTCCGGTAAACAGCACCAATCCGCCAGTATCAGGCCGTTTGAGGATGCCCCTTCTTCGGTCTCATCTTCCTCAGCGGGAGTTTCCAAGGCCAGATCGGGTCTTTGTTTTCGCAGGAGCATCAGCGATTCGTTGACGGCAATTCGGTAAAGCCATGTGGAGAGGCTGGATCGGCCTTCAAATTCGGGCAAGGCGCGCATGGCTTTGATAAAAGTTTCCTGCAAGACATCCTCAGCATCCTGAGGGTTGTTGGTGAACTTCAGGGCAAGACGGTAAACCTTATCGGAGTATAAATCAACCATTCGTGCCAGCTCGTGCCGGTCACCTTTCTTCAAGGCTTCCAGTGAAAGGGATGTTTCAGGATTGCTCTCGGCGTTCATTGATTTAGATGTCCTTGGAATTCGGAAAGTTGCTTTGGATTATGAGAGCGTCCAATTCGGTAAAACATCCAGATTAAGGGGATGGCGTTCACCGGCAACGTAATGAAAATACCCCGCAGCGGCAATCATGGCTGCATTGTCGGTGCAAAGAGAGAGTGGTGGAATGTGGACAGGATATTCGCGCTGGGATAGGAAGGCGTTTCTCAGCGCCTCGTTGGCAGAAACGCCCCCCGCAACCAAAATCGCTTTGGCCTGATAAACCTTGGCGGCATGGAAGGTTTTTTGGACGAGAATATCCACAACCGCTGCCTGAAAACTGGCTGCCAAATCGGAGACAGGCAGGTTGCGTCCGCGGCTTTCCAATTCGCGCACGGTTCGCAGCACAGCGGTCTTTAACCCACTGAAGGAAAAATTCCAAGTACCCTCCAGGCGGGCACGTGGAAAGTTGAAGGCTTGAGAATTGCCATCCTGAGCGGCTTTTTGAATGGAAGGCCCTCCCGGATAAGGCAACCCCAGCAGGCGGGCAACCTTATCAAAGGCTTCTCCGGCAGCATCATCCAGTGTGCCGCCTAAGCGTTGATATTCGAGGTGCTGGCGGATCAAAATTAATTCTGTATGACCGCCGGAAACCAGCAATGCCAGCAGGGGGAATTCGTGCGGGGTTGGTGGTGTGGGCGCCTCTCCCGGATACAACCACGCCGAGTAAATATGACCTTCCAAGTGATTGACCCCAATCAAGGGCAGGTTTTGGGCGATGGCCAATCCCTTTGCCAGATTGACGCCAATCACGAGTGAACCGGCCAGGCCGGGGCCGCGTGTAACGGCAATGGCGTCAATGTCGGAGAGGCCTAAATGCGCTCGCTGCAGGGCTTCGTCCACGATGGCATAAATGGTACGGATGTGTTGGCGGGAGGCAACTTCGGGAAACACTCCGCCGTATTGAGCGTGAATATCAACCTGACTGGCGACCACACTGGAAAGTAAGGCGCGGCCGTTTTCGACCACCGCAGCGGCTGTTTCATCGCAGGAGGTTTCAATTCCCAGCACTCGGGCAGGTGGTAAATCAGAAGGAAACCGGCTCATCATATCTGATTTATACCACAGGTTTAATGGCGCATAGGTAATACAAAATCATACGGATAATCCGCAAACCGCTCAAAACCGCCATCTTCCCGGGCAAAATACGTGTCTTCAATGCGGAATCCCATCTCTCGTGAAGGGTAGTACAGCCCCGGTTCGATAGTGATCACCACGCCGGGGATAAGGTTGTCCTGTGATCCGGCGATTGTACCGCTGAAAGGCATCTCATGGACATGCAAACCGAGCCCATGACCGACACTGTGGACATAGCCCTCCTGTACCTGCGGGTCGGATTGGACGGTAGGATGCCCTAATTCCTCCAATAACTGGCAAGTGCGTTGCTGATAGTGAGAGAAGGGGGTGTGTAGCGATAACTCACCAACAATAATGTCATACACGCTTTTGACCTGCTGGTAGAGCTGCTGCGCTTCATCTGAGGCATAGCCAAGCGACCATGTGCGGGTGAAGTCGTAGTAATAACCGCCGCCTGCCTCACAGGGGAAGATGTCAAAAACAATGGTTTTTCCCAAACGAACCCAATCGGCTGGATTGCCGCTACTGTGGGGTACGCCAGCATCGCGGCCGATGGCAAAGATGGTGCCTTCGGGGTTCTCCGCGCCCAATTCGCTCAGCCACAAATTAATGCGGCTTTTCACGTCGGCAATCGTCAGGGGTTTATCGTCTGCTTTCACCAATACTTCATTCTCTACCCGATGGTGGGTCAAGAAATCAGCCGTGCGGGCGACCACTTCGGTGGTGATGTGCGCCATGCGGCGAATCCTATCCAATTCCTCAGGCTCTTTGGTCATCATCGCCGGCAGTAAAATTGGATCGCGGGTGAAGCCGACAAATTCCACCTCGGGCAGCAACAGGGCCAGCTCTTTGAGAATGCCGTATAGCGGCCCGATTTCCACCTGACCGTATAATGCGATCCGCCCGCGGTTCAACCCCAAATCGGTCAGCATCTGCCGATAGCGGAGGGCAAGCGCGCGGGTATAGTCCTGCCCGGCTTGTTCCAGCAGCGGCTTGAGGGGATAGTCTGAGTACAGGCGGACGGTCAAACCACTTTTAGCGGCTTCATCGCGCTCCATTGGTCCGCAGAACAAGACGGCGGGCTGATGACGGGGTTTGATCAGATCAGCGCTGGTAACATGTCCGCCACCGGTCAGATAAACCATGGCGGGGTTGTGCATAGCGCTGCCAGTTAGCAGCAAAGCATCTACTTGATTTTCTTGCATGAGGTCGTCAATCTGGTTTTTCATGGGCAATCCTTGGTTTGGTCTGGTTGGGATAGAATTTTGTGGAAAGTGAGCAGATTTTTCACACTTCTAATCAATTCTTCTTCCTGTGTGGGTAAAACGGTACGGGGGTCGAGTACAACCCGGTCGTTTTCAATGCGGGCGATGATGGCTGGGGCGTTTTCTCTCAAACACGCGAGGAAACGTTCAGCCTTTGGGACAGACAGGGCAAGCAGATAGGTCGGCAAAGTTTCTTCTGGCAAGGAACCACCCCCAACCGTAGACAGGCCTTGAGTCACTTCGCCGTATCCAAGGCGAGCCTGCCAGTTGACGGCACGCTGACGAATTACCTGTGGCGAAGCGGCAATCATCAGCCAGATGGGAATTTCAGTAAGGGCTTCATCTTTCAGGTAGTGAAGCAGCGTTGCTGAAAGCGCCGCAAGGCATAGTTTATCCGCCCGGACGGCACGAGCGAGGGGGTGTTTTTTGATTTTGGAAAGCAGTTCGGCTTTTCCCACCAGAATACCCGCTTGCGGACCACCGAGCAGTTTGTCGCCCGAAAAGCAGACCAAATCACAGCCGGCTTGCAGCGACTCTTGAACGGTTGGCTCGTGCGCCAAACCGAAGGCGCTTGTATCCAGCAAAGCTCCAGAGCCGATATCGTCAATGACAAAGGTGTGGTATTGATGAGCGAGGGCGGTAATTCTCTCCAAATCCGGTTCGCTGGCAAATCCAATCAGCCGGAAATTGGAATGATGAGCGTGCAGAATCAACGCGCCGGAATAGTTTTGGAGCGCGGTTTCATAATCGGCGAGGTGAACGCGGTTGGTTGTGCCAATTTCGATCAATTTTGCGCCGGATTGCTTCATCACGTCCGGCACGCGGAAACCGCCGCCAATTTCGACCAGTTGAGTGCGCGAAATGATCACCGGTTTTCTCCGCGCCAGCGCACTCAAGGCCAATAAAACCGCCGCAGCATTGTTGTTGACTACAAAGGCGTCTTCCGCTCCGGTTAAGCGTGTCAGGAACTGCTGAGCATGGATCTCACGCTTGCTGCGTTTACCGGCGGCTAAATCAAATTCGAGCGAGCTGTAACCGCTGGCGCATGCCTGAATGGATTGCAAAGCCGAACGGCTGAGTGGTGCGCGTCCCAAATTTGTGTGAAGGATTACGCCAGTAGCGTTGATGACCGGCTTCAGGGTCAATTGTGTCCAACTATTCAGCTTTTCTTCCACGAGCTGAAGCAGTTGATCTTCGGTGTGTGGTGTCGGAGATTGTTTGTATTGCTGCCGAAGATGCTCCAGCGTGGCACGAATGGCGCTAAGGGTCAAAGACCTCCCGTATTGATCGGTCCACTGTTTGACCTGTGCAGTTTGCAAAAGCCGGTCAACCGAGGGCAGGCTGCGGAGATCATTCATTTTCACCGGCAACGAAACGGCTGCGTTCGGCTAAACGGATGGCAAATTCAATTGCCCCCAAACCCGCTGCCAGCGCAAACCCTAACGGTAAGGTCAAGAAGCGTCCCATTTGAAACCACGCCAGCAGGTCGAAGTACAGACCAACCCAAATAGCCTGCCGGACGATGATGCCCGGGGTGACCGGTGTGGGGCTGGGAAACCGGCGGTGAAGAAAATAAATCACCGGTAGGGACAGACCGCTGGCAGTAATGGTGGTGAGGAAGAAAAACAACCAACGCGGCGCAAGGGTCGGCAGAGTCAGGTTGAAAAGCAGAGCTAACCCCGGCAGGCCAATCGCCGTTAGAATCAATGCGGAAGCAAGAAAGGGCATGAAAGGCGGAAGATTTTGTTTTTCCACGATGCTACCTCTATAAAAAATTATATCCTATCCAATCAAGTGCAAGGAGAGATTTCTCGAACAGGTTGCATGGAATACGCCAGATGTTGAAGTTTGAACCAATGGATTGTAATTTTTACCAAATGTGGTAGAATTTGGAGTAACTGATTGACCGGGACAATCCCGGCGCTCATCCAGAGAGGTGGAGGGACCGGCCCGATGAAGCCTCGGCAACCGCTGAAACGATCAGCAGGTGCCAATTCCGGCAGAATCCGCAGGATTGCGTTGATTCTGGAAGATGAGAGAGCGATCTATTGAATGATGTGCCTCTCGTCCAGAGAGGTTTTTTATATCTTGGAGGTTAACTCATGCAACGAACTTACACCAATCGCCGCTATCTGGATGCCCTTGAACATCGCGTGCTGGTGTTTGATGGAGCGATGGGCACCAGTTTACAAAAAATGAACCTGACCGCCGAACATTTTGGCGGGGAAAAAACGATGGGGTGTAACGATTATCTGGTGGTTACCTACCCCCAAGCCGTGGAACAGGTTCATCGCTCCTTTTTGGAAGTCGGTGTAGATGTTATTGAAACCGATACCTTTCGTTCCAACCGCATCACCTTAGCCGAGTACGGTCTCCAAGATCAAGTGCTGGAAATCAACCGCGCGGCAGCCGCGTTAGCGCGCCGGTTGGCGGACGAATACAGCACCCCCGACCACCCCCGTTTCGTGGCAGGTTCGATTGGACCGTCCGGTAAATTGCCTTCCATGGATGATCCGGAATTATCTGATGTGACATTCGAAGATTTAGCGGAGGTCTTCCGGGAACAGGCACGCGGATTAATCGAAGGCGGGGTGGATTTATTGTTGATTGAAACTTCGCAGGATATTTTGGAGGTGAAGGCTGCCATTGAGGGTATTCACCGTGCCTTTGCAGATACCGGTATTTACCTGCCTATTCAAGCACAGGTGACACTGGATACATCCGGACGCATGCTGCTGGGGACGGATATTTCCGCTGTGGAAACGATTTTAGAAGGGCTGGCGATTGATGTGATTGGTATGAACTGCTCCACTGGCCCGGAGCACATGCGCGAACCGATCCGCTTTTTGGGTGAAGTCAGTCCGCTGCCGGTTTCCTGCATTCCCAATGCCGGCCTGCCGTTGAATGTGGACGGGCAGGCGGTTTATCCGCTGGAACCCCAGCCGTTTGCCGAGGCGCTGGCTGAATTTGTCGAAAAACACCGCGTCAATGTGGTGGGCGGCTGCTGCGGTACAACGCCGGAACATCTGCGTTTGCTGGTTGAAAAAGTTGGACACAAACCGCGTCCTGCGCGTCCGCAACTCTTCATTCCCCGCCTCGCTTCTGCCATGCAGGCTCAACCGATGCTGCAAGAGCCGCGTCCTTTCCTGATTGGTGAACGCTTGAATACGCAGGGTTCCCGTAAATTCAAGAAACTCATTTTGGAAGAACGGTATGACGACATTCTGGAAATTGCTCACGAACAGATCGAGTCGGGCGCGCATGGTTTGGATGTGTGTGTGGCTCTCACCGAACGACCCGATGAAGCTGAGACCATGCGCAAAGTGATCAAGAAACTTGCCCCAGCCGTGCGCGTGCCGCTGGTGATAGACACTACCGAACCGGATGTGCTAGAAGCAGCTCTTCAAACGGCGCCAGGCCGTTGTTTAATCAACTCTACTCACTTGGAAGGCGGACGGGAGAAAGCCGACCGAGTATTTGCGCTGGCGCGCAAGTACAACGCAGCCGTGATCGCCTTGACCATTGATGAACAAGGTATGGCAAAAACCGCCGAGCGTAAACTGGAAGTGGCCCGTCGCATCCATCAGATAGCGGTAAATGAACACGGATTACGGCCGTGCGACCTCGTCTTTGACGCGCTAACCTTCACGCTAGCCACTGGCGATCCGGAATTTGTCAACTCCGCCGTTGAAACCCTTGAGGGTATTCGGCAAATCAAGGCCGAATTGCCGGGTGTGCTGACCTCGTTGGGGGTCAGTAATGTGTCCTTTGGGCTGGGGGCGCGCGCCAGGGCGGTACTTAACAGCGTGATGCTCTATCACTGTGTTCAAGCCGGGCTGGATATGGCGATTGTCAATCCGGCGCACATCACGCCTTATGCTGAAATTGGCGAAGAAGAGCGCTCTCTTGCCGAGGATTTGATTTTCAATCGCCGCAGCGATGCTCTGCAGCGATTCATCTCGCATATTGAGCAAAGCGGCATCGAAAACGAGGGCAAGCCGTCCCAATCACAGGCAGCGCTTCTGGCGATGTCTGCCGAACAGCGACTGCACTGGCGGATTTTGCATCGTCAGAAAGATGGCGTTGAGGCGGATATTGATGAGATTATCCAGCAAGGCAGGCATGCCAGCCAGCATGAGACAGCCGTGTATATTCTAAACGAGGTGTTGCTGCCGGCCATGAAAGAAGTTGGCGATAAATTTGGCAGCGGTGAGTTGATTTTGCCGTTCGTGCTCCAATCGGCTGAGGTGATGAAAAAGTCGGTGGCTTATCTTGAAAATTATTTGGAAAAGAAAGAAGGGGTCAGCAAAGGCTTGATGGTTCTCGCCACTGTGTATGGGGATGTGCATGATATTGGCAAGAATCTGGTCAAAACAATTCTGGTCAACAACGGCTATGAGGTGATTGATCTGGGCAAACAGGTGCCGGCTGAAACCATCATCTCCAAAGCGGTCGAGGTCAACGCTACCGCAATTGGGCTGAGCGCACTATTGGTCAGCACCAGTAAACAAATGCCATTGATTGTGAACGAATTGCACCGCCGCGGTCTTAATTTCCCGGTTTTGATTGGCGGGGCGGCGATTAACCGCCGCTTCGGCCGACGCATCTTAATGACCGAGCAGGGTGAATTTTACCCGGCAGGTGTGTTTTATTGTAAGGACGCATTTGAGGGATTGGCCACGATGGACGCTCTGGTGAAGCCGGAGGAGCGTCAAAAATTGCTGGAATCGATCCGCCGCGAAGCGGAAATGGAATTGGGGCGGCAGGCTCAATCAGACCAGGAAACTGTACAAGCGCGTCGTTCTGCTATACCACCGGCCGTTCACATTCCACGACCGCCAAGCTGGGGCGTGCGGGTGGTGCGGAATATGCCGCTGGAAGCCGTGTTTGAATGCCTGTTCAAGAATGAATTATTCCGTCTCTCGTGGGGGGCTAAGAATACGCATGGCGAGGCGTGGGAAGAACTGCAACGCGCCTATGAGGAACGCCTAGAAAGAATGAAACGGGAAGCCATCCGCAAAGGCTGGCTGAAACCGAAAGGCGTTTATGGGTACTTCCCAGCGCAGGCGGAGGGCAACGATCTCATTGTGTATGAACCGGGCAGCGTTCAGCAGGGGACACCGATTGAACTGGTGCGTTTTCAATTTCCGCGTCAATCGAGCGGAGAGTTTTTGTGTCTTGCTGATTACTTTAGACCCGTAGAAAGTGGCCAGATGGATTTGGTTGCGCTTCAGGTGGTTACTGTTGGCAAGGCGGCCAGCGAGTACTTTGAGGAGCTGCAAACCGAGGGAGAGTATAGCGAGGCTTACTTTGTTCATGGACTTGCTGTGCAGACGGCTGAAGCGGCTGCGGAGTATCTGCACCGCCACATCCGCCGTGAGCTGGGTCTACCGGCAGGTCAGGGCAAACGTTATTCGTGGGGCTATCCGGCTATTCCTGAATTGGCTGATCATCAAAAGGTGTTTGCGCTTTTACCGGCCGAAACGGAACTGGGCATGCGCCTGACCGAGGCCTATCAACTGGTACCGGAGCAATCCACAGCGGCGATTATTGTTCACCATCCGCAAGCCAAGTACTTCAATGTGGGTGAAAGCCGCGTGGAACAATTAATGCGGGCTTAGAGGTGGAAGATGAGCGATTCGAAATTTTTGGACTTACTGCAAACCAGCCAACGTCCCCTGCTTTCAGATGGGGCGATGGGGACACTGCTCAATCAGCGTGGGATTTCGTTTGAGCGGTGCTTTGACGAGCTTAACCTGAGCGAACCGGCGCTGGTCGCTTCCATTCATCGTGAATACATTGATGCCGGGTCGCAAATCATTCAAACCAACACCTTCGGGGCTAACCGGTTCAAACTCGCGCAGCACGGTTTGGAGCATCAGGTTACGCAAATCAATGCCGCTGCGGTCGAACTGGCACGCCGGGTCGTGATGGCCTCCTTCAAGGATGTGCTGATTGCTGGCGACGTTGGGCCGTTGGGTGTCCGCCTCGCTCCCTTTGGAAGAGTGCAGCCGGAACAGGCTCGTCTGGTATTTGCCGAGCAGATTGCTGCGCTGATTGAAGCCGGTGCGGACCTGCTCATCATCGAAACCATGACGGACTTATACGAAATCCGAGAAGCAATTGCGGCTGCCCGGCAGATTGATCCGCGCATTCCCATTGTCGCTTCGATGACGTTTACGCGTGATGATCGAACCCTGTTGGGGGATGACCCCGTCAAAGTGGCGCGCGGTATTCAGGAAGCCGGCGCTGATCTGATTGGAATCAACTGCTCAGGGGGGCCTAATCAAATTCTGCGCATTCTTAAACAAATGCGAGCCGCTCTACCGGAGGCTCGGTTCTCCGTCATGCCAAACGCGGGTTGGCCGGAACAGGTTGGCGGGCGAATCATGTACCCGGCTTCACCGGAGTACTTCGGCGAATACGCGCTGGCATTCTGGCAAGCGGGCGCTCATTTGATTGGGGGATGCTGTGGAACGACCCCAGCTCATATCCAGGTAATGCGGCAGGCAATTGAAACCCGTCCTTTGGAAAAATTCAGCAACGGCTTTTCGTTAGCGGTCGTTGAAAGAGAGGAGGCCAGTCAGGAAAGGCAGGCGCCCACGCTGATGGCTCAAAAACTGACGGATGGCCGCTTTCTGATAGCGGTCGAAATGGATCCGCCACGCGGTTTGACCACTCAGAAGTTGCTGGCCGGTTCCAGTTTGCTGGCTGAAGCCGGGGCAGATGTGATCAATGTGGCTGATAGCCCAATGGCAAGGATGCGCATGAGTCCTTGGGCCGTCTGCCGGTTGATACAGGAAAAGGTGGGCATTGAAACCGTGTTGCACTTCCCCACCCGCGGGCGTAATTTGCTGCGTGTTCAGGGAGATTTGTTGGCAGCCCATGCGCTGGGTGTTCGCAATGTATTTGTTGTGATGGGAGATCCGACCGCGATTGGGGATTATCCGGACGCAATGGACAATTACGATTTAGTGCCCTCCGGCTTGATTAAACTGATTAAACAGGGCTTCAATGCAGGGGTGGATCATGCCGGCGTGGACATTGGACAACCGACTTCTTTTTTCGTCGGTTGTGCGCTTAACCTTACTCCATCCAACCCGGAGAGCGAGTTGAAAAACCTGCGCCGTAAGTTGAATGCCGGCGCCGACTTTATTTTGACCCAACCGATTTATGACCTAAAACCGGCTCTTCACTTTCTGGAACGGATCAAAAGCGAAATTGAGGATTTCCATACTCCGCTCTTAATGGGTGTGCTGCCACTGGTTTCTGCCCGCCATGCTGCCTTTTTGCAGCATGAAGTGCCCGGCGTGAACATCCCTCAGGAAATCCACGACCGGATGACATCGGCAGGAGAGCAGGCTGCCCGAACCGGCATTGAGATTGCCTTGGAGTTGATTCAACAGATGATTCAGGTTGCTCAGGGTATTTACCTGATGCCTGCCTTTAACCGCTTCGATTACGCTGCTGAAATCATCGAACGAGTGCGTCAGTTCGAGTTGCCATCAGAAAAGCCAAAACTTCTGTCCATGCAAGGATAACCATTTGAACAAGTTGTGTTAAACTTGATGAATAAGATTTTCCTGCGGGGAGAGAAGTTTGAGCCGTATACTGGTGCTTTCGGATATTCATGGTAATCTTGATGCTTTAGAGGCGGTCTTACGGGATGCAGGTAAGGTAGACGCTGTTTGGTGTTTGGGAGATGTGGTTGGCTATGGCCCTCAACCGAGAGAATGCCTGCAACGCATTGCAAATTTACCGGGTCTCATTTGCGTGCAGGGTAATCACGATGCTGCCGTGACTGGAAAGTTAGACCTGTATGCCTTTAATCGCGAGGCGATTCTGTCCATTCAATGGACACGGGCGCAACTATCTCCCGATGATGTGGCTTGGCTGGCCAATTTGCCGGAAAAAGTGGAACGCGAAGAGGTAACCTTTGCACATGGCAGTCCACGAAATCCAATCTGGGAATATTTGTTGGATTTGAATACCGTTCAGATTAACTTTGCCCACTTCACCACCCATTTTTGTCTGGTTGGCCATACCCATATTCCGGTTTTGTACACTTATTTTACCCGCAACGGGAATGGCAAAGACGAGGGGTATGTGGACTGGATGATTCCTCCCCCCAATCAAACCATCACGCTGATTTCCCCTTCAATTCTCAATCCGGGCTCGGTAGGGCAACCGCGTGACCGCGACATTCGGGCTTCCTACGCAATTTTTATACCGGAAAAGCAGCAATGGGAATTGCGTCGGGTGGAGTATGATATTCGCGCTGTACAACAGAAAATTATAGGGGCTGGTTTGCCGTCCCGCCATGCATTGCGTTTGGAAGAGGGTTGGTAGGGGAACAAGTCCGCTTTGCTCTACGTCATAGGGGAAAGAGAAGCCCTTTTCACTCAGGAGGAGACCAATGTTCAAGAAAAGTCTGGTAGTAGTGATGTTGTTTGTCTTGATGTTGACTGCCTGTTCGCCAGCGCGCAGCCAAAATCAAGCCGAAAAAGCGATTCCCCTTGAAATGTATGCCGGCGCTCCGCCGGCTGCGGACGTATATCAGGAAGCGGAGAGTGCGCAAACCTTCCAGCGGGCAGCAGAGGTCGGTTTTGGGGTCGAAAATCCAGTGGAACGGCTGGTCATCCGCAATGCCACGCTGGGAATTGTGGTGAAGGATCCGGCAGAGGCCATGGATCAAATCATCTCTATGGCGGAAGGAATGGGCGGGTTTGTGGTTAATTCCAACCTGTACCAGCGCAGGCTCCCCAATGGCAATTTGGTTTTGGAAGGGAATGTGACCGTTCGCGTTCCTGCTGTGAAATTGAATGAGGCCTTAGGTCAAATCAAAGGACTGGTGGATAACCCACAGACGGACATTCTTTCCGAAAATATCAGTGGACAGGATGTAACCGCTGAATACACCGACCTCAAATCCCGTCTGCGCAACCTGGAAGACGCTGCCGAGCAATTGCGTAAAATCATGGAAACGGCTACCAAAACAGAAGATGTGTTGCGGGTGCTAAATGAATTGCGCAACGTAACCGAACAGATCGAGGTGCTGAAAGGTCAAATCAAGTATTACGAAGAATCGGCAGCCATGTCCGCGATTTCGGTTAACCTTCAGGCTCGGGAAACGGTTGCGCCGATCACCGTAGCCGGCTGGAAGCCGGAGGGTGTGGCGCGGGATGCCATTCAAGCCTTGATTGATGCCTATCAAACCATTGCCAGTGGCGTCATTTGGGCGGTCTTGTTCTGCCTGCCGATTGCTCTGCCGATTGGGTTGGTCGTCTACTTCATCGTTCGCGGCTTCCTGCGCTGGAGAAAACGCAGAAAAACTGCCATCCCGGCAGCGACTGCAGAGAAAAGCGAGTAATCACTTCACTATAACGCTCACCTTGCAAGGGATGCCTTCGGATTGAACGAAAAACCGAAAGCATCCTTTGCTTTTTTCCTGCCAGCGCAGTACATCTCCGCCAACGGATTGGGGCGTCTGGTTCAACCGTAAATCGAACCAGCCCTCAAAAGCACGTCCCAAGTCCAGTTCTACCTCAACGCCGTGCTCGATGATCCTCCATTGACTAACTTCCAGCCCCTGACTGATGTGCAGGTTGCTGCCAGCATAGACGATTGGCTCAATTTGGGGGTATGCAGCCAGCAAAGCCACTCCATGAGCCGGAATGGGTGGCAGGCTAACCTTTTCTGCTGGGCAATAGAAAAAAGTTTGATCGTCCCAAAAAGAATGGAGGGTATAGTCGTTTTCCGGAAGACGGAAAGGCTGCAATTCAAAGTCCCATTCACGGGGGGTATCCTGCCAGTTGAAGCATGCCAGCAGATACCACTGCCCAATAGCGCCCTCGAGATCTAACCTGAGCAGATGTGGCATCGTGCTGGTCAGTAAATCCAGAACCTGCGGAGTTTTACCGATGACCGGCAGCAGCGCCTGAACAAGTTGAATACGCTCTTGGGATAGGGCAGGCAGGTCATCGGAAAGCAACAACGAACCACCAGTGAGCGCGATCGCCGTTGCCAGGCTTTGTACTTCTGCAATTGTCAACCGAGTGGTGGGGCGTACCAGCAGACAATCCGGGTCGTTAATCCACCAGCGGCGGTGGAGCGGTGCGCGGGTCAGGATATTATTGATCGAATTGCGGGCAGAAGGCATGTGCGGTTCATTTTTGAATGGGAAGCGGATTTGGTTAAAGGCAGGCAGCCATTCACCACTCACATCCGCACCGATGCGCATGGCATCTACCAGCCCCAATACACTGCCCAGGGGTGCACCGCAACCCAGCAGGAAAGTTTCTTCACCGGCAGCCTGACGCAAAGCTTGCATGGAACGACGCAGCGCCTGAGCGCGGGTTAGGGTAGGGTCATGATAAACGCCCGGCAAAGCGGCCGCATATAAAAAATCCAGTTTGAGATAAGGGAATTTCCACTCATGAGCCGCAGTGTGAACAACCTGACAGGCATATTCCAATGCCTCAGGCACGGTTAGATCTAATCCGTGCGCAAAGGTATTCCACACAAAACCGGCATTGACTGGACGTCCGCGCCGGTTGCGTAAAAGCCAATCGGGATGTTCCTGTTCCAGGCGTGAGGCCGGATGCACAATGAAGGGCGCCAGCCACAAGCCGGGTGTGAAACCTGCCTGGCTGATTTGCTCTGCCAGCGGCGCGACACCCTCTGGGAAGGTTGGCTTGAAGCTGAACCAATCCCCAACTTTCGCTTCAAATCCATCGTCAATCTGGATCAATTCCAGCGGCAGACTGGATTTGGACTTGATCAGCGTGTTCAGGTTTTCCTGAATGTTTTGGGCAGTCACGTTGGTATAAAAGTGATACCACGAGCACCAACCGGAAGGGGAATCCTCGCGAATGCGTACCTGATTTTCTTGCGCTACGGCTTGCAGGTAAGGTTGCAAAAGGCTCTGCTCGTCAGCATCAGCCATCAGCAAGACAGCCCAATCGGTATGCATTTCTCTCCCGTTTTCCAGCAGGGTATGATCGCCGTTTGCCCACAGGCGGAGGGTTGGCCGATCGTACAAGATGGCTTCCAAGCTGCCAAAATGCTCGCGTTGGGAAAGAAAGCCAGTAAGGATGGCTTTGTTTTGTACTACATCGGTGAGTATACCGAAAAAGTCGGAGGTGAAATAGCCGGTTTGTTTGAGATCAGGTGTGCCGGCATTGATGACCATTGGCTTTTGAAATGGCCCGAGACGGGATCGGCGCATGGAGGCAGTGGCAGGGTAAGCAGCCGTGTAAGACCACGATTGCCAGCCGTTGCTGTAAAACCAGAAATCTTTGGGGGTAAAGCGGTGGTCAAAATCAATTCGGCTTTGAGGCTGCAAGCCTCCAACCCGCATCAATTCGATCCGGTCAATCCAAAGCGGTTGTTCGGTTTGATTGCAAAGAACAACCCGCCACATTAAAAAAGGCAGATGGTTGGCGAATGCAAATTCGATACGGGTTTGCAAGCCGTCGGCTTGCTGCTCGCTTTCAATCGAACAACAGTGCAGCTCACCCAGCGCAGTTTGGATTTCACTTTCGGTGATGGTGCAAGGCTGCCAGCCATTTCTCAGAACTTCGGTTTTGCGGGAATTGGCGCTGAAGGCGATGTTCAACCGAATCTGTTCCAGACGGATGCCATGCTGATTGGAAATCAGCGAAAACCACCCTTGTTCGGGGTCAATCATCAAATCAAATTGGGCATGGTGAAAGAGCGGCATCTGATCCTGCCATTCAACGAGAGGGTCTTGGTAAAGGACTTTTTACTATAACCGCGGCAAAAGGATACCTTGCTGTCTCTGGTATTTACCCTTCTTATCAGCGTAGGAAATTTCGCAGGGTTCGTCCCCTTCAAAAAACAATACCTGCGCGATGCCTTCGTTGGAGTAAATTTTGGCCGGGAGAGGGGTTGTGTTTGAGATTTCCAGGGTCACATAGCCTTCCCATTCCGGTTCGAAAGGGGTTACATTAACGATTATCCCGCAACGGGCATAGGTGCTTTTACCAACACAAATCGTCAATACATTACGGGGAATGCGGAAATACTCCACTGTGCGCGCCAGGGCAAACGAGTTGGGCGGTATGATACAGACATCACCCTTGAAGTCCACCATGGATTTTGTGTCGAATGATTTTGGGTCAACCACTGCAGAAAACACATTGGTAAAAATTTTGTACTCATCCGCAACTCGAATGTCGTAGCCATACGAGGACAGTCCGTACGAGATGACTCCATCGCGTTTTTGATGATCAACAAATGGTTCGATCATCCCGTATTCCAATGCCATCTTGCGGATCCACTGATCGGCTTTCAATCCCATGTTCTTGACTCCCTGTTTGGTTTGGATTTATTTCAACCCGCCGCGTTCCCCCAAAATCTGCTTGACGGAGGAGTCGATCTGGTCGGATTGGGATTCGATTTCTTCCAGTTGAGTTTTTAAGGTTTGAACTTCACTCACACCGGTGAGACTGGCCAAATTGATGCGCACATTATAAGCGGCGCAAGTCAGGGCTGCCCGCGCCAGGGTAGCGGCAGAGGCAGCATCACTAATCGCATTGAGGTTGCCGGTCTCGGTTAATTCGGCTGCCAGTTTCTGGACTTCCAGACAGTTGTGGGCGGTGACGAGTGGCACTCGTGAGGCTTCCAGAGTGGCTTTTTCAATGGCTTGCTGGCGCTGCTGTTCCTGTTCCGGAGTGTCTTTCGGTAATTTGAAGGCTTGCATAACCCCTTCAAAAGCCAGCGAGTCTTCTTCGACATTTCGGAGCAGGTCTTGGCGCAAATTCTCTGCCTGTTCCAGAATCGCCCACATGCGTTCTTTGACGGACTCATACTTCTTTTTGCCCAATGTCAAACGGGCAACCATGGCAACCAGAGCCGCGGCGACCGCCCCCGTGTGGGCTGCTGCTGATCCGCCGCCGGGAGTTGGCGTGCCAGCAGCCAGCGCATCTAAAAAGGAAGTTTCGACCGGGGCGGAACGCGGAGGCTGTCCGCGCATCAGTTCCATTAATCGCTGTTCCAGAATTTGGTCGGGTGAAAATTGATCCAATTGCAGATACCACACGGCGGCATCGTTGAGGGCTTCCTGAGGGATGAGGCCAACCAGTTCTGAATGGTGAACACCCACCCCATATCGCTCGGCTTCCCGGCGAATCATCTCCATCACGCGGGCAATCGGTGTTCCCCGGTAATTGGTCAGGTTCATCGAAACCTGAGCCCGTCCCTCAACCAGCACTCCCATGGCTTTGACGTAGCGTAAACCCCCGGATGAGTAGCGCACGGCTTTGGCAATTTTTTGGGCAATAGCCGTATCATTGGTGTTCAGATAAACGTTGTAGGCGATTAACGGCTGACGTGCGCCGATGACAGTTGCCCCAGCAGTTCCTAATACGCTGGGGCCAAAGTCTGGCTGTCGTTCGGGGTTAGCGCCAATTTCTGCTTTCAAGCCTTCATATTGACCGCGGCGGATGTTCTCCAGATTTTGACGTTCAGGGCGGGTTGCGGCTTCTTCATAAAGATATACCGGGATGCCCAATTCCTCACCAACCCGTTTTCCCAGACGGCGTGCCATTTCCACACATTCCTGCATGGTGATGTCACTGATCGGCACAAACGGAACCACATCGGTAGCGCCAATGCGTGGATGAGCGCCTTCGTGTTCATCCATGTTGATTCGCTGAGCAGCATGTGCGATTGCCTGAAAAGCGGCTTCTTCCACCGCAGCAGGTGGGCCGACAAAGGTAATCACGGTACGGTTGTGATCCAAGTCCGAATGGCGGTCTAGGATGTGGATTTCCGCGATGGATTCAATAACCTGAATGATTTCCTCGACAATCTCTGGGCGGCGGGCTTCGGAAAAGTTGGGAATGCATTCGACCAGCGGGGTAGGCATATTGACCTCGTAGGGTTGGGATGGGTCAATTATAATCGTTTGTGGTGAGTTCAACACCGGAAAGGAGAAAAAATGTGCGGCCGGTTTTCGCTTGCGCTTGATCCCGAAGAAATTCGCGAAGCGTTTGGTTTGATTGAAACTCCTGTGGGGTGGAACCCACGCTACAACATTGCTCCCACTCAACCCGTGGCCGTTATTACCGATGCCACTCAGCCGAGATTGGAGTATATGCGCTGGGGTTTGGTGCCCTCATGGGCAAAAGATATTTCCATTGGGCAGAAGATGATCAATGCTCGGGCTGAAACGATTCGCGAAAAGCCCTCTTTCCGTTCGGCTTTTAACCGGCGACGGTGCTTGATTCCGGCGAATGGCTTTTTTGAGTGGAAAAAAGCCGAGCGGGCTGCTAAATCGGCAGCAGAGCCCTACTATTTTCGGTTAAGGGATGGTCTGCCATTTGCTTTTGCTGGTTTATGGGAGGTCTGGCGCTCCCCGGAGGGGGATGAGTTGAAAACCTGCACCATCTTGACCACTGAGGCGAACGAACTGGTCGGGATGGTGCATCATCGTATGCCGGTGTTGTTTGAAATCAACACAGCCTGGCGATGGTTGCAGCCCCTGCCAGCCGAAGAACTGCTGGCTTTGTTGAAACCTCTCCCTGCGGATAAAATGGAATTTTATCCGGTCAGCCGGCTGGTGAATGATCCAAAACGGGATGAGCCAGCGTGTGTCCAGCCAATGCGCTAAGTTTCATTCGCCAAATCTCAACAAAATTTGCCATTTTCCTTGACCGGTCAGGGGGGTGGTGGTAAAATCAGCCCGTTCATGCCCCCATCGTCTAGGGGACCAGGACGCAGCCCTTTCAAGGCTAAAACGGGGGTTCGAATCCCCCTGGGGGCACCAGAGCGGACCCATCGCGAGATGGGTCTTTTATTTATCGTGTGGGCAGCCCTTTCATGCCATCGAGGCAGGATCAGGCTAAAACGGGGGTTCGACACCAGCCCTCGCAGAGGGATCCCCCTGGGGGCACCAGAGCGGACCCGCTGATAAGCCGAGTGTCATATTTCCTGTCCGGTTTCTCTACAAAGAGAATACGAAAGACGTAGACCAAACGAGAAACGGCCGTATAAAGTGTTTTTCGCTGTTTCGGGTACTTCGTGATAAACTTAAAGGCTATGCAACGCTGGATATTTATCTGGGTCATTTTGTTATGGATGCTGCCCGTCCGTGTCAGCGCGCAGACGACTGGGGAAATTTCAATCCTGTACCCTGTTGACCAGCAGGTCTTGCAGGGGTTGGTTGAAGTTCAAGTGAATTCAGCCGTCAATGGAGTGCAATCCTATGAGCTGTTGTTTGGCTACAGTGGTGATCCGCAGGAACGCAACCTGTTCTTGCTGGCTCAAGGAAACGCCATTCCAGATTCGCAGCCGCTTTACGGTTGGGATACCACGCTCATCCCGGATGGCAATTACCGGCTTGTTTTTCGAGTGATTTTTACAAACGGAGAAAGGCAAGAGGCGATTGTCGAAACGGTCAAGGTGCGGAATTATTCAGTGGCGGAATCGCCGACCGTCAGTGATCAGACCACTACAACCAGTGGGGTTACCCTGCCGCCACCCCGAACACCAACTCCAATCGTGACAACCCCAACCCCGCCAAGGCCCAACCCGGGCAGTGTCCAACCAGCTCAATGGTCGGCAAGTGTGATTCGCGGTGTAAGCATTACGATTTTGTTGTTTATCCTGATCGGCGGTTTGATTCGATCGCGCAAGCCCAAAAAACGACGCTGATTGAGGTTTGAGGAGGGAAGAGTGGATCCTCTTGGTTCGCGGATTCGACGCGTATTTTCACGCAAAAGCCCATCGGAAATGGACTTGACCACCCCGCCATTTCTGTTAGTTGGCTTGGGGAACCCGGGGAGGGAGTACCGAGAAACCCGCCACAATGTCGGCTTCATGGTCATTGACCGTTTAGCGCAGGAAACCGGAATCAGCCTGAGCCGGGTACAACACAAAGCAATTGTCGGTTGGGGCAGTATTGGGGAAAAGAAAGTCATACTGGCAAAACCTCAAACCTATATGAATCTTTCGGGCGAGTCAGTGGCTGCGCTGGTACGCTTTTACAAAATCCCCACTGCTCAATTAATCGTGGTGCATGATGATCTGGATTTGCCATACGGCACGCTGCGGATTCGCCCGGATGGTGGGTCAGCAGGTCAGAAAGGGATGCAATCCATCATCAGCCGTCTGGGGACCGATCATTTTCCCCGTCTCCGCTTTGGAATTGGGCGACCGCCGGGCAGTAAACAGGGAGCCAGTTACGTATTGCATGGATTTTCAGCGGAGGAGAAGAAAGACCTAGAATATTTGCTATCCCGCGCAGCGGAAGCGTTGAAGACCTTTGTGGTTGAAGGATTGGACGCCGCCATGAATCGATTTAATGGTAATCAGTTGGAAAAATGAGCGCTTTGCAAGCCATTCGTTCTGTTAGGGCATATCAACAAATTTTAGAAAGACTGCGGAAGGGCGAGACCTTGCCGGGTTTGGGTTTGATGCGGGCAGCCCGTTTGCCGTTACTGGCAGCCCTCTGGGAAGATCTGAAAGCGCCCATCCTGTGGGTTACCGATCGCACCGACCGAGCGTTGGCGATGCTGGATGAATTGTCCTTTTGGATGGATCGAAACGCCATCCAAATTTACCCGGAACCCAATCCGCTGTTTTACGAACAAGCGGCCTGGGGGACAGTGACCCGCCGTGACCGTTTGAACAGTCTAACTTCTCTGGCGGTTTATCACTTCCTGGGTTCGCCGCGCCCATCCCAACCGCCGCTGGTCATTGCGCCGTTGCGGGCAGTGATGACCCGCACTTTACCGCGCCGTGATTTTCTCAAGTCCAGTAAGATCATCAAGATTGGCCAGAGCGCTTCACCGGAGATTCTGCAAAGGCAGTGGATGGACATCGGTTATCAACCTGCTGATATCGTCGTCGAGCCGGGTCAGTTTGCCCAGCGCGGCGGGATTCTCGATATCTGGGTGCCAGCGGAGCATTTACCGGTGAGGATGGAGTTTTTTGGCAATGAACTGGATACATTGCGCCGTTTTGATCCGGCGACGCAACGCACTGTAGAAAAAATTGAACGCCTGTTGGTAACTCCGGCTCGTGAAGTGCTGCCGGGATATGCCGACCAGCTTGATCTCGCTAAGGGACAAGCGCTGGACGAATTTTATCTGCCGCTGGTTCATCCTACCCCGGCCAGTATATTGGATTATTTACCAACGCACTCGTTGGTTGTTGTGGATGATTGGTTGTTTTTAGGGGCGGTTGCCAACGAAATTGAGGAGCAAGCCGTCAAACTTCGCCGCGAGAGCATTCAGGAAGGGGTACTGCCGGAAAATTTCCCCATTCCTTACCTTACATGGAGTGAGATTGTAGATGAACTAAACTCACTGCAATGGATGGACATGGGGCAAAGCAGCGGAGAAGAACCCTCACCACTGGCGGAAAGTTTTCAACCCGGTCCACGCTACGGCGGCAGGCTGAAACCATTTTTTGAGTATTTGAAAGACCTCTGTAACCAAAGCCAACCAGCCATGATCGTGTCGCGGCAAGTTTCCCGTCTCAAAGCCTTGTGGCGAGAGCAGGGCTGTGAACCTGACCAGCCCGAATTCCGGGAAGGCTCTTTAAGCGAGGGCTGGCAATTGATTCTATCTCCCGAAAAGCGTTTTCATCTGCTGACCGACAGTGAAATTTTTGGGTGGGAGCGGCCTCAACCGCGTACGCGCGCAAGACCCGTAGCTGAGGCGCCTGAGGCATCCTACGCTGATTTGAAACCCGGTTCGTGGGTTGTCCATGTAGATTACGGGATTGGCCGGTTCATTGGTTTGGTTCAGCGGGTGCTGGACGGGATAGAACGTGAATTCCTGTGCGTAGAATATGCGGATGGTGACCAGTTGTTTGTGCCGGTGCATCAGGCTGACCGCCTCAGCCGCTATATTGGCCCGAGCGGGGAAACGCCCAGTCCCACCCGCCTTGGCGGAAATGAGTGGCAAAATACCCGTCAGCGGGTGCGCGAGGCGGTTCTGGAGGTGGCACAGGATCTTCTCGATCTTTACTCGCGCCGGCAGGTTGCGCAGGGTTTCGCTTTCAGCCCCGATACGCCATGGCAGCAGGATTTGGAGGCGTCTTTTCCCTATGTGGAAACGGAGGATCAATCGAAAGCAATCGCAGAAGTCAAGCGCGACATGGAGCGTTCTCGTCCGATGGATCGGCTGTTGTGTGGTGATGTCGGTTACGGGAAGACCGAGGTTGCTTTGCGGGCAGCCTTCAAAGCCGTGATGGACGGTAAACAGGTGGCTATGCTGGTGCCAACCACGGTGTTAGCCCAACAACATTACGAAACATTCCGTCAACGTCTGGCGGCTTTTCCTGTGGAAGTGGAAATGCTCTCGCGCTTTCGTTCTCCACGTGAACAGGATGAAATCATCCTGCGGACAGCGATGGGGGAGGTGGATATCCTGATTGGCACCCATCGTCTGCTTCAACCGGATGTAACCTTCAAAGACCTGGGTTTGTTGATCATTGACGAAGAACAGCGGTTTGGGGTCACCCACAAAGAGCATTTCAAAAAGATGCGCACCGAAGTGGACGTGCTCACCCTCACGGCTACCCCCATCCCCCGGACGCTGTACATGGCGCTGACCGGCGTGCGGGATATTTCCGTCATCAACACGCCGCCGGCAGAACGTTTGCCAATTATCACCCATATTGGGCCGTATTCTCCCCGGCTGGTGCGGCAGGCGATTGTGCGTGAACTGGAGCGCGGCGGGCAGGTCTTTTTTGTGCATAACCGTGTACAGACCATTCGCGCGATGGAGCGGCATTTACAAAAACTGGTGCCGGAAGCGCGGATTGGGGTAGCACATGGTCAGATGAACGAAGGTGAACTGGCGCAGGTGATGCATGATTTTACCCGCGGTAAGATTGATGTGCTGCTGTGTACCTCAATCATCGAGTCGGGCTTAGATATTCCCAACGCCAACACGCTGATTGTCGATCGTGGTGATACCTTTGGACTGGCGCAGTTATACCAGCTGCGCGGACGGGTAGGACGCGGCGCCCAGCGCGCTTATGCTTACTTTTTCCGCCACCGGCGCAAACCGCCCACGCCGGAAGGTCAGGAACGATTGGAAGTAATCGCCGAAAATACCCAACTAGGAGCCGGTTATTCGATAGCCATGCGGGATTTGGAAATGCGCGGTGCGGGCGAGCTGCTGGGAACGCGGCAGCATGGTTACATTGCCAGTGTGGGGTTTCACTTGTACACCCGCTTGCTGGCGCAGGCAGTGCGGCAGTTGAAGCAGCTAAGCGGGTTGGAAACGGCTGAATTACCGGTGGATGAAATCCGCGAATTGAGCATGGCGGTGGCAGTAGAATTGCCGCTGGCAAGCGGTATTCCATCCTCCTATGTGCCGGATCAACAAGTTCGCCTGAATTTGTATCGCCGCATTGCGGATGTTAAAGACCTTGCCGAACTGGATGCGCTGGCGCTCGAATTCGAGGATCGTTTTGGCTCTTTGCCGGAAATGGTACGAAACTTGTTTTACCAGATGAAGGTCAAATTGATGGCGCAGGAAGCCGGCTTGGTCTCGGTGGCTGTGGAAAACGATCAAATTGTGTTCCGCTTTCCGCCGCTGCCGGAGAATATAGAAACGCGCAATCTCCCGCCGATTGGGCCGTCAGTGCGATCCGGTAAAAATGCCTACCGCATGCCTTTTAACAGAGAAGATCCGCGTTGGCAGGATGCCGTTCTTGAAACCATTGCTGCCATCCAAGCCGTCTTACATGAGAGCAGAATTGAACCGAATGGGATAAAAGAATATATTTAGAAATTGTGTTCTTTTAATCAATGCGTGTTACAATCGGTTTGTTGAGCGGTTTTTGAAAGCGGAGAGGATCATTTTATGGAATTCAAACTGCAAGCGCCATACATTCCCACCGGCGACCAGCCGGAAGCCATCCGTCAGTTGGTCGAGGGGGTACGCAAAGGGTATCGCCATCAGGTATTGTTGGGCGCAACCGGTACGGGAAAGACTTTCTCCATGGCAAATGTGATTCAGGAGTTACAAATGCCGGCACTGGTGATGGCGCACAATAAAACGCTGGCAGCGCAGTTGTACGCTGAATTCAAGGAGTTCTTTCCTGAAAATGCGGTGGAGTACTTCGTCAGTTATTATGATTATTATCAGCCAGAGGCGTATGTTCCTCAACACGATTTATACATCGAAAAGGAAACCGACATCAATGAGGAAATTGAGCGTCTGCGGCTGGCAGCCACAACGGCTCTAATGACCCGCCGGGATGTGATCATTGTGGCTTCAGTGTCCTGTATATATGGTTTGGGCAGCCCGGAAGAATTTGGGAAGGGTCAGATTCAACTGGAAGTGGGCAAAATTTATCGGCGCAATGCCTTGTTGCGTCAGTTGGTTGAAATTCAGTATCAGCGTAACGATTTGGAACTACGCGGCGGCACTTTTCGGGTGCGGGGGGACACATTGGAGGTCTTTCCGGCCTATGAAGATCGCAAGGTGATTCGGATTGCTTTTTTTGGCGATGAAGTGGAGCGGATTCAAGTGGTTAATTCGCTGACCGGCGAACTGCTTTCTCAGCCTGACTCAATTGTCATCTTTCCGGCCAAACATTACATCACCGGCGAAGAGCGATTGAAAATCGCCATTCAGAATATTGAAGCCGAACTGGAAGAACGCTTGGATTACTTTCGGCGCAATAATAAATTTCTGGAAGCGCAGCGACTGGAACAACGAACCCGATACGATCTCGAAATGCTGCGTGAGGCTGGGTATTGCTCCGGCATAGAAAACTACTCACGCCATCTGGATCAGCGTCTGCCGGGTTCGCCACCGTGGACATTGATTGACTACCTGCCGAGTGAGTATTTGTTGATCATTGACGAGTCCCACATGACCATCCCGCAAATTCGCGGCATGTACAATGGCGATCGCTCGCGCAAAGAAACGTTGGTGGAGTTTGGTTTTCGATTGCCCTCAGCGCTGGATAACCGGCCGCTCAAATTCGATGAGTTTGAGGAACACATGGGCTACACCATTTACACCTCGGCTACTCCCGGTCCTTATGAAATGGCGCGTGCTGATCAGGTGGTGGAGCAGATTATCCGCCCAACCGGATTGGTTGATCCGGAAGTGGAGGTGCGCCCGACCCGTGGACAGGTAGATGATTTGGTCAAAGAAATCCGCAAACGGGTTGAGGTTGGGGAACGCGTGCTGGTGACCACGCTGACCAAACGCATGGCGGAAGACCTGTCCGATTACTTGATGGAGTTGGGCATCAAAGTTCACTATTTACATTCGGAAGTCGAAACGCTGGAACGGGTTGGCATTCTGCGCGATTTACGGCGAGGCGTTTTCGATGTGGTGGTCGGGATTAATCTGTTGCGGGAAGGATTGGACTTACCGGAAGTTTCGCTGGTGGCGATATTGGATGCGGATAAAGAAGGCTTTTTACGTTCTTCCACAGCCCTGATCCAAACCATTGGGCGGGCAGCCCGGCATGTCAACGGGCGGGTCATCCTATATGCGGATCATATCACCGATTCGATGAAAACGGCGATTGATGAAACCAATCGCCGCCGTGCCAAGCAAATGGCTTACAATCAGGCCCACGGCATAGAGCCGGTCGGGATTGTGAAAGCCATTCACGATATTACCGAACGTATATCTGCCGGAGCAGGGGTTGCCGAAGCGCGAGGAGAGTATCGGACGGGCGAAAAAGGCGGTTTCTTGCCCATGCCTGTGAATGAATTGAAGCGCTTGATCAATGAGATGGAAAAACAGATGAAACAGGCTGCAAAAGATTTGGAATTTGAGAAGGCAGCCGCATTGAGGGATCAAATCTTTGAATTGCGGGCTTTACTGGCAGAAGAGAGCAATCTGCCCCCCTGGAAAAAAGCCCGTTTACTGGCAGGCGAAGATTAGAATTGGCTTAGTTTTTGCGCCGGCGCAACTCAATCTCAGCCAAACCCCGGTATAGTTTGGGGTAGCGATAATCCCTCAGATTGTGGAGCAAAGATGAGTGTGCAGGCTAAAGCCGATTGGAGAGGCGTTCTCTTTCAAAGGCACATTGCTGTTCCAACCGAGCATGGTTCGTGGGTCTTCTTGCTCGGCCCGATGATGGTCGGGCTGGTCATTTCCGGTAGTTTGAACGGCGCACAAGGCTGGGTGATCCTGGCGGCGCTGGCGGGTTTCTTCTTCCGCCAGCCGCTTACGATATGGGTCAAAGTGATGAGCCGCAGGCGGCCGCCTAAAGAGCGATTGCCAGCCTTGTTTTGGATGGGGGTATATGGTTCGGTCGGTGCAATTGCCGTTGCGGGGATACTCAGCCAGAAACTTGGCTTTCTGGTGGCGCTGGCTTTGCCAGCTGTGCCGGTGCTCATTTGGCATTTGTGGCTGGTTAGCCGACGCGAGGAACGTCGAAAGCCGATTGTGGAGATTGCCGGCAGCGGCGTATTAGGATTAACAGCCCCGGCCGTTTATTGGGCAGGGATGGGAGAGGTAAACTGGAACGGCTGGATACTTTGGCTGCTGCTGTGGCTGCAAGCCATTGGCTCGATTTTGTATGCTTATTTACGTCTCAACCAACGAGAGTGGAAGAGTGTTCCCCCGCTAACAGAACGGATGCGCGCTGCCAGCGCTGCTGTAATGGTTTGTGGAGGTGGTTTTGCAATCGTTGGGGTTTTATCATCTGTGGGAATTTTACCGTCAGGACTACCGCTGGCTTATTTGATTCAATTTGCAGAGGCGGTTTGGGGCGCTTTGAAACCAGCCGTGGGCGTCAAGCCGGTTGCAATTGGGCTAAGACAGATGGTCATCAGCACTTTGTTTATGGTCGCTTTTGCTGTGCTGTGGATGGGGCTGTTTAATTTTCTGCAAACGATCTAACTTGTCTGATCATACTCCGGTAAATCTCCGTATAACAAGGCTCGGTTACGTCCGGATTTTTTTACTCGGTAGAGCGCATGGTCAGCATGGCGCAGCAGGTTGCTGAGGTCATAGCCAGATGTCGCATTGGAGGATACTCCCATACTGATGGTGATGAAGAGCATTTCACTAACAATGTTGATCGGTTCAAGGCTGATGGATTGGCGCAGTCTTTCTAACAAGGGTTTTATGTTTGCATCTGAAATTCCAGATAAAAGCAAAACGAATTCATCACCGCCGTAGCGGCCGAGCACATCCGATCCCCTTAAGCGATTAGAGATGCGTCGAGCGATTGTGCTTAAGATCAAGTCACCGATGGCGTGGCCGTAAGAATCGTTGAAATCCTTGAAGTTGTCCAAATCAAAGACCACCAATGTTACCGGCAGGTTGTCTCGCCGGTTCTGTTCGATTACCTCACTGCATTTTTGGAACAAACCCCGCCGGTTGTACACACCGGTTAAGGGATCGGTTACGGATAAATTTTGGACTTCCTCATATAAGCGAGCGTTTTGAACAGCCAAAGCGGCCTGATCGGCAAAGGCTTGCAGACGAAAGACGACTTCTTCGTTGAAAAATCCCGGCGTATCACTATCCAGGTTGAGGAAGCCAATCACCTGTCCGCGGCTGAGCAGTGGCATGCCGGCGTAGGATTTGATCCAACCCATGGTTGGATTACCACGCCAAAGGGAAGATTTCTCAGTATCCGGAATGACCAGCGGCAAGTTGCTTTCTATCATCTTTTGAAGAGTAGGAAATTCATTCAGCCGAAAGCGAAGCCCCTCCAAAAATCGGTCGGTTTGGCTGGCAAGATAGCCCTGGTGGAATAGAACCTCTACCCATTCGCCATCCAGCAACATGATATTAGCCGATTCATGGGGAACAACTTTACCGACGTTGAGCAGGATGCGTTCGAGAACCTCGCGGAAGTTGAGGGTGCTGTTCAGGGCAGATGCGGTATCCCGCAAGGCATCTGAAAGCGCACGTAGTTGACGCTCGGTTTCCTCAGCCCATTTTCGCTCGGTAATGTCAAAAGCAACGACTAAAAACCCCAGTATATTCGATCCTTCCTGAATGGGCGTTACCGAGCAGTAAGCCGTAAAATTGGCACCGTTCTTTCGTTTGAGGGTTATTTCGCCGTTCCACACCTCGCCACGACGGACAACCGAACGAATTTGATCAATATCCGGAATGGAGGATGTGGGGATGAGCGTTTCGAGAATAGGCATCCCCAAAATGGTTTCCATGGAGTAACCAAATAATTGTTCACAAAATTGGTTAGCATAGAGAATGTTGCCCTTCTGATCAATGGCGATAGCTGCCTGACCGATTCGGTTGAGCAGATCAGCCTGAAAGCGGATTTGTTTCTCGCGTTCTTTCTGGATGGTTATATCCCGGAAACTGGCTATCGCACCTTCAAAGCCCTGACTCTCCTCCGAGAGTGGTATGGCGGTAACCGATAACCAGCGTACCTTTCCCTGAGAATCGATCAAACCCTGTTCAAAATCCTTCACCACCCGGTTCTGGTTCAACGCAACCGATAAGGGGATTTGATCCGGCGAGAGGGGCGAGAGAAGATTGTCCACCTGTGACCAGCGGCAGTCCCGACAGAATGGTTGGAGCAGTTGATCCTGATGATGGTCAAACATTTCCTGTGCAGCCCGGTTAGAGAAAATCACCTCTCCAGCCCGATTGACCATCACAACCCCCTCCGATAAGGTTTGTAAAATGGTTTCCATTCTCTCTTGTGCCTTTTGTAAAGCCTGTTTTGCTCTTACCTGTTCTGTAATGACTTGAAAATAAACGGAGATGCCATTGGCTTGGGGATAAACCCTCACTTCATACCAGTTTTCGTAAGGGGGTTGATTGAAATAGGTTTCAAAAGTCAGGGGCTGTTTGGACTGGATGGCAAAGCGGTACTTTTCTTCAAAAATTGAGCCTTTTGCTTCCGGAAAGACTTCGAATAAGGGTTTGCCCACCACTTCCTGCCGATTGCGGTGAAGCATTCTTTCGGCAGCCTGGTTGAAGTAGAGAACGACAAGTTGGTTATCCAATGAGAAGAACGCATCACTGATACTCTCTAAAATTTTTTGTGGTTGTTCTGAAAATCTAATTCGTGGGGACATCTTGTACCCCTCACCAACAGCAGATCATGCTGAATAAAAGAAACGAATGAAACTATAGTGCATAGTTTATTGGAAATGTAAAGGATTTGCAAGGAGTCGTTTTGTGTTTTTCGGTTAAGATTGCATTATGAAAAATATGAGTCGATTCAAGGGCTATAAAATTAACCCTCTTGTTCTGTGGCTGGTTGCGGGAGTGATGTGGGGCTGTCTTCTCTCGCCGGCGAGTGTTCAGGCAGATGATGCCATTTTGCCAACGCTGGGCGAACCGGCCTCAACTGATGCACTGGATGAAGCGCAGAGTTCTATTCAGTTGGTTGGCTGCGAGCGGCGGGACTTTGAGTCAGTCAACGCTGACTTTGAGCAGCGGGTGGTTGAACTGGTGAATGAGGAGCGGAAAAAACAGAATCTGCCGCCGCTCAAGCGTAACCGCGATTTGGATTATGCAGCCCGCTATCATGCCAGAGACATGGCGGAAGATGGCTATTTCGATCACGATTCCTACGACAACGGGCAACCGGTGTGCAGTTGGAGCACGCGCATCGGAATATTCTACAGCAATTGGAACAGCCTCGCTGAAAACATCGCTGCTGGTTATTCCACCCCCGAATATGTGATGCAAGGCTGGATGGATTCCTCAGGCCATCGGGCAAACATCCTCAGCAGTAGTAACCGCGAAATCGGCGTAGGCTATTGGCCGGGCGGTTCTTACCGCCATTACTGGGTACAGGATTTTGGAAAACGGAATACTGTCTATCCGGTGGTCATTAATTTGGAGTATGCGAAAACCAACTCACCGGATGTGGAATTGTACATCTACGGACAAGGTATGTGGACGGAGATGCGTCTGCGCAACGATGATGGCGTCTGGACGGACTGGCAGCCGTTTCAGCAGCGCCTCAATTGGCGGCTGAACTGGGTCGAGGGAGTTCGCACGGTGACGGTGGAATTACGCAACGGATCACAATCCACCCAAAGTTCGGATACGATTGAACTGACCACCGGTCAACCTGAGTTGGATGTTCAACCGGCTGGACTGACTTTCTTTTACGAAACCAGTACGAGGCGCGTCATCCCGCCGTCTGCCTCGCTTACAATTCGCAACAGCGGCAATGACGCGGTGTTGAACTGGACGGTGGAAAACCTGAACGGTGATTGGTTTTCGTTGTCAGTTTCATCGGGAAGTACACCGGGTAATCTGGTCATCAGCCCGGTTAATAACCCCGGCCTATTGACTCAAAATGAAATCTTAAGTGGTGGATTGACCATCGGCAGCAGTCCTCCTGTGGCGGGTTCTCCAAAGCAGGTTGCCGTGCAACTTGTGGTGGTGGAGCAGGTGCAGCGGGTCTATTTGCCGATGGTGAGACGCTAAACGGTTGTGTTCAAGGCTGGTCTTGAAAGAGACTGTACCACCCGTAGAGCAGCCTTGACCTGCGCCTTGATCTGCTCAAACTGTCCGCTGCTGATCCATTGCCGTTTTGCCAGCCAGGAGCCTCCAACCGCTAATACGCGCGGGTGAGTCAGGTATTCCGGCAGATTATCGGTATGAATACCGCCCGTGGGGATGAAACGGATGGCAGGGAATGGATCGGAAATGGCCTTGATGGCAGCCACTCCGCCTATCGTTTCGGCGGGAAAGAATTTGAACACTTCGATGCCCATCCGCAGCCCCTGCAAAATTTCGTTGGGAGTGACAGCGCCGGGTAGAAAGGGGATTCCCTCATGCAGCGCCCATTCGAGAGCATCGTGAGGTAAGCCGGGTGAAACCAGAAACTCGGCGCCGGCGCTGACCGCCTGTCTGGCTTGATCCAAATTCAGGATCGTACCTGCGCCGAGGATCAGATTGGGAAAAGCCTTGCGGACGGATTGAATGGCTGGCAAAGCAACCGACGTTCTCAGGGTGATCTCCACGAGTGGCAGCCCGGCCTCGATCAAGGTTTCAGCCAAGGCCTCCGCGCGGCTGAGATTGTCTATTTCCACAACCGGGATGATGCCGTATTGGTGGATGGAATGAAAAAGTTGGTCAAGCATTCTCAAAAGTCCAGAAAACGAGCCGGGTTCCCTACCAGCAAAGTGGTGATGGTACTTTCGTCCACACCCAACTGTTTCAAACGAGGGATGAAATCTAACAAGATGTGACCAAGCCCCAACGTTTGGGGGTTGTGGACTTTCCAGGAGGATTTTCGGGCGCGGTCGCTGGAAAGCAAAATTTGATTGGAGTAACCGGCTTCGATCAGGTCAACTACCAATTTTGCGCGTTCTTCATCTGACCAGTATTGTTCCTTGCCAATTTGATCAAAGCCAAGAAAGATGCCCATTCGGGCAAGCTGAAAATAAACGTCGCGCGGCAGATTGCGGTCAAGATGACCAATCAGTAGTTTGTGCGGTGAAACGCCGGCTTGCAGCAACATCTCGGCTTGCTGTACAGCAAAAGTGCCCGCTTCGGTGTGAGTGCTGACCGGCGCGCCTGTCTTTTGGTGGGCTAGACCAGCAGCCATAATGACGCGTGTTTCTATGTCAGTGGCTTGGTTTAGGCTGGTGGCCGCTTTGATAGCCCCCGCATGCACGCCGGTATCACCCATTCCGATGGTCAATTCATGCACCATTCGATCCGCAATCTGCTCGACAGATTGATTTTCCAACGAGGCAGCGGAAAATTTATGTTTGTGATGTCCGGTGACAGCAATGATATGGACACCGGTGGATTGTGATATTTGTTTCAGTTCAAGAGGGGAGCGGCCGATTTCCGCGGTGGTCATTTCTACCACAGCGCTGCCTCCCAACGACTTGAAGTAACGCAACTCAGCAACTGCTGCTGGAATTGAGTCGAGCCCAAGGTCGGGATCTTCAAGCGCCATTGAATCAGGGGGATACCAAAGTACATGCTCGTGGCAGGCCGTTATGCCTAATTGATCGGAAGAAATGAGACCCAAAACTGTTCGAATTGCCACACACACCTCCTCACTTAATCCAGAACTGCGCCAATTTTGCGTAATTCTGACTGTAATTCGGGAACAGGAATTGCACGCGGCGGACAGTGGTGTTTGAGCGCAATGACCGCAGCCGTACCAGCTGCCTGTCCCATGGCCATGCACTGTCCCATGCTGCGTACCGATGCGTGCGCATCGTGATCGGCTGAAAGGCAGCGGCCGGCAACCAGCAATCCTTCGACTTTTTGAGGCAGCAAGCAGCGGTAAGGAATGTGGTAGGTTTCTCCCTCTGGCAGGTACTCCCAGCGGGTATCCTGACCGGCGTGGTGTTCTTCAATGGGGGCGCCGCACTGAGCAATGACATCCTCAAACTTGCGGGCTGAGAGAACATCGGCGCGGGTGAGGCGGTATTCACCAAAAATTCTGCGGCTTTCGCGGATTCCAATTTGAGTGCTGAGCCCGCCTAAGGCAGCCTTTTCGTAACCGGGAATCTGCTCGATGAGAAAACGGGCATATTCGAGGGCCTGCCGTCGGCCTTCGATCTCGGCTTTGGATAACTGGTACAAATCCAGCGGATCAACATCACGGACGCGGGTCATGTTGGTTGCCATAACGCCGGGCAGTGGGGTAATGTGTACGCTGCCCTCCTTGCGGGGCAGGTCATACCCCAGCTCAGCGGCTTGCTGCATTTTGGCGTGCAGTTCTGCCTTCTTGACGCTTTTTGCTTTCTCAATATCCACATTGATCAACTTGAAGGTGGTTGTGAGAGATTGAATCGGGCCATCCTTGCTGCTTTCAAAGGGAACATCCATGCGGGCAGCTACATCCGCATCTCCGCTGGCATCAATGACCACTGTTGCCAGCAGTCTGAATAAACCGGCTTTGCTGGCAATCACCACGCCGCCTATGCTGTCTCCTTCACGAATGACATCCACTACCAAGGCGTGATAATACAAGCGGACACCCACCTGCGTAGCGAGCTGTTCCCATACGACTTTGAGAATTTCAGGATCGTAGGTGATGCCTTGCCCGGCGCCGTAGGTGTTGGGGCGGTAAATAGCTGCCTTGCGTTTGATCAATTCATCCACCACTAAATCGGGGATACCTCCCACTACCTTGCGTGGATTGGAACCCGGAGTATAAAAACCGTAAAAAGTATCCAAAACCTGCGTGCTGATACCGCCCATGAACCCATACCGTTCAACTAAGGTGACAGAAACGCCGAAATGGGCGGCGGTAATTGCAGCGGTTGCCCCTGCCGAACCTGAGCCAACCACCAACACGTCGGTGGGAGGTAAATCCGGGATTGAAGAGGAATAAATCATCATCAGAGCATTCTCCGGTGGATTCAACGCACCGTCCAGCCGCCGTCAACGGTCAGGACAGCGCCGGTTATAAATCGTGCCGCATCCGAGGCGAGAAAGACTGCGGCTCCGGCAACATCCTCGGGCTGACCAAAATCGGCGGTCAATGGCTGCAACTCGGAAAGGCGGGAACGGATAGCCGGGCTCTGCTGGGCGCGCTGGCTCATCGGCGTAGCAATCAGCCCGGGGCAGATGACATTGGCACGGATGCCGTGCGGGGCATAATAAGCAGCAATCGAACGCGTCAGGCTGATAGCGGCTCCTTTGCTGGCGGCATAGGCGTGAGTGGCAAAGTCTTCATCTCCGCCCACCAAACCCAACACGGAAGAAATCACTACCAGAGCGCCTTTCTTTTGTTGAAGCATTGCCTGAATGGCGAACTTGGCGCAGTAAAACAGGCTGTTCAGGTTTAAGTCAAGGGTCTTATGCCAGCCTTCCAGGGTACATGAGTCAATCGGGCCGTCGCCCCAGCGTCGGCCGGAGCCGCCGGCAACATTGACCAACACGTCCAAACATTGAAATCGGCTGATCACCTGTAAAATGGCTTGTTCAACCTGATCGGCGCGGGTGACATTCACCGGCATGCAAGTTGTGTTGGACGGAAAAGCGCAGGATTGGCGGGTTTCTTCGGCGGCTTTCAGATCAATATCCCAAATGACGACACTTGCGCCTTCTCTGGAGAATTGCCGGGCAATAGCCGCGCCGATTCCGCTGCCTGCCCCGGTGATTACAGCAACCTTGTCCTTCAATTGCATGATTAACACCCATACACTTTGCGCACGCGGGCGCGGTAATCATCATAGCAGGCATCAAAGCGTTTTTTCGATTCCTCACGGCCGAGGAAATAACTGCTGGTCAACACAATGGGCGGTTTGCCCATGGCGGTCAGTTTTTCAGCAATTCGGCACTTTAGCGCATTGGTGATGGCCGCCGCGCCAATCGTGGAACCCGGGCCGACCGGGTCTTCCAACCCCTCAATGCGCACCATGGCATCACCGGCGGGGGTGCAGTTGTCAATGACGATATCGGCAATATCCAGCAGTTTTTTGCCGCTGGAATGGAGCGCCGGACTTGCCTGGCAATGATCCACCGAAACGACGGCAATGACCGGCATGTTCAAGCGTTTGGCTTCCAGCGCAACATCAATGATGACTTCGTTGACACCGCTGTTCGAAAAAATTAGAAAACAATCTGGGGGTGAGAAGACAAAGTTACGTAAGATGATTTGCCCCAGTCCTTCTACGTGTTCCAAAAACATGGCTTGGCGCTGACCGTTAGACCCAACCACAAGATTGTGGAATGTCAGAGACAGCTCCACGATGGGATGGAAGCCCGGAAAGCTGCCATGTCGCGGGAACATTTCTTCGACGAAAATGCGCGAATGACCGCTTCCGAACATATGCACCAGTCCATCTCCGGCAATGGTTTGAGCGCAAACTTCGGCTGCCTGTTCAATGTTGTCCAACTGGGATTGTTGAATGCGGGTCAGAATAGCTTGCGCCTTCATAAGATATTCGACAGAAGCATTGTTTGGCATGGTTCCTCTGAAAACAATTCATCGAATTTGAGTGATACTGTACTCATAGCGGTCGGCGCGATAGTAACTGGTGGAATATTCGATTAAATCGCCTTCTTCCACGTAAGTGGCTGTTCCGACGTACAACAACGGCGCGCATTCATCGACTTCAAGCAAGTCGGCACGATAGCCGTCGGCTGCGACAGCACGCACGACGATGTCCATCCGTTTGATCATCAGGGCATAACGGTTGGTGAGCACTTCGAATAGGGATTGATTGTTGAAATCCACTGTTTCAATGCCGGGGCAGCGTTCGCTCAGGATGATGGATATTTGATGGCAGATGAGCTCGTTATCCCCGTAGCGCAGCCGTTCCAGTATCACGCAAGGCGCTCCTTGAACTTTTTCCAGCACGGGGATGTTTTCCATGGTGACGGTGGAGGGTTCGCACCGCAAAACTTTCGATGAAGGTACCCGCCCCATTTCTCGCATTTGCTGGCTGAAACTACGGTCAAGGAAAAATTGAATGCTGGGGATGTCCCGAACAAAGGTGCCTTTGCCGGGGTAGCGTTCTACCAGATTTTCGTCCACCAGTCGTCCAATTGCCTGCCGAACGGTCTGCCGCCCAACGTTGTATGCTTGACAGATCTCTAATTCTGGTGGCAACATGCTGCCGGGTTTGAGAACGCCGCGTTGAATCATACGGCGCAAATCCAAATAAATTTGATAATAAAGTGGAATGGGATTATGGGGGTCAACGGTTGAGTAGGGTAGGCTCATGATTTCCTTTCCTAATGAATGATAAAGGTTTGGTTTACGGTGAGGATGAAAAAGCCAGAGGGTATTTTCCCCATTCATGGGCGGCTTCAAACAGAGCAGCCACATTTTCAGCCGGAACATCGGCTTGAAGATGGTTGGCTGGGGCCAGTATATAACCGCCACCTTCGGCAAGTTGAGCCAGTCGTGTTTTTACTTCTTGAACAACCTCCTCCCGGTTACCGAGCATGGCGCGACTGATATCAATACCGCCCAGGAAACTAATTTGATGACCGTACATTTGTTTGATTTCGGGGATATTGGTGGCTGGCAGTGGCTCTAATGGATGAAGCACATCCACCCCTAACTCGATGAAATCCGGAATCAAACGAGCGATAGCCCCATCGCTGTGCAGCTGGATTTTGATTTCAGGTTTATGGCGGCGGATGGTGTGGATCATTCGGGCGAGGCAGGGCTTGATGAAGCGGCGGAACATTACCGGAGAGAGAATTAGACCGGTGTTGCCGGCATAATCATCACCGGGCAGTTCGATCATGTCAAACCATCTGCCGCCAGCCTGCATGGCGGCATCCAAGAGTCCCTCTAATAAGGCGGTGATGCGATCCAGCAGCGCCAGCGCAAAATCGGGGTGTTCAATCAAGTCGGTCAGAAAGTTTTCTGTACCGCGCAAGTCGCAAGCAGTTTGAAATGGACCGTGAGAAGCCACCATGCGCATCACAACGAAATAAGGGGTTTGGGTTTGAAGTTCCTTTGCTCTTTGTTCAACTCCCTCCATCCAGGATGGATCATGGGGGTCCGGCCAATGCACAAGTCTTTCGATATCTCCAATGTCAGTCGTGTCTTGCAGGAGACCGCTACCAGCATAGTAGTAAGGCAAGGCTCGTTTCCAGATTTGACCGAATGAGTCGTAAAAGGTGTTTTCGTCCGGGCCGGGGATGACCGGACTGTTGGGCAGACGCGCCGGCCAGCAGTAGCGGAAATCGGTACCCAAACGGCTCAACAAACGATCATCCATGTAGGAGATGTTGTGCCCTTTGCGGAAAGGGGGCACGGCTTCACCCAGCCGGAAAAAATCCAGCAACCGGAAGTACAGATCATCCACGATGCCATAGGGACCGCCTCCCAAAGCCGTTGGAACACGGTCAGGAACTTCGTGCCGAAGGGCAACATATACACGCTGACGGGGAGTTAATGGGGTTGACATGTTTTTAGGCGATTATTCAAATGTGCGAACATTAAGTCAATTTTAGTCGAAATCCAAGAGAAATGCAAGTTGACACGCATAATAGAATCATCTATAATTAGAATGTTCGTACATTTGGATATTTCAAATTCCCCTTTGGAGAGAAGAAAGATGAGTCACAAGATTGCCATGCTGGGTACCGGCTTGATTGGTCGTTTTTACACCATGAGCCTGTTGAAGTATCGCGGCAAAGAACAGGTTGTTGTTGCCTATTCGCGGCGGGCGGAACAAGCCGAAAAATTTGCGGCGGAGTTTGGTATCCCGCGGTGGACAACCAATATGGCAGAGGCAATCCGCGATCCGGAAGTGGACACAGTTGTGATTGGTTTGCCGAACTATCTACACAAGCAGGCAACCTTGCTGGCTGCCGAGGCAGGTAAGGCGGTGCTGTGTACCAAGCCGTTGGCGACGAATGCAGACGAGGCCTTGGAAATGCTGGAAGCGGTGGAGAAAGCGGGTGTCTTTCATGGCTATCTTGAAGATCTGGTCTATACTCCCAAGACATTGAAAGCGCTGGAATCAGCCCGCAATGGGGCGTTGGGCAAGGTGTTGTGGGCGCGTTCGCGCGAAACGCACGGTGGGCCGCATAGTGACTGGTTCTGGACCAAAGAGCAGTCCGGGGGAGGCGCAATCGTGGACATGGGTTGTCATTGCATTGAAATTGCGCGGAATTTTATCGGCAAGGAGAATCGTCCCATTGAAGTGACCTGCTGGGCAGATACGCAGGTTCATCCGATTGATGCCGAAGATCATGCGGTGGGTTTGGTGAGATATGATAACGGGGCAATCGGGCAGTTTGAGGTTTCGTGGACATTCCGCGGCGGGATGGACTTGCGTGATGAAATTGCCGGTACCGAAGGGACGGTATGGCTGAATCACTGGCTGCGCACCGGCTTTGAGATGTTCACTGCGGTTGGGCAGGGAGGCTATGTGGCTGAGAAAGCCGAAGGTGATACCGGCTGGCTGTTTCCGGTTGGGGATGAAATTGGCTCGTTGGGCTATGTGGAGATGTTCCTGGATATGTTCAACGCCATGGACGAAGGCCGTCAGCCGATGGAAACATTTTACGACGGATATGTGGTCAATGCGATTATTGATGCCTGCTACAAGTCGGCGCAGACCAAAAAATGGGAGCCGGTTGAGTTGAAGGTATGGCGCGGCGGCGAAGGTCGGGAACTCGGCACTGCCTTGAAGGATTATGACGAGGAGCATTACCTGATCAAAGAAGAGCGAATGCCCAACGGAAATCTCAAAGTCATCCTGAAAAACAAGAAAACCGGGGCAATCACTCAGGTCATCCGGGAGTAGACACTTAGTCTATTAGATAGACGAAGTTCTTAATAAAATATACGAAATCGTCTATTGAATTTACACAAGATTTTTGTCATAATTAGGGCAAGTTGTTTTTACCGCAAGAATTTGCGATAAAGACATTCCTACCCAAGCGTTGATGTTCGATCTTCGCTCTTCGTTTCCCCATGAATAATACCTTTCACCCGCGAATCAAAGCCCCGATTTTGTTGAACAGCGCAGAAGCGGAAATCATCCGCGCATTGCGACGACAGGGTTGCGTTACCAGCACGGACATTAGTCGGATGACTGGCTGGTCAAAAGCCAAGACCGCACATGACATTCGAGATTTGGTTGAGAAGGGATTTCTAATGGAAGCAGGCGAGGGTATTTCTCAGGGTGGAAGAAAACCCCGCCTGCTTTGCATAAATCGCAACCTTGGTTATGTGGTGGGGGTGGATATCGGTGCAACCAGTGTGGATATTGCTCTGGCAGACATTTCGGGCAGTATCCTACAGCGCTACAGCGAGGCAGCGGATGTGCGTCAGCGCCCGGAGCCATTTTTGGGGCGATGTGTTGAGATTATCTTTCGCCTGATGGATCTTCAGGGTTGCCGGGCGGATCAGATTTTGGGAATTGGAATTGGGGTGCCTGGGCCGGTTGATTTTGCGCGCGGGGTGCTGGTTGCCCCGCCATTGATGCCGGATTGGGAGAGCTTTTCGATTCGGGGGTTTGTAAAGGAGTCGTTCCCGAATGCGTTTGTCGTCGTAGATAACGATGTCAACATCATGGCGCTGGGCGAACAGTGGGCTGGCGACGGTATCAACATTGACCATTTCATCTACGTCAAAATCGGCACCGGAATAGGGGCTGGGATTATCTCCAACGGCCGCATCCACCG